>Ga0194125_10009428_pt1 | contig 13550 bp, 14 predicted proteins | sample TA2KigC250mmetaG_FD_148626 | JGI IMG/M metagenome (GOLD analysis project Ga0194125, IMG submission 148626) | Freshwater microbial communities from Lake Tanganyika, Tanzania - TA2015034 Kigoma Deep Cast 250m | ecosystem: Environmental > Aquatic > Freshwater > Lake | place: Tanzania: Lake... | reverse complement strand
AGATCCGCGAGCAGTCCGAACTGGCGGATCGCTTATGCGCCCTGGCAGGCATGGATCGTGCCTTCTTTTGCAATTCGGGTGCCGAGGCCAACGAGGCGGCTATTAAGCTGGCGCGCCTCTATGGACACAGCAAGGGCATCGACACCCCGGCCATCATCGTGATGGAAAAATCCTTCCACGGTCGCACCCTGGCCACCTTGACCGCGACCGGGAACCGTAAGGTACAGGCCGGCTTCGAGCCCCTGGTTCAGGGCTTTCTGCGTGTCCCCTTTGATGATGTCTCGGCCGTTGAACAGGTCGCCGCCCACAACAAATCGGTGGTTGCCATCCTGGTTGAGCCGATTCAGGGCGAGGGCGGCGTGCATGTGCCAAACCCCGGCTATCTGCACGAATTGCGCCGCATTTGCGATCAGCATGGCTGGTTGCTGATGCTCGATGAGGTCCAGACCGGCATCGGTCGCACGGGTCAATGGTTTGCCTTCCAGCACAGTGACATCCAGCCGGATGTGCTGTCCCTGGCCAAGGGATTGGGTTCTGGCGTGCCGGTGGGCGCGTTGTTGGCGCGCGGTGTGGCCGCCGAGATGTTTACCCCTGGCAAGCACGGCACCACCTTTGGCGGCAACCCGTTGGCCTGCCGAGCGGCGTTGACGACCCTGGAAGTGATGGCGTCGGATCATCTGCTGGCGCGGGCGACGGCCTTGGGTGAACGCATCAAGGATGGCCTGCGGACGGCATTGTCGGGCGTGGTCGGGGTCCGCAACATCCGGGGGCAGGGCTTGATGATCGGCATTGAGCTCGATCGCCCCTGCGCGGATCTGGTGGCCAGCGCTCGCGATCAGGAACAGCTCATCATCAATGTGACGGCGGATAGTGTGATTCGTCTGCTGCCGCCGCTGATCCTGTCCGACGCTGAGGCCGATGTGCTGGTTGAGCGCCTGGCGCGTTTGATTCGCGCCTTCCTCGCGTAAGCTGTTGTCTGACGAGTCAGGTCACCCGAGTTAGGTCACCCTTATGGAACTGCGCCACTTTCTGCAATTCAAGGATTTGTCCCGCGATGAACTGGATTACCTGTTCGCTCGCACGCGCGTGATCAAGGATCGATTCAAACGCTACGAGACCCATCATCCCCTGACGGACCGGACGCTGGCGATGATTTTCGAGAAGAGCTCCACGCGCACCCGCCTGTCTTTCGAGGCCGGTATGCACCAGTTGGGTGGCTCGGCGATCTATCTCAACACGCGTGATACCCAGTTGGGTCGGGGCGAGCCGGTCGAGGACGCCGCCGAGGTGATCTCGCGCATGGTCGATATCGTGATGATCCGCACCTTCGAGCAGGACATCATCGAACGCTTCGCCACGCATTCGCGGGTGCCGGTGATCAACGGCCTGACCAACGAATACCATCCCTGCCAGATCCTGGCCGATATCTACACCTACATCGAGACGCGCGGCCCCATCCAGGGCCGGACCGTGGCCTGGATCGGTGATGCCAACAACATGTGCAACACCTGGCTGCAGGCGGCCGAGATCCTTGATTTCAATGTCCATGTCTCGACGCCGCCGGGCTACGAAATCCAGCCGGAACTGGCGCAACTGTCCGGCACCGACCACTTCAAGGTGTTCGCCGATCCCCTTGATGCCTGTCGCGATGCCGACCTGGTGACCACCGATGTCTGGACCAGCATGGGCTTCGAGGCCGAGAACGCGGTGCGCCAGAAGGCCTTCGCTGACTGGCAGGTGGATACCGAGATGATGCGCGTCGCCCGGCCGGATGCGGTGTTTATGCACTGTCTGCCGGCGCACCGGGGCGAGGAGGTCGAGGCCGCGGTGATCGACGGCCCGCAGTCCGTGGTCTGGGAGGAGGCGGCCAACCGCCTGCATGTGCAGAAGGCATTGATGGAGTTTTTGTTGTTGGGACGCATCGCGGATTGAGCAGCCAGCAGCGACGATGGAAGGCGTGACCATGAATCTGATTCGTATCTTTGTGCTGGGGGCCTTGGCCGTTTCCAGTCTGACCGCCGTGGCGGCCGATCCCGCTATACCTAAGGACACTCGCCAGGCAGTCAGTATGCCGCCCTTGCAACGCGCGTTGATTCGCGAGGACATGTTGCATCACCTGGTGGCCTTCAATGAGGTGTTGGGTCTGCTCAATGCCGGCAAGCTGAAGGAGGCCGCCGAGGTGGCGGAGCGCGACATGGGCGTCAGTTCCATGGGCAAGCACGCTGCGCACACCCAGGGCATGGGGCCGGGCCGCTTCATGCCCAACGAGATGCGCGCCGTCGGTATCGGTATGCACAAGGCTGCCAGCGAATTCGCTGAGGTGGCGAAGAAGGGTGACCGCGAGGCCGCCTACAAGGCCCTGGAATCGGTCACTGGCGCTTGCGTGGCCTGTCATGCGGGCTATCGCCTGAAATAATTTTGGTTATACGGTAAGTAAACATGTCTGAAGTCAAAAAAGTCGTACTCGCCTACTCGGGCGGCCTGGATACCTCGGTCATCCTTAAATGGTTGCAGGATACCTATCAGTGTGAGGTGGTGACCTTTACCGCCGACCTGGGCCAGGGCGAAGAACTGGAGCCCGCACGCGCCAAGGCTTTAAAGTTTGGAATCAAGCCCGAACAGATCTTTATTGATGATTTGCGTGAAGAGTTTGTGCGCGATTTTGTGTTCCCCATGTTCCGTGCCAACACGGTGTACGAAGGGGAATATCTGCTCGGCACCTCCATCGCCCGGCCCCTGATCGCCAAGCGTCTGATCGAGATTGTCAACCTGACCGGTGCCGACGCGATCTGTCATGGTGCCACCGGCAAGGGCAACGATCAGGTGCGCTTTGAGCTGGGTGCCTATGCGCTGAAACCCGGCATCAAGGTCATTGCCCCGTGGCGCGAGTGGGATCTGCTGTCGCGAGAGAAACTGCTGGCCTATGCCGAGACGCATGGCATTCCTATTGACATGAAGCACCGTCAGGGCGGCTCGCCGTATTCGATGGATGCCAATCTGCTGCACATTTCGTACGAAGGTCGGCATCTGGAAGACCCCAACGCCGAGGCCGAAGAGGATATGTGGCGCTGGACCGTGCCGCCCGAGAAGGCGCCGGATGAGGCCGAATACATCACCCTGGATTATGTGCAAGGCGATGTGGTGGCCATTAACGGCGTTGCCATGAAGGCCCATGAAGTTCTCGCCGAACTCAACCGCCTGGGCGGAAAACACGGCATTGGCCGCCTCGATCTGGTCGAAAACCGCTTTGTCGGCATGAAGTCGCGCGGCTGCTACGAAACCCCGGGTGGCACCATCTTGCTGCGTGCCCATCGCGCCATCGAATCCATCACCCTGGATCGTGAGGTCGCGCACCTCAAGGACGACCTGATGCCGCGCTACGCCAGTCTGATTTACAACGGCTTCTGGTGGGCGCCGGAGCGCGTGGCGTTGCAGACCCTGATCGACCACACCCAGAAGACCGTCAACGGCACGGTGCGGCTGAAACTGTACAAGGGCAATGTCATCGTCGTCGCCCGCGATTCAAAGACCGATTCGCTGTTCGATCCGACCATCGCGACCTTCGAGGATGATGCCGGTGCCTACGACCAGAAGGACGCGGGCGGCTTTATCAAGCTTAACGCCCTGCGCCTGCGAATTGCCGCCAATCTCAACGCTAAACGAAAGTAATCGAGGAATTCCCATGAGTCAGTTTGAAAAGGCCACCGTCATCCAGAAGGCCAATGTATTTTTCGACGGCAAGTGCGTGTCGCACACCGTTTATACCGAAAACGGCGAGAAAAAGTCCGTCGGCGTCATCCTGCCCGGCGTCCAGCTCACCTTTAACACCAGCACGCCAGAGACCATGGATTGCGTGTCTGGCCGTTGCCGCGCCCAGTTGCCGGGTGCTACAGAATTCAAGGAATTCGGCCCCGGCGAGGCCTTTTCGGTCAAGGCAGGCGAGGCCTTCGTGATCGAGGCCGTGGACGGCCCCTATCACTATGTCTGTCACTTTTCCTGATCGCTGAACGCCATGCCCAGCTTTGATATCGTTTCCGAGGTCGATACCGTTGAGATCAAGAACGCCATCGATCAGGCCAGCAAGGAGATCGGCCAGCGCTATGATTTCAAGGGTTCGGATGCCCGCGTCGAACAGGCTGACAAGGTCCTGACCCTGCATGCCGACACCGACTTTCAGCTCGATCAGGTGTATGAGGTCGTGATTGCCAAGCTGGCCAAGCGCAATGTGGATGTGCGTTGCCTGGAGCGCGCCAAGATCGAAAAGGTGTCCGGCAACAAGGTCAAGCAAGAGGTCAAGGTGCGCGCCGGCATCGAGCAGGAACTGGCCAAGCGGCTGGTTCGGGTGATCAAGGATTCCAAGCTCAAGGTTCAGGCCAGTATCCAGGGCGACACCGTGCGCGTCTCGGGTGCCAAACGGGATATCCTGCAAGACACCATTGCCCTGGTAAAGAAGGAAGTGCTGGATTTTCCCTTGCAGTACCAGAATTTCCGCGACTGATTAGCGGACCGCGTACTCCAGCGCCAGGCCGATAAACACGGCGGCGCCAAACCAGGTGTTGTGCAAAAAGGCCTTGAAACAGGCGCTGGGTTCACGGCGACGAATCAGTCCGTAGTGATAAGCCGCGATTCCGGCGGCGGCGACCAGCCCCAGCCCATACGAGGCCCCTAGTCCGTTCTGCACGCCGACCCAGGCCAGTAATGCCAGGGTCATGGCGTAGCACAGCATCACGGCGGTGACATCAAAACGGCCAAAGGTGATGGCCGAGGTGCGGATGCCGATCTTCAGATCGTCGGCACGATCAACCATGGCATATTCGGTGTCATAGGCCACGCTCCAGAACATATTGGCCAGCAACAACAGCCACGCCTCGGCAGGGATATGGCCGTGCACGGCGGCATAGGCCATCGGGATGCCAAAGCCGAAGGACAGTCCCAGATACGCTTGGGGAATGGCCAGAAAGCGTTTGGTGAACGGATAGCTGGCAGCCAGAAAGGCCGCAATGACCGCCATGCCCAGCAATTGTGGGGTCGCAATCGGCAACAGGATCAGCAGGGCCACCACGGTCAGGGCCACTGCGGCCCAAATTGCCTCGTGCGGGCGGATCTCGCCGGTGGCCAGCGGGCGTTTGCAGGTGCGCGCCACATGGCCGTCGAAGTGGCGGTCAGCGTAGTCGTTGATGGCGCACCCGGCCGAGCGCATCAGCACCACGCCGGCAACAAAGACGAACAGGATGCTGAGGGGCGGCAGGCCACCGGCGGCAAACCACAGCCCCCACAGCGTCGGCCACAACAGCAGCAGGATACCGATGGGCTTGTCGAGCCGCGTCAGACGGATATAGGCGTTGAATTTGGCGCTCATGCCAGCCCCGGCAAAAAGACCTCGCTCACCAACAACGGTGCGCCGTCCAGCAGATAACGGGCGCGCCGGGCCCAGAGCTGGCGGGGTGCGTTGGGGATGTTCGCGGCGGCCACGCGGTACAGCGGATGGCGGATGTCGATGCGACGGTAGCTCAAGGGCTCGCGCAGGATGCGCGGATTGAGAAACAGGGCCTCGCCCAAGGGGCGGTTGCCCAGTCCCGCCAGCGCGCGCCACGGCCCCTGAATGCTGGCGAGCGGGGCGACGCTATGGGCAAAAACCAGGGGCTGCTCGCCACAACGCAGCAAGACCTCGCGCACCAGCACCCAACGGCGGCGCGGCAGGTGCAGCAAATTCTGTTCATCGTGGTGCGGATGCGCATGTCCCTGACGCAGACGCAGCACATTGAAGGCCGGGCAATGCTGGCGCAGATGCGCAGTCAGCGAACCGGGGCGGGTGAGCCAGTCGTGCGTGCGCCCGCTCAAGGCGGGGGAGGAAAGCCAATAATCAGACATGGGGGCACATTTTACCTGCTTGCCCGTGGATCTTAGGCATACAACCGCGCTTCGCCGCCCGGTAGCCAGCGGTCGAGGTGGCGAGCGACGGCGTCAGGGTGGTTGCGCAGGAGTTCGGCGGCGGCGTGGCCGGCCGGTTCCAGCATCGGCGCGTCGGCCTCGATGTCGGCAAAGCGTAGCAGTTGCTGGCCGGACTGCCGTGCGCCGAGGCGCTCACCGGGGCCGCGGAGGCGCAGGTCGTGGCGGGCGATCTCAAAGCCGTCCTGGCTGTCGCGAATGATGGCGAGGCGCTCGCGGGCGATCTGGCCGATTGGATGGCTGTAGATCAGCAGACAGGTCGAGGCGCGCGCCCCGCGTCCAACCCGGCCGCGGAGCTGATGCAGTTGCGCCAGGCCCATACGCTCGGCGTGCTCGATAACCATCAGGCTGGCATTGGGTACATCGACCCCGACCTCGATGACCGTGGTGGCGACCAAGACATGGATCTCGCCGGCCTTGAAGGCGGCCATCACCGCCGCCTTTTCCGTTGCCTTGAGTTTGCCGTGAGCAAGCCCGATGCGTAACTGCGGCAGCGCGGCGCTGATCTCTGTGTGGGTATCAATGGCGGCCTTCAAATCCAGCTTTTCCGATTCCTCGATCAAGGGACACACCCAATAGGCCTGGCCGCCTCCGGCACAAAACTCCGCCAAGCGGGCGATGACCTCGGGGCGGCGGGCATCGCTCATCACCCGTGTCTCGATCGGGGACCGACCCGGCGGCAGGCTGTCGATGCTGGAGATGGCAAGATCCGCGTAATAACTCATCGCCAGCGTGCGTGGGATGGGCGTGGCGGACATCATCAGCAGGTGAGGCAGCGTGGTCTCGGCCTTGCCCCTTAGAGCCAATCGTTGTTCAACGCCAAAGCGGTGTTGTTCATCGACGATGACCAAGCCCAAACGGGCGAAGGCGACATCTTCCTGAATGAGTGCGTGAGTGCCGACGGCAATTTGGGCAACGCGGCCTTCGGCCAGGGCCGCCAAGGCAGCGCTGCGCGCTTTTCCCCTGACCGCGCTGGACAACCAGATCACCGCAACGCCCAAGGGAGTAAACCAGTCGCGGAATTTTTGGTAGAGCTGTTCAGCCAATAATTCGGTGGGGGCCATGACGGCTGCCTGCAGGCCGCTGCCGATGGCGAGGGCGGTGCAGGCGGCGGCCACGCAGGTCTTGCCGCTGCCGACATCGCCTTGCAGCAGGCGGTGCATGGGGTGCGGCGTGGCCAGATCGGCGCGGATTTCCTCCAGACAGCGCGCCTGCGCGGCGGTGAGGGCAAAGGGCAGGGCGGCCAGCAGGCGCGGGCAGAGCGCTTCTGAATCGGTCAGCGCCAGGGCGTGTTGATGTTGGCGGCAGGCGCGGGCGCGTTGCAGGGAAAGCTGCTGGGCCAAGAGCTCATCAAACTTGAGTCGCGCCCAGGCTGGGCCTTGGCGCAGTTCCAGCAGCGCGGTATCGGCGTTGGCGGGCGGCTGATGCAAAAAGCGCAGCGTGGCCGCAAATTCGGGCAGGCCCAGACGCTGGCGCAGTTCTTCCGGCAGGCTGTCGCTCAGATCGGCACCCTTCAGTTCGGCCTCAATGGCCTGGCGCAGGCGATATTGCGGGAGCGCGGCGACGCTGGGATAGACCGGCGTTAGCGTCTTTGGCAAGGGCGAGGAGGGCCGCAACACGCGATAGCGCGGATGCACCATCTCCATGCCGAACAAACCCGCCCGCACCTCGCCAAAGGCGCGCACCGTCACCCCCGGGGTGAGCGCGGCGGCCTGGTTGGGGCGAAAGTGCAAGAGGCGAATGCGCAGCCGATGACCGCTCGCATCCTCGATCTCGAACAACAGTTGCGTGCGCGCGCCGCGTTGTTGTTCCTTGTGCGTCAGGACGCCTTCGACCTGATTGACCTCGCCGGGTCTGAGCTGGAGAAACGGGGTCAGCTGGGTTTCGTCTTCAAAGCGCAGCGGCAGATGCAAAATCAGATCCGCCGCACGGGCCAGGCCGAGTTGGCGATGAGGATCCTTGGCGCTTGCCACTCAGTCCTCAGTCTCCCAGCACCATCACGCCATCTGCCTCAACCAGGGCGCCGCGCGGCAGGCTGGCGACGCCGACAGCGGCGCGGGCGGGGTAGGGCTGCTGGAAGTATTGCGCCATGATCTCGTTGACCTTGGCGAAGTGACCAAGATCCGTCAGGAATACATTGAGTTTGACCACATCATTCAGGCTGCCGCCGGCCGCATCGGCAACGGCGTGCAGGTTGGCGAAGACGCGGTGAATTTGCGCCTCGATGCCGTCAACCATCTGCATGCTGGCGGGGTCCAGACCGATCTGTCCGGACAAGTACACCGTAGGACCTACTTTAACGGCTTGCGAATAGGTGCCGATGGCGGCGGGCGCGTTGGGGGTGGCGATAATGTTTTTCATGGTTCTTTGGGGCTGGGCGGGGGACGATGGGTATGGCCTTCCGAGGGGTTCTTCAGGCGGTGGATACGAGAGACCTCGGGCAAGGCGCGCATGGCGCGTATCAGGCGCGAGAGGTGGGCCCGATTTTGCACCTCGACGGTGAAGATGAGCTGGGTATGTGCGCTACCGCTGTCTTCGATCATGTGCACATCGTCGATGTTGGAACCCTCGCTGGCGATGATATTGGCAATTCGTGCGAGGACGCCGCGCTGATTCAGGGCGACGACGCGGATCGTGACGCGGAAGACGCGATCCAGTTCGTTGGCCCACTCCACATTGATCCATTTGTCCGGGTCTTCGCGGTAGTGGCTGACCTGAGAGCAATCATGCGTGTGGATGATGAGACCCTGGCTTTTCTTGATCTGGCCGATGATGGGGTCGCCCGGGATGGGGCTGCAGCAACGCCCCATGCGTACGGCGATACCCTCGCTGCCCCGAATCAGGAGAGGGCCCGCGGCCTGGGTGCGGGCGCTGGACGCCTCATCACGCACCAGTAATTGCCGAGCGACGACCACGCCCAACTGCTTGCCGAGGCCAATGTCGGTGAGGGTTTCGGTTCGGCTGTGTCCCGTGGCCCGCGTGTATTTCTGCCATTGGGTGTCGCTGATGGCCTCGGGATCCGAGCCAAAGGCACGCAGGGCCTGCCCCAGAAGCAGGACGCCCAAGGCCTCGGACTCCTGTTGATTGGTTCGCTTGATGGCGCTACGGATCTGGGCGCGGGCCTTGCCCGTGAAGGCGAAGTGCGCCCAGGTTGGATTGGGTGTGACCTGGTTGTCGGTCAGGACCTCGACCCGGTCGCCATTGCACAGCGGGGTTGAGAGCGGGGCCATGTCGCCATTGATGCGCACAGAGTGACAGTGGTTGCCGATCGTGGTGTGAACGGCGTAGGCAAAGTCGATGGCCGTGGCTCCTCGCGGCAAGGACATGATCTGGCCCTTGGGGGTGAAGACATAAACCGCCTCCGGGAACAGGTCCACCTTGATGTGTTCCAGAAACTCGGTCGAATCGCGGCTATCGGCCTGGATGTCGAGCAAGCCCTGCAGCCATTTGTAGGTTTGTTGCTGAGCGGCCGAGAGATCCCCTCCGGCCGACTTGTACATCCAGTGCGAGGCGACTCCGGATTCGGCCAGGTGATGCATGTCGCGCGAGCGGACCTGCACCTCGATCGGGGCACCAAAGGGGCCAAACAGGGTTGTGTGCAGGGACTGGTAGCCATTGGCCTTGCCGATGGCAATGTAATCCTTGAATTTGCCCGGAATGGGCTTGTACAAACCGTGCAGGACCCCCAGTGCGGTATAGCAGGCGAGCTGGTTCTCGGTAATGACCCGGAAGCCGTAGATGTCGTAAACCTCGGCAAAGGTAAGGTGCTTGGCCTGCATCTTGCGGTGAATACTGGCCAGATGTTTTTCACGCTGGGTGACCTCAGCCGTCAGGCCGGCCGCGGCGAGGTGCTGCTGGATATCGGCGCGAATCTTTTCCAGCACGGTAGCGCGGTCGATGCGGGCCTCCCGAATCGCCTTTTCCAGCACCCGATAGCGGGTGGGGTGGAGGTGGCGAAAGGCAAGGTTTTCAAGCTCCTGATAGAGAACATTCAGGCCGAGGCGGTTGGCGATAGGGGCATAGATATCCAGCGTTTCCTGAGCGATGCGCTGGCGTTTGGACTCGTCCATGGCCCCCAGCGTGCGCATGTTGTGGCTGCGATCGGCGAGCTTGATGAGGATGACGCGGACATCGCGCGACATGGCGAGCAGCATCTTGCGGAAGTTTTCTGCCTGCGCATCGGCCTTGCTCTCGAAGTGAATCCGGTCGAGTTTGGTCACCCCATCGACCAGATCCGCGACGGGCTCGCCGAACTGGGCGGCAATATCGGCGCGGGAGATCTTCGTATCTTCGACCACATCGTGCAACAGGGCCGCCACCAGCGTCTGCAGATCCATGTGCCAAGAGGCGAGGATGATTGCGACGGCCAGAGGGTGGGTAATGTAAGGCGTACCGTCGGCACGCGTCTGCCCGCTGTGCGCAGCCGCACCGTAGGCGTAGGCACGCTCAAAGATCTGTTTTTCTTCAGGCTTGAGGTAATCGAGTTCGGGGAGTGGCCCGGGAAGGGCAGGGAAAGAGGGGGCGGCAGAGGCTGGGGTCACCACAGGGATATCCAGGTGGATCGGTGCCGCCACCGATTAGGGCTGAACGCGGCGCAACTCGTCTGTCCCGGTTTTACCCTCGGCGATCTCACGCAGGGCGATGACGGCAGGTTTGTCACGGTTGGCATCGACCCTCGGCTCGGCACCGATGGAAATGCGGCGTGCGCGCCAGCTGGCAATCAGGGTCATTTCAAAGCGGTTGGGAATATGGGTGAGACAATCGTCAACGGTTACGCGAGCCATGGGGTGTTCCTGTCATAAAAGTGGAGCGATTTTACCTCAATTGGCCAGCAATGCGGTGACCAGCGCATGAGTTTCGCTGCGTTGTCGCTGTCGTTGACCTCGGCAGACGGCCAGCAGATCCTCCAGCGCCGTTTCGAAGACATCGTTGATCAGGACATAGTCAAAGGCGTGGGCGTGGGCAATGTCATCCTGAGCGGCGGCCAGACGACCAGCGATGATCTCGGCACTATCCTGACCGCGCCCCTCCAGACGACTCTTGAGCGCCGCCAGCGAGGGCGGCAGGATAAAGATGCCGATGGCCTCCGGGATCAGGGTGCGGATGCGTTCGGCGCCTTGCCAGTCGATCTCCAGCAGGATATCGCTACCCGCCGCGCGCTGAGCCTCGACCCCCGCCCGCGAGGTGCCGTAGAAATTGCCATAGACCTCGGCGCTCTCCAGAAACTCGCCGCGCGCCTGCATGGCCTTGAAGGTTTCGCGGTCAACAAAGTGATATTCCCGACCGTTGACCTCGCCCGGTCGCGGCGTGCGCGTGGTGTGCGAGATCGACAGGTGAATGTGCGGGTCGCGGGCCAGCAGTGCCTTGACCAGGCTGGACTTTCCGGCCCCGGAGGGGGCTGAGACGATAAACAGATTTCCGGACATAATTTCTTTCTATTCAATATTTTGTATTTGTTCTCTCATCTGTTCAATGAGGACTTTTAGATCGACGGCTGCGTGCGAAATGTCCAGCGCGCCTGCCTTGGAACCGAGCGTGTTGGCCTCGCGGTTAAGTTCCTGCATCAGGAAGTCGAGCCGTTTTCCAGCCGGGCCGCCCTTTTTGAGGGTGTGTTCCACCTCAGCCAGGTGGGCCAGAAGGCGGTCAAGCTCTTCGTCAACATCAATTCGCTGCGCGAACAGGGCCACTTCCTGAACGATGCGCTCCGGCGCCAGATCGGGGGCGAGTTCAACGAGGCGCTTTTGCAGCTTGTCGCGGTACATGGCCACAATCTCGGGGACCCGCGGGCGCAGTTGCATGGCCTGCGCACGGATGGCTTGCAAGCGCTCAAGCAGGAGGGCCGTCAGTTTTTCCCCTTCACGCGCACGGGAGGCATTGAAATCGGCAAGAAGGGCATCCATGCGCCCCAGGATGGCGCCTTGCAAGGCCTCGTTGTCGATGGCTGTCTCGCCCATGACCCCCGGCCAGCGCAGCAGTTCGCCCAAACCCAGGGGCTTGGCATCGGGTGCCAGGCGCTGGGCGCTGGCGGCAAGCTGCAGCAGTCGCTCCAGCATGGCCGTGTCGAGGGTGGTCGGCAGATTGGCGCCGCTTCGGGCCAGAAAATTGATGCGGCATTCCAGCTTGCCGCGCCCGACCTGGGCGCTGATGCGTTCGCGCAAGGCACCTTCCAGCACCCGCAGGTCTTCGCCCATGCGGAAATTGATCTCCAGAAAACGGTTGTTGACGGCGCGCAGCTCCAGGCTGAGGTGGCCATCGGCGACATCGGCGCTGAGACTGGCGTAGCCGGTCATGCTGTGGATAGTGGGCATGGCATTCCAATGTTTGAACGAATTGAAATGATAGCGCAGGCAGTCCGGTTGACGGCACCTAAGGAGGTTAGAATAGCCCCCGTTTTATGCCAATTTCCTGGATTTCTTCCCATGACGGAACTTTCCCGCCCCTCGGGCCGCTCGCCAAACCAGTTGCGCACCGTGCGCATCACCCGCAATTACACCAAACACGCCGAAGGTTCGGTGCTCATCGAATGCGGTGACACAAAGGTCCTTTGCACCGCCAGCGTGCTGGAAAAGGTGCCACCGCATGTGCGCGGCAGCGGCGGCGGCTGGTTGACCGCGGAATATGGCATGTTGCCGCGTGCCACCCACACCCGCGGTGACCGCGAGGCCGCGCGGGGAAAACAATCGGGCCGCACCCAGGAAATCCAACGCCTGATTGGCCGTTCCCTGCGCGCCGCGGTGGACCTGTCCAAACTGGGCGAGCGCACCCTTCATGTCGATTGCGATGTGCTGCAGGCCGACGGGGGCACCCGCACCGCCAGCATTACCGGTGCCTGGGTGGCCGTGCATGATGCCGTGGAATGGCTGGTCAAAGAGGGCAAGCTTCCGGCCTCGGTCATCCACGCCCCGGTCGCCGCCATCTCGGTGGGCATTTACCAAGGCGTTCCGGTGCTTGACCTGGATTACGCGGAAGATGTGAATTGCGACACTGACATGAATGTGGTCATGCTGGGCAACGACAACCTGATCGAAGTTCAGGGCACCGCCGAAGGGGTCGCGTTTTCCCGCGGCGAACTCAACCAACTGCTCGACCTTGCCGAGAAAGGCATCCGTGAATTGATGCAGATGCAGCAAGCCGCCATTCCGCACGAGGCCACCCCATGACCCAAAAGATCGTCATTGCATCCAACAACGCGGGCAAGTTGCGCGAGATTGGCCAGATCCTCGCCCCGCTCGGTATTGAGGCCCATCCGCAAGGCGCTTTTGGCGTGCCGGAATGTCCCGAACCGCATGTCACCTTCGTCGAAAACTGCCTGGCCAAGGCCCGCCACGCCAGCGCCCACACCGGCCTGCCGGCATTGGCCGACGATTCCGGCATCTGCGTCGATGCGCTCAACGGCGCCCCCGGCGTCTATTCCGCGCGCTACGCCGGCGAGCCGAAATCTGACCAGCGCAACAACGAAAAGCTGATCGAGGCACTCAAGGGCAACCCGAACCGCAAGGCGCATTACTACTGCGTCATGGTCTATGTGCGCTACGCCGATGACCCGCAGCCCATCCTCTGCGAAGGCGAATGGCACGGCGAAATCATCGACACCCCGCGCG
>Ga0194125_10009427_pt1 | contig 13551 bp, 13 predicted proteins | sample TA2KigC250mmetaG_FD_148626 | JGI IMG/M metagenome (GOLD analysis project Ga0194125, IMG submission 148626) | Freshwater microbial communities from Lake Tanganyika, Tanzania - TA2015034 Kigoma Deep Cast 250m | ecosystem: Environmental > Aquatic > Freshwater > Lake | place: Tanzania: Lake... | reverse complement strand
ACTGAGCGAGAAGCCCGAGTGGGTGTTCAAGGTGAACTCCGGTGTGTACATCCTTGAGCCGCACCTGCTGTCGCTGATTCCGTCGGGGACGTTCTTCAACATGACCGACCTCATTGATCTTCTGCTTGCGCGCGGCGGGCGTGTGGGGGTCTTTCCCGTCAGCGAAGGCTCCTGGCAGGACATCGGCAACTGGGACGACTACAGCCGTCTGCTGGGACGGGTCTGATGTCGGCGGATTCCGGTTTATGAGTGCGTGGCAACCTGCAAGAGAATGATGTGTCGGCCTGCATAGAGATGACAGGCTTGTGATAAGGGGCGAGGCGTGAGTATATTGCGAATACTGTCCTGGGGGAAAGGTGATATCTGCCTGGCGGTCTACTTTCTGCTGGGACTGACATTTCTGCGTGCACATATCGGCTCTCTCGCCATCTACACGCTGTTCCCAGTTTGGTTAACGTTGACTTGGATCAAGCAGTTTAACCGTATGATGGCGAGCCCAAGAGCGAGGGCGGTGTTCTTAGCCTATCCTTTGCTGATCGTCGCGATTTTCGCGACGAACCACCTCAGCGGAATCCCGTTGGATAGAAGCATTTTTCTTTTTAAGCTGCACACATACGCATTTATCGGTTGGATGGTATTCGCCTATTACCACGAGATGGGGCAGGCTGATCGGATACGGTACTTCGTGCTTCTCGGCCTCGGTGTGGCCGTGTTCAATGCCGGATGGAACTATGTGGTCGAGGGGCGGTATGCGTTCGCTTCGCGGACGTTGACGGGCGGTGCGTTAGAACGGCAGATCGAGACTGGCGTGATCGACTACGATCTCGTCGAGGCCGCGGAGGCCGGCATCGCGTCGTTCGGCCGCGTCTGTTCTTTCAGTCTGCTGGTTCCCCTGCTGGTCCATTCGGCGCGTCTGGCTATGAGGAAATATCGGCGGATTCTTTATGGGATGGCAGTCATTCTCGCCTTGGCGGTGATTCGTGCCTCCTACTTGTTGATGGTCGTCTATGCGTGTATCGGCCTCTATACGGTCTTTCTCGCACGGCAGAACCGCGTGTTTGTGAAACAGCTCTGGCTGGTGAGCGTAATGATGCTTGTCATTCTCTTCTCACTCGTCCTGATTGTGGCCAATCCGATCCTTAATGCGTTGGAACAGATGGCGCAGGATCGAAACAATGAGGTCTATCTGATCAAGATTCGCGACATCAAGGGGGTTGTCACCAGCGGCGATCTTGAAGCGCTGCCCCGGATTTACAATTATAAAGCGTCGTGGGAGGTTGCTCGTCGAAATCTGATCTGGGGCGTCGGCTACGAGGGACGTACGATGCTCGGGGGACATTCACAAATTCTCGACTTGGTCGGGAGGAGTGGACTAGTGGGTATTTTGCCGTATCTGATCTTCTTTGGCCTCGTCAACCGGTACTTCCGTGGCATGCTGGATCGAGGATGCCCTTATATCCGAAATCAGCGTCTTGTGATCGGCATCCCGCTGGTCTTTGCCTGCTTCACCAATCCAATGAACAATTACGACGTCTGGCTGGTCTACTTTTTTTATGCGCCAGCCCTCACATATCTGTTCCAAGAGCGCTTCCGGCCGTTCCCTGATCGCGAGGTGCTCCTGCCTGGGAGTATGCCCCCTGTAATGATGAGGAGCGATGTATGATGCGGATACGGACGTCTCTGTCGGCACCGGCGAAGCAGATGGTGTTGCGCCTGCTCTACGCGCCCTTCGTGCTCCGGGATATCCTGTTCTGCATGCTTCGGGGTTTGCGCTGGCGTCCGGGGTGGCGCTTGTATGGCCTGCCGCTGATCCGTTGCGGGGGACGCGGTTCGAGGATCGTGATCGGCGCGCGTTTTGTCGCATGCAGTGACCCGCGACACAACTCGCTCGGCGTGTTCCAGCGCGTCACGATCAAGACGGTCGGGCATGGCGCGGAGATCGTGATCGGTGACGATGTGGGTGTGTCGGGATGTACGATCACAGCGGTACAGTCCGTGAGGATCGGCGACCGTGTCTTATTGGGTTCGGGATGCCTGATCACGGATAATGACGCGCATCCAATCGACCCTGAGGCGCGGCGGCGCGGCGGTGGCGGTGTGGCGCGGCCGGTGGTGCTGGAGTCCGATGTCTTTATAGGGGCGAGGGCTATCCTTCTCAAGGGGGTCACGATAGGCCGGGGCAGTGTGGTCGGTGCGGGTTCGGTGGTCACGAAGAGCGTGCCCGCGTTCAGTATCTGCGCCGGGAATCCGGCGCGTGTCGTGGGCGATTCGCGTCGTCGCGCTGAGTGAGGGGGATTCGAATGCGGTATGCGTTTCCGGCTGTTGGCAGGACTGGGGTCTCCAATATGCTGTTTACTTGGGCACGCGCGGAGGTGTTCTGTCGGCGGCAGGGTGCGGTGATGCTTGCCCCGCGCTGGACGAAGTTCATGCGGGTGGGCCCCTGGCTTCGCGGTGAACGTGACAAGCGGTACTATCTAAACATGTTCTCCAACGCGGGCATGATTGGCGGACTGGGTCGGGAGGCGCTCTTACGGCTGTTGCCGGGAGTGGAGGAGGGTGCCTCGACCGTTGCTTCGGAAGGGCGCCGCAGCGTTATTTGGTTCAGGGGCATGGAGCAGTTCTTTAATCCTTTCCTGTCGGAGCAGCCGCTGATTGCGGAGCGCTTGCGCGCAATCACGAATCCCGCGATTGTGAGACGGGTCGATGAGGCGGCGGGAGTGTCGTCTATCGGTGTCCATATCCGGCGCGGCGATTTCAAATGCGGGGGGCACACGATACCGGACGCCTGGTACCTGAGGGCGATCGGCGCGGCGCGTGAGCGGTTGCCTGGCGTGCCTGTGCGGGTGTTCAGCGACGCGTCGCCGGCAGAGCTTGCCTTCCTGAAAGGGGTCGAGAACCTGCGTGTGATGCCGTCTGCGCCCGCGCTCCACGATCTGCTGCTTCTCAGTCGGTCGAGTTTGGTGGTGGGCACAAGTTGGTCGACCTTCAGCATGTGGGCGGTGTTCCTCGGGCAGATGCCAAGTCTGTGGCATCCGCGTGTGCCGCCGCCGGATCTGATGTTGCCGGGAACTGAGACGCCCCTTCTATTGGCGGATGTAAACAATGGCTGATACTTCGTCAGACCTTCGTATCCTCTGGCTGGGCCCGTTGCATAGTGATGCGGCAATCGCACGGCGCCGCGCGGCCAATCCGGCCGCTGCTGTCTGGACGCGCGGACTGCTCGGCGGGCTCAGAAAGAACGGGGCCAGTGTCGCCGGGTTGACCCATTGTTACGAGCAATCATGGCCACAGGGCGACTTCTGGCCCGGCGGAAAAGCGGAGTTTGACGCGGAGATCCGCCCGTCGTTCATCCGATATCCCAATATCGCCCGGTTACGTGAGCCATACCTATGCCGTGCATATGCCCGGAGGGTGCGCGAGCTGTTGAGAAGCGGGCGGTTTGATGCGGTGGTCTGCTATAACACCTTGCATCCGTATCATGTGGCCGCCCTGCGTGTGGCGTCCGAACTGAGTGTCCCGTGTTTTCCGATCATCTTGGACGCAGACGATCCGCGGGCTGACGGCTGGGCGGCCATTCGACACGAGACGCAGTATGCGTCCGGCGTGGTCTTTCTCTCCTACTGGGCGGCGTGCAACTATCCGGGTGCCGTTCCGACGCTGCACCTTGACGGCGGAGCGCCATATTGGCGTGGCGACTGGGAGGACAGCATTCTGGACGAGGGTCGAGTTGTTTATACCGGTGCGCTTGACCATTACCGCGGGATTGCGTTTCTTGCTGCTGTAGTGCGTCAGCTTCCTGCCTGCGGCTGGCGGCTTGTGCTTTGCGGGCGGTCTGACCGCGAGCAGGTTCGCAAGCTGTTTGGAGATGACGAACGTGTGGTCTTCAAAGGGTTTGTGGACGATGCTGAACTCCATGAGATCTGTTCCCGGGCTGCTCTGTTTATCAGTATGCGGCCGCCTGAGGTGCGCGAGAATATCATGAACTTCCCCTCGAAGATCTCTCACTACCTGTCATACGGCAAACCGGTGGTCAGCACATGGATCGACAGTTTCCATCCAGATTATCGTGGCCTGTTGCAGGTGGTTTCCGATGAGGACCCGCGTGCGTTCGCGGCGGCGATCACCGACGTGCTGGCTTGGGGTCTGGAGCGGCGGACCGAGTTCCGTGATCGAGTGCGTGACTGGTTTACCGCGAATAAACTCTGGGAACGGCAGGCATCCCGTCTGCTCGGATGGATGAAAGAGCGTTCACATGGCGGCGTCGCGTAACAGAAGGATCGAGGTCATCCAGAACATTCCGAGCCCCTACCGGTTGCACCTCTTTGAGGTGATGGCTGAGGCTTTGGATGCCAGGGGCATCGAGTTCTTCGTTCACTTTCTGTCGCGTGGTCATGCTGCACGGCCGTCGGCGTGGCGCAACCCGACCGTACGGTTCCCACACCGTTACTGGTCGGGGTGTGGCGTCCGATCGTTCCACCTGAACCCTGGCCTGATCGCCCGCCTTTGGCGTGATCCGCCGGAGGTGCTTGTGATCGGCAGCACCTTTGACACGATCACAAGCGCGATCGTCGCAACGACGGTCCACAGCCGGCTGAAGGTCGCCTGGTCGGAGGGGAATACGGCGACCCCGGGGCGGTTGGACGGCCTTCTGGGTCGGTATAAGCGGTGGGTTTTCAAGCATTGTGAGCGAATCGCGGTTCCGGGGCGTTCCGCCGTGGAGTATGTCGCCCTGCACCAGACGAGAACCCGCTGGCGGATGCCGGAGCCGGTACTCTTGCCAAACTTGGTTGATGAGCGGCGCTTCAGCCCGCGTGAGGCTTGGGAACCTGCTGAGATCAGGGCAGCCCGGCGTGTGCTCTTGGGCGAGTCGGAGGCGGATAAAATCTGTATCTGCCCGGCGCGGCTGGAACGGGTGAAAGGCCTTCAGGAACTGGTCGAGAGGCTGCCGAGCGCGGCGTTAGCCGGATGGAAGATTGTCATTTTTGGGCAGGGTTCGCTGCGCGAGGAGCTGCTGACGAGGATTGCCAAGCGGGGTTTGTCCGGTACGGTCGAGATTCGTGATTATGTGCCTTACGCCGAGATGCCGAAATATTATGCGGCGTCGGATCTGTTTCTGTTGCCGTCGCGGCATGATCCCAATCCGTTGTCAGTGGTCGAGGCGCTGCACAGCGGCTTGCCCGTTGCACTGACCACGCGGGCGGGCAATTATTACGAGGCGTTGGAGGAAGGGGTCAACGGTTGGTCTTTGGATGTTGATGACGCCGCAGCGTATACCGAGGCCTTGCGGCGTGCGTTTGTGGCTCCGGCGGACGAGAGGGTGGCGATGGGGCAACGCTCCAAGGAGCGTGCCAGGGCGAACTGGTCCTCACGCGAAGCGGTGACTCGGTTTCTTGACGCGCTCGGGCTGGACGGGGACGTGCGATGAGGGTTCTGCATATCTGTAGCGGGGTTGATCCGCGCAGCGGGGGGCCGACCCGTTCGATCACCGGACTGTGTCGTGCGCTTGCCGGGGCGGGGGTCGATACGACACTCTATGTTCGGTCGCCGCGACATGCGGTTTCTGAGCCTGGGGCGCTACGTGTGCTGTATGGGAGCGGCGGCGGGCTTACGACGACGCGGTCTGAACTGGTGCGCTTGTTTGAGGACGTCAGGCCGGAGCTGGTTCACCTGCACGGTTTGTGGCTCACCATTAACCATCTGGCGATGTGTCAGGCGCGCCGCCGCAGTATTCCGGTCATCCTTTCGCCGCGCGGCATGTTAGATCCCTGGGCCTTGAGACAGAAGGCGCTTAAGAAGCGGTTTGCGCTCTGGCTCTACCAGCGGCGTGACCTGCGCGCGGTGCGTGCCTTTCATGCGACGGCCAGCCAAGAGGCTGAGAATATCCGGGCGAGCGGTGCCGAGCAACCGGTCTGCGTGGTCGCCAACGGCGTGGAGCTGCCCGACGTGATGCCGCCTCGGGTTCGGCTGTCCGAGAACATCCGGACGGCGTTATTCCTCTCGCGGCTACATCCGGGTAAGGGGTTGCTGGATCTGGTGGCGGCCTGGTCGCGGCTGCGGCCGCAGGGCTGGCGGGTACGCGTGGTCGGTCCAGACGTCTGCGGGCATCGGGCTGTGGTCGAGGCGGCGCTTAACCGGGCCGGTCTGTTGGGGCAGTTTGAGTTTGTGGGGGAACTGGACGATCAGGCAAAGTGGAGCGCCTATACAGAGGCAGACCTGTTCGTTCATCCCTCGCACAGCGAGAATTTCGGCATGTCGATTGCGGAGGCTTTAGCGTCGGGGTTACCGGTGATCGCTACCAAGGGTGCGCCTTGGTCAGAGTTAGTAGGAGAGCCCTCACGCGCATTCGATCTCCAGCAAGAGGGCTCAGTCCAGGGTACAAGCACGAGTCTGCCAGGTTGTGTGGGCCGTGCTGGCTGGTGGGTGGATATTGGCGTTGAATCTCTAGCTGAGGCGTTACGGGAAGCGATCAGTCTGACGGACGATGTGCGTCGGGACATGGGTGGAAGTGGCCGTCGGTTGGTCCAGAAGAAATACACGTGGTCGGCTGTGGCAACCCAGATGAAGGATGCGTACACGTGGCTGATCCATGCGGGTACGGCACCCACATGCATGAGGTTCTAACATGGCCAAGATTGGCATCATCACAATCTTTAAGTCCGACAATTACGGCGCAGAACTTCAAGCCTTTGCGCTGCAGAAGAATTTGGAGCTGATGGGATTCGACAGCGAACTGATCGACTACCCTTTCTATAAGCATCCCTCACATCAGCATACCCGCGGTTCCGCCCCGCTTTTTCCTATTGGAACGGCCAACAGATTAAAGGAGTGGACCTATCCCTATTGGCAGTACGTGAAGAGTCTACCACGCCGCCAGGATGTCTTTACACGTAGGACCCGGATGGATGCGTTTCATCGCGCCTATACGCGGTTGTCATTGCGAACCTACCACACAATTGAACAGCTCAATGCGGCCGATCACCCGTATGACGTCTTCATGGTGGGGAGCGATCAAGTGTGGAATCCGCGTATGAACAGTTCGTTGGACCCCTATTTTCTTACTTTTGCACCGGAGGGAAGAAGGCGGGTATCGTATGCGTCGAGCTTTGGTGTCTCGAAGCTTCCCGAGGTTGTGAAGCGGGTGTATTCGCAACGATTGTCGGTCTTTGACGCGCTCTCTGCGCGAGAAAAGCAAGGTGTAGCGATCCTGCGCGAATTGGTTGGCAGAGACGCGGCTCATGTGCTGGATCCGACGCTGCTGCTAGGCGCATCCGATTGGGACCGGGTCGCCGTTTCGCCGACTGTGGACGCCCCGTATGTATTGTTGTACGAATTGATGCCGTGTGCGGCCGCTATGGTTGTGGCCAAAAACGTTGCCCGGGAAATCACGGGGGCGCGTGTGATTCGTATCTGTGGCGACGGCGGGCAGGTCCCGACGCGCGGCATAACCGACGTTGCGGATGCGGGGCCGTCTGAGTTCGTCGGCCTGTTTCTGCACGCCGCGGCGGTGGTGACCAACTCCTTCCACGGAACGGCGTTTGCCGTCAATTTCCAGAAGCCCGTTTTCCCCGTCATCCCCAAGAAAATGACAAATTCCAACCGCATTTCTGGCCTGCTGGAGATGACCGGGCTCACGGGGAGATCCATCTCGGCCGGACAGGAGCCGCCGCAGGAACTGACGCTCACGTTCGATGCTTCGGCTGTGGTCGCTAGGCTGGACGCGGCGCGTGAACGGTCGCTGACGTATCTTGCCGCTGCGGTTGCAGGATGAGTATAGGGTGGCGTCGTTTGTGAGAATCGATACGGCCAACAAAGAGAAGTGCTGCGGGTGCGGGGCATGCGTCGTTGCCTGTCCGAGTGCCTGCATCCGGATGCAGCCGGATGAGGAGGGTTTTGACTATCCGATTATTGACGTATCCGCTTGCGTCGATTGCGGGAAATGCCTGGCATGCTGCGGCATGCAGAACCCTCAAAACCTGCATCCGGTGGAGGCCGCCTATGCCGCCTGGCATACGGATGACGCGGTGCGTCGAGAGGGGACATCCGGGAGCGCGTTTGCGGCTATTGCGGATACCGTCTTCCGGTCCCATGGCGCTGTAGCCGGCGCGATGTTTTGTGACGGTTTTCATGCTGTCAAACACGTGGTTGTTGAAACGATCCAGGCACTACAGGCTCTCCACGGATCCAAATACGTTCAAAGCGAGACAGCCGATTGTTTTCGCGCAATGGGTGCGAGGTTGCATGCGGGTCAGATTGTGTTTTTCTCGGGAACGCCCTGCCAAGTGGGGTCGGTGCGTCGACTGGCCGAACACTGGCACGCAACCGACCGGCTGATTACCTGCGATATTGTCTGTCACGGTGTTCCGTCACCAAAAGTCTTCCGCAACTATGTGACCGAACTGGAGCGCACACAGGAGAGCAAGATTGTCGATTACTCCTTTCGCGATAAAAAGCTCGGCTGGAATTTCCCGCGGGTCCGTATCGCGTATGCAAACGGGGTTGCGACCAGACGGATTCCTTGGGCTGACGCCTATTTCTGGGGTTACTCGATTAATGCTTTTCTCCGTCCGTGCTGTTATGTGTGCCCCTATGCGACCGCGCAACGAGCGGGGGATCTAACGTTGGCTGACTGTTGGCGTGTAGCGGCTTCACACCCGCAGTACGATGACAACCAAGGCACGTCGCTTGTGCTTGAGAACACCGCCAAAGGGAGAGAGCTGCTGCGTGAAACACAGACGCGCAACCTGCTCTTTATGGGGCAATACGATTTCCGGTTGGCATGCGAACGGAATACGCCGCTGCGACAATCATCCCCCGAGCCTTCCGTTCGGAAGCGCTTTTTTGACGTACTACGAGATACAGGAAGCTTTTCAAAAGCGGCAACCCTGTATATGAACCGGAGGTTCCTGTTGCAGAAGCAAGCAGAAAGGGTGGTTAAGTACTTTTTTTGGCCGTTGCTCAGGCGCCTGCAATAGCCGGAGTGTGCATATGCTGACTGTAAAGCCCTACATGAACCGCTTGCCATATCGTGATAAGTTGGCCAGATTCGTCTGGAGTCTTGTGTGGAGCGTTTTCTTCCGCACGACACCGTTCTGGTGCCTACGCAGCTGGCGCGTCTTTCTCTTGCGTCTTTTCGGGGCACGAGTGGGCACGGGTTGCGTCATTCATCCGAGTTGTCAAATATGGGCACCCTGGAATCTGGAAATGGGAAATTATGTCTGCTTGTCGCACAACGTTGACTGTTATACCGTGGCCCCCGTTCGAATCGGGGACAAGGTCTGCGTCAGTCAGCGGACGTTCATCTGCACAGCTTCTCATGACATCACGCATCCTGATAACATCCTGATCTGCCAACCGATCAGGATTGACCGTTTCGTCTGGATTGCCGCCCAGGCTTTTGTCGGACCCGGCGTGACGATCGGCGAGGGGGGCGTTGTCGGCGCGTGCGCGGTGGTAACCAGGGATGTGGAGCCATGGACCGTGGTCGCGGGGAACCCGGCGCGGGTCATTGGGAAGAGAGTGATTCGGGAAGAGCAGTAGCAGTAGCATTGGCAGTGGCAGTGGCAGTGGCAGTGGCAGTAGCAGTGGCAGTAGCAGTCAGCAGTAACAGTAGCAGGGGCAGAGGAAGGGGCAGGGGCAGAGGCAGGGGCAGTCAGCAGGGGAAGGGGACGAGATGAAGGAGGGGTTTGAAGGGTTGCGAGCGTACGAGTTGGCGTATGAGGGGGCGATGGAGATATTCAGGTTGTCGAAGGCGTTTCCGCTGGAAGAGAAGTACTCGCTCACGGACCAGATTCGGCGATCTTCGCGCTCCGTTTGCGCCAATGTCGCCGAGGCCTATCGGAAGCGGCGCTACGCGAAACACTATGTCATGAAGCTTTCAGATGCGGACGGCGAGGCAAGTGAGACGCTTGTCTGGCTCAATTTCGCCAAGGACTGTGGCTATCTGACTGCAGAAACCCATGCGAAGCTTTGCCCGTGTTACCATGAAGTCGGCAAGCTTCTAGGCTTTATGATGGATCATCCCGAAAAGTTCGGCGTTCAGATTGCCGATTAGCCGGCCCACTGCTACTGCCACTGCCACTGCCATTGCTACTGCCCACTGCCACTGCCACTGCCACTTCTTCCTATGGACATCTCCGTCATAATCCTGACCTATAACGAAGCGATCCATATCCAGCGGTGTCTGGAGAACGTTCGACCTTGGGTGCAGGATGTCTTTGTTGTGGATTGTTTGTCTACGGATGACACACAGGCTATCGCAACGGAGCTCGGCGCAAAGGTTGTTCAGCACGCCTGGCCGGGGACACAGGCGGCGCAGTTCAACTGGGCGCTGGACAACCTGCCGATCCGGACGGATTGGGTGCTACGGCTGGACGCCGACGAATACCTGTGTCCGGAGCTGATTGATGAGATCAATGCGAAGTTGGAGACGCTGCCGGAGGATGTGACGGGGGTGGTGTTCAAGCGGCGGCATATCTTTCTGGGCAAATGGATGAAGCGGGGAACCTATCCGGTCAAGCTGCTGCGGCTGTTTCGAACCGGTAAGGGCCGCTGTGAACAGCGGCTCATGGATGAGCATATCGAGTTGCTGGAGGGTCGGGCCGTCGAGTTTGAGGGGGATTTTGCCGACCATAACCTGAACGACATCGGCTGGTGGACCGCGAAGCATAACGGTTATGCGCTGCGCGAGGCGGTGGATCTGCTGGATATGGAGTATGGGTTGCTGAAAGCTGAAAATGGAAAGCTGAAAGCTGAAATGGGCAGTGGCAGTGGCAGTGGCAGTTGCAGTAGGCAGTTGACGGGGTTGGGGGGGCAGGCGGCGGCGAAACGGGCGAAGAAGATGCGGTATGCGAGGATGCCGCTGTTCTGGCGGGCGTTTGCGTATTTTGTGATGCGGTATGTCGTGCGCGGGGGCTTTCTGGAAGGGAAGGAGGGCTTTCTCTGGCATTTCCTCCAGGGCTGGTGGTACCGGACCCTGGTCGATGCGAAGGTGTGGGAAATCAAACGCGAAAGCGGCGGGGACCGGGAGAAGATGCTGGAGTTGCTGAGGGGGAAGTATGGGATGAAGATTTAGGCGGGAGACTTTTTGCCCGCGAATCTCCGCGAATGGGAACGCAGCGGGCATTTTTTTGACGCTAATCGCTAAAAATGCCCGCTGCGGCCTTCGGGTGGGTGAGAGGGTATGGGTTGGGTTTTTAGCGATCAGCGTGAAGAAAACACAACCCATGGATTCATTCGCGTGGATTCGCGGGCAAACAAAGGGGGATGAAGAATTGTGTGCCCGCGAATCTCCGCGAATGGGAGGGCAGCGGGCATTTTTTTGACGCTAATCGCTAAAAATGCCCGCCGCGGCCTTCGAGTGGAATAGAACAGTGAGCAATACGACGGTGCGCGGGGCTCATTTTTCAGCGATTAGCGGCGGACGCAGTCCGCGAAAAATGAGCACCGTTTCCCATTCGCGGAGATTCGCGGGTAAACAAAGGGTTATGAAGAGTACTTATGAAAGCTGAACTGATCTATCCCGAGGAAACATATTTGATCATTGGTGCTTGCCTTGAGGTCTATAACGTGATGGGGTGCGGGTTTCTCGAAGCGGTCTATCAAAAATGCCTAGAACGGGAATTCTCATTGCGCGGGATCCCTGCTGAGGCACAGACACGAATCAATTTGACTTATAAAGGGTATCCCATCGATCAAGACTATACTCCGGATTTTGTTTGTTACGGAAAGATCATCGTCGAAATTAAGGCTGAAGAAAAACTCGTTGACGTGAATCGCGCGCAGATACTGAATTATCTAAATGCGACTGGATTTCAGTTGGGGTTGCTTGTTAATTTTGGACATCATAAGACCTTGGAGTGGGAACGGTTTGCTTTAACTCAAGGGAAGTGACAAAGAGAACCTTGTCTGCAAATCTCCAAAATGCGTGTTTTGGAATGAGTTGTTTCCCGCTAATCTCCGCGAATGGGAACGCAGCGGGCATTTTTTTTGACGCTGATCGCTAATAAATGCCCGCCGCAGCTTTCGGGTGGGGTGAGAGGGTATGGGTTGGGTTTTTAGCGATCAGCGTGAAGAAAACACAACCCATGGATTCATTCGCGTGGATTCGCGGGCAAACAAAGGGGGATGAAGAATTGTGTGCCCGCGAATCTCCGCGAATGAGACGGCGGCGGGCATTTTTTTTGACGCTGATCGCTAAAAAATGCCCGCCGCAGTTTTCGGGTGGGGTGAGAGGGTATGGGTTGGGTTTTTAGCGATCAGCGTGAAGAAAACACAACCCAACTCCCATTCGCGTAGATTAGCGGGTGATAAATTTTGAAAAGAAAAGCCAAAAGCAGAGAGTTGTCGTAACTTTTTGTAGATTGACCTATAAAAAATTATAGGCGCGCTAAGGTGGTGTGAGGGAGCGAGGTGGAGGGATTTTTTGCCCGCGAATCTCCGCGAATGAGACGGCGGCGGGCATTTATTTTGACGATGATCGCTAATAAATGCCCGCCGCGACATTCAGGTATGGTGGGGAGGGTACGAGGGGCTCATTTTTCAGCGATAAGCGGCGGACGGGAGTCCGCGAAAAATGAGCCCCGATTCCCATTCGCGGAGATTGGCGGATTTTCTCTGGCATTTCCTGCAAGGGTGGTGGTACCGGACGCTGGTGGATGCGAAGGTGCTGGAGATCAAGTGGGAGAGCGGCGGGGATCGGGAGCAGATGCTGGCGCTGCTGCGCGGGAAGTATGGGATGAAGATATAGGCGGGAGAAGGGCGCTTCGGCCCTGCGCGGACTGCGGAGCGACCCGCCTCATGTCTGGCCACGACGCCGGAGCAGGATCCTGAGCCTTCTGCGGCGCATGGTCTGCTCTTTGTCGCGTCGGCCGCCGCTGCTGGTCAGCACATACGTGTAGCCGTCGGTCACTCGGCGGTTTTCACCTGGATGCGCTCCCGTTTATCGTCTCGTAGGTGAAGGGCATCCCGCCGGGAGGGCGCAGAGCTTGGCGAGGCTGCGGAAGAGCGTATTCTTCAAGGCAGAAACAATCAAGAGAGGAAGAAATGATTATGCATACTGTGAGGAGCCGTCTCGGCAGGTGGCTGAACAATCTGACGTTCGGTAGTTGTGTGAAAGTGCTTGTCTGTCGTGCTTTCATCTCGCGAAATGCCCGGAAGGCGGTCAGCGTGATCAGCCCTGCGCTGGGGTACTCCCGTATCTGGATCAGGATGAACACGTCGGACTGGGGAACATTGGTATCGACAACGTCGGGATATCATAGGCCTAAACAAGGTTTACGAAAGAACCCAACAATCATAGACCTTGGTTGCAACGTCGGCTTTACGTTGGTCGATTTTGCCGTTCGGTATCCCAGTGCCCACATTCTAGGGGTTGAACTGGATGCTGATAACTGGAAATGTGCCGTGAAAAACACAAAACGATTTAAGGGCACTTCACGAGAATCTGTGGGTGTACTCGGGCGGCATAGGCAGGTCGCCGAGCGCGTGAAACAAGGCGATTCTGCGGATTTCCGGGTTGCGGAAGCCCCTCGCCAAATTGGATACGAGTCCCGC
>Ga0194125_10009426_pt1 | contig 13552 bp, 14 predicted proteins | sample TA2KigC250mmetaG_FD_148626 | JGI IMG/M metagenome (GOLD analysis project Ga0194125, IMG submission 148626) | Freshwater microbial communities from Lake Tanganyika, Tanzania - TA2015034 Kigoma Deep Cast 250m | ecosystem: Environmental > Aquatic > Freshwater > Lake | place: Tanzania: Lake... | reverse complement strand
TCTCCTTTCGTTTAGAGTTAATTGTTTTCTAAGCTATTGATTCTAATACGAAAGGAGAATCTTTTTTAGATTTTATGAATATCTAACTGCATTATTTGGGTTAATCAGTCCTCAAGAAAACCGTACCGGATGCATTTGGAACATATCAGCCCTTCTTTCTCTGACTGCTGGACAATTGAGCCAAGGTCCTTCGATTTTTTAATATAGGCAGCAACCAGTTTTCGCGCCAGTCTATAACGGTGACTGTTCCATGCCTGACGGAGGGTCAGATTCTTCTCCCCGCTTTTATCTCCGCCATAACATGTCTCAAAGTCCCATTCCTTCTCAAAGACACCACAGCATGGTGAGATAGAGCCGTCCCAGTTTACCACAGTTGAGTTCCAGAGCCACTTGCACGTTGTCTGTCTTGTTTTAGTCTCAGGTCTTATGTCATCCGGATATTTTCTATAGAGAGGGTTGAGAGGCAGCCATTCCTCATTTTCTTTGACCCTTTTATAAAGGGGTAGTAGCAGTTCTTTGCCCATGTGTGTCCTCATGGGAGATGGGAAGAACTGAAGACCCAATTTTTGAGCCATTTCTCGAGCCATATCAATTTCAGACTCATTGTATTTATTAACAAGAAATTGCCAGATGAGGAGGGGAAATCGTGTATTGGTTTTTCTGTATGAGATGAGTTTTTCGATATTTTTAAGTACAGTTGACAGATTGCCGCCTCTACGATATTGAGAATAACTTTCTTGAGTCGCTCCATCCAAAGAGATTACGATGATATCTATCCCTGATTCAACAAGCTCTCTTGCGGTCTTATCAGGAAGGTAATGTAAGTTTGTGCTGAGCCCGATGACTGTATTGTATTTTTTTGCATATCTGATCATATTGGATAGTTCCGGGTTAAAAAGAGGTTCACCCCAGTTGCAGAGATTTATGGCAAACAGGTATGGACCAACCTCATCCAAGATGGTAGAAAAAAGTTTCTTATCCATTTTCCCCTTTGGCCGGGCTTTTATGTCCTGCCAAGTCGGACAGAGCGGGCACTTGAGATTACAGATATTTGTCGGGTCAATGACGAGGGAGTAAGGATAGCTGAATAGATAACTCTTTTTCATTTTCATCTCAAGCTGGTTTAACAGAAAGTTACCTATTTTTCTTGTTAAGTACTTTTTGTCTATGAATACATGTTTTAAAAAGGGATGTATTACAGATGGAAACTTCGCACATACCTGTTTTTCCATAATCGATGTGAGGATCGACATACTTTTTAAAGTAGCGGTTACAAGATTTTTTGTCAATGAGAGGCTTGTTTGATTAAGATAAAAATAGTCAGGTAAAATAAATGAAATGAAAATACTTTTAATCAACCCACCACCTTATGATTACGGGGAATATAGTCGCTTTCTTGAAAGGACACCTATCCAGACATATACCATGCCTTTAGGGCTTGGGTACATAGCTTCTTTTCTTGAAAGGGAAGGGTATGATGTTACCATCCTGGATGCTTATGTAAAAAAATTATCGTATGAGCAAATTGGTAATTTCATAAGAGAGCTTAACCCGGATGTTATCGGTATCCAGTGTCTCAGTGACCAGCGTGCAAGCTGGTTTATGCTGGTAGATTTGATAAGGGCTGTCGATAATACGATAAAAATTGTGTTAGGAGGGCCACATCCTTCATTAATGCCAGAACAGGTTATGACCAAATGCCATCCTGATGCTATTATAATCGGTGAAGGCGAAGAGACCATGCTCGAGCTTGTAAAGGCATGGGAGCAAGGAAGTGATGTCAGTGGAGTGAAAGGAATTGCCTATCAGAAGGACGGAGAGATACTATTCACTCAACCTCGAAAAAGGATAAAGGACCTTGATATTCTTCCCCTCCCAGCATATCACATGGTTGACATAAACGATTACCAGGGATGGGGTTTTCTGCAGCAGATATTCAAGACAAGGGGAATTAAAGAATTGCCCAAATATGCTTCGATTTCAACATCAAGGGGATGTTTTGGTAATTGCGGGTACTGTTCATCTCCTCTTATCTGGAAAAGGCAGTGGACACAGAGAAGTGCTAAAAATGTTGTTGATGAGATAGAAATGTTGAACAAAAGATATGGTGTTGAATTTATTATCATGACAGACGATGTTTTTTCGGTCAATCAGAAGAGGGTCATATCTATCTGTGAGGAGATACTAAGGAGGAATCTTCAAATCCTGTGGGGCTTTGAAACCGCAGTAAACCTTATTTCATATGACTTATTGAATTTGGCTAAAAAGGCAGGATGCTTTTGTATTCTATACGGTGTGGAATCAGGCTCAGCTACCATTTTAGCTAATATTTCAAAAAGGATTAAAGAAGAAGATGTTGTAAATGCTTTTAAAATGACGAAGGATGCAGGGATTGTTGCAGGGGCTTTTTTGATGATCGGCAATCCCGGAGAGAACGAAAAAAGCGTTGATGCTACCATCGAACTTTTGCGCAAGATAGAACCTGATATTATTTTGCCTCAGATAACAATGATAACTCCCAAGACTAAAATCTTTGATGTAGCAAAAGAGAAAAGTTGTATAGACGAGAGCTATTGGCTGACTGACTTACCATTCCCTTATTACACATGTGAAAGGAATTTAAAAACACTTTTACGATGGTATAGAAAACTGTTTTACTATAAGCACAGCAAGCTCGGCATTTTACTTCGAACAGTAAGGGATTATATAGAATTCAGTACAGGGATAAGGATAGACAGGGATGGGTTATCGAAAGTTGAGATGCCTCCCGCTAAGATTTGACAGTCGGCTTATCCGTGATCTTTATAATTTTAATCACCTCGCCTGTTGAATTATCATCATAAACAGGTAGCAGTCTCAGGAATCCAGTCTTGTTTGGCAGTCTGTTCAGGATATCACTTTTTAATGAGAATGCCTCTCCTTCAATATACATGCCGCCTCTGTCGCTGAATGAAGGAGAATAGGATACTTCCACAAGGTATCTTTTTGCGCCCTTGTGAGAAGGCCATATAATCTTTAACCTGCCGTTTATCGGATGAACCTCTGTGTATGTATTCCTATTTTGCAGGATTCTCGATACAAGGGGTTGAAAAAGTTTATTCAGCACGAACATTGATTTAATAATGAGAAAGCCCAGAACTTTATAGTGCTTTTTGTAATAATAGAGTGCGCTTTGCCTGTAGATTTTGCCTGCATCAATAGAACTATTTCTGAAGCTTTCCTCAAAATAGTGCTGTATTTCTGCATCGGGCAGATAATATATTTTCCAACCTTTCTTCTTAATGCGTTTTAAAAGGTCATGTTCCTCGAAAAAAAGAAAAAAATTTTCATCAAAGAGACCAACAGATTCGAATATCTCTCTCCGTACCATCAACAGGCCTCCGGTGACTCCATCTACTTCAGTTGGTATTTTAGCATTCCATACATGATATGCTGTTTTCCAGAACCACTTGGAAATCAGGTTATTCGGGAAGAAACGGCAAAATGGAGTGAAATGGATTATGCTCGTTTTTAGGTTGTGTATTCTCAAATCAGGAAACATGAAGTTTTTTTCATCATCCCAGAATATCTTACATCCTGCAACACCAGCATGGGTATGACTATCCATAAATTCAACCATCTTCTGTATTGCATTGGGAAATATAATAGTATCAGGATTTAAAATAAGAAAATATCTTCCTTTGGATAATCTAAATGCCTGGTTATGGGCTTTTCCAAATCCAACGTTTTCTCTGTTTTCGATTAGTCTTACATGAGGGAAGAGTAATCTAATCAATTCAGCACTTCCATCTTCTGAGAAGTTATCTACGACAATGATCTCGACGTCCATATCTTTTGTCGTCTCAATAACCGAACGAATACAATTTTCTATTACGTTTTTTGAATTGTAGGTAACTATGGATACCGTGACGTCAATGTACAACATGAAATATTACTCTACAGTGAAAGTGCTGTTGAAATGGCACAAGGAATTGAGTATTTCATATCCTGTATTAATTGTGCAGTCAATTGATTCTACAGCGATAGGTTTGTATGCCTGTTTATCAAATATGCCAACGTATATAAAATAGTTATCATTTACGATATTCAGATTGTCAACTGTTATAGATATCTTTTTTGTGCCTTCAAAGAGTATTGGTTCTCTACCCTGCATATGTGTTGACATGAAAGTTATTTGAAACATATCTCTTCTTAATATCGCCCAACCAATATGTCCATAAAAAGGCTCTAAGGATTTCACGACACATTCAATAATAAAGTCTTTTGACCCTTTCTGTTTCATTGATAAATCTGATATAAATAAAAATGAGCTTTGAGAACCTTTTGCGAGTTCAGTTTTGTATGCCTCTGCTTTTGTTTGTTCATGAGTAACATATGCATTTACAACATTTGAAGATTCTCCTAACATTTTGATTTGACCATGATCTATCCACATGGTTTTTTCACAAAATGTTTTTATCTGATATAAATCGTGAGAACAGAATATGATGGTTTTTCCACTCCTCTTGAAATCATCCATTTTCTCCAGACATTTTTTTTGAAAATACTGATCTCCTACTGATAAAGCCTCATCAATAATCAAGATATCTGGGTCAACTGCTGTTGCAACTGAAAAAGCAAGTCTGACATGCATACCAGAAGAATAGGTTTTGATGGGATAATGGATAAAATCTCCTAACTCAGCAAAGTCTATTATCTCGTTTATCTTTTTCTTCATAATGCCGTTGTCAATGCCAAGAAGTGATCCATAAAAAAATACATTCTCGATTCCTGTAAATTCTGGATGAAATCCGGAACCGAGCTCAAGGAGGGAAGAGACGAGGCCTTTTACCTCAAAGTGGCCGCGTGTAGGAGAAAGTGTCCTTGAGAGTATCTTTAAAAGAGTGCTTTTCCCTGCACCGTTGTCACCTATAATTCCAAGTGTTTCTCCTTTATTGAGGTGGAAGGTTACCCCGTTGAGTGCAACAAATTCTTTATGAAACGGCCTGTGGAAGACAAGTTCTTTCAGTCTGTCCAGCGGCTTATCATACAATTTGTATATCTTTGTTATATTCTCAACGTGTATAGCATCCATCTTCTTTAGGGAATCCTATAAAACATCTGCAAATCCAGCCTTCAATTTTTTGAATGTATAGAACCCGCCGATTAGCGCGACAATCGAGATCAAAAAGATGACACTGACGTATAAAATCGATGGCATCTCTTTCAAAAGAATGATTTTTTGATATGAAGAGGCGAAATACGTCATGGGGTTGAAGTAAAAAACTATTCTTAGTCTCTCCGGTACAGACTCGATACTGTATATGATTGGTGATAAAAAGAACATTGTCTGGAGAGCATATCCGAGGATCTGACCGAGGTCCCTTATGTAAGGTAAAAGTGCTGCTAAAAGCATACCCAGCCCGAGAGAAAATATAAACTGGAGGAAAAGGATAGGAATAACCAGAAAAACTACGGGACTGAGTGCCCCGGTTGTTGCATAGGCTGTCAGAAAAAGCAAAAAGCCGATGAGGTTGAGTATATAGCTTGAAGTGGTTACCGCAACCGGCAGGAATATTTTTGGAAAAGAAATTTTTTTCACTATTTCTGAGTTTTCGATTATGGTATTTGATGATCTAAGAACTCCCTCTGAGAATGCAAGCCAGAAAAAGAATGAGGAAAGAAGGAAATAGATATATGGTACATGCATATTTGCATATGGGCGTGCCTTAATAATGGTTGAAAAAACAAACCAGAAAAGGACAATTTGAACAACTGGTATAAGGATAGTCCACAGTAAACCTAAGCCTGAACCAGCAAATCTTACCTTGATGTCTTTCTTCAGAAAATAAAAAAGAAGACGTAGTTTTCCCCACATGCTAAAGCGTAAATCTTATCGTATTGCCAGAAAGATTCATTCCTCATTACCGCTTTGAGGGGATACCCGGTACCGGTGGTGAAACCTCCACCTGAGGTGGTTTAGATACAATGGCTGGAACCACGGATTCTTTCCTCTCTTTTTGTCGTTTAACAGGGATAACTATCTGATCTTCTCCCCTTACCATCACTATTCTGTCAGCCTCTATATCTTTAAGGGTATAACCGCTTATAGTATCGCCTTTTTTCATGGCTATTTGTCTTTTCCCCCTCCCTGGTGTATTACGAGGTGCTTTTAGGTCTTCGAGATATGCAATCTTTACATCATCTGTTATCATAGTCCCGTATAGTACAAACTCAGGCTTTGGTAGTTGTTGTTCCCCTTTTTTCTCAGGGGGGATTTTTCTTTCTGGATGGAACAGGGTATCATCGGCTATGGCGGCATATTCAAGAGGTGTGGGCATTTTTACCTCCTGAGAGACCTCTTCTTTTTTCTCCTCACTGCCTTTTTTAGCAGGAGGTGGCATATATGAAGCCTTTATATCAAACATAGGAAGGAGGATATGATTAGCAAATATGGCTATCGCCACTACCAATATTATATTAAGCAGATTTATGTTCCTTATGATCGTCCTGAATTGCATTGTAATAATATCCCTACTATTCAAAACTCTGAACCACAATAACTCCTCTTTCTTCTGCCTTTTTAAGAAAGGCCTTTGTTGCATAATCTGAAAGTTCTGCCACTTTTATCTCGGTCCTTTTCTGAGCCTCTGCGAGCTCTTTCACTATCTGCTTTAGTTCATTGAAGTCGCTCATCTTTACAAGTTCTGTGTATGCAGAAGTTATGATATCGGCAAGGACTACTGCCTGCCTCTTTTCAAAAACCTTCTCCAACTTCTTTCTTGCCTCTATTTTTCTTATATCTTCTGCTGTCTGCATGATTCCTAACCTTATTTTGTCTTAATTATAGCACAGCTCGTAAACCCTGTCGTTGTATAAATTGGTATGAGCGGAAAGCTACATGCAAACCATGAGTCTGTTATGCATCTCATCTTCCAGCTGTTAAGGCAGATACATCTAATTTTAGCATGAGTTCCCTCGGGTCCCTGTAGTTTCTAATCCTTATGTCAAACTCTTTTACCACGAGATATGGAGTCCGTGTCTCTATGGAGTAAAGGACATCGCTCAGTGCTCTTGAGTCAGGCATGACTGCATCTATAATTACATTTATAACTTTGAATTTACCAAGGTCTTCAGGCTTTCCAACCCGTTCACTTGATATCGTTCCTCCCCTGCCTGTAATGATGCCTTTGACTATTTCCTGTAATTGTGCTGCTGAAAGGGAAGGTGTCTGCCCTGTTATGAGCTTTGAATCGTCAGCCTTTCTTGTCTCTTTCAACGAGGCAAGTTTCTTCTCCAGTTGAGGTTTTTCTGAGATGAGGGTAATGTACTTTTCAAGGGTTTTTGTCTTTATAGCCTGCCCTTCTCTAAGAGAGGCTGTCTCTGCCTGAATCCTTAAGAACCCGTACTGATATATACCAAGCCCAAGCAGTATAATGCCTAAAGGTATGCCGACTATCAATATCTTACTTTTTCTCACTTTTCACCCTTTCTTCCTCATCTATTTTAGGTCCCTCAATCTCCATCTTTATATTAAACCTATCGGCACGCATTCCCGCATCCCTAAATGTTGGAGATGCAAACGCTACCTTTTGAAAATATTTTGATGCCTCGAGCTTTGGTAGAAGCTCTGTTGCTGAGCTTGCATAACCCTCGATCTCTACTGTTGTCTCTATAATCCTCACTCTTATGAGCCATGCGGTCTTTGGAAGAATGGTGGTGAGTTCTTTGAGGATATTGAGTGCCATTGGCCTATTTTCCTTAAAATTGTTTATTGTAGAGATCTCATTGCTCAGAGTATCTATCTCCTTTTTAAGTGCCTCAACCTTTCTGACCTCTTCCCTTCTCAGCATTATCTGATGGTCAATCTCCTTGAGCCTTTTTTCTTCTATTCGAAGAGGTGCAACCATATAGAGAATCCACAGGGCTATGATTGCGCATATGAGGATTATTGTGAAAGCCATGGGTGTTTTTGATATCTCATGGCGACCTTTTTCAAGCAGATTTATTCCCTTTGCCTTTGACCACAACGATTCAAGAACCCCTCCAATGGCAGCATAGGTAAGTTCTTCCTGCGGCTCTGAAAGCTTGATCTTTGTATCAGTCTCATTCAGTATCCTGACAGGGAGGCTCTGTAATTTCAGCATTTCTTTTAAAGTAGGACTACTATCTTTTAAAATGGCTATAATCTGGGGTGCCTTCCCTTGTTTTTTGACAGCATCTATAAGGGGTTCAATTTCTGTCATAATCGTATCTACCTTTGATTTCTCGACCCCCCCTTCACCCCCCCTTGCTAAGGGGGGGATAGGGGGGGTGCTGAAACTGCCTGTAAAGGTACTGGTTATAGAGCCATCGAGGAATAAGGCACCTTCATATCTATCCCCTTTTATTTCTAAAAAAATAAAGTCTGTTCCTTTATCCATATAATGGCAAAGAGTAACTATACATGAGAGATTCACTGTTACACGGGAAACGTGAATACCTTTTTCTCTGAGCGCGTTTACATATGGTGTTATTGAATCTGCTTTTGCTACAACAATCAAAAGGGTAAGTTTTTTGCTGTTTTCCTTTAATACCCTGAAATCGTAGAATGCATCTTCAGGACTGAGAGGGGTCAACCTGTCCAACTCATATGAAACGACGTCCGAGAGTTTTTCTTTAACAGTAGACGGAAACTCTGCGATCTTGATAATAGCCCACGCTTTTGGAATGCTCAGGGTTACATCTGTTTTTGCGATTCCAAGGTCACTCATGGCTAAGGTTACTGATGAGGCAAGTACCTCTGGCTGTGGATACTTTTCCTGATCCATTGGATATTTTCTGGATTTTCTTATCTTTATCTGCGATAAAAATCTTGAGCCATAGGCAATAGACATGCTGCCTTTCTCAATTGAAACACACAGATTTTTCTTTGGCGCTATTATATCATCAGCGATACTGAAGGTAAGGATCCTCTGCAAAGGTTTCCACATCTCCTTCAGTTTTATAGCTGAATCAGAGGCAATTGATACTAATTTTTTAATGGCTATTGTCCTTGTCATTGTGTTTTGTGTGATGGGTTCTTGTAATAAACATATCTGAATTTATTGTTTGCCTCAATGACAACCGTTGCCTTGATAGCATAGCCTGCCTTTCTATTCCCTTTATAAGCAACTGATTCAATGGTGTATGAATTGGTTCCTCCTGTAATAATGTACGGCGCCATAGTGATGTAATTTTCACCAAGAATCCCCTGAATTTCCTGTATGCCCATTATCTCTTTACTCTGCCTGTAGTTTATTATCCCATCAGCAAGCTCAGGCGTCATGCCCGGAATTGCCATGAGAACCTCCTTTGGTGCTGTATTTATATTAATCTGGCTGCTTATTGAATTGACCGTGAGAAAGTCAATGATACCATTTTTTTCACCGCTTCCATAAAGTATCTCAGGCTTTACTCCCTTAACCAGTAAGAGTTCTTCCAATGTGTCAAAATTCGCATTCTTTGCTTTATAAGGAGTGGGCAGAGACATGTAGTAATCACTCTCAGCACCATGAAGCCTGTGAAGGTCGTCAGGGTCTTTCCAGTCCATTATGGAATCTACAATCGTATCTACCTCTTCTGCCTGGACTCCTACGTTCAGCAAAAGATTTTTTAATATTATATCAGATACTGAGTTTATGTTCACATGCCCTGCTTCATCCATAATTCTGATAGTGTAGTATCCATCTTCCATCTGGACAGTGTAAGGCGTTCCATCTATTTTCCATATATCACTGCCTTCGACAGAAAAGTTTTGATTTCTGTAAAAGAGTTCCATTATACCTCTTTCTATTCCTGCTTCTGCAAGGAATTTCTTTTCCATCCCTTCCTTGAAGACTAATGTGGCATGCGACTCTGTCCTTGTCATATAGGAGAATGAAAGCACAATGACCATCAAAACGGTCAGTACCCAAAATACCATGAGAAGGGCAATTCCTCTCTCTGATGCGGCAATACCCCTCACCCCTTTATGCTTTTGTGACTCTTGTGTTTTTGTCATCATTGTTTTTTGGGCTTCTCTCTTTTTTCTTGCATTCTATTTTCTGCAGATGATTTTGTGCCTGTTGATTTTGTGGCTATCTGCGACATAGTTCCTTGTACCCTCACTGGAATAATCATAGAAATGTCCTTTGTTTTATCAATGAGATGTAATCTGACCTTTTCCGGTATCGTTGTATCATCTGTCCATTGCTCAATCCATTTCCCTTGTTCTTCTGTAGGGTCTTTGAAAAAATATTCGAAATATATCTTATCAAAGGCATCGAAGAGCTTTGCATCTCTTTTGTCCTCAATGCCCACAATATTTTCAGATGCATATAACACCTGCTTTCCCTGGTCTCTGGATTCGACTCTGTAAGTAACAATTACATAACCTTTCTGTCCACCCCAGATGGAATAGTTTGTTGAAAATTGCAAGGATTCCCTGTCCCCTTTAAAGAAATATTTTTTAACACCATCTTCATCATAAGTCAGTGGTATTGCCGACTGAATCTGAGAATCTATAATATTTAAAGAAGCCCTGATCCTTTCGAGGGACTCTATTTTTTTTTCTCCTGCATCCACGGAACGGTATCCAAGCCTCATGGCACCAGCTGTGATGATGACAATAATCCCGAGTAAGGTAATAGAGATTATTAATTCAAGAAGGGTAAAACCATAATCCCCCTTACCCCCCCCCTTAGTAAAGGGGGGAATGGGGGGATTTGTCATTGCGAGGAGGTCGCTACGACCAACGAAGCAATCTCCTGATTTTTTCATTGATAAATGCTGAGACTTCATATATCTGTTTCTTGAACTATTCATCTTATATCTTTTTCTCTACCACCTTCATCGCCTTGAGGGTGAGTGACCTCTCCTTCGTGTCTTTTATCCAGTGGATTATCAAGTTGACCTCTAAAAGCCTTACCTGTAGATTTTCTGTCCTGTCTTTCATGGCATCATATATCAAGACATCTATCCTGTAGCCGTCATCTGTTGTTTCACTCCAGGATTTTTCTGAGAGCTTATCATCATCCAGTAACTCTCTCATCTTTGCCTCTGCTTTTATGACAGCAGATACATAATCATCAGACGCTGACACAGCCCTTAAATTAGCTGAAAAGAGCTGTAGAACAACAGTTATTGCAATACCTAAGAGTGCAATGGCCACAAGCACCTCAAGAAGGGTAAAGCCTCTAATCCCCCCTAACCCCCCTTTAATAAAGGGGGGGATGGGGGGATTTTCAATTAAAAATTTGAAATTAGGAATACTCATCCTCCATTACCTATCACTATTTTATTATCACTGATCCGACGATAGGATCTAACTGGATACTCACTAATTTTTTGTTGTTCCACAGTACAATCGTTCCACCTTCAATACTACCAGTTGTATGAAATACAATCAGGTATTTCCCGTTAAGCTTTTCTCCTGAAAATGGGTCTATTACCTTGATAGTTATATCAGACGGGATATTTTTACTCATGCGGCCTTTTATCCCGTAATTTTTTGAGTCAAGGTCTATTGTTATTGTTTGTTTTTCGCCATCTATCTGGGCAAGTGATCGGGCATGCTTGATGGCTGCAGACATCTCTCTGACTGTTGCATTGAGTCTGTTTGAGGGCATGGTGTTCGCAAAAAAGACAGTAGAGATGCTGAGTATGAGCATAATGAGGAATAACACAATTATTAACTCCAGAAGGGTAAAACCGTTATTTTTCATCATCAGTTATAAATGTTCAAATCACTCACGAGATGCATGATACACGATGCACGATTCATGATGCACGATAGGAAATAATTCTGTATACCTGTACCTTTTATCCTGTATCTTGTATCTTGCATCATGCATCTGTTTCTAAAATGGCAGTGCTGTGATGCTGAATATGGCCATGAGCATTGAGACAACTATAAAACCAATAATCAGGCCCATCGTAAGAATCATGACAGGCTCGAGAAGGCTTATAAATCTCTTTATCGCTTCCTTCAAGCTTTTCTCGTATGTGGATGCTACCTTCATCAACATGGTATCAAGCTGACCTGTCTCTTCTCCGACCTTGATCATGGACAGGGCAAGTGGTGGAAAGACATTTGTACTTGATAAGGGAGTAGCTATACCCTTGCCTTCCTTTGCGCCTTTTGAAACATCATCAATAACAGAAGCGATAACCTGATTGTTTATGACATCTTTTGCATTATTCAACGCCTGGAGGAGGGGTACTCCGCTTTTGAGGAGTGTGCCGAGGGTTCTACAGAATCGTGCAGTTTCGAGCTTTCTTACAACGTCTCCCATTAATTTGAGCTTGAAGCTATCCCATTTGTATCTGCCGGTATCAGATTTTATAGAGTGTTTAAAGATAAACCATCCTGTTATGAACAATGAGAGGACAATCCACCAGTATGACTTCAGGTTGTTGCTGAAAGTAAGAAGGATTTGAGTCGGAAGTGGCAATGAGCCTCCAAGCTCTGCAAAGAGTACAGTAAATTTAGGAAGCACATACGTTAAAAGAACGATTACTGATATACCACCAGTTACGATGAGAATAGTAGGATATATCATTGCTGAAAATACATGTTCCTTTAATTCCTTTCTGGATTCAAGAAATTCATTCAGTTTGTCCAACACCACATCCAGCACGCCTCCAGCCTCACCAGCCCTTATCATGTTTATATAAATCTTTGGAAATACCTCAGGATGTCTTTGCAGTGCGTCAGAAAACGAGCTCCCTTCTCTAATGGATTTTAGAATGGATTGAATTATGCTCTTCATCTCTTTGCTTTCAGATATCCCTGAGAGGATGTTGAGGCTTCTGTCGATAGGCACCCCGGAACTTAAAAGTGCAGAAAGCTCTGTGGTGAATGTCAAAAGGTCGCCCTTTGCTGACCTTAAGGTAAACCTCTTTTTTATATCTTCCTTCGGGGCAGCAACATTCAGGGGAATGACACCTGTATTTTTCAGTCTTTCGATTGCAGCCTTTTCATCTGCTGCATCGATAACTCCTTCCACAATTGTACCTTCCATTGTGGTTGCCCTGTATGAAAAGATCACCTATGCCTCCTGTGGTATCCTGAGGAACTTACCTACTATTGTTCTATTGGTGTTCTTCTCCTGTATCGCCTCTACCCTCGATTATCCTGTCACACAAAAGGAATCTTCTGAAACTCTTCACAATTCAAGCAGGAGAAGTTCTATAAAACATCTGTAATTATAACATAGGCGTAAATGATTGGTATATAATATGAGGTAAAGTCATGGTCAAGTCCCGTTCTTCCTGTAAAAACTAAGAGGCTCGATATTAAACACTTACTACCTCTTTTACCTTGGATTTCATTTTTGGTTTTCTCTGATCCAACCTCAACTCCTCTCTTAATGTATCAATCCTTTTGGGTTCCTTTTCACGAAATAAGTCTTGAAAAATACAGCGGGAATAAAATATTAAAAAAGTAAGATTCGGCTATTATCCGGGGCGAAGATGGTTGTCCTGCCCTCCCGCCATGAGTCTTCACCAATAAGCATCTTAGAGGCTGCTGCTTCAGGGAAATCAGTAATAATAAGTGATATCGATGAATTGC
>Ga0194125_10009416_pt1 | contig 13565 bp, 13 predicted proteins | sample TA2KigC250mmetaG_FD_148626 | JGI IMG/M metagenome (GOLD analysis project Ga0194125, IMG submission 148626) | Freshwater microbial communities from Lake Tanganyika, Tanzania - TA2015034 Kigoma Deep Cast 250m | ecosystem: Environmental > Aquatic > Freshwater > Lake | place: Tanzania: Lake... | reverse complement strand
GAGAATTGCCGCCCTCTTGGGAATGAAAGAGGAGGCCGTGGAACTCCTTCGCCGGTCATTAGCCCAAGGACACTATTATTTAAACGCGACAGGCATTTTCATCATCCAGGAAGCGGACCTCGACCCGCTCCGCGATTACGCCCCGTTCAAAGAACTGATGAAACCCAGGGGATAGCCGGAGCTGATGAGGAAGCTTCTCTCGTGACGCCGAAAGACTCAGGACCGCGGGCGATGTTTCTCATGGGCAGCGCCCCCGGTCCGGAAACGGTCATCAACGGAAAGCGGTGTCTCTACTTCGGCGGGACGGGCTATTTCGGCCTTCACGGCCACCCGGCCGTGATCCGGGCGGGGATCGCCGCGTTCCGGCACGGCACCCACGCCGCCACGACTCGCTCGGGATTCGGTAACAACTCCGCCCTTCTCGACGTCGAGAGAAAGTTGGCCGCGTTCTTCGGCACCGCCGAGGCCGTCTATTACGCCTCGGGATATCTCAACGGCCTCTTTCTGGCCCAGGGACATGCCCGGGCGTTCGATGTCGCCTTCGTCGACGAGGCGGCGCACTATTCCATTCGGGACGGCGTCGCCGCCGCGGGGAAGCGGGCCGTCGGCTACAAACACCTCGACCCGGCCGACCTGGGCCGCAAGCTGAAGGGATCCTTGGGAAGAGGCTGGAGCCCGGCCGTCTTCACCGACGGCGTTTTTCCGACGTTCGGGGAGATCGCCCCCCTGCCCGATCTCCTCGAGGCCCTCAGGCCCTATGGAGGGATCTTGTGCCTCGACGACGCCCACGGCGTCGGCGTCCTGGGCGAAAACGGTCGGGGGACCCTCGAACATTTCGGGATCGCTCCCTCGCTGAAAATTTCCATGGCCGGGACTCTGAGCAAGGCTTTCGGCGGCCACGGAGGCTTCATTCCCGGTCCGGCCTCGCTCATCCGCCGCATCCGCCGGGAGGTCGGGGCCTATGCCGGATCAATGCCCGCGCCGACGCCGATCGCCGCCGCCTCGGCCAAGGGGATCGATCTTGTCGCCTCCCATCCCGAATGGCGGGCGGCGCTCCGGGCCAACGTCCGGAGGGCCAAGGCCGGGCTTAGAAAACTTGGCTTGGCGGCGGACGACACGCCCGTTCCCGTCATCGCCTGGACGCTCGGGTCGGCCGCCGAGATGAAGCGCGTCCAGAGAGCCCTCTTGGACAGGGGAATCGCCGTCGCCTGCCTGAAGTACGCCGGCGCGCCCGCCGGAGGCGTCCTCCGGGTGACGATTTTCTCGACCCACACCCCGGACGATATCGACCGTTTGATCGACGAACTCGGCCGGATTCTTTAAAACTTCTTCAGGGTTTTCAAGAAGTCGGGGTCGACCTCGGCCCCGATCCCCGGCTTCTCGGGGAGGGTGATCAGGCCCTTGGCGAAGGTCATTCCGTCAGTCACCGGATCGATGGTGTGAGAGGTGTGGCCGTCGAGGTCGGTCCAAAGGATGTTCCGGCGGGCGGCGACGATATGGGCGGCCGCGGTCAGGGCCAGACGCGATTCGAGCATGCAGCCGACCATGCAGGCCATGTTGGCCCCGTCGGCGATGTGGGCCATCTTGGACATGTTCCCGAGTCCGCCGGCCTTCATGAGCTTGATGTTGACATAGTCGCAGGCCTCGGCCTTGGCGAGCTTCAGGACGTCGGCCGGGCCGAAGGCCGCCTCGTCGGCCATGACCGGGATCGGGCTGGCCGCCTTCACCGCCCGGAGACCGTCGAAGTCCGAAGCCAGGACGGGCTGCTCGACGAACAGGATGTTGAACCGCTCCATCTTTCTCAGGGTGTCGATCGCCACGGGCGGCGCCCAGCCCTGGTTGGCGTCGATTTGGAGCACGATGTCCGGGCCGACAGCCGCCCGGACGGCTTCGAGCCGCCGGAGGTCGAGGTCCTGGCCCTGCCCGACCTTGATTTTGATGATGTCGAAGCCGGCGGCGGCGAATTCCCGGGCCCGCCGGGCCATCGTCTCGGGCTCGTCGAGGTCGACGGTGATGTCCGTGGCGAAGGACGTCCGGTCTCCGCCGAGGAGGCGGAAGAGGGGAAGGCCGGCGATTTTGCCGAGGATGTCGTGGAGGGCCGTGTCGAAGGCGGCCGTGGCGCTGGGATTGGAATGGACGAACGCCCCGAACTCCCGGAAGAGGCTTTCGATGGCCAAGGGATTCCGGCCCAGAACGATTTCCCGGAGAGCCTTGGCCGCGGCGAGGTTGGTCTCCTGCGTCTCGCCGGTGATCGGCGGAAAGGGGCAGGCCTCTCCGACGCCCGTGATCCCGGCGTCGGTGTGGACCCGGACGAGAACGTCGTTGGCCGCGGGCATCGTCCCGATGGCGATTCGGAAGGGCGATTTCAGGGGGAGGTCGTAGGCGTAGATGTCGACCCCCGTGACTTTGAGCCGGGTCGCCTCGGCCTGGGCTTTTTCCAGGGGGCCGCCGGCCGCCGAGGCTTTCGCCGCCGCGAAGCCGAGGGCGCCCATCCCCATCGTTGCGATCTCGAGAAAGTCGAACCTGGACATGAGCATGCCGCCTCCTCGAGATTTAATTATTCCAGACGGGGCGGGATGTCAATAAAGGACTTTGGCTTCCCCCAGCGTCTCGATCCGCTTGGCGAGCCAGGCGAGCATGAGTTCTCGCCGAGCCATTGTCGCCGCGATCTCCTCATTGGTCAGGTAATCGCCGACGACTTCGCGGACGATTTCCGGGGTCAGGGCTTTCAAGTCCTCGAAAAACGGCCTCGGAAGCTCGGCCATGATGAAATTCGGCCCCTCCTTGAATTTTTCGTCGTAAATGAGCCGGGTCGTGAATTTTTTCGTCGTCCGGAATGTCCGGGAGTGGTCGATGAGGATCATCCGCCAGTCGTCCGTGATGAGGTAATTGCGCTTATGGCGGTCCTCGTTGGAGATGAGGTTGTCGAAGGCCCTTTGGAGGTAGAGGGCCTTGTAGAATCCGCTGACCTTGGGGCCCGGCGGGTTGAGCTTTTTCTTCAGGAGCTCTTCCATGTTCAGCCAGGCATCGATCCAGAGCTGGCACGACCCCCGGTCGCCGCGGAATTCCCTCTCGACCGTGACCGGGACCATGTGGAGGCCGAGGTGCCGGCTGAGCCGGTAGGCGGCGATCTCGCCTTTCCACGTTTCCTTGAAGCCGCCGACTTTTTCGCCGAAGACGTTCTTCCAGAGGGCCTTTCTGCGGACCCCGTCTTTCTCGAGGGTCAGGACCCAGGGATTCGTCACGGCCAAAGAGCCCGTCAACTGCTCCTGGCCGACGACCTGGGCGGTTTTCAGGAACTCTTCCCACCGTTCGTATTCGGCCTTGTCCTGTTCGGTGAGTTGGGCGAAGGCCGCGGACCCGCCTCCCAGGCAGGCGACGAGGAACAGACCGACCAGCGTTTTTCTCATGTGTTGACCCCTCCCCATGGGCGTTCTCAAGACGGCCTTAATTTATGGGCGGCCGGGGCGAAAGTCAAGAGGGGGAGCGGCAGAGCGAACAAGGCCGCTACTTGAAGATCTTCTCGAGCTCCTTGACGAGGTCGATCTGTTTCTCGACTTCGACGAGGGGAATGTTCTTCTGGCTGGAGATCGTCGTGAACCGGCCGTCCGTGTTGCCGTCCTTCCAGACGAGTAGGATGTCGGACTGCGGGGCGACGAGGTCGATCGTCTGCTCGTCGGTCGTGTCCCCGGACTCCGCCCCCTGGGCCCGGCGCTTCATGCCTTCGACGTGGGCTCCCAAGACGGTCATCTTGAGCTTCCGGGCTTCGGCGATCAGGCCGGCGGCCCGCTGGAGCTCGTCGGCGATGTCGATCCCGGCCGCGCCCATGCCCTTGAGGCTCGAACCCATGGTGATGATCAGGGATTGGTAGGGTTTCGCCTTGAGGTCGGCCGCGGCGGCCATGGGATGGAGTTCGAACTCCAGGCCGGCCCTCCGGACGAGGACGCTGATCATGTTCGGCCCGTTGCTTTGGCCGCAGGAAGTGATCAGGATCGGCGGCCGGGCCGCGACCTCCGGCGCTTGGGCCGGGGCCGCGGAGCCCAGGACGAGCGCGCCGGCGACGAGGGCGGTCAAGCGGAGAGAGGTCTTCATGGAGATGCTCCTTAAGCCCTATCCTAGCGGAACGCGGACCCGATTTCAATCCGTTGCCCGGGGCGTGTGGCGGCACATGGCCATCCTCTAACCCCGGCCCCGGGGAACCAGTCCCGTCGGTTCCCCCCCTCGGCAAAGCCATGGGGGCCCCCCCTCCGACTCTCGAAGACGCTGACGAGTTTCGGAGCTCCCCTTTTCGGGGGCGCCCTCAAGAAATGGGACTATCCATATTCACCCCTCCTTCCTCCCCTCGAGAAAGGGGAGGCCCCGAAACCGGAAGGCGCCCTCGGGGGTCGGAGGCGAGGGGGTCAGTATCACTGGTCCCAAAGTCTTAAAAGCGTCTTCGTCGGACGGCCATGCCGCCGCCTGACACGCCGAGCTCTTCAAAGAGCGCCTGCGGGGACGGCAAATCTTTATGACGAACAGGCCGTTCCCGTCTGCGGTCTGCGATCGGGGACAGAGAGGGATATAACTGTTAAACGGTCAAGTCGCCGGGATGCGGCCTTGGCTTTTCCGGCGAAGATGAATAGAATACGAATATTCCTTATCAGGAGGCTGTGACTATGCGGAATCGTCGGAGCGCTTATCTTCTCCTGTCCCTCGGTCTCGTCCTCGGGCTTCTGGCCCTTCCCGGCTGCAAGAGGACGCCCAGCGAGAAGATGGCCGAGAAAATGATGGAGCGGGCCCTGGAAAAAGCCTCGGGCGGAAAGGCCGACGTCGATTTCGCCGGCGGGAAAGTGAGAATCCAAGACGCCCAAGGAGTCGGAGAGATCGATTATGAGGCCAAGACATGGCCGAACGACCTTCCCGAGGGCGTCTTGAGGTTCGAGGACGGGAAGATCAAGGGCGTGACCCGGAGCACCCACGCCGCCGAGAAAAGCTGGATGGTCATGGTCGAGGACATCGATGTCGCCTCCGTCAACGCTTACGTCGAGGCCTTGAAAGCCGAAGGCTGGTCGATTCCGATGAATATGGTCGCCGAGAGGGGCGGGATGTTCCAGGCCGAGAAGGAGAGCCTCTATCTCATCGGGATGTACAACGCCGAAGAAAAGATCATCTCGCTCAATTTTGCCCTGAGAAACGAATAAAAGACGGGGGACGCTTCAAAGCGTCCCTCGTCATGGCCTATTCGTGAAGCGGAAATGAGCCTGAGGGCCGGCCTGATCGGGACGATCACCTCGGACACGATCCTCTACGACGACGGCCGCTCCTTCCGAAGCCTGGGGGGAGTCCTTTATCAGGCCGCCGTCTTCTGCGGCCTGGGCCTCGAGACCTCGCTGTTTACAAACTGCGGGGAAGCCCTGCGGCAAGAGGTCGAAGCCTTGACCCGAGACTGGCCGTCCCTTCGCCGGGAGGGAATCGGCTGGGTTCCCGGCCCGGGCCATCGCGTGGAGCTCCGCTATTCCGACCGGCTCAAGGAGAGGGAGGAGGTTCTCCTCTCCGCCGTTCCGCCCCTCGAGCCTTCGGCCGCTCTTGCCGAGGCGTCGGGCTTGGGGATGCTTCTCCTCGTCTTCAATTCGGGGTTCGACCTTGAGCTTTCCGCCTGGCGGCGTATCGCCGCGGCCGCCCGGTGTCCGGTCTGGCTCGACGTCCATTCTCTCGTCCTGGCTCCCAAAACCGGCTCCCACCGCGAGTATGTCGCTTTGGCGGACTGGCGGGAGTGGATGGGAGGGGTCTCCTATCTCCAGGCCAACCGCCAGGAGGTCGCCTCGCTCCTCGGCCATCCCGAGCGCTGGCCGGAAGAGGGGGAATATCCCGGCTTCTGGCGTGACTGCTTCGACCTGGGCATCCGGGCCGTTTTCGTGACCCTGGGCAAGGAGGGAGTGCTCGTCGCCGCTCCCGGTGGCGTCCGCCCGGTCCGGGCGCCCGCCGTCTCCGCCGTCGTCGACACGACCGGGTGCGGGGACGTGTTCGCCGCCTCGACCCTCGTCCGAATGGCCGCCGGGGCGGACGTCTTCTCGGCCGCGGCCGAAGGCGCCTCTCTGGCCTCCGCGGCGGCCGGCGTCGCCGGAGTTCGGGCGACCTTTGAACTCGTCCGCCGAAGCCGTTTGACCGCCGCCGCGCCGTTGTGATAAATAATTCCCAGCCGAGGTTTCACGGATGGAGAAAAAAGACCTGCTCGACATCGGCCATTTCAGCGATTTTCTCAAGCCGGCCCAGATCATTCACGATCTGAAATCGAGGGACAAGGTCGAGGCCATCGAAGAGCTGCTCGACATCCTGGCCAAGCAGAAGCTCATCCGCAACCGGAAGCTCATCTTGACCCGCCTCATCGACCGGGAGAATCTCGTCTCGACGGCCCTGGGCGAGGGGATCGCCGTTCCCCACGCCCGGGTCAATACGGGCGGGACGATCGCCATCGCCGTCGGCCGCTCCTCGGCGGGGATTGATTTCGAGGCCGTCGACAAGAAGCCCGTCCGCCTGATCATCCTCATCGTTTGGAATCCCCAGCTCCCCGGCCTGTTCAATCACCTCTTCGCCGGCCTGGCCAGCTTCCTCCACCGGCCGGAGTACCGGGAGCGGATTTTCGCCGCCAAGGATAAAGCCGAGCTTTACGAGATCCTCTCGGAGATCGAGCTCCGTCTGCCCCAGGAGGACAGGATCGTCAGCCGGGCCAGCCTGCTCGGCAAGCTCCAGGAGATCGAGATCAAGCGGAAGAAGGCGCCCAAGGCCCAGCAAAAAGTCCTTCAAGCCCAGGCGACCCTGATCCGCGAGGAGCTCGACGAGGCCCTCCTCCTCCGGTTCGACAAATTCATGGCCCGCTACGGGTTCGCCGTGGCCGAGGTCGAGGACGGGGCCTGCAAGAGCTGCAACATCAGCGTCTCGACCGAAATGAGCTCGGCCATCGAGGGGACGAACGACATCTACGTCTGCGAGAACTGCGGGAAATATCTCGTCGCCGCCAAAAAGAAGAAAAAATAGTCAGCGGACGGTCTCCTTGACGAGGGGAACCGGGGCCATGAGCTTGTAGACGGGGCAAGGCGAGGGTTGCCGGGCCCACTGGCCGACGAGGTCGCGGTCGAAGAAATTCCAGACGACGAGGCCGTCGTCGGATTGCGGTTCGAGGAGATAGGCGGCCACGTTGGCCAACGGCTGGGCGAGAGTCACGAAAATCGTCCCGGCCGGGAACTCCTTGGTTTCGGCCGCGTATTCGCCCGAGACGGCGTTCAACCGGTGCCCTTGATAGAAGTTCGCCGCGGCCTTGATCTCCTTGATCTTGAAGGTCTGGACCTCGAGCTTGGCCGGAGCGGACAGGCGCTCGACGAGAAGGCCGTGCCGGACAAGGTTCTCGACGACTCCGGCGTTGGGCGGCGAGATGAGATAACCGGCCGGCAGGGGAACGATCGTTTTCGGGACGAAATCGGCGTAATAGGGGACGGTGTAGGCTTTTTTCCTGTCCGACGGCTTCATTTGGGGGAAGGGGGCGCCTTCCCGCTGGACGGATTCCATCTCGAAGCCGAGGATGGTGACCGGATTGGGGAGGGCCCGAAGGTCGAAATCGAGGCCGAAGAGGCCGGCCGGTTTGGCGGCCAGGCCGCGGGCGACCGTCCGGGCGTCGGCTTCGGCCGTCGCCTTGAGGAGGAGACCGGCGTTGGCGTAGCTGTAATCGAGGACGGCCAGAAGGAAGTTGTAGTTGCTGATGACCCGGGTCTTATAGTCGGCGTGGACGTAGTTCTCGTCGAGGATGGCCAAGCGGTTGCGGAGGCCGATGTAATTCGTGAGATAACGGGGCTGGGGTTCGAGCGTTTGCCAGCCTTTCTCGGGGGCCCGAGGATCGCGGAACATCCCGTAGCCGACGGCGAGGGTCCCGTAGGCGGCCTTCATGATCCGTTCGACGGCCGGGAGCATGTTCGAGCGCTGGAATTCGATGAGATCGCGGTCGCCGTTGGGGTTCAGCGGCCAGGCGTAGGTGACGGTCTGTTCGTGATGGGCGCCGTTGGTCGTGTGGCAGTCGACGAGGAGGACGGGATCCCAGCGGTTGAGGACGTTCTCGAGGAGGCCCCGGATCTCCGGGCTTTCGGCCTTCATGGCGTCGCGGTTGAGGTCGAGGTTCTGGCCGTTCGGCCTGACGCCGACGCCCTCCTCCGGCCCGGGCTGCTGGCGGCGATTGGCCGGGCTGATTTTCTCGTTTCCGTCGACGTTGAAGATGGGGGCGACGAGGATGACGAGCCGGTCGAGATAGGGGAGCCGCGTCCTCTGGAAGAGGTCGCGGATGAGCATCAGGGACGCCTCCTTGCCTTCGACCTCGCCGGCATGGATGTTGGCCTGGATGTAGATCACGGCTTTGCCGGCCGTCCGGGGGTCGTTGGGCGAGGCGGGGACGGGATGGCCGACGACGACGAGGGGGATGTCGTAGCCTTCGGTCGAGGTCCCGAGGAACTCGACCCGGAGATACGAGCTCTGCATCTGGAGTTCTCGGAGAAAGGCCATGACGTCGGCGTACCGGGAGGTGGCCTTGAAGTCCGAGGCTTCGGCCACGGTCAAGGGAGGACGGGGCTTCGGGGGCGGATTCTGGGCGAAGGCGCCGGTTGGGGGCAAGACGGCGAGAAGGGCGAAAGAAATGACGACGAGGGCGAGCCGGGGATGGCGCTTCATTCGGTCCTCCTGGCGCTGCGGGGCGGTCAACAAGTCTATTGCAATCGGCCGGACCCGTCAATGATAATACGGCCATGGGCGCATTCCCCGTCCGGCCCGAAAAGGAAGACGGCCTGCGGGACCGGATGGCCAAGCTCGGCATCTCCGAAGCCGATCTTTTCGAGAAGTTCGTCCGGTCCGGGGGAAAAGGGGGCCGGAACGTCAACTCCGTCGCGACCTGCGTCTACTTGAAGCATCTCCCGACGGGGATCGAAGTCAAGTGCCAGCGCGAGCGCTCCCAGGCCTTGAACCGCTTTCTGGCTCGCCGCATCCTGGCCGACAAGATCGAGGCGAAGGTCAAGGGGGAGGAGAGCGCCGAGGCGCGGCGGGTCGCCAAGCTCCGCCGGAAGAAGCGGAAGCGGTCGAAAAGGGCGAGGGAGAAGATCCTGGACGACAAGCGCCGCCATGCGGAAATCAAGTTCGGCCGCGCGCCCGTCAAATACGGGGACACATAACTTATCTGTCCTCAAAAGTGGACAGATAAGTTATGTGTCCCCGTATTCACGAGGCGAGGCGGATGAGGGAAGAGAGGAGGACGTTGGCCCCTTTTTCCAGGTCTTCCCGGCGGACGGATTCCTCCGGACAGTGGCTCAGGCCGTCGGGGCTGGGGACGAAAATCATGGCCGTATCGCCCTTGGCCGCGAGGATCTGGGCGTCATGTCCCGCCCCGCTGGTCAAGGCCAGGAAGGGATAGCCGAGGCGGGCGCAGGATTCCTGAAGCAAGGCCGTGAGCCGGACCGGCACGGCCAAAGGGGCCGTCTTGTCGATGACCCGGGAGACGAACCGGAGACCGCGGGTGGCGGCCACGTCCTCGGCCAGGGCGAAGAGCTCCCGCTCCAGGACGGCCATCGTCTCGCCCGTCCGGGCCCGGAACTCGAAAGAAAAGCCCGCCTCGCCGGGGACGATGCTGAACGCCCCGGGCTTGACGTTGACCTTGCCGATCGTGACGAAACTCCCGTAGCGGTTCGCGGCGACGTGCCGGGTCGCCTTGAGGGCGAAATCGGCCAGCCCGAGAAAGGCGTCGCGGCGGAGCTCGAGGGCCGTCGTCCCCGCATGGCCGGCTTCGCCGATGAACGAACACCATCGGTAGTGCTTGCCCTGGATCGCTTCGACGATCCCGACGGGCACGCCTTCGTCGTCGAGGACGGGCCCCTGCTCGATGTGGAGTTCGAGGAAGGCTTCGATCTCGGGGGCTTCCCGGCGGGCCTCGAGAATCGATTCGACCGTGTAGGGCGTCGCCTTGAGGACGTCGCGGAGCGGAAGTCCGAAAGCGGTCAGCCCCTTTTCGACGAGCTCCCGGTCGAGGTCGCCGATGAAAGCCCGGCTTCCCAGGAAGTCGCCGACGAGGCCACCTTCCTCGTCGGTGAACGAGGCGACCTCGAGCGTCTTGGTCAGGCGAAAGCCTTCCTCCCGGATCCGTTCGAGGCATTCCAGGGCGGCCAGGACGCCGGCCGCGCCGTCGAACATCCCGCCGTTCGGGACGGTGTCGATGTGGGAGCCGGCCATGACGACCTTGCCTCCGGCGCTCCCTTCGAGACGGCCGAAGATGTTCCCGGCTCCGTCGTGCCGGATGGCGAGGCCGGCGGATTCGATCTTGTCCTTCAGCCAGGCCCGGGCTTCGAGGTCGGCTTGGCTGAACGAAGGCCGGGTCACTCCGCCCCGAGGGTCGCGGCCGATCCGGCCGAGCTCTCCGAGGTTTCTCCAGAGACGGTCGATGTCGACGAATATTTCCATGGAAATTTCGCTCTCAAAAAATGGGAACAGGGTATCACGTCCCCCGTTTTTCCAGCAGACGGACCATGTCCCGGACGGCCCGGCCGACGCCGACGATCGCCGCCCGGGCAACGATCGAGAACCCGATCGAAAGCTCGGTCAGCTCGGGGATGGCCACGACCGCCCCGACGTTGTGGTAATCGAGGCCGTGGCCGGCCGTGGGCTCGAGGCCGAGCCGGCGTCCCAGGGCGGCCGCGGCGGCGACTTCGGCCAAGGCCCCGTCGCGCTCCGGCCCGGGCTTGAGGTCGGCGTAGATCCCGGTGTGGATCTCGATTTGCGGCACGCCGAGCCGGGCGGCGGCTTCGATTTGAGGAGGTTCCGGGTCGATGAAGAGGGAGACCCGGATCCCCGCCCGGGCCAGCTCCCCGGCGAAGGGGCCGAGGACCCGCCGCTGGGCGACGACGTCGAGCCCGCCCGTCGTCGTCAGCTCTTCGGGCTTCTCGGGGACGAGGCAGACGACGTCGGGCTTGATCTCCAGGGCGGCCTTTTTCATCTCCGCGGTCGCGGCCATTTCGACCGTGAGCTTGGTCTTGACGACCTGGCGGATGATCCTCAGGTCGCGCTCGTTGATGTGGCGGCGGTCGCTTCGGAGATGGGCCGTGATCCCCGCCGCCCCGGCCTGTTCGGCGAGGAGGGCGGCCAGGGCGGGTTCGGGTTCGGCCGCCCGGCGGGCCTGCCGGAGGGAGGCGAAATGGTCGACGTTGACCGAGAGCCTCATGGCGGACTCCTCTTCTCGATCGTGAGGATGACGGTCGCCCGGGTCTTGGCCTCGGCCAGGCGCAGCTCCGGCTGGGGCAGGATGAGGTCGACCTCGACCGTCGTCGAATGGTCGAGGCCGGTCAGGTCGACGGGGCTTGTCCGGACTTTTTCCTTGACCTTGAACTTGCTCTCGGGGCCCCGGACGTTGATCCGGGGGGGGATGACCTCGGCCTTGGCCAGGACGAAGTCCTCGTGGACCTTGCCGACCGTGACGAGTTGAATGTCCATGGGGGCCAGAAGGCTCCGCTCGAGACGGAGCCTGATCGTATTGGGGAAAACTCGGACGACTTGGACGCCTGAGGGGACAAGGATCATGTCCGGGTTGAGGGGGTAATCCTGCTGGTCGAGGCGCGCCCGGCTGAGGTTGAGCACGGCCTGGACGTCTTTCTCGGTCAGCTGGCTGATGAGCCGGTTTCGGGCCCGAACGGTCACGTCGATCATCGACGGCGGGGGAACGACGAGCTCGAAATCGGCCGGAAGGTTCCTCCGTTCGAGGGGGACGACCAGGGTCCGCTCCGAGAACGTCTTTTCTTCGGGGATGAGGGTCAGCCAAAGGACGAAGGCCAGGACCAAAGCGGAAACCTTGAGGGCCCAATTGTGAAGGACGAGGTCTCGCAGGAATCGGATCATCGTCTTAGAAATTCCAGAAGGCGGGCTTCGAGGTCCTCGGCGTCGCGGACGACATGGAGGGCCCCTCGCGTTCCCAGGGAGATCGCTCCCGATTCCTCGCTGACGACGACCACGGCCGCGTCCGTTTCCTGGGTTAGGCCGATGGCCGCCAAGTGGCGGGTCCGGGTCGGGAACTCGGCCCGGATCTGATGGGAGGAGGGCAGGGGGAGGAGGCAGCCGGCGGCCTCGATCCGGTTGCCGCGGATGATGACCGCCCCGTCGTGGAGCGGGGAATGGGGCATAAAGATGCTGACAAGGAGGTCCTTGGACAGGTCGGCCCGGACGGACGTCCCCCGGCCGGCGTAGACCGAGAGCGAGATCTCGTTTTCGATCGCGATCAGGGCCCCGATCTTGCGCCGGGACATGTATTCGACGGCCCGGCAGAGATCCTCGAGTTTTTCCTTGAACGACCGCAGGGCCAGGGGCTTGCGGATCGTCCGGGCTCCGAGGCCGGTCAGGAAACGGCGGATTTCCTGCTGGAAGAGGACGATGACGGCGAAGATGAGGTAAGGGGCGAAGTTCTCGATGAGCCAGTTCGAGGCCGTAAATTTCAGCCAGCGGGTGGCCAGAAGGAACAGGCCGACGAGCCCCAGGCCGACGGCCATCTGGTAAGCCCGCGATTCCCGGATGAGCCGGAGGAACGAGTAGAGGATGAAGGCCACGAGAAGGATGTCGATGAAGTCCCGGAGGGTGGCCCGGTGGAGGGCGGCCAGGACCTCACTGAACATAGGGAGTCCTCGCTTCGGCGTCGGAAGATCCGGCGGCCGGTTCGGCCAGGACGGCGTCGGCGACGAGGGCGGCCCGCCGCAAGGCCCGGACGTCGTGGACGCGGAGGATGTGGGCCCCCCGGGCCAGGCTCAGGACGGCGGCGGCGATCGTTCCCTCGAGGCGCTCCTCGGGGGGAAGGTTCAGGAGCTTGCCGATGAAGGACTTGCGGGAGACGCCGAGGAGGAGGGGCCGGCCGAGGCTCGCCAGGTCTTCGATCCTGCGGATGAGCTCGAGGTTGTCCTGGAGGCGTTTCCCGAAGCCGATCCCGGGATCGAGGATGATCCGGTCGCGGTTCAATCCGTAGGCTTCGGCGACGACGAGCTTTTCCTCGAGAAACGCCCGGACTTCGGCCACGACATCCTCGTAGGTCGGGTGGATCTGCATCGTCTTGGGGACGCCCTTGATGTGCATGAGGACGAAGCCGGCCTTTCGCTCCGCGGCCAGGGAGAGGAGGCGGGGGTCGAGGCCGGCCGAGCCGATGTCGTTGATGATGTCGGCTCCGGCCTCGAGGGCCGCCCGAGCGACCTCGAACTTGGTCGTGTCGACCGAGAGAAGGGCCCCGGTCCTCGGCCGCAGGGCCTTGATGACGGGGATGACCCGGCGGAGCTCCTCCTCGGCCGGGACGGGGTCGGAGCCGGGCCGCGAGCTTTCCCCGCCGACGTCGAGGATGTCGGCGCCGTCTTCGAGGAGAGCCCAGCCGTGATCGACGGCGGCCGCGGGATCGAGATGCTGGCCGCCGTCAAAGAACGAGTCGGGGGTGACGTTGAGAACCCCCATGATCCAGGTCCGGGGGCCGAGGATATGTTTCGCCTCTCCGACGCGGAAGAGGGCTTCTTTCCTCACGGCCTCTTTCAAGCCTTGGCCGGCTC
>Ga0194125_10009415_pt1 | contig 13567 bp, 11 predicted proteins | sample TA2KigC250mmetaG_FD_148626 | JGI IMG/M metagenome (GOLD analysis project Ga0194125, IMG submission 148626) | Freshwater microbial communities from Lake Tanganyika, Tanzania - TA2015034 Kigoma Deep Cast 250m | ecosystem: Environmental > Aquatic > Freshwater > Lake | place: Tanzania: Lake... | reverse complement strand
ACCTCCCACCGGGAGCCTGGATTTCGGCTCCATCTATGCCATCTTCCGCCTCTGGGAAGAAATGGGCTGGTCCCGGGTGTTCCATAACTTCCTGCGGGGCCGGCATTTCGAGTTCGAGGTCATTGCCAACCTCAAGGTCATGGTGGCCAATCGTCTCCTGGACCCCATGGCCAAGCTGCATATCCTGGATTGGCTGGAGGGGGTGCATCTGCACGGCATTGACCGGGAGCAGATCGATTATAATCACCTGCTGCGCTCCCTGGACTTTCTCATCGAAAACAAGGAGGAACTGGAACCCAGGCTGGCCTGGCCGATCCTGAGCATCTTCGACTCCCCGTTGGACCTGGTCTTTTATGACCTGACCTCCTGGCTCGCTTCCCGGTGCAACGCTGTGTCGTGGTGGGCGACCGGGGCCTCCTCAGCCAGGACAACCTGGCGGCCCTAAGCGAGGCCGAGTTGGATTACATCGTGGCCCGGCCTTTGAGGCATAATCTCCTTTCCCGGCAGGCCATCCAGGCCACGGCCCTGGATATTAAGGCACAGATCAAACAGTGGCAGAGTGAGGGCACACCCCTGGAAAAACAGGAATGTTTCCGGGAAGTTACCCTGGAGGGCCGCCGCTTTGTGGTGGCCTATAAGGCCGAGATGGCCCGGCAGACCCAAAAAACCCGGCAACGTAAACTGGCCGTGGCCACGGAGTATGTCCGGAGGCGCCTGGCTCGCCTGCAGAACCAGGAGACCGGACTGCGCCAGCCGGGCAAGACCCTCACCCATCCGGATACCCTGATCCATCTCAATGATTATCTGAAAAAAAGGCACCTGGCCCGCTATTACCACCTCCGGCTCGACCCCAACGGCCGGGTGGTATGTGACGCGGATGAGGCCAACCGCCGCTATGAACTGCTCATCGACGGTAAACTCCTCCTGGAGACCACCAATAAAACCCTGACCCCGGAACAGGTCGTCCACCAATACAAGGAACTCCAGGATATCGAACGGTGTTTCCGGACCCTGAAAAGCTCCCTGGACATCCGCCCGGTGTATCACTGGGTGGACCGCCGCATCCGGGCTCATATTTTCATCTGTGTCATGGCCCTGCAACTGCACCGCCTCATGCGGTCCCGTTTACATCAGGCCGAAATCTTCACTTCGCCGGAAAGGGTGCTGGAGAAACTTGCTCTGAACCGGACGGTGCAGGCCCGAATCAATGGCCAAAAGTTCGAAGGCCTCATTCCGCCAACACCCGAACAACTCGATCTCTTTAAAGCCCTGGGGGTACCCACGCCTCAACACCACGATCTGCAAGATTCCACCCTGTAGTGACGACAAAAAAAGTCAATAGGCTAATTTAACTTATATTTTTCGTCTTGACTGATAATCTCCGGATGCTTTGCACCATGCTGGCCCATTTTTTTCTGTGGCATCTGAAAATTATTTTGGGGGAGGAAGGCACCCAACATTACAATGTAGCAGTTTAAAATCTTATTGCAGGCGGTTCTCCCACGCAAAACATATACATTTGATACTCTCATCAATCAAGCGGCTGATATTAATAGAAATATTTGCCGGGCCTATATCTCTCATCGAAAAAAAATAACTGATCAACAAATTAAATGACGTTGTAGTGCTATTTATAAAAACTATACAATTATATTGATAATAGTTTATAAAATGATATTATTATATAAAATAATATTTAATTTATTATTCTGTCTGTCAAAACAGATAGATAAAAGTTTTAAAATTAACCCCGAGGCTATGACAGCGGTGGTACTCTAAAGCAGGGATGCTTGTGTCTTAAGAGTAAAAATTCCATGGGAACCCTGCACATTCATCTTCTTGGCAGCATCTACCTCGGTTATGAGCAGCAGCCGAGGCAGATTAAATTGACCCGCTCGGTTACAAGTCTGCTGGCGTTTCTCCTGCTTCAGCGTTATCGCCTGCATCCCCGGGAAGTCCTGGCCGGCATTTTTTGGGGAAATCAACGCGAAGAACAGGCTCGGAGATGTTTGAACACCGCCATGTGGAGATTACGCCGCCTTTTGGAGCCGGAAGGAATTTCCAAAGGCACCTATCTGCTCACCACTCCCATGGGGGAGATAGGTTTTAACCGGGATAGCGATCACTGGCTGGACGTAGCGGTTTTCGAAGATAAGGTTACCGCCGTCCTGGCCAAGAAAACCGGCGCCTTGAGCCCGGAGGACGTCCGGGAGTTGGAATATGCCGTAAGCCTGTACAAGAGTGATCTCCTGGAGGGCTGTTATGACGATTGGGCCGTGCGAGAACGGGAGCGTCTGCGGCTTCTTTTGATGCAAAGCCTGATTTTTTTGATGCGTTACAAGATTCAGTCCGAGGAATATGAAGACGGCTTGCTGTATGGGCAGAAGATTCTGGATCTCGATCCTTTGCGGGAAGAGATCCACCGCGATCTAATGCGCCTCTACATGCAAACCGGACGACGTTCCACGGCTATGCGCCAATATGACACCTGCCGCCGCCTGTTGGCCCAGGAATTGGACATTCCCCCCATGGAGGATACCCAAAAGCTCTATCTGGAGATTCTCCAGGGGAACGACGCCGGCCGCGGCAGAACGGCGCCGCCCCAGGATGTTCTCCCGGAATCCGGGAGTTCGGCCGCCGTGCTGGAACTTGTCCTGGAAAACCTCCACCTGGCCATCAAAGAACTGGAGAGAGGCCACCAACACCTCCAGCACTCCCTCAAACTGCTGCAGCGTTTCCTCCGGGAGGCCGGTAAGGGAACTCCCGTTTAGAATTTACGACGTCGGGTTTATTAACCACTGACTTACCTATTCTAAAAAATTTTTTAAAAAAATTTTTTGTGACCCCGTAGTTATCCGATTGTGATATCTATGTGATTACCCCATGATATTATGTAAAAAATTTTTTAGGCAACACAATATTATTCTTAAAGTTATTAATATTATTAAATATATTTTTATATTATCTATGATATCTAACCTCATTATTTTTATTATCTGACATGCATACTTTTGTCCTGCGCGTTTGGCTTGAGCCGAAAGAAAGTCGGGATGGCATTCCTGAATGGAGGGGGGTTATCGAGCACATTAATTCCGGGAAAAATCAGTATCTGAAGGAGCTGGACGAGATCGGCGCCTTTGTTTGGCCATTCCTCGAGAGCATGAATCCCGGGGGCCCGCCCCCCGGGAAACAGCGCCAGATTTGAGGAGGATGAGAGTTGCTTTGCCACCGGCGCCAGTCGCCCTGATAGCCATAAACTTAGCCAGGAGGAGAATTTCCGATGCCGATTGCTCCAACCTACCCAGGGGTCTATATCGAAGAAATTCCCAGCGGAGTCCGTACAATAACTGGTGTATCCACCTCCGTTGCGGCTTTCGTCGATTTTTTCCAGAGGGGCTTCATGGACCGAGCCGTCCAGATTTTCAGCATGGCCGATTTCGAACGGGAATTCGGCGGTCTGGAGGCGCGCAGTGAGGCAAGTTACGCCATCCAACAATTTTTCCGCAATGGCGGCACCGAGGCCTGGGTGGTGCGGACCGCCAGCGGCTCCCCCCGGGCGGCCGATGTGCAGATCCTGACGGCGCCGGGAGGCGTCCCCGCCCTCACGGTGACAGCCGGAGCTTTTCATGCTACCCGCACCAACCCCGGTACCTGGGGGAATGACCTGCGCCTGCGTATTGATTACCCGGCGCCCACGTCGAACAACCGTTTCAACCTTACCGTAATGCTGGTGAGGGAACGGAATGGCGACAGGACTATCCTGCAATCGGAGACTTTCCTCGGACTGTCCATGAATCCCAGCGACGCCCGCTTTGTCGAGACAGTGGTCAACGACGACTTGTCCGGCTCCAGGCTGGTGCATGTCGCCGCCAGCGGCAACACCCCGCCCTGCCAGAACGGCACGCTATCCGGGGCCCTCGTTGATCCTCTGACCATTACTGCGGCGCAGCCCAGGGTGAATGTTGCCATCGGTTCTGGTTCTGCGGTAACAGCTACTCTGGCGCGGGCCCCTTCGACGATTGAGGAAGCCCGGGCCCTGTTGGAGGCGGCCATCCGCGCCGCCCAGCCCCAGAACCGGGCCTTCTCCCAGGCAAGCGTCACGGTGGTCAACAATCGGCTGCGGGTTCTGGCGGGGCCCACGACCGTCAGCGACCGGGTCGTTTTCAGCAACGCGGGTCCCGATCTCACCTTTCAGACCCTGGGCCTCGGAGCCGGACAGAATGTCCAGGGACTGCAGTCTGATAATGTATCGGGCGCCTTCACTCTGCCGACCGGACAGGTCCAGATAACCGTCGGCGGCAGCGGACCTGTGACGCTGACGCTGGCGGCTATGAATGACCTGGCCGCAGCCCGCGATGAGTTGGAGGCCCAGATTCGGCTCGGGGCAACAGATGCCGCCGTCCTGCCAGCAGAAACGGATGCCTTTGCCCTGGCAAGGGTCATCACCAGGAGCAGCGTTGGCGACGATCGGTTAATCGTCCTGGCCGGCCTGCCGGGTCTCGCTGTCTCCTTTAGCGCCGCCGGTGCCGATACCACGGCTGCCGACCTGGGTCTCCTGACTCCTCCGGCGACAACTCTCTCAGCCTGTGTCTCAGCAAACTTGGCCGTTGTCCCGACTATAGCTGCCGGCGCTGCCGTAGACGTTACCATTGGCGGCAATGGGCCACATACTGCCACCCTGGGAGCTGCAGCCACCTTGGCGGACATTGCCGCATCGCTCCAAACCGCCATCCGGAATGCAAATGTTAGCGCCACTTTTACCGGGGCCGTGGTTGTGCCTTATGCCGCTCCGGGGGAAAACCGATTGGTGGTCTTCCCGGGCGTGAGCCTCGACACGGTGGTCTTTACGGCTGCTCCCCTGGATGGCACGACCGTTAACCAATTACTCCTGACCCCCGCCGACGGGGCCCAGGAGAACGTCCAATTATATCGTCTCGGCGCCACCACCGGCCCAGTCGGCGCCCAGGGGCCGTGTAACGCAGGTGATGACGGCACCCCCCCCGATGCCTTGGCCCTGATCGGCAACCGGGTCAATAAGACCGGCATGTATGCCCTGGAGGACGTTGATCTGTTTAATCTGCTGTGCATCCCGTGCAGCGCCTCCCTGGGAGCGGGACCGGAAGCCGCCGTGATGTCGGCAGCCATTACCTATTGTGAAGAAAAAAGAGCCTTTTTCATCATGGATACCCCGCCCGGCATCGACACCGTGGCCGAGATCAGGACCTGGCTGGACAACAACGCCACCCTGCGCCACAAAAATGCCGCCTTGTATTTCCCCCAGGTGCGGATTCCCGACCCGTTGAACGGTTTCAGATTGCGGCCGGTGGGCGCCAGCGGCACCATCGCCGGGCTCTACGCCCGCACCGACAGCAACCGGGGGGTGTGGAAAGCCCCGGCCGGCACCGAGGCCGATCTGAGGAATGTCCAGAAACTGGATTATGCCCTCACTGATCCCGAAAACGGGGCCCTCAATCCCCTGGGCATCAACTGCCTCCGCACCTTCCCGATCTACGGCAATGTCTGTTGGGGCGCCCGGACCCTGGAGGGCAGCGATCAGCAGGCTTCGGAATGGAAATATGTCCCGGTGCGGCGGCTGGCCCTTTTCCTGGAGGAGAGCCTCTACCGCGGGACGAAATGGGTGGTATTTGAACCCAACGACGAGCCTCTCTGGGCCCAGATCCGGTTGAATGTCGGCGCCTTTATGCACAACCTGTTCAAGCAGGGAGCTTTTCAGGGCACGACCCCCCGGGAAGCCTACTTTGTCAAATGCGACAAGGAAACCACCACGCAAAACGACCGCAACCTGGGTATTGTGAATATTCTCGTGGGCTTCGCCCCCCTTAAACCGGCGGAGTTCGTGATCATCAAAATCCAGCAGATTGCCGGCCAGATCCAGACCTAAGGAGGCAGTAATGGCACAGTTCAGCGTAAATCCGCAACGCTTCGATCCCTACAAGAACTTCAAGTTCCGGGTCAAATGGGATGGCCGCTATGTGGCGGGAATCAGCAAAGTGGGGGCCCTGAAGCGCAGCACCGAGATGGTGGAGCACCGGGAGGGCGGGGACCCCAGCACCAGTCGGAAATCTCCTGGGCGGACCAAATATGAAGCCATCACCCTGGAGAGGGGGGTCACCCACGATACCGAGTTCGAGAAATGGGCCAACAAGGTCTGGAATTTCGGCTCCGGCCTGGGAGCGGAAGTGTCCCTCCGAGATTTCCGGAAGGATATCATCCTGGAAGTTTACAATGAGGCCGGCCAACTGGCTCTGGCTTATAAGATCTACCGCTGCTGGGTCTCGGAATTCCAGGCCTTGCCGGACCTGGACGCCAACGCCAATGCCATCGCCATCCAGACGTTGAAGCTGGAAAACGAAGGCTGGGAGCGGGATTATGAAGTCGCGGAACCGGCCGAACCGAGTTTCACCGAACCGGCCGACTAAAGTCCCATGAGAATTTTAGCAGACGCCGAGATCCTGAGATTATGGGAGCAGGGCCAGAGCCAGCACCCCCTGGACCGCTTGCTGACCATCCTGCTGGCCGGCCTGCCGGGCAAGTCCCGCCAGGAGTTGGCCGATCTCAGCATCGGGGATCGTGACAGGCTGCTCCTGGATTTTCGGGAAAACCACTTCGGCGAAATGCTCCAGGCTTATGGGGTCTGTCCCGCCTGCCGGGCGCGGTTGGAGTTCTCCCTGGAGACCGCCCAGCTCCGCCTCGGAGAAATGCCCGAGCGGAATGGAGAGGAATTTAGCCTGACCCTGTCCGGCTGCGAGCTTACCTACCGCCTGCCCACCAGCCGGGATCTGGCCGCAGCGGCAGCCTTAGCCGATCTCCAGGAAGCCCGGGAGCTGGTCTTGCGACGGTGCCTCGTGGGCGCCAGCCAAAACGGCACTCCCAGCAGTCTGGAGGATCTCCCGGAGGAGGTGGTGTCCGACCTGATCGAAGCCCTTTCCCGGCAGGACCCGCAGGCGGACATCAGCTTGGCAATGCACTGCCCGGAGTGCGGCCATCTCTGGGAGATCCTGTTTGATATCGGCCTGTTTGTCTGGACCGACCTGATGCTGGCGGCCAGACGCCTTGTGCGTGAGGTCCATATCCTGGCTTCGGCCTACGGTTGGAGTGAGGCGGAAATTCTCAGCCTGCCGCCGGCGCGGCGCCAGGCTTACCTTGACCTGGTGCTGGCATGAGCGACTTCCTAACCAGACTGATCCACAGAACCCAGGGTATGGCGTCCCTGGCGCACCCCCTGGTTGTCTCGCGTTTTGCCAAACCGCCGGCTCAGGAGGCCGCGGTAACTCCCGAGTTGAGAGCAGATGAGCCCCAAGCGGTTCCCTTCGCCGCCCCGGCAGCCGGGGAACAATCGGGCCGCCGGCCCAGTCACCCGAAGATCGCTGCTCCCCCTCGCCCCGGCTCCGACAGGGATGACTTCTCCCCTCCCCTGCCAGAATTCAACTCGGATCTGCCTGATCGGCAAACTGACCGGCCGGTTGGCGGGGAAGAATGTGGATTGTTTGAGCCCCTGGAAAAGCATCGCACCCTCCTTGAGGAATGGCGTGATGCACCACGGACCGGGGATGTGCCGGAGCCGGCGCGTTTGCCTGGGGAGCGGGCGTCTGAGCCTCCCCCGGCGGTTTCGGCTGCCGCGACGTCGGCTCCGGAGGTGCCGGAGCCCCTGCTCATGCCCCAAGTGCCTCTGTCTGATTTCCGACAACCGGTGGCGGCAGCTGCTACCAGCGTCCGGGAGGCAGACAACGAACGCCCGGCCAGGGAAGGAGGAGCCGACTTCCCCGCCCCTGCCGGCCCTTCCCGGCGACCAGGCTTTTATCAGCCAGGAGGCAGCCAAGACGCACCCTACCGGCAACTTTCCCGTTACCACTTAGATGACATTTCCATGGCAGAGCAGGCCGAACCGCCCCCGGTTCAGGTGACCATCGGCCGGGTGGAGGTCAGGGCGGTTCTGGAACCGCCCCCGAAGCCGCGGTCGATTCCTACTCCAACTCCCAAATTGTCCCTGGAGGATTATCTCCGGCAGGGCCGGGAGGACAAGCGGTGAGCAACTATCTGGCTATCGCCACCACCACGGCGGGGTTGGTGAAGATCATCGACGCCAGCATTAAACGCCATGTGGCCGGTTCCGAGGCCGTGCCGCTGAAACCCAGCGTCCCGGTGGGGACTCTCCCGAATCCGGGGGTGACCGTCTTTCTTTACCAGGTGATGCCCAACGCGGCGTATCGGAATACGGACCTGCCCACCCGCAGCGCCGACGGGGATGTCCTCCGGCGGCCCCGGGTGGCTTTAGATCTGCATTATCTTCTCAGTTTCCATGGAGAAGAAAGCAACCTGATACCCCAGCGGCTCCTGGGCAGCACCGTGTCGGCCCTCCATTCCCAGCCCCTGCTCAGCCGGGCCTTGATCCACCAGATTATCCAGGACCGCCTGGCCCTGGACCCCACGGATTTCCTGGCCACCTCGGACCTGGAGTACGAGGTGGAGCTGGTGAAATTTACCCCCCTGTCCCTGAGTCTGGAGGAGCTGTCAAAACTCTGGTCGGTTTTTTTTCAGACCGCCTATTCTCTCTCCATGGCCTATCTGGCCACCGTGGTGCTCATCGAAAGCGATCTGGTAACCCGCCCGCCGCTGCCGGTCCTCAGCCGCCATCTCCTGGTCCTGCCCTTCCGCCAGCCCCTGATCGAAGCGGTGGAACCCCAAATGGTCAATCCGGGTGCCCGAATTACCATTAAAGGGCAGAATCTGAAGAGCGACAACTTGCGCCTGGTCTTTAACGGCACGCAGCCGGCGACGCCGGTTGACATCAAAGACCGGGAAATAACCGTGGACGTGCCGGCAGATTTAAGGAGCGGCGTCAACACCGTAAAAATCGTCCATGACGTGTTTTTTGGCACGCCGGAGCCTCACCGCGGTTTTGAATCAAATGCCGGGGTTTTTATTGTCCGCCCGGTAATTACTACCAATGCCATCGTCCAGGCCAGCACCGTGGTGAATGGCACCACCTATCAGACGGGCTATATGACCGTAAATTTCACTGCCCCGGTGGCCAGACGACAGCGGGTGGTGTTGCTGTTGAACGAATATAATCCCCCCACCACTGTCCAGGCCCGCTCTTACTCCTTTGCCGCCCCGGTGGGCAATGGCATTACCGATCCGGCAATCCCGGAAACATCGGTAATCAACATTCCTTTCCAGAATGTCGTGAATGGCACGTATCTGGTCCGGGTCCGGGTGGACGAAGCCGAAAGCGAACTCCAGGTTGACCCAGCGACGGGAATATTTGCGTCGCCTCAGGAGCTTATCTGATGGAACCCTTGGCGATGACCGACTGGCTGACAGCCAACCAAACCTACCTCATGGACGCCCTGAGTAAGGTGCGGTTGCAACTGGCGCGCCATGCCGACGCACAGGGGGCAGATGAATTTTCTCGCCCGGTTGCCGCCCAGTCTCAAGCCGCGCCGCTGTCGCCGCCGCCGGCCCTGGAGACCCTCTGCCGTCTCTTCCAGCTGTCGCCTTTTGAGAGGGATGTCCTGTTGTTCTGCGCCGGGGCGGAACTGGATTCCCAGTTTAACCGGCTCCTGGCCGCAGCTCAGGGAGACTCGAACCGTGCCTACGCCACCTTCAGCCTGGCCCTGGCGGTGCTGGCGGATCCCCATTGGAGCGCCCTCGGCCCCCGGGGACCGCTGCGCTACTGGCGCCTCCTGGAAGTAGGGCCCGGCTACTCCCTGGCGTACAGTCCCTTGAAGATTGATGAACGTATCCTGCATTATCTCACCGGCCAGAACTCCATGGACGAGCGGCTAACGGATTTTGTCCAGGTTATGCCGCCGGTCCCGGAACTGGCCCCCTCACAGCAAGCCCTGGCGGAAAAGCTGGCCCGGGCCTGGTCCCAAGCCCCAGGCCATTTTTCCCTGCCGGTGGTGCAATGGTGCGGCGGCGAGTCCGCCGACCGGCAGGCCGTCGCCGCTGCCGGGGCAGCCCTTCTCAACCTGGGGCTGTATGTCATGGCGGCCCAGTTTCTGCCCCTGGACATCCGGGAACTGAAAAATCTGTGGCGCTTGTGGGAAAGGGAGGCCTACCTGAACAATCTGGCTCTGTTGCTGGATTGTGAGGGCGTTGAGCCAACAGACAGTTCCCGGATGCAGGTTCTTGCCGCTATGCTGGAAACCCTTAGTACGCCGGTAATGCTGAGCACCTCGGAACGGTGGCAATTGGCCCGGCGGGCTTTACTGACCCTGGAGGTGCGCAAACCCACCAGCCTGGAGCAACTGCACCTGTGGCGGTCTCTGCTCCAAGGCGGCCCGGCCAGGACCAATGGACGCCTGGAGCCCCTGGTGTCCCAGTTTAATCTGAGCCGCCACGCCATGCAGACTGCGTTTGCCGACGCCTGGGGGCCGACGGGCCGCCAGGAAGGGTCAGAGGGTGAAGAAGAGCACGACTTCGCTGCCCGGCTCTGGGACGCCTGCCGGGTGCTCACCCGTCCCCGCCTGGAGAATCTGGCCCAAAGAATCGAACCGGCCGCCGCCTGGGAGGACCTGGTGCTGCCCGCGCCCCAGAAGGAGGTGCTCCGGGACGTTGCCCTGCATGTCCGGCACCGTCTCCAGGTCTATGAATCATGGGGCTTTGCCGCCAAAAGCACCCGGGGACTGGGCATCAGCGCCGTTTTCGTGGGGCCCAGCGGCACCGGCAAGACCATGGCCGCCGAAGTGCTGGCCCGGGAACTCCGCCTGGACCTCTACCGCATCGACCTCAGCCAGGTGGTGAGCAAATACATCGGCGAAACGGAAAAGAATCTCAAACGGGTCTTTGATGCCGCGGAAGACGGCGGCGCCATCCTGCTCTTTGACGAAGCCGACGCCCTGTTCGGCAAACGCAGCGAGGTCAGGGACAGCCATGACCGGTACGCCAACATCGAAATCAGCTACCTGCTGCAGCGGATGGAATCCTACCGCGGTTTGGCCATCCTCACCACCAACATGAAGGAGGCCATGGACAAGGCCTTTTTACGCCGCCTCCGCTTTGTAGTGACCTTCCCCTTTCCGGACCCGGCGCTCCGGGCCCAGATCTGGCAGGGCATCTTCCCGGCCGCAACGCCGCTGGGAAAGCTTGATATCCCCAAGCTGAGCCGTTTAAACGTCACCGGCGGCAACATCAGGAATATCGCCCTGAACGCCGCCTTTCTGGCAGCCGACACCGGGGAGCCCGTAAATATGGGGCATCTGCTCCGGGCCGTCCGGCAGGAATATGCCAAACTGGAAAAGGGCTTGACCGAGGTGGAGACTTCAGGATGGGAATGAGACCTCGCCTCACGGTGCATATTGAGAAGCTGGTGCTCCACGGCTTCCCGCCGGCCCAGGCCCAGGCCATTGCCCGCAGCCTGGAAAGGGAACTGGCCCGCCTGCTGAGCCAGGGGGACCGGCCCTTCACCCCGGATCAGGGGGGCGACTTCCCCCGCCTGGATGGGGGAAGTATATCTCTGCCGCACGATTCGAACGGCCAGGAGACCGGCGTTAGTCTGGCCCAGGCCGTTTATGGAGGGCTGCCCCGATGAAAAGTGCACCTCAGGCCAAAAAGCCCAGCAATAATGGAGCAGCTTTGGCCCCTCCCCAAGCCCAGAAACTGCCAGCCAATCTGCTTTTCCCGCCACAGGTGGAGGAGGGCCCACACTTTGGGCTTGGTGCGCCTGCAGCGGCCGGAACAACTTTCGGCCACCGCTTCGATAATATACCGGTAAATGCCTCGGTACCTGAAGAGTCTGCTTACTGGTCCAGGATGGAGGCGGGCACCTGCCCCCTGGCCACCCCCCGGACCTGCCCCTTTGGCGGCGCCTGCCACACCTGCCCGTTGCCGGTGCAGGCCAAAGTGGCCATCAGTCAACCGGGCGATGTTTACGAGCAGGAGGCCGACCGGGTAGCCGAAGAGGTCCTCCGCATGCCGGAAGAACAGGTCCTGCAGCGCAAGTGCCTACCGTGCGGTGAAGACGAGGATGAGGATGAGGTTTTGCAGACCAAAGAGGTGCCAGGGTCAACCCCGGCCGTGGGATCGCTGGCGGGCGTCCCGCCTCTGGTCCATGAGGTGATCCGTTCCCCCGGTCAGCCCCTGGACCCGGCCACCCGGGCCTTTATGGAGCCTCGCTTCGGCCATGATTTTAGTCAGGTGCGGGTGCATACGGATGAGAAAGCCCATGAATCGGCGCAGGCGGCAAACGCGCTGGCCTACACCGTTGCAAACAAGATGGTGTTTCGACAGGGCCAGTATGCTCCAGGAACGATAGCTGGAAAAAGGCTGCTGGCTCATGAACTGGCTCATGTGATTAAACAACGCTCTCAGGTAAATGGTTTGCAACGCCAGGCTTCTCCTGCCCCCGCTAGTGAGAGTGTTTGGGGCTTGGAGATAACACGCCGGATGTGCGGGTGCCGCCAAGACATCCGGGATGCGATTGAGTGGGCCAACACAGCTCGGGAAACGTATGCCTCCTGCGATATCCCTGCGAATGCAACCGGCGCCGATGTGGAAACGTGTTTTGAAGCCGCTCATCCAGGCACCGTTGTGGTCGGTGAGACCAGCAGCAGCGGCGTCATGACTTTGCCACCCCCATCAGCAGACCCGTGCCAGCGAATTGCCAATAAAGCGACATTTGTTCATGAAACTATGCATGCGCGTCACGCCAATTCCATCGCACGTTCTCTGGGGTGGGCCTTCTATGGCGAATGGAGGCGTCTGGCAGGCGATCCGAATCGGTTGGACACCCTAAGGTCATCCTTCCCCGCCGAAGTGGCGGCATTCGAGACGCAATGGAACAATGGGCATGATTGGGCCCAAGATGAAGTTAATGCCTATCGTTGGGAGCGACGTTTCTTAACCGATGCCTTAAGGGCACTTAACCGTATCTGCGTGTAATTCATCATTATTAAGGGTGCACAATAGTAGGGTGAGATTAGCGTGCCTCATTGATATGAGACTGAAAGAATTTCCCGTCGGCATGGTGAAAAACCGGGTGAGCCATGGCAGTTGCTAAAAACGAAGAGGAAGAAATCGTTATCTGCGGGGAAGTAATTGAAATACTGGCAGTTTCCGGTGAACACCCACACTTGAAATGGTTGGTTAAACTAAAAATAGAAAAGGTTAACTCTGGGCATTTTGAAGGGAAAATATTTTCCTTTGCCATTCATAGTCCGACAAAAGCCGGGATAGCTGTTGGCGGTCGATATGTGCTTCATCTTTCCCATATCGAGGGGGGGCGGTATCTGGTCAAAAATGTCGAAAAATTGCCCCTATAAAATCCTCGACAATTTTTGGTTAGAAAATATCTCTGACATTAGTTTTGGGGGCTATCGAGATATGCGGCTTCTTGCTAAGGCTTACTGAGAACAACAGTGGCAGATCAGCCAGTTATAGACAAGTCTTTGAAATCATCGTCCTTGAACAACATTGGCAAAATGAGCCGGATTGAAACCCGGTATAATCTTTGGGCATATTGGTCTTTGTGATTAAAAGCGGTCAAGGTTCAAACGTATGTCCCAAAAAGTAATGAAACCAAAAACTTCCCCCTCGCGGCCGA
>Ga0194125_10009414_pt1 | contig 13570 bp, 10 predicted proteins | sample TA2KigC250mmetaG_FD_148626 | JGI IMG/M metagenome (GOLD analysis project Ga0194125, IMG submission 148626) | Freshwater microbial communities from Lake Tanganyika, Tanzania - TA2015034 Kigoma Deep Cast 250m | ecosystem: Environmental > Aquatic > Freshwater > Lake | place: Tanzania: Lake... | reverse complement strand
GCGGATCAAACTGCATCTGATATTTAGGGTTGGTAGCTACACAGGTGGCCACTGCCTCGTAGACCGGTGGCAGCAGCAGGAAGCTGACCAGGGCAGCCACAAGTACCGCCAGGAAAGGGATGCCCAGGACCAGCTTCCAACGCTTGACGATGACGTCCACGTACTCTCGTAGGTCAATCTCTTCTTCCATCGGAGAACCTTCCTCTCAGAGAACTGCTTGCGCCTTCACGAGGCGAAAATAGGCCATTCATAAAACGGGAAACCCTGCCGCAAGATACGGTCTGCTGGGGATATTATACCACAAAACGGCTATTCGTGAAAAGTAGCCCTGCACTCAATTGCGTACTCCCTCTGGGCCACCTCGCTCACCTAAAGCCCACACGTCGGAGGCAGCGGCGGACTAGGCCCCACAGAAACCCTGAGCCCCAACTGAGGTGTAGGATGGCGAAGATTACAGGCAAGATGGGAAGATATCTCCACCCCTGCCTCCAGGCCAGCAGGATGGAGAAGAACGACGCAGCAGCCAGGTAACTCAAGAACACAATGAGAAACAGGATTTTGAACTCAAAACTGAAAAGCCCGGCTACCCCACCGACCAGCAGAGTGAGCACAAAGCCGGCGGTGGCCAGATGACGCCAGCGGAGGGCACGAGGGTGTTTCTTGATCACCAACATCCTCCAAAAACCATATCGGAAATACTGTTTCCCAAATTTGACCAGGGAATGGCGCGCGATATAGCGAACTCTGATCTGGGGCGTGAGCAGGATTTTCCCGTTGGCCGCACGAAGGCGATAATTCAACTCGTAGTCCTCAGCACAGAGTAGACCCTCATCGTAAAACCCGATCTGGTCAAACAAATCGCGGCGAAAGGCACCCAGGAACACCGTATCTACATATTGCTCCTGCTGAGCGTAGCGAAATTGCGAACCACCATGGCCAAAGGGAGAGCCCAGGGCCATGGGGATAGCCTCCCCCACGTAACCTTCCCCTATCGCCCAGGCGGGGCCCCCCACATTGGCCGCCCCGGTCTCTTGCAGGTGCCTCAGACATTGGGAGACGTAGTCCCTTGCCAGAAAACAATGCCCATCCACGCGCACAATCACTTCGCCTTTGGCACTCCGAATGCCGATGTTCATGGCCGCAGGGATACTCCGCTTGGGATTATCCAGCAGCTTGATCTGGGGAAAGCGGGTCATGAATTCGGCGACGATTTCCCGGGAGCGATCGTCGGACAGGCCATCAACGACCAGGATCTCCAGCTTGTCAGGAGGATAATCTTGCTCCACCACCGTTTGGAGGCAGCGAGCCAGATATTTCTCCTCGTTAAGTATGGGCATAATGATGCTGACCAATGGAGTGGACTTGCTGGTATCCTTATTGGTAGCTCCCTGGCTGAAGGACGTCACCACCGATCTCCTCTTCCGCTATTACACCGGAGAAGAAATCCCGGTGCAGGCGGCCCGGTAAACCTCTAACGTCGCCCTGGCAATATTGGGCCAGGCGTGCTTCGTCTCCGCCAGATGCCGCGCCCATTGGCCCATCTCTGATCGCCTTCCCTCATCTGCTAAGACAGCACAGATCGCTGCGGCCAGCTTCTCCGCATCTTTCGGCGGGACCACGTACCCGCTTCTGCCCTCGTCAACGTCCTCAGGCAGTCCACCTACCGCCGTAGTAACCACCGGCCGGCCGAAGGTGTAGGCGGTGACGAGCAGGGCACTATGATACGCCCAGGTGTAGGGCAAGACCACCACGTCCGCCGCGCTGAAGAGGGTAGCGACCTCATCCTGGGGGACAAAGCCCAGGCGAAGGAAGACATCCGCGCCGCTGCCTGAGTCGGCGACTAACCTTTGGAAAGCGGATAATCCTTCTCCTGGATTGCCGGCGATAAGCAACTTGGCTTCTGGAATCCTGGCCTTGACCAAGGGGAAGGCCCGTAGCAGGTATTCTACCCCTTTAGTCGGCCTGAGCCTGCCAAAAAACAGCACCGTACATTGCTCCGGGGCGATCCCCAGGCTTGCTTTAGCCTTCTCCTTGTCAATAGCCTGGCCGCCAAAATCGTCGAGGTTGCCCAAGGGGATGACGTGCACCTTAGCCGGGTCTAGGGCAAAACACTGGAGTAGCTCCGCCTTCCCACTATGGGAGGGCACGATGATCTGGTCTGCCGTGGCGTACAGAGCGGCATATTGGCTGTAGTGCCAGGGCTTTGCCTTGTAGGGCAGGAGCTCGTGGACAGTATAGACCAGCTTGCTGCCCAGCTTTTTCAGGCGTCTGAATAGCAGATGGTCAAGAGAGGGCAGCACCACCCACTGAAAATGTACGATATCAGGCTTGAGGGTCTTAGCCTTCTGGACGAGCGAGAACAAGTCCAGGGGATATTCCAGCGCCTTTAATACCCTTCGTAGACCGGGGGCTCTCACGAACGGGGCTCGGTCCAACAATGAAAGCTGAAAACCTCTGAAGAAGAGGTAGCTGACGGGCAAATCCTGATTAGGGATCTCGTCGTACAAGAAGTCTGAGGTAATCAGCCTCACCTCACAACCAGTTTCCCTCAATGCTTTGCACAGACTGTAATCGTAATACGGGGTATAATTGCTTGGATCAACAACCCAGACCCTCATCGCGACGACCCTTGACCCCCTGACAAGACCTCCCTATAGACTTCGGCCGTCTTGTGCGCCATGCTCTGTGGCGAGAACTTCTGCCAGACCAGCTCTCTGCCCTTCTCGCCAAGCCGGGCCGCTTCTTCGCCATGGCTCAACACGTAGAGAATCGCCTCCGCCATCCTAGCCGGCTGTTGAGTTGGCACAAGAAGCCCTGTCTCCCCATCCCGGATCAACTCTGGCACACCGCCTACACACGTGGCCACTACGGGCTTAGCCAGCGCCAGCGCTTCGAGCAGAACGTAGGGGAGGCCTTCCCTTATAGAGGCCATGACAATGACGTCGCTGATCGCCATCCAGGCGGCAACGTCTTGCCGGTGGCCGAGGAAAGAAACGGCACTGTCAATACCCAGTGAAGCAGCTAAAGCCTCCAGGTCCCCACGCTCGGGGCCGTCGCCGATGACCAGGAAATGGGCCCCCGGCAATACAGCGAGAGTGCGGCGCGCCGCTTCCAAGAAATCCTGGTGCCGTTTCTGAGGGCTAAGACGGCCAACGGTGGATACGATAGGTTGCTGGTCTTCTATGCCGAGTTGCTCTCTTAATCTGTGGTTATCGGCTTCCGCCTGGGAGGCAAAGGCCTGGGCATCAATGGCGTTATGAATAGTCACCAGCTTGTCGGCCGGAAGACCTGCGCCGATAAGCTCCTGGCGCAGGCTCTCGGCCACTGTGATGACCTTGGGGAAAAAGCGGAGAGTCACGAGATCCAGCAGGCGATACAGTCTTAGCGCATAGGTTGACAAATCGTGCAGGTGAACTGTGGCCACTGACGGCACTTTTGCAAGCCGGGCTGCTATGAGCCCCAGGAGGTTCGCCTTGTAGTCGTGGGTATGGAGCAGTGAGAATTCCCCCTCTTTTAGCTTCTTGGCGATACCCTGGATCATCTTGAGGGAAAACTTGGCCCGATCATCTAACTGCCCTGCTTCTAACCCGCTCCCCTTTGCCATCTCCATCAGCGGGTGTAGGAGCGGCTGATTCTCCCCTCTCCTGTAGAGGATAAGTATCTCTATGTGGAAACCGTCGCCTTGCAGCGGTTCTGCCAACTGCAGGATCTGTCTCTCCGGGCCGTAGAAGCCAGAACTGCTTCTTAGGTGAAGGACTCGCCGCATTTGGTATTGTATTGCCCCTCTTCGCATGGTACTTGCGAAAAGAGCACCCATTGAATTACTCGCCCCTGAATGGACAAATGCTTACGGTACTTTGTCAGCTCGACTGGATCACGGAGCAACGCCATGCCAACTATGCCGGCTATGAAAAACAACCCCTTGCCTATGGAAATCAGCAGAATCAGCCCCCGATACGCCAGTGCGTACGCCGAACCGTAATGCGTATGGAAGAAGCGCTGTTGGCTCTGAAGGGCTTCAATGCCCATGCGGATGGGATATATACGCGTTGATTGAGCCCCATAGTGGAGCACTTGCGCTTCAGACAGATAAACAATCTTCCAGCCATACTGCTTGATACGAAAACACCAATCCACATCCTCCCCATACATGAAGTAGCCTTCGTCCATAAAGCCGGCTTCTTCAACCGCTTCCCTACGGACCATCATGCACGCCCCTAACAGGCAATCGACTTCACGGGTATCGTTATGATCCCAATAACCCATGTTAGGGCCGCCCAGGAAGTGATTGCGTGGATACCGTGAAGCCAGCCTGGTCACCCGACCGAACTCGGTCAACAAATTCGGAAACTGACGCGCAGACTCAAGTTGAATGGTCCGACGATCCGGCCGTAGGATCTTTGGGCCAACAGCGCCCACATCCCGATGTGAATCCAGATAATGAGACATTCTCTCAAATGCATGGGGACAAATCAGTACATCATCGTTGAGAATGCACAGATATCGACCTTGCGCTAATCGAAGTGCGCGATTTTGGTTGGCAGCATAGCCAGCTCGCACTTCGTTCTCTATAAGTATTACCTGTGGAAAACAGGTCCGAACCATCTCTGCACTCCCGTCCTCAGAGCCGTTATCAACGACAAATACCTCAAATCGCAGAGATGTAGGTGGGTCAAAGACGGAGTGCAGACAGTCCTCGAGCAAGGCTCGGTTGTTGAAACTCACGATGGAAATGGACAAGTCGAGCATTACTCGTTCAGTGCCTGACAGCCAAAGCCCGCTGGAAGATCTGCTCTAACTGCCGCGACGACCGCTCCCAGGTGAACTGCTGAATCTGCGCGTGGCCAGCATCCGAAAGCTGTTCACGCAAAGCATCGTCAGATACGACCGAAAGAAGGTTAGTCGCCAGGGCGACTGTGTCTTGCGGAGACGACACCAGGGCTGTGTGCCCAGGCACGATGTAGTCCGCTACGCCGCCAATATCGGTGGAAACCACGGCGCAACGACAGGCCATTGCTTCCATTGGCGGAAGATGACACCCCTCAGCCCAACTCGGCACAAGCCAGGTGCCGCATGATGAATATATCTCACGCAATTGGTTTTGTTTTGGTCTGTAGTGAAACTCTGTGCCGGACGGCAATACTTGTTGAGGCTTCACTCTACCGAACATTACTAACTGTAAATCCGGATACTGTTCCCTGGCTACTTCGAAGGCTCGGATTCCGTCGGCTGCACCTTTCCACTCCAGGGTGTGGTAAAGCATACCGATGCGCTGGCGACGCCTGGCCTCTGCACAAACGGATACTGGGTAGAATAGAGAAAAGTCTACACCTGGCACCACCACACCATCTACCTGCCGTCCGAACCTTCGCCACGCAAAGTCCGCCAACCACGAACTAACTGTCACCAAGCGTAATGGTTGTTGCCAAGTTTTGTCAACCCGTTCCCACGGACTGTTCCAGACTTCGTAGTGCTGGATGAGCCAGAACTTGACTCTATTGTTCTGGCTATAGTTGGCAATGGCCTCCGCTGTCATCCAATCGACGGCCATAATGATGTCGGCATCCGGCATCTGATCTTCACCTAGGCATGGTAGTCGCAAGAGAGGGGTTCTAAGAGGATACCATTCTACCTCGTTTCGGCCTGTCAGGCACCGGACCCAATATCGTATTTCACGCCAGGTCCGATCCTTCCACGGCTCAGGTCGTGACTCCAAGGTCGTGTAGGGCGAGAGGCGTGGATAGACGACAGTGACTTGATGGCCAAGTGCCTGGAGTCCATTGGCATGGGCCAAAGCCACCCGCACTCCACCAGTCAGGGCGACAAAGGGTAACACAAGGGTGATGCGCATAGTTCACAAAAACCAGCTAGGTTGGCGGCGTCGCAGAAACCGTCTGGGGATGTAGACTAATATATCCTGCTTTCACTACCACAGCCGCATACGTTATCATGAATGCTGCGCTTTGTACCAACAAAGTGATGCCCCCCCCCAACCTCGTTATGGGTAGTAGATTTGCGTACAACTGAATCCCCACCAACCAAGCGAGGCCCCCAGCAGCGAGACAGCCTAACACTGGCACAGCAAAGCCCTGTCGAACAAAGCTCAATATCGACTCACCGAGATAGCGATGCATGGTATATAGGAAGTAGGATGACCCGAGTAGAGTAGCGATAACTGTGGCCATCAATACGCCGGTCATCCCAAACTGCATCGCTAGAAGGATACCCAGAGCTAGTTGGACCGCAATCACCACCAGCGCATAGCGCGTCTCGAGACCAGGTCGATTAGTTCCCCGTGCGACCGCAGTACCCACACCGGTCAAGACGATGCTCAACGTGAAAGCCACAGTTAGCGCCCGGACAACGCCTATTGAGGCTTCATACCCTGGGCCCATCCATACCAGGAGGAGGGCCGGAGCGCACACGATCGTCAGACTTCCCAACGGGGACGCTAGAAGTACAATGTACCGTGTTGCCCAACGGTATAGTTGGCGAACTGGCATTCGGTCATCATGTGTTGCCAGCTCGGACGCCGCCGGCACTATCGCCACCAATAGAACCATGAGTAACGATGCTAAACTGTAGGCAACTTTGAAGCCAATCTCATACACTGTCACGAAGCTGAGACCCAGAAAGTATCCAAGAAGCAATTTGGGAGCTTCAAGATTGACAACGGCACCCAGATTTGTGATCTGAATTCGAGTGCCGTAGGCCAGAAAAATACGTACTTTTCTCCAAGCGAAGGCGAAGCTGAGAATTCGCAATTCCCGTTTCAGGAGTCCCACTGCTGCCCAGAGCACGATTGCCTTGAGCGCCATGGTCCCTGCGGTCACTAGTGCCAGCCCAATGAGACCATGACCGGTCTCCAATACCACTACGGTGGCTAATCCATTAACGGATACGGTCACTACTGCAATCAAGTTGAGCGCATCCATACGTTGTATTCCTATCAAGGCCGATTGGAACAGACCTGCCACGTTGGCAAGACACAAGGAAAGCACAGCACAGAGGAGCACAACCCCGCTTTCTTCCCAGTGTGAGAGGGGAATCTTGAAAATAGTGAGTACAGGGATCCGCAGCCCCCAGGTTATTCCCACTAGACATATGGACAACATAAGATAGAAAGCTAGCCCCGTGCCCATCAATTGTCGAGCATCTACCCAATTCTTCAAGGCTGCGTATTCAGCTAGATACTTGATGACTGCCTCGCCTAGCCCAAGGTCAAGTAAACCAACGTAGCTCAGCCAAGCGAGAATCAGTATCCACATTCCGTACTGTTCGGCCCCGAGTCGCCTTACAATGTAAGGAGTGAGCACAAATGCAACGCCTGTGGCCCAGATGTGGCCGATGGAATTAAACACGCTATTGCGAATAATTTTGTACAATACTAACTCTAGAGGCATTAGAATATTTACACTTTACGGTTATTTGGGAATTAATATAAAGTTGATGTACTGTTGGAAATGCAACGGGGATAGACCCTGAGCTACCAGGATTTCAGCAGGTAGGGGAACACAGAGGGGGATACGAATCCGGCCAATTCGATACACGACACCGATAGCGCGTACAAAACCGCTGATTTCGAAAGGTGGAAAGACGAAATCGCGCGGCATTGGGGCGATCTTAAACCACGGTGAGAGATAACTTCGCAGGCTGCAAAAAGTTCGATAGTGTACATCCCACCGGCCACCCATCGAGGCAAGGTAGCGATATCGTGATCCTCGCAGGTAGATGTAACGCTCTGCCAAGATGCGAGGCATATACGGTACCCAAGCCAGACCGGTATGGGGATCACGATTGAGCAGTCGATTGGGGACAACGACATATGCAATCCCCCGAAGGACTCGCCGTACCTCCACTGCTAATTGGCGTAACGTCACGTCATCCACATGCTCCAGCACGCTGAACAACGTGACTAAATCAAAGGACTGGTCTGGAAAAGGCAATGCTACACCAGAGGAACACACAAATGGAGAGGAATATCCATTCTCTGAGGCCAGAATATTTCCAAGGCACAGTGCTTCATTGTCCAAGTCAACGCCAAAGGCATCCCAGCCATGGACTCTAAGGCGCACCACTAATTCGCCCATTCCACATCCTATATCCAGCACCCGGCAGCCGTGCAGATCGTAGGCTTGAGCAAGGTAGTCCATTGCTCTTGATATCCATCGTCCATATCCAACATCGTGGCGATCCACTTTCTGCAAGTGGTCATCCACCCAGAATTCGTAAAGAGCACTGTCTCCAGCATGTTTGAACCACTGCCGAAGCGCAACTTCAAACTGGCTTGCGCGCAGTGGCCCCACCATACAGATCATCAAGCAGTCCCAACTCCTTCAGAGAGATAGCCATTGCTCTGTTTGACTCACATGAGTCGTTGTGTTAACACCTGCTACAAGCCGGTAGCAAAGATATATAAACAGATTTGCAATGTAAAGGTTGAGTATCGGGCTCAGCCCATCGCGGTATCTGTCTCCACCATGGGTAATTGTGTATGGAAAAGCCAAACCAAGGAACAGCAAAGAAAAAAGCAAGTTGGGACCCCAGCGCGTCCTGAGACATACCAACATCCCAAACCAGGCCAACAGGATCGTTATGAGGTTCGCTATCAATACTAGCGAACGTCCTACTTTAGTGAACATTTTCAAGTGTATCTCACCAAACCAGAACTGTATCCAACTCCAAAACCTCAACTCAACCGTACGCTTCGGATCAGCCAGCATATATCCAAGCGCGACCTTGCCCAGATAATCATATCGCTCCGGTTCATCCATATCCTTTGTCATACTAACAAGCGACTGGGGGACTTTTACAATAAACTGCAGGTCTGAATCATAGAGGCCCCCGGAGGCATCAGGATGATTCCCAACCCAAAGTTCAAAGCCGAAGTTAGAAGAGAAAGGAATGAACCTGTGAAAAACAAGATGGTTTCGATATATCCATGGCATCAGCACCAAAACGGTGGAAATCAGTACGATTACCTGGACCTTCAGACGATCAACCACATGCATGCTTCGGTGCGCTTTCAACAGGAGCCACACTTGAGCGAAGACTATAAACAGAGCGATTGACGGGTTGTTCAGGAGGGCTAGTCCAGCAACCAGTCCTCCCAAGATCGCAGACCTGGGTGATGGTTTTTGCGCAAGTCTCAGGAACAAAAGAGTGAGAAGAGTAAACAGTAGCATGTCAAAGGTCATTCGCTCGATTTGGCGATGCTGGTGCAGACAGCTAGGATTCACCGAGAACAAGAATGCTGCCAGCATGCCACTGAGAGGATTGAAAGCCAGCTTTCCAAGCTGGTAAAGGACTAGAACGATGAAACCTGAAATCAGGCTTTGAATGACCTGACCTAGCAAATGAGCCTTTGGATATTGACCTGCAGGGGCTATCGGGTTCCATTCGTCTGGGAAGAAGTAGAAACTGCCCACCAAAAAGAGCGGATACAGTGGGGGCTTGTGAGCTGTAGGCTCTCCATAGGGAGTAACCCAGCCGACTCCAGCCGAGTAGCCGTTTCCGTTCAAAATGTTCCGGGCTATATGACCATTTTCATAATCAAGCGTACGGGTATATGTTGGCAAGGATAATACAATGAATACCCTGATCGCAATGGCCAACATGAAGATTGCAAAGAGAACGTTCCTCTCCTTTTGCCTAATCATTGCATTGGCAAGCTTGAGCCAACGGATTGCAGTGTCGCCACAAGCCATCGCGATTGCTTTCATGCTATGACAATCCCTTTGGGGAAACATTCGCTCCGAAAACCGAACTGTCAGCTAAGATTGCGAACATGTCGCACCTTAGTGAGCAGGTGGCCACTGGACATACAGAGCATTAATGGGGTCATCGCGTATTAGGTCCCGGTTGACGTCATAGCTCGGTTCGCCTGGAGTAGTATATCAGCAACTCGCCACGTCCATTACTTCACCCAGGTCAACCACGTCGTCCCACATGAGGTCCGCCAGCCACGGACGACGGGCATGGGGGGTCGAGTAGGTGCCCGAGTCATTCCCCCTCTTCCGCTTTTTCCTTATCTATCTTTGGCGATTCCACGAGCCAATCCCAATGGCCACCCTTGCTACGGACATACCTCTCCCCAGTGCGCTGCTACGAACATAATGTCCACGATATCAATGTCGCCATCGCCATCCAGGTCGTACTTGGCGATATCCGCCGGGTCGGTACTACGCCACCGGCTGGCCACCTGCATGATGTCATTGACATCCACATCGCCATCATTGTCCACGTCGGCCGCGCAAACGGGTAGAGGCCCTACAATCACCGGATCTGGCCCAACGTCAACAGTGTTGCCAACGACTGTTTCTTGCCAATAGCAAGGGCCGTCATCGGTAGTACACGTCAACCTCAGCACTCGGTTCTGCGTCCCTTCAAGGGACACGGACACCGTCCCTCCCGTCGTCCATGCCACCAGCTTCTCCCCACCCCCAGATACATCGAACACGTAACCCTCGACCCCTGCTACCCCTAACCGCCTGTTAAAGCTCGCCCCTGCCAACTCCCGCGCCACCGTCTGGTATGTATAGTACCCATAATACGGCGTCGCGTTCGTGTCTACCAGCCCATTGTAGAAACCCTCATCAATGAGAAGGCGAAATGTGAACCATATCCCGGCCTCAAACCGTGAAATGGTCACCCCATTATAACTAAACCCTGGGCTCGCCATCAAGTGTGTGAAACTCTTGACAATATAGCGATTTGACCCCTGGTGGTTATAGGGCGGAGTCGCTGGAGGCCCAGCGAAAGCTTCTGAAAACTCCGTGCACATGATCGGCATAGACCGCAGGTTGGCCGGCACCTGATCATTGAGCAACCCCAACCCTTTCGTCACCACGTTCTTCTCCGCCGGCCAGTACGAAGGCCAAAGGGGGGCCAGTCGCGGATAATAGTGATAGTTAATCACGTCAAAGTAAGGGGCATTGGGCCCAGTGGTATTGGCAATCACAGTGCTCAGGAAGTTTCTGTCAAAACAGGGACCACCACACCACGTGGCATTGGGTTCATAGGCCAGGCCGCCGAACACAACTTCCCCTGCTGGATTGGCTTCATGCACTGCTGTCCACGCTTCCTTCAACATGGCCGCATAGGCTGCCCCCTGCCCATACCATCGGCCTCGACTGTCCTGTTCATTGTAGAATTCATAGTAGTTCACCACCGGTGCGCCTGGCGCATCATCCACCCCATCACCATCATACCGCTCCGCCAAGGCCCTCACAAACTCGTGAAACGCAGCCAGACCCCCAGGTTTGTCTATGGGCCCATTCCCCCAATCCCGATGTCCCCGATCCAAACAACCGTTCGTGGAAGCCCAACAAGGATTGCCCTCTACGGTCACGATCGGAACCAGCCCCCGAGCCACCATCTGCTTGATCGCTCCATCAACACCGCTCCAATTGAAATTGGCCGGGGCAGTGTCAACGGGCTCCACATCGGCCCAGCGAACGTATCGCCATGTCCGCACCCATTTGACACCGGCTGCCATCGCCAGATCCAGATAGCGATTGTCCCACTCCTCCCCTACCACCTGTACCCCAAAAAGCGGCGTGTCAGGTGTTGCAAGGGTCACAGTTTTAGATGTGAGGACGTTCTGAGCGTACCACAGCACAAAGATGCATGCAGCGATGAGTACAACCATCCTCCCAAATAAGCCACGTGCCATCTGTATCCTCCTTGATCTGGATAAGATATCTTCGAGACAAAGCCCTGGCCTCGCCAACGAGGGCCGCGAGGCTAGCCCATCCCATCTGTCGCGCAGTTGGTTGATACGTCAAAGTTATGCTGTATCTACAATGTCCTTTGCTCATCCCGAACAACGGTCTTTCAAGCCCAACTATATTGAGGCGCAAATCACTCCCTCATGGGTCAGCCAAGATCTCTCGTACAAGCAGCCCAAACAGGGCAAGATAAAACAGTCCCACCAAGACATAGATGCCAGGGTTAGCCCAGATTCCAGTCTTTCCCGTTGTGAGTCGGCCTAGTATGTCAGACGGCGGCAAGATGCCTGGAACTGGCCTAGTTGTGCTAGTGGCCGTTGCCGTCTGGGTGGCAACCATCTTTGACCAACTTTGGAATGATGCGGATGGCTTCTGATCATAGGCGTCATCTGACACAGCTAGAGCCACTTGGTTTGGGAATGCGGCTGAGTAGAAACTCAACAAAACCGCCGTGATCAGAACCCAAACGATAAGCACTGCAGTTAGCTTGTGCTCCTTACCGAATCTTCTGAACAATAACTGGCTCCTCCCCAACTTGTATTTCAATCTGCCCATTGATGTTCCCATCGCTGTCTCCTGGACCACCGTCATCAACAGTTGTTTCCTGCCAGAAGCAAGGGCCATCATCGGTGGTACACGTCAACCTCAGCACTCGGTTCTGCGTCCCTTCAAGGGACACGGACACCGTCCCTCCCGTCGTCCATGCCACCAGCTTCTCCCCACCCCCAGATACATCGAACACGTAACCCTCGACCCCTGCTACCCCTAACCGCCTGTTAAAGCTCGCCCCTGCCAACTCCCGCGCCACCGTCTGGTATGTATAGTACCCATAATACGGCGTCGCGTTCGTGTCTACCAGCCCATTGTAGAAACCCTCATCAATGAGAAGGCGAAATGTGAACCATATCCCGGCCTCAAACCGTGAAATGGTCACCCCATTATAACTAAACCCTGGGCTCGCCATCAAGTGTGTGAAACTCTTGACAATATAGCGATTTGACCCCTGGTGGTTATAGGGCGGAGTCGCTGGAGGCCCAGCGAAAGCTTCTGAAAACTCCGTGCACATGATCGGCATAGACCGCAGGTTGGCCGGCACCTGATCATTGAGCAACCCCAACCCTTTCGTCACCACGTTCTTCTCCGCCGGCCAGTACGAAGGCCAAAGGGGGGCCAGTCGCGGATAATAGTGATAGTTAATCACGTCAAAGTAAGGGGCATTGGGCCCAGTGGTATTGGCAATCACAGTGCTCAGGAAGTTTCTGTCAAAACAGGGACCACCACACCACGTGGCATTGGGTTCATAGGCCAGGCCGCCGAACACAACTTCCCCTGCTGGATTGGCTTCATGCACTGCTGTCCACGCTTCCTTCAACATGGCCGCATAGGCTGCCCCCTGCCCATACCATCGGCCTCGACTGTCCTGTTCATTGTAGAATTCATAGTAGTTCACCACCGGTGCGCCTGGCGCATCATCCACCCCATCACCATCATACCGCTCCGCCAAGGCCCTCACAAACTCGTGAAACGCAGCCAGACCCCCAGGTTTGTCTATGGGCCCATTCCCCCAATCCCGATGTCCCCGATCCAAACAACCGTTCGTGGAAGCCCAACAAGGATTGCCCTCTACGGTCACGATCGGAACCAGCCCCCGAGCCACCATCTGCTTGATCGCTCCATCAACACCGCTCCAATTGAAATTGGCCGGGGCAGTGTCAACGGGCTCCACATCGGCCCAGCGAACGTATCGCCATGTCCGCACCCATTTGACACCGGCTGCCATCGCCAGATCCAGATAGCGATTGTCCCACTCCTCCCCTACCACCTGTACCCCAAAAAGCGGC
>Ga0194125_10009413_pt1 | contig 13571 bp, 9 predicted proteins | sample TA2KigC250mmetaG_FD_148626 | JGI IMG/M metagenome (GOLD analysis project Ga0194125, IMG submission 148626) | Freshwater microbial communities from Lake Tanganyika, Tanzania - TA2015034 Kigoma Deep Cast 250m | ecosystem: Environmental > Aquatic > Freshwater > Lake | place: Tanzania: Lake... | reverse complement strand
GGTTGACGGGGTTTTCTCCAGCAAAGGCCGGGAAGGCCGCTATCAAGAGCCACAGCAAAGGGACAATGAAAAGTCGGTTCATATTATCTATAAATTATACATTGATTTTAGATTCTGGTTCCCAAGCTTAACTTGGGAACCAGAAATATAACTGACATAAGGGGTTGGGGGAGGGAGTTTGAGGGAGGGGGCAGGGGCTTGCTGCCCCTGGCCCCCTCCCTCAAAGAACCCTGGCAGCTGGCTTAATGCTCCCAAACAATCCGGCCGCAGTCCTTCAGGTCGTACCCCCCCAGGGCCGCCGCGGCTTCCTTAAATTCCGGAGAGCGGATGACTTCCAGAAGCGTCTGGAACCGGGGGTCGAGAAAAGTGGTTTCGGGCACCACCAGGTCGTAGCGCTCCGGGGTCAGGGGGATGAAGTCCAGCCCCAGGGCCCGGGCCGCGGCCAGGATGCCCAGGCCCGCGTCGGCGGTGCCCGAATGGACGTTCACCGCCACGGCCATGTGGGTGTATTCTTCCCGGTCGTAGCCGTTGAGGGTCCGGGGATCGATCCCCTGTTCTTTCAAGAAGTAGTCCAGCAGCAGCCGGGTCCCCGCTCCCCGCTGGCGGTTGATGAAGCGCACCTCGGGGCGGGCCAGATCCGCAATGGTCCGAATGTTTTGGGGATTGCCCGGGGCCACCATGAGGCCCTGCATGCGCCAGGCCAGGTTGATAAGCTTCTGGGGCAGGCCGGGGAGATACTTTTGAATATAGGGAATATTGTAGGTGTTGGTCTCCGCATCGAAGAGGTGGCTGCCCCCCAGGTGGGCCCGGCCCTGGCGCAGGGCCATGAGGCCCCCCAGGCTGCCCACGTGCCCGGAAGAGAGGCGCAGGCGCGGGTCCCGGCGGCGCAACAGAGTGGCCAGCAAATCCAGGGTGTTGTCATGGCTGCCCAGAACCACCAGGGTGCCCTCGATGTCTTCCAGCGGGACCAAAAGCTCTGCGGTCACCGGCCGGTCCTCCTCCAGGCCCTCGCTCAGAGCCGGAACCGTGAGCAGGCCGTCGGCCCGCACTAAAGAGGTGATGGTCCCGGCCCCCCGGGGCAAGGGGGTGGCTACGACCTTTTCCCCCACCCGGCCCAGGGTCACCCGGATGAATTCGGTGAGCCCGGGCTTGGAGGGAAGGTTTTGGGCGGGATGGACCGTGAGGGTGGGCCGGGGCGTGAGGCGATTTCCCGCCAGAGCGGCGATGAGAGGCGCGGCGAACTGCTCGAAGGACAGCACCGCGGACACCGGGTAGCCGGGGTTGCCCATGACCGGTTTCCCTTTGGCGATCCCGAGCACGGTGGGCTTCCCCGGCATCATGGCCACGCCGTGAACCAGGACTTCCCCCAGGGAAGAGATGGCCTGGTAAGTGTAGTCCTCGGTGCCCGCGGAAGACCCGGCGTTGATGAGGACCACGTCGGCCTCAGCCAGGGCCTTATCCAGGGTCTGGGTCAGGGCTGCCAGGTCATCGGGGACAATGGGGTAAACCTGGGGGATGCCTCCCGCCTGCTCCACCATTCCGGATAAAATCACCGAGTTGAACTCGGGGAGGCGGCCGGAAGGCACATCTTCTTTCAGGTGCGCCACGGGGACCAGTTCCGTGCCCGTGGGGATAATGATCACCCGGGGCCGGCGGCGCACTGTGACCCGGATCACCCCTGCGGCCAGCATGGCCCCCTGGGCCCAGGGGGTGATCTCCGCACCTTCGGGCAGGACCATTTCGCCGGCCACCAGGTCTTCCCCCACCCGGCGCACGTGCTGCCAGGGGAAGGCCGGGGCCTCGATGGTGATGGGGTCGGCTTCCGGGTCGGGGACCTGCTCCACCATGATCACCGCGTCGGTCCCCGGCGGCATGAGGTGGCCGGTGTTCACCGGGAAGGCCTCCCGCCCCAGGGCCAGGCGCTTGGGTTTGTCCGGGGTGGCCCCGAAGGTGGCCGGGGCCGCAACGGCAAAGCCGTCCATAGCCGCCTGGTGGGCCGCGGGAGAGGACCACCGGGCGATGACCGGCGCGGCCGTCACCCGGCCCAGTGCCTCCACCACGGGAATTTCCTGCGGGGAGAGCATCCCGGCCAAATCAAACCGGGACAGGAAAATCTCCCGGGCTTCCTTAAGGGGCTTCATGTGCAAATAAATGCGGCGTTTCATGTTAGATTTTTCCTTATTAACAAGCGCATTGAGGAAAAAGTAGGATTGTTGACGGGATTATTAAGAAATGAAGTATATTCTGCTTATTTATTACCTATGGGAAGGATCTGATACCGATAAGCGAACTTAAAAGTTCCTTAAATTCTTTGTATTCTTTTGTTGTGGTGTCTTGTATGCGGTCAAGATGGAACAGGTGGCTTGTGGTAGGCGATTCGCGTTTTGCCGCGGTTTGGTCAATATCGACCCTTGTAATCGTCCAGAACTCAAAAAAACCGCGGTTCTTTGCTTTTTGATGACTTTTTTCGGATTCTCCTAAGCGGTTATGAATGTTAGATATATCAGTGCCGCCTTTAATTTCTATTGAGACTAAAGGACGCATTTTAGTCTCAAGCTTTTCAGTAATACGTACGTCGGGGTCACTGAAAAATTCAATTAATACTGTTCTTTTTGAACCATTTTCAATAATAATAGTTCGGTCCGTTGTACCCTTTATGTACGGCCCCACTATATTTTTTATTAAACTAAAAAATTCCTTAGTAGCATCTTGACCTAATTTGGTATTCTCACTCCCCCTTAATTGGGGTCCAATGGTTAACAATTGGAGGTCATGTATTATATCGAGTGAGAGGACATCTATCCCTTCTACCAAAATTTTAGCGGTTTTAATAAGGCTCTTACAAATCTCTTGGACTTCGGACTTCAGCCTGTTGGGGATTTCCCCTCGGTCCTCTAATCTTTTGAACCTACCAAAAGGGCCTTTGTTATAAAATTCTTTTTGTGATAACCCGTAGAGGAGCCTGTAATAACCTAAAAGAAAGGGGTTGGCTTCCAATAACGCTGGAATTGGGAAGAAGGTTTCTCCCCGCAGACCAAACGAGGCAAGACGGCTTAAAAGCTTCAGCGGAACCAGTTGGGATAGTTGTTTATCTAATGTTGTAATATCCACATCTTTAACAGTATTAGACATGGATTCCCGAAGGTATAGCTCGCGTATTGCCTGAAGCCTATAATAGAAGGAAATCTGTAAGTTTGGCTCTAATACCGGCAGGACAATACTTTTTCTACTCATAGTCTTTTATGACCATCCTAATCTTCTATATGCCAATGCTGCGTAATCTTTATTAAGTTCGATACCAGTAAATTTGCGATTCAATTTCATACAAACCTCTCCTACTGTACCGGAACCGAAAAACGGGTCAAGAACAAAATCCTCAGGTTCAGTTCCGGCCAGAAGACAAACTTCTACCAATTTGGGCGGGAATGTGGCAAAGTGCGCGCCAGGAAAAGGTTCTGTATTAATTTGCCAAACTGTGCGGCGATTCCGGAATGTCCCATGTGAATTGGAAGACTCTTTAATAGCATCGCATTTATAAAAATATTTTTCCGTTTTGGAAAATAGAAATACATATTCATGCGCCCTGGTGGGGCGGTCTTTGACTGATTCAGGCTGACAATTAGGTTTGTACCAAATGATGTCTGACCTGAGATACCAGCCATCGGCCTGCAACGCAAAAGCAACCCTCCAGGGAACCCCAATAAGGTCTTTAGGTTTCAAGCCTGCCGGTGTGGGAGGACGATACCGCATAGCTCTGGCGGGGTTTTTCTTATCAACATCCCGCCAAGTTCTATTGCCGCTGGTGTAAGAATCGCCCAAGTTTAACCACAGAGTCCCATCATCAGTAAGGACCCTGCGAACTTCTCGAAATATTTCCGTAAGATTAGAGACATAATCATTAAGTAAATTTTCTGCACCTATTTGGTTTGCTACTCCATAGTCTCGCAATCCCCAATATGGAGGACTTGTTATACAGCACCTAAATTTTTCTGATGGAATAGTTTTTAAGATATTTAAAGCATCACCCACAATTACAGCACAGCCTTCTGGTTTTAAGTCGAAGAGTTGAGGAATATGACCATTTTTAAAAGCATGATCTTTCATAAAGCCACCATTACTGCACTTTGGATCAAAACCATCAAGCCTTCAATAATTCTATTTGAAGCATGTTATCGGAATTTGTCAAGGGAAACCTTAGGTATCTTTAAGCCCCATAATTTTCCAATCTTTTTCCCCCCACCCGCCTCCGCCCGGCGTCCGGATAGACAGCCGGCTGCCGGGGGGCAGGGTCAGGTTGACTTTGCCGGGCAAGGGTTGCTCTCCATCGGTGGTGATGAGGACGTTTTCGCCTTTGGCGCCGGGCTGGCCGCCGTGGAGGCCGTAGGGCGCCTGGCGGCGGCGGTCCGTGAGCAGGCTGACGGTGACCTCGGTGAGGAATTCAAATTCCCGGATGATTCCCAAGCCGCCAGGAAATTTCCCCGCCCCGCCGGAGCCTTCCCGGAGAGCATAGCGGGTCAGCCGCACCGGGTAGTCGTGCTCCAGGACTTCCACCGGGGTGTTCCGGGTGTTGGTCATGTGGGTGTGGACCCCGGACAGGCCCGGACTTCCGGGGCGGCCGCCCAAGCCGCCGCCGATGGTTTCATAGTAGGTAAAATCGAGTCCGGTTTCAGGATCGCGCCCCCCGAAGGCCACGTTGTTCATGGTGCCCTGGGAGGCCGCGGGGATCACTTCAGGAAGCGCCTGGGCCAAGGCCCCCAATACCACGTCCACCAGGCGCTGGGAAGTTTCCACGTTGCCCGCGGCCACCGCGGCGGGGAAAATGGGGTCCAGCAAACTGCCGGTCCGGGTGAGGGTGGTGAGGGGCCGGAAGCAGCCCTGGTTGATGGGATATTCTTCCGCTAATAGTGATAAAAAAACGTAATAACAGGCGGCTTCCACCACCGGAGGAACGGCGTTGACGCCCCCTTCAGTTTGATCATCTGACTGGCGGAAATCCAGGAGGGCGGTATCGCCGGAGATGGTCAAGGTCAGGCGAATGGCCAGATCCTGGCGCCCATAGCCGTCGTCGTCCAAATAATCCTCAAAAAGATATTCGCCCTCGGGAATGGAAGCGATCGCGCCTCGCATGGCCTTTTCAGAATAACCAAGCAGGGTCTGGCTCATGGTCAAGAGCTTATCCAGTCGGTAGCGGCTCACCAGGGCCGGCAGCCGTTCCTGGCCCCGGTGGAGGGCGGCCAGTTGGGCTTGCAAATCCCCCCGGCGCTCTTCGGGAACGCGCATTTGGGAAGTTAGCGAAGAAAGGAAAGTTTCGTCGATTTCACCGCCACGGCACAAGTACGTGGGGGGGATGATCACCCCTTCGTCCCGCAGGTCCCGGGCCAGGGGCATGGACCCGGGGGTGGCGCCGCCCACGTCGGCGTGGTGGGCCCGGTTCACCAGGTGGAAGGCCAGCCGGTCCTCTGAATAAAACGGGGCGATGACCGTAATGTCCGGCAGGTGGGTGCCGCCCCAGTAAGGGTCATTGAGAATAAGCACATCGCCCGGCCCCAGGGGAAATTCAGGTAAGACCCGGGCCATGGTCCGGGGTAGCGCCCCCAGGTGCACCGGGATGTGGGCCGCCTGGGCCAGCAGCTCCCCCGCCGCAGTACACAAGGCGCAGGAATAATCCCGCCGCTCCTTAATATTGGGGGAAAAGGCGCTTTTCCGCAGCACAATGCCCATCTCCTCGGCCACCGCGGCAAAGAGCTTGGCGAAAATGCTTAACTCCAGGGCCAGGGACATGGGGGGATTATAACATAGGTGAAAGTGTTGTGGGGGGAGGGCCAGGGAGCAACGCTCCCTGCCCTCCCCCCACAACACCCCCCTCCCAACCCTCTAAGCAAGCCGGGGAAGTCGGAGCCTCAGGCTCCGCCTTCCCCGGCCAATTCATTGCCCCCTTAAGGGGTTGGGGGTGGGGGTTTGGGGGAGGGGGCAGGGGCTTTCGCCCCTGGTCCACTCCCCCAAATCAACTACCACCCGAACGTCAAGAAGTCGTGCATGGAGTTGGAGGCCAGGCGTCCGGCGCCCATGGCCAGGATCACGGTGGCCGCGCCGGTGACGATGTCACCGCCGGCCCACACCCGGGGTTTCATGGTTTTGCCGGTCTTGGGGTCGGCGACGATGTAGCCCCACTTGTTGAGTTGCAGGCCCGGGGTGGACTGGGTCAACAGCGGGTTGGCCCCGGAGCCGATGGAGATGACCGCGGTGTCGATCTCCACCATGAACTCGGAGCCGGGCACCGGCACGGGGCGGCGCCGCCCGGAGGAATCGGGTTCCCCCAATTCCTGGCGCAGGCACTCGACGCCGGTGAGCATGCCGGTTTTGTCGTCGCCCAGGAAGCGCAGGGGATTGGTGAGGAGCAGGAATTCCACCCCTTCTTCCTCGGCGTGGTGCACTTCCGCGGCCCGGGCGGGGAGTTCCGCGTGGGAGCGGCGGTAAATAATATAAGATTTTTCCGCGCCCAGGCGCAGGGCGGTGCGGGCGGAGTCCATGGCCACGTTGCCGCCGCCGAAGGTGGCCACCTTCTTGCCCCGGACGATGGGGGTGTCGTAGTTGGGGAAGTCGTAGGCCTTCATCAGGTTGGAGCGGGTGAGATACTCGTTGGCGGAATAGACCCCGATGTAGTGTTCGCCGGGGACCTTGAGGAACACGGGCAGCCCCGCGCCCACTCCCAGGAAGACCACGTCGAAGCGCTCCAAAAGCTCATCCACGGTCTCGGAGCGGCCGATGACCGAGCTCAACTCGATCTTGCCGCCCAGGCGCTCCAGGTAATTGCACTCGGAAAAGACGATCTCCTTGGGCAGCCGGAACTCAGGGATGCCGTACACCAGCACGCCGCCGGGGGCGTGGAGGGCCTCGAAGATGGTGACGTCGTGGCCCTTGAGGATGAGGTCGCCGGCCACGGTGAGGCCCGCGGGCCCGGAGCCCACCACGGCCACTTTTTTCCCGGTAGGCGAAGCCTTGGCGGGCAGGATGTCCCGGCCATGGAGGCGCTGGTGGTCCGCGGCGAAGCGCTCCAGGTTGCCGATGGCCACCGGTTCATCTTTCTTGCCGATGATGCACAGGCCTTCGCACTGGACTTCCTGGGGGCAGACCCGGCCGCACACCGCGGGCAGGGCGTTCTTTTCCCAGAGCAGGCGGATGGAGCCTTCGAAATCGCCTTCTTTGATTAATTTGATAAAGCCCGGAATATCAATTTCCACCGGGCAGCCCTGCAAGCAGCGGGGGTCCTTGCACATGATGCAGCGCTCGGCTTCCTTCATGGCCAGTTCCGGGGTATAGCCGTAGGGCACCTCCTCGAAGTTGTTCCGGCGGACGTCCGCGGGCTGCTCCGGCATCTTTTGCCGGGGGATTTTCTCTTTTTTGGGGGCCTTGACTTCTTCGGTCATTATCCGTTCCTCCCTATATATTTAAGGCCTCGTAAGGTCAGGTTTTTAGCTGCAGCATTGGCACTTGCCGCCGCCGTGGCACTCTTTGAACTGGTCATAGGAAACCTTTTCCAGCTCCAGATAAGAACGCAGGCGCAGATTCAGTTCATCCCAATCGACTTGGAGACCGTCGAATTCAGGGCCGTCCACGCAGGCGAACTGCATCTTGCCGCCCACCGTCACCCGGCAGCAGCCGCACATGCCGGTGCCGTCCACCATGATGGGGTTGAGGCTCACCAAAGTATGAACGCCATATTCCTTGGTAATCTTGCAGCAGGCCTTCATCATGGGCACCGGCCCGATGCACACCGCCAGGCCGATATCCTTATGCTTGTCCAGGGTTTCCTTGAGCTTGTCGGTGACGAAGCCGTGGTGGCCGTAAGTGCCGTCGTCGGTGCAGATCATCACCTCATCGGACGCGGTCCGCATCTTGTCCTCCAGGATAAGGAGGTCCTTGCTCCGGGCGCCGATGACGGAATAGACATAGTTGCCCGTCTGCTTCAGACCCCGGGTGATGGGGTGGAGTACGGCAATGCCGGTGCCGCCGCCCACGCAGATCACCTTGCCCACTTTCTCCAGGTGGGTGGGCTGGCCCAGGGGGCCGATGACATCCAGGTAGCTGTCCCCCACCTGCAAGGTCTTAAACAAGGCGGTGCTTTTGCCCACCACCATGTAGATGAGGTTGATGAGTCCCTTTTCCGGATCGGTGTCCGCCATGGTCAGGGGGATGCGCTCTCCCTTCTCGTTGGCCCGGAGGATGACGAATTGGCCGGGTTTCGCTTTGGCCGCGATCTTGGGGGCCTTGACCCAGTTGCTGATTATGGTCCCCTGGGCCATTTCCTGGCGCTCGACTATTTCGAACATAGACGCTGATCTCCTTGCCTTGTGAATAATTTATTGACGCCGCGGTGTTTCCGGGCCGGCGGCGCCAGGCCGCCGACCTTGTTTTCTGGTAAGTCGCTTGTTTTTTACCACGGGTGGTGGAAAAGAAGCAAGTGATAAATATCACAATATAGTTTTAGTTTTCAATTTTTAATTTTCGCTAAGAAGGGCTGGCAGGGATGAGTGGGGATATTTTTTAATTAGGTGGCCCAGGCTTTCCAACCTGTGTAAGATGCGACTTTGTTTGAACGCCCAATTATAAGGTTGCCTGAGGCTGCCGCATTTAGGCGGGCGCGGCCCGCCCTAAATTGTGGTGGGCAGCGCCCAACCTGTCTAACGGGCGGGACGCCCCCTACGGGAATTCTCCACGGCGCAGTCTAATACGGTTTTCGGTTTTCGGTCTTCGGTTTTCAGTAAAGATAATTACGGATTATCAATAAGTTACAGATTAAGTTTGTTGCACTTGAAAGAGAAAATGGTATTAATGGCCGTGGGGCCAATTATTTCCCTTTTATTCTTTAACTAAATGAATTATAAAGGAGTCTCACGAATATAGGCGAGTCCTTCCTTCTCCCCGGCCAGGCTTATGACCCTTTAATCTTGGGGGATTGTAGATTGATAAACGGTATAGACCCTCTTTTTAGCCTTTGGGCTCCTGCTCATCGCCCTCATGGCCAACCCCGCCAACTATTCCCGCGACAACCAACCGAGAGCCGCAAATCAAAACCTTTTAACCAAAAGGGGACTAATATATGAAGTTTCCGCTGTTGAACCTTATTTTGGCCCTCTGTCTCATTGTCTCTCCTGTGGGAGCACAGGGACCTCCCCGGGGCGCCGCGCCTCCGGCTCCCCTGCCGCCGGGCCAGGACGCGGAACAGATGGGTCCCGGCTGGCCCCGCCATATCACCGCCGCGGACGCGGACATCTCCATTTTCCAGCCCCAGATTGATTCCTGGGACCACAACCAGCTGGCCGGACGTGTCGCGGCGTCGGTGGTCACCAAGGCCTCTCCCCAGCCCCTCTTTGGAGTGGTCTGGTTCACCGCCCGCACTGAAGTGGACAAGGAGTCGGGGCAGGTCAGCTTGGAGGATTTGCAGATCACCAAGGGGGATTTTCCCAAAGAACCGGGAGATCCCCATGACTACGTGAAACTGATCGGCCAGAACCTATCCCAGGTTGTCAACACCATCGCCCTGGAGAGCCTGGAAGCCAACCTGGCCATCACCCAGGCGGAGCAGCGGGTGGAAAAGCTGCCCCTGAAAAACGACCCGCCCCGGATTTTCTTCAGCACCGTCCCGGCCATCCTGGTCCCCATCGACGGCCCGCCGGCTCTGCGGGAAGTCAAGGGCACGCCTTTCCTGCGGGTCATCAACACCCGGGCCTTGATCCTCATGGACCAGAAGAGCGGCCGTTACTATCTGGCCATCATGGATAAATGGCTGGAGGCCGCCAAGGTGGATGGCCCCTGGGCCGTGTCCCAAAAGCCGCCCGCGGCCCTGGGGCAGGCCAAAAAGGCGGCCGTGGCCACCGGCCAAGTGGACCTGCTGAATCAGCCCGACAATCCCTTACTGGCCGACAAGGCCAGGATCCCTACGGTTTACGTAAGCACCGGCCCCGCCGAACTCCTCCAGACTCAGGGCCAACCGGGCTTCGCGCCCATCGAGGGCACCCAACTCCTGGTGGTGAAAAATACCAGCGACCATATCTTCATGGACCTAACCACCCAGGACTATTACACCATCATTTCCGGCCGCTGGTTCAAATCCAAAAACCTGGGTGAAGGTCCCTGGGAGTTCGTCCCCGGCGACAAGCTCCCGGGGGATTTCGCCAAGATCCCCGAAAACCATCCCAGCGGCGACGTCCTGGTCTCGGTGCCGGGCACCCCCCAGGCCCAGGAGGCGGTGATCGCCAACTCCATCCCCCAGACCGCGGCCATCCCCCGGGATAAGGCCACCATGACCGCCACCTACGACGGCGACCCCCAGTTCAAGCCCATCGAGGGGACTTCCCTGCAGTATGCGGTGAACACGCCCAACCCGGTCATCAAGGTGAAAAACGCCTATTACTCAGTGGACCACGGCGTCTGGTTCACGGGCAACTCCCCCACCGGTCCCTGGACCGTGGCGGACGCGGTGCCTCCGGAAATCTATTCCATCCCCCCCAGCTCCCCGGTGCATAATGTCACCTATGTCCGGGTGTATAAATCTACTCCGGAAGTGGTGTACGCGGGTTATACCCCCGGCTACTTGGGCACCGCGGTCTCCCCGGCTGGCACCGTGGTGTACGGCACCGGCTACCCTTATACCCCCTGGGTGGGCAATGCCTATTATCCCCCGCCCCCTACCTATGGCTATGGGGCTGCATTGGGGGTGGGCGCCTTAACCGGGCTCGCCCTGGGATTCACCGCGGGGGCCTTGTTGTCCCCCGGCTGGGGTCCTTTCTGGGGCTGGGGCGGAGGGGGAGTCAATATTAACAACTACAACATTTACAACCACTGGCATCCGCGACCGCCATATCCGCCGCATCCTCCCGGTCCCAAACCCGGGCCGAAACCCGGTCCGAAACCTGGACCCAAACCGGGACCTGGCCCTCATCCGGGACCCAAACCGGGACCCAAGCCCGGCCCCAAACCCGGGCCTAAGCCGGGCCCCAAGCCTGGCCCGCCAGCGGCTCATAAGCCCGGGGCCAAACCTGGAGCCCCCGCGCCCCACAAGGCCGCCAAGGCCGGGCCGCCCACCGGCGTCAAGTCCGGCCCCCATGCCCATGGCGATGTTTACGCCGGCAAAAACGGCGGGGCCTACCGCCGGGAAGGCGGCCAGTGGCAGCAGCACCAGGGGAGACAGGGGTGGAAGTCCGTGTCCCCGGAAACCGCCCATGGCCGGGGCCTGGGCCAGGAGGAACGGGCCCGGAGCCGGGGTGAGGAGCGGGTCCGGCAGCCCGCGCCCCGTCCTCATCCCACGGCCGCGCCCCGGCCCCAGCATGGTGCCGGCGGCTTTCATGGGGGCGGCCACGGCGGCGGCGGGCATGGCGGCGGCCACCGTCGGTAGGTAGGAAAGAGAAGGTTGGGGAGGGGGCCGGTGGCACAGGCTTTCCAGCCTGTGATTCCCAGCCCCCTCTCTACTCTTATTTTCCTCCCCTAAGCAAGCCCCATCTCAGGAGCTACTTCAAGACCCCGACGGCAAGACCGGCAAAGTGACCGGTCTGTTCTAAGCTGTAGGGTGCGTCCCGCGCCCCGCCCATGCATAATCAATCGGCTTCCCGAGGCTTAGCCCCCGGGAAGCCGGTTTTTTCTTTATATAATTAAATTGACAACTATTATAAATTATGACATAATATCATTGCAGGGAGATCTGCTCATGAAGCCTCTTATGCGGATATTCTTGCCGGTAATGCTGGGGCTTCTCGTCGTCGTCGGCGTCCCCCTCTCCGCCGCCGCCCTGGTTTACACCCCCATCCCCTTTCACTATAACGGCTTTCACGACGGCGCCGGGGATACCTCAACCCCCGCCGGCGATGTCACCCTCGGGGGGGTCCCTTTCTCGATACCGGAAAGCCCCGCTAACAATACCTGGTACAGTTCCGTCCTTTCCGGAGACGGCACGAACCCCCTGACTATTCCGGTGAATATTTACGGGGTCCAGGAGGTGGACACCCTCATCGTCACCCAATGGGGGGCGTCCGGGTCGCAAACCGTTAAACTGGAATTCTTCGGAGACAGGGGCGCTTATTCCTCCAAGGTTTTGGTGGGGGACACGGATATCCGCGACTGGTTGAACGGTGATTACACGCATTACATTAACGGCACCACGACTATCAATGTCTATACCGGTCCGAGTCCGGGTTTTCAATACCGGGCCCATTACATTGATAAACAGCGGATTGACCTGGGTTGGGATTTTGCCCATCAAACCCTGACGCAGATCATCCTGACCGATACCGGTGCGGATTACTCGCAGCGGGCCTTTCTCTACGGCGTCACCGTGGGGGCGGTGTCCCAAGTGTCCCAGTCTGGCGCGGCTTTGTTGCTGCTACTCGAGTGACCTGGAAATGTAGGCTGGGCATTGTTCATCTTATCTGAACGCCAAACCGGCTTACCGGGGCCAAGGCCCCGGCAAGCCGGTTTTTTCTTTATTATTTAATGGACAAATATTATAAATTATGATAAAAATCACTTCATTCATTCAAATTATCCTCGCCTCAGCCGGAGGAGATCTGCTCATGAAGCCTCTTTTTCGGATATTCTTGCCTGTAGTGCTGGGGCTTCTCGTCGTAGGCGGCGCCTCCCTCTCCGCCGCCGCCCTGGTTTACACCCCCATCCCCTTTTACTATAACGGCTTTCACAACGGCGCCGGGGATACCTCAACCCCCGCCGGCGATGTCACCCTCGGGGGGGTCCCTTTCTCGATTCCGGAAAGCCCCGATAACAATACCTGGTACAGTTACAACAATGGCAACGGCACGAACCCCCTGACTATTCCGGTGAAAATTTACGGGGTCCAGGAGGTGGACACCCTCATCGTCACCCAATGGGGGGTGTCTGGGTCGCAAACCGTTAAACTGGAATTCTTCGGAGACGGGGGCGCTTATCAGGCCAAGGTTTTGGTGGGGGACACGGATATCCGCGACTGGTTGAATAGTGATTACACGCATTACATTAACGGCACCACGACTACCAATGTCTATACCGGTCCGAGTCCGGATTTTCAAAACCGGGACCATTACATTGATAAACAGCGGATTGACCTGGGTCCGGATTTTGCCCATCAAACCCTGACGCAGATCATCCTGACCGATACCGGTGCGGATTACTCGCAGCGGGCCTTTCTCTACGGCGTCACCGTGGGGGCGGTGTCCCAAGTGTCCCAGTCTGGCGCGGCTTTGTTGCTACTCGAGTGAATTAGAAATGTAGGCTGGGCATTGTCCATCTTATCTGAACGCCAAACCGGCTTACCGGGGCCAAGCCCGGCAAGCCGGTTTTTTTATAACGATTGAGCCTCTTGCAAAATTCATTTTGAGGCTACGATTTTTCCCATGTTGCTCAAAGAAATATCCGGTAGCACAGGCTTTCCAGCCTGTGCGGGCGCAGGCTTTCCAGCCTGTGCGGGCGCAGGCTGAAGCCTGCGGCTACATAATTTTGCAAGAGGCTCGATTTTTATTAATTGATTTTGGTAGCCGCAGGCCTTATACCATTTTCTCTTTCAAGTGTAACAAACTTAATCTGTA
>Ga0194125_10009406_pt1 | contig 13577 bp, 12 predicted proteins | sample TA2KigC250mmetaG_FD_148626 | JGI IMG/M metagenome (GOLD analysis project Ga0194125, IMG submission 148626) | Freshwater microbial communities from Lake Tanganyika, Tanzania - TA2015034 Kigoma Deep Cast 250m | ecosystem: Environmental > Aquatic > Freshwater > Lake | place: Tanzania: Lake... | reverse complement strand
ATAGGCACAAACTGTCCCCAAAGCAACAAATTTCTTTATTCCGGCAAGTCTTGCTTCCTCCATCAGATGTACTCCCATTAAAATGTTATCGTAGAACATCTCTCCCGGGTATTTCCTATTGAATCCGATACCGCCGACTTTCGCTGCCAAATGAATCACGATATTCTGATTCTTTACAATTTTGCGGCAATTCTCCTTTTCTCTCAAATCGCAATCCCACGATCGAGGAACTAAAATAACCGTACCCGGAATCCTCAATTTCTTAACTAAATGCGTGCCTACAAATCCGGCTCCGCCAGTAATCAGGACCTTTTTATTTTTCCAGAATTTTTCATTCATAATAAAAAAGTTTATAAGTCAATATTGATAATATATCATGTAATTTATGAAGAAAAATCAATGGCGAATTAATGTATCTTCCTGCCACTTGATAACCTTCACTGAATAAACCTTTAACATTTTTCCTACTTTTTGACACTTTATGAATCCGGAATGAGGCTAGATGTTTATCGATAAAACCTAATCTGTATATTTTACTAAGTCTTAACCAGTAATCATAGTCCATGGCGTAATATAGTGATCTATCAAAAAATCCTATTTTATCTACTACTTCTCTTCTCCAAAAGGTTGCCGGTTGAGAAATAAAATTCAAAATCGCCAAAGCATTTCTTGTCCGGCAGTATTTTAGCCAAAAATTCTTATACGAAGTAATACAAGAACGAGTCAATTCACCTTTGTCATCTATCATGTGACATCTTCCTGTTACCCAGGAAATCTTTGGGTATTCCTGAAAATATTCAGCCACTTCATGCAAAGATTCAGGCTGGAGTAAATCATCAGAATTGAGATACCCCAATATTTCGCCTTTTGCTTTTTTCATTGCATTATTGATGGCATCACTCTGCCCTTCATCTTTTTGACTGAACCATAATAATTTACCTTTGTATTTCTTTAATATTTCTAAAGTTCCATCATTTGAACCACCATCCATCACAATATATTCAAGATTTGGGTAATTTTGGGAAACGACAGAAAGAACGGTTTTTTCAATAAATTGGGCTTGATTATAAGATGGGGTAATAATGCTGATTCTTGGTAACATAGAAAATAGATTATTTATTAACCAGATACAGCCTCATATCTTCCAATTGCAGTGTTATTTTGTATTTTTTTTCTAACCAATCTCTCTGGATTTCACTATTCATTAAAAAAATTTGGGGGTACTCCGTATAATTCTGAAAGATGATAAAAGAATAACCTTGTTTTTCCCATTTTTGAATTTTCTCCGAAGTAATATCTGTCACGCCAACAACCAGCATCTTTCTCTGAAGATAATATGGGTACATAGAGTTCCAATCATATCTTGGCGTCACTAAGATGCCATATGTATTCAATGGAATAACATTTCTTACCGTTATTAACCGGTAATATAAAGACGAATCAATTGCAAAAGCACTTGAGGAGTTTCCCCAAGATATAATAATATACAAGAAACAAAAAAAAATAGTAATAGTGGAGTTCAGATTGGCGAATTTACCCTTAGGCAATAATTTCTTAACTATTACCGTTATCCAACTGACCACGCGTAATAGACCAAAACCCATAAAAATTGCCATTATCGGTACTATAACCATCTGGTAATAATTGTGTGATTGAATCCGAAAAAAGGAAAATAGATAGATAAGTTGTGAAAACAACCAACTATACAGTAATTGATGATTGTCTAATAATCTTATGCTGATAAGACCTGCGAAAAATAATATTAAACCGGGTTTTAATAAAATTCCGTCAAGTATTTGCCTAAGGCGAACTTCCCACATAGATACTGATAGCCTGTCGGATAAATTTCCAAAATTCCATTCTAAATGACCACGATTAGAAGTGGTAAAAAAATCGTGACCGTTAAGTATATTTACTGTGTTTACGTGATGCTGCCATAAAAATAGTCCTAATAGCGGTATAACCATAATGAAAATTGGCTGAAGCGACAAGAAATTACGAAGAGAGTGTTTCTTCATATAAAATACAACCATGGGAATTAACCAAAATGGTCCGTATATCCCTTTTTGTAGAAAACCCAGAGTTAAGAAAATCAGACCAAGAAAAAAGTTTTTTTTAGTTGGTCTGATAACCCAATCACAAAAATAATAAAAACCTGTCAGAAGTAAACAAACGACAGAACTTTCAATCATGAAGGTTCTCTGATACCAAATATTAAGAGGTGCAAAGAGGAAAAAAAAGGCAGAAAGCGCTGCAACACTTCTATTTTTAAACACCAGCATAACTAATCTATACAGGTAAACACCGGCAATTAGTCCAAATATTATAGATACTATCCTGCCCCAGATTTCATCAAAGAAAAAGAAATTATATAAAAAAGTTACTATAGCCTCATATAAAGGAAACTCAAGTAATAGAAAACGTTCTTTCCCTATTCCAAAAACATCAAGTTCGGTCTGAAATAAATTGATACCATTTAAATAAAAATTTCTCGCAATTGTAGCTGTCTGGGTCTGTCTAAAAGAGTGAAGATCCAGTAATGGAAGATTAACGTTGAAGATGCGAAACGGAATTACTGTCAGAATAAGCAAAAATAATGGCAGGTTACTAAAAAGGGAGTTAAAAAATATTTTATTTCTGTTTACTTTTACTTTTTTTATTCTCATTTATATCTCGCAGGGCTAACTTTTGAATTAACTCTGTAATATCATGCCTTATATCTTCTATAAAAATATACAGTCTGAACACAAGATAAAAAAGAAGGGAAACAGATATATAGACTATCACATCAGCTCCTCTACCGATCCCTAATATTTTCGCTACATTGCTTGTTATGCCTGGAAACAAAACAACAACCATTGCCAATCCAAAAATACCACTCCAAAATATAAATCCAAATAAGGATAATTCGCCGCTTTTTAGGCGTAATATAACCCTGGTTAAGGCAAATAACAGGAAACTAAATAAGAATATTTGAGTAAGAGTAATCGGCATGGCTATCTCAAAAGTCTTATTAATAAATGAAATAAAATATTCGGCGCATTGGTTAAGGATTGACCTTTCGCTCGTGAATAATAAGTATATTTTACTACTACCGGAACTTCTTGAAAATTGAGCTTATTCCGGTATATCTCCCGAAAGAATTCGCTCGATACCTCCATGCCGTCGGATTGTAATTCGATATTCTTTATCGCTTTTTTGCCAAAAGCCCTTAATCCCGATTGTGAATCAGTAGTCCAGATACTGAATAAAAGAAAAGTAATAATATTTGCTAACTTATTGATGACTACTCTGGAAAATGGAATGTGTTTACTTGCTTTCCAGCGTGATCCTATTACCACATCTTCGCCATCTTTTATGATTGGTTCAATCATTTTCGGTATATCCAAAGGGCTATGCTGACCATCAGCGTCAAATGTCACTAAAATGTCATATTGTTTCTTTTTTGCATAAGAGAGAATTGTTTTAAGCGCACCGCCTAAACCCCTGTTTAGAATATGCCTTAACACTTTTGCGCCTGCTTCTTTTGCTTTCTGGATCGTTTTGTCGGTTGAACCGTCATCAACGACCAAAATATCAATATCTTCGATGCCTTTTAATTTCTTGGGTAACGACCTTACCACTTGTGAAATCAGTTTTTCCTCGTTATAAGCCGGTATGCCAATCAGTATTTTCATAAACTTCCGGTTAACTAACCCAGCGTCCACTGGTAAAAAGAATAGTAAATATTGCAGATAACAGGTAACAGGTAACAGATAACGTTATCTTCAGTGGTTTATTCTTTATTAGTCCCAATACTATAAACATGGGAAAGGCAACCAAAATATAACGGGGCATGCTGGAAAAAGTTCCTGTCAGAGTGGGAATGATTATTGCAAAAAAACTGAATATCATATAGGAAACTCTTATTTTTTTAAGCAGGCCTACAACCCATAATCCACAACCTATAACCACACTCCCCAATTCCCAAACCGCTACCCAAAAATTGTAATGGTAAAAAGAAGTGGTAAATAGAATTTTCAGATACCTCCAAATAACTTGTGGCAAGAGAACAAATCCGCTACCGGATCGTTCTGCTCCAAAGACAGGCTGCACATGCCAGAAATAAAGCCAGTCATCGAAATTAAGTTGCAGGTAAACCATATAAGCAATTAATCCCAAGGGAACCAGGTATAATACTGGAGAATGTAGTATGGAAAGTGCAGTAGATAGTTTTAAGTTTTTAGTTGCTGTTTTGACTTTCGCCTGTCCTGGCGGATAGGCCAGGGACTTTTGTCCTCGCCCTGAGCTCCTCGGGCCGAAGGGACTTTTGACTTTTTCTTGCCACCATTCCCATAGCAATGCCGGTAATAAGACTATCCCCACCAACCTTGTTGCCGACGCCAAACCTCCCAATAATCCGGCCAGCCACCACTTCTTGATCCTCGCGGCATAGAATGAAGCCAAAATTAAAAATAAAAAAAGACTCTAGGTATAAAGGCTGACAAAGAAAAATGCAGTAGGAAAAATGATAAAAAATAACAATATCCAGGAAATATCCTGACATTTATAATCAAGACTTAATAACTTCCAAAAGATAAATAAACTAAATAAAAAAAAGAAGTTAGATAAGATAAGACCAACTAAAACAGGATTTATAAAGGGAACAATTCTGTTAATAATATTTATTAGTACTGGATACAGGGGAAAAAATACTTGAGTAAATTGTGCCGAATAACCATATTTGGCTATAGTCAAATAATGCACTCCGTCAAAATTGGCAAAAGGCCAAAGCCATTGGGGCAGTCTGGAAGAAATCAGATATATATCAGAATAGGGAAAACTGGGAAGAAAAGATAAAATTTTCCCGCCAAGCCAAGCCGTAAGAAAAAGACCCAGTCGCCAAAATAAAAAAGTTGTTATCAAAAATTTTTGCATAATAGATCTAATTCATACTTAGAAAAATTGAACTCTAAAAACTGTTTTCTAAGTTGTATTGAATAAGGATTGATAGACTTCCAGTGTTTTTTCAGCGCATTTTTCCCAACTGAATTCTTTTGCTCTTTTAAATCCCGCCTCTATCATGTCTTGCCTTCTCTTTTTATTTTTAAGAACTTTCTCTATGCTATTTGTCATATCTTCTTCATTATAAGGATCAATGAGAAGCGATGCTTCTCCTACTAATTCCGGAAGACTTGAAGTATGACTTGATATAACCGGACAGCCGCATATCATCGCCTCAAGCACCGGCAATCCAAAACCTTCGGCGTATGAAGGCTGTAGATAAACTTGTGCAAGATTATAAACTCCTGTCAGGTCAGACAATTCTATAAAACCTAAGCGTCTTACTTTGTTGCTTAGATCATCTTCTGAGATCAAACCTATCAGTTGATGCAGTTGAAGTGAATCTTCTCTAAATCCGTTGCCTACCAAAACGAGGTGCAAATCGCTATATTTTTTACTAAGTTTGGCAAATGCTTTTATTATTCCAGGGATATTTTTATTGTAATTGACGTCTCCCACATGAAGTAAGAATTTTTCAGGCAGCTGATATTTCTTTTTGATTTTTTCCAACACATTTCCCTGTTTTATTACTCTAAATTCGCTCCTTACTCCCAGATATATAACTTTAATTCTCTCCTTATCGATATCTGTAAATTCAGCTATATCGTTTTTGGAAGCTACGGAATCGGTAAGAACGATTTTTGCGCTCTGCAAAGAGAACCTCTGTATAAACCATTTGATCTCTCCTTTTACACCTCTCGGGAATTGACCAGGGAATCGAAGAGGAATCAGGTCATGTACTGTCACTATGGTTGGTTTTGGTTTAATAACGGGAAGAGTAAGAAAAAAAGGGTCAAAATAGGGATAATGGGCGACGTCAAACTCGTCTAAACTACTCCCGTAATTTACCTGCGAAACTTGAATCCGGCGCATCTTTTTAAGCGCCCTGAATAGTTCTTCCCCATAGGTGCCCGTACCGCGCAATTTATGACCGGCGACAGGCGGATTGATCAGAGCAATATTTAATTTCTTCATCTATTTTGCCAATATTTTATATAAGAAACTGGAAATCTTAGTGAGGAAAAAAAGGAAAAAACAAAACCGGAAAATCCATCCATAAATCCTTTGTGTCTTATGAAACTTATTAAAAACCAGTGAATTGGTTTGGTAAGCATGTAATTTGTAAATGATACTAAAGAGATCTTTAATTCGCTATCTTTATGCTCTTGGGCAGATATATCTGTATAACGGTTGAAATGATCCAGATACTCTGTAAAATTTGCATAGGGATAATGGAGAAGCGGATTTTGAAGATACCCAACTCTTCCTGCAACAATCGCCTGTTCATGGACGCTATCACAAGGAAGCCGCCCTTTGCCTCTACGATAAAGGCGTAATGTATAATCAGGATATTGACCTCCTTTTACTAAAAATTTACCTAAAAAATTATTTTTCCTAGGAATCCAGTAGCCATTAATATTTTTCTGCTTAACGACAGATAATATTTCTTTTTTTAATTCCACTGTCACAACTTCGTCTGCATCCAGCTGGAAAATCCATTCTCTACTACAAGCATCAATTGCTTTCTGTTTATTTATATGAAAATTAAGTGGATTATCAGTAATTACTACTTTTGCTCCAAAATCTTTTGCAATATCAACTGTCTTATCAGTCGATGATCCATCAACAATAACGATTTCATCAACCCAAAAAGCAATACTCTCTAAACAACGCTTGAGATTCTTTTCCTCATTATAAGTGGCAATTGCAACAGAAATATTACGCATATCTGATAGATCTATATAAACCTAAAACAACTATCAATAGACTCACAAGAGATAATATATCGGCTATTTTTCTGGTGGTTGTTTCTTTAAATTGTAGATCTATCCTGCGTGCTCCTTGGGAAATCTTTGCTTCAATCAGTCCGTTTGAGTAATCAATTTTTGTCCCTACTTTATCTACGGCCATTTCCCATCCCGGATAATATACTGTATTTACTCTCAAAATACCGGAAGAGGAAGAATTTATCAGCAGCTTCAAGCTATTACTTTTATTTTCAATAATTTGGATCTGTGCTACCTCCGGGAAAAATTGTGCTTTTGGTGTATTTTCTTTGATCAATTCTCGTCTTACCCAGTTGGGAGAGTATTCGTCAAAACTGTTGGTCGTTTTTTCAAGTTTAAGATAAAATGATAACGGCCAATCAAGTGATTTATTAATTCGTAAATGGTTTCGATTGCCATAAAAAGCCAGAAAAATTATAATTATAATCGCAAGATAAGGCCACCTCATCCTGCTTACCATAAAGGAAGAAAGGACACTGGCTGAAAAAATTGTCAGCGAAAGTATCCGCCAGGGAAAATCTATTACCATGAAATTTCCAACATATTTCCAAACCGGAAGAGATATGGGCAACATCATTATTAAAGAGAATATAAACAATATAAAAAATATCATGCCCTCGAAAACCAATTGATCCTTTTTTTTATTATTCTTTTTTATCAGTAAATAACCTACTAAAATAATAAATGACAATATAAAGGCAAGCCATTGGGCTATTCCAACTTGGAAAGACATCCCACCTTCCTCTGCATGCATCAATCCATAACCCCATGGTGAGTAGAGTAATTCCTTTATGCTAACAAAAGCGTTTCCCATATAAACATTAGCTAAAACGGAGTGGAAGACAGTAAAGCTTTTTTCCATTATTGAGGGAATTAAATAGTATGACGCCAAACCTAGACCCAAAAAAATAAGTAGAAATATTTTTTTTGTAAAATCCCATTTACTTTCTATTAATAGAAGCGATAAAACAGAATATAAGAGAAATGCAAAGAAAAAAAGTAGAAATACCATTGCATGAGAAAGAAGAAGACCGGCTAGTGCTAATGCACCCAACAGAATCCATTTTAATGATTTCTTTTCTTGCTTAATTTTATATGCTGCCATAAACAGCATCGGCGGAAAAATAAATGCAGTTGCGTCTCCTATTGCAGCACGAACAAAAATATTAGAAAACCTGTAAGGGGCAAAAAGATATACTATTGTTCCAGTAAAAGCCGCTAACCTTCCAAAAAGTGCCTTCTGAAAAAAATATACTGTGATCCCGGAAAGAACATAACCGATCAAGAAAGTCATCTTAATACTCTCAATGATGGATAAACCAGATAAATGGAGAGTTTCACCAATAAACCAGGGAAAATGATAAGAGAAGATAAAAAGAGGATAGCCAAAACCGTTCAGGAGTCCTCCTGCCCATCTTGGAGGAATTTGTCCATCGCGAATTGCCTGATCAAAATAGTAAAGTCTCGGGACTTGATGAATACCGTCATGACTGGTATAAAAACCCGGTTTAAATAAATCTCTTAATGTAAATATCGACGCAATAATAATAAAGGAAATAACCAACAGATCTATTTTTCTCATGTGCCAAAATGAAATAATTTACTTTTTATCCCGAAATGATTCAGAATATAGAGCAATAAAGTAAAAAGGATCATCAATCCATACTTTACTGAACGAAGAAAATTGATTGAAGAAGCCTCCGGAAAATACCGGACAGGAACAGCAATCTCTCCAATACGAAAACCTGCTTCATGAGCAGATATTAAGATTTCCTGATCAAATACAAAATCATTTGAAAAATCTGATAAAGGCACTTTTTCCAGAACTTTTTTGCGGTATGCTCTGAATCCCGTATGATATTCAGATAAATTAAGACCTAAAATGATGTTTTCCGTAAATGTCAGTATTCTATTACTGATATATTTATACAGCGGCATGCCTCCAGCCAGCGCCTCTTTTCTGCTTCTTATGCGGCTTCCCAGCATGATGTCAAATCTTCCTTCTAAAATAGGCTGAATTAAATAATTGGTTAACGCTGCATCATACTGGTAATCTGGATGAATCATCACTACTATATCTGCATCTCTGTTTAGGGCTTCATGATAACAAGTTTTCTGATTCCCTCCGTATCCGAGATTTTTTTTATGCACAACTACAGACAGTTTTAATCTTTTGGCAATCTCTACTGTCTTGTCTCTACTATCATCATCAACTACAATAACTTCACTAATAGTATTTTTAGGAATATCATTATACGTCCGCTCCAGGGTTTTTTCGGCGTTATAGGCGGGCATCACAACGATAATCTTTAAATCTTCTTTTGAAGCTTCCATTTTAGATATTAGCGTTTCTTTTCCTCCACATATTGATCCTCAGGAAATTCGGGACTCTTTGTTCTTGTCTGTTTTTCTTCGAGGTATTCCCGGTCAATATTAACCGAGTTAATATCGAATTTTCGCTCTCCCTCGATTATATTCCAGGCAGCATATAAACCCATTTCGATGGAATGATCCATATTGTTATAGCGAAATGTACCATTCCTCCCAACCAACTGCAGATTGACAAATTGGCCCAAAAAATTTTTTAATATCTCTACGTCTTTCTTATAACCAATATGATATACGGGATACTCATGGGTAACCCGATGAACATAAGCTCCAAGGATGTCTTTTTCTGATATTAATCCAAACTCATTGATATATGCATTGCTTACCCAAGCGATCAAATCCTTATCTTTTTTATTCCACACCTCATCTCCGCTATTACAGGCAATTTCAAAAACAACAGAAGTACAATTCTTGGGAGAAAGTCTGTCACTCCAGTTATCCATTTCCATGAATCTAATAAAAGGAATATCCAATGAATGGACATAGATCCAGGTATCCGCAGTTATATGGGTTTTTTGAATAAATAATACCACCTGCACTTCATCTCTATAGTTGAGTTTTTGATTGACTTTCAAAATATTATGGGGCGCTTTTGGATCCAAAGATGCAACCAAATCTGATATTGGAATAGAATTCACATATTCATCAGCAATAAGCTGATTTCCTCCTCTTTTACCATCAATAATAACTGATTGAATTCTGTTTCTCTTATTATTTACTTTGACGACTTTACTATCTAATAGTATTCGGCCCCCTTCAGTTTTAATCTCTTCGGCTAATTTTTCGGCAATTCTTCCAATGCCTCTTTCAGGATAAGAAAATTCGTCAACAAAAGAAACAATATCTTTTGATCTGAATAATATTTCTTTGATTATTGTGCCGATATTATAACCTCGTGTTCTTTGCCCTATCCAATCTGCAGAAATATTTTGGCAACTGGTTCCCCACAGTTTTTCGCTATAGCGTCTGAAGAACATCTCATAAAGCGTACGGCCGAATTTCTCTATATAACCTTCTTCCAGAGTTATTGGCGTTTTCTTTCGAAATAAGTTAATTAATCTAACTAACCCATAATCGGAAATAGCAGCTAGTGTCATAGAGATTCCCATGCCTTTAAGTGTGCTGTTTAATTTAATCGGATAGTCGAAGAACTTTTTATCGAAGTAGATTCTTGTTAACCGAGGTACTCTGATAACTTCTTTACCCAGAAGTTTAAGCATCCAGGTATTCACCATATCATTCTTGGTATACCAGCGGTGGGGTCCAGTATCAAACCGGAAGCGATTTTTTTCAATTGTCCGGGCCAATCCTCCAACATTATCATACTTTTCCACTACAGTAACAAAAAAGCCTGCTTTAGCTAATTCATATCCCGAAGCTAATCCCGCCAAACCTCCTCCCAAAATGACTACACTTTTCTTATTTTTAGTCTTTCTCATATTGCTGGAAATATTCAACTGTTTCTTTTAGACCATTTTTAAGATCAACTTTCGCATTCCATCCGAGTACTCTTTGAGCCATTTGGCAATCAAGGCAACTGTTCCGCTGTTCGCCAATTTTTGCCGGCCCGTATTTAACCTTAAGGTTAGTCTTCAGAATACCCTGAAGATGCTTAAATATTGCGATTACATTTGTCTGTATACCTGTGCCAATATTTAAGGAGCCGGAACCTCTTGCCTGCAGGGCAGAACTATTTGCCCTTACGACATCTTTAATATAGACATAGTCTCTGGTCTGCTTTCCGTCTCCATTAATGGTCGGAGTTTCTCCTTTTAACATTTTTTTTGCAAAGATCGCCACCACACCTGCTTCTCCATGGGGATTTTGACGGGGTCCATAGACATTCCCATATCTTAAGGCCACATAGGGGATATTGGATGTCTGATAATAATATTGAAGATATAATTCACTGGTCAGTTTAGTCACCCCGTAAGGAGACAGCGGAGTTAATGGATGATAATCTTCAGAAGTTGGAAGAATTTTTGCCTCACCGTAAACAACTCCGCCCGAGGAAGCGAAAATAAACTTTTTTAGTCCTATTCGTTTGGATGATTCTATTAAGTTAAGAAGACCAAATAAATTTATCTCAAGATCATTCATCGGTTCCTCTACAGAACTGCGGACGCTGATCTGAGCCGCGTGATGATTAATAATTTCTGGTTTTTCTTTATTTATTATTTCCTTGACTGCAGTTTCATTTCTAATGTCAATCTGATAAAATTTTGCCTTGTTATTGATAAATTGTTTCTTTCCGGATGATAAATTATCAATAACAACCACCCTGTTTCCCACGGAAATATAAGCATCAACAATATGCGAAGCTATAAAACCTGCTCCTCCGGTAACTAAAATTCTCATATGCTGTATTTTAACATGAATCTAATATTTTCATTTCGTAACTATCCTAAACGCAACCGACCCGTCAAGAAAATTAATTTCTCTGACTAATCCATCCGTATTTTCCGGTATTTCTTCCGGAGTTCCAACCAGCATAGTATTGGATAACTTTGAATCTCTTTCCCAATCAATATTGCGAAATTCATATTTTCCAAAACTTCTTTCTGCACGTTTAATCTCTCCTCCTCCCCAATTTCCCTGATACCAGGAAGGGTCAATTTTGTCATAGAAAAGGAAAAAGATATATGGCTGATCATAGCGATAGCTAACAATTATTTTTTGATAATTTTCTGCCAGCTTTCTTACCTCCTCAACTGCTTGTTTATAACCGTATTGCCACCATTGAGAATATTCCATTGGAGTATGAAGCCAATACATATGGAGATAATAAAAAAAACTTAATATGAATAAAGTGAAAGTGAAAAAAAGAATAATTTTACCGTTTTTCTTTAGTTTCTTTAATCTGTCGATAAAACCGGTGATTCCTACTGCGGTAATAATTTGATATGTAGGAAGATACAGAATGGAACGGACTGCATGCGGAGTGCCTGTTGTCAGGGATGAAGCTATCGGAGCCACTAAAAACCACCAGAAAAGTGTATTTATCTTTTGATTTCTCTTATTCATCAGCAAAAATATTCCAAATAAAATAAAAGGTAAATCCCATAAGTAAAGCATTCCCATACCAACTGCATGATGTCTCCCCGGAGAATCTCCCGTCAGAAAAAGAAAATCAAAATTAAAATGGTCAAGATATCCCGCTAAGATCTCACGTAAATATACAATCCGTCTATTATGAATCAATTTCCCCCAAAAATCCCCTTTCGCCAAATCATAATCTATCAACTTGATACTCGATTCCAATCTCTGGTCAGGATTTAATACAGTTACCGATCCAAATCTTGCGGTCACTTCCAGTCGCATCTGCACTATTAACGGTAACATAAGCATAATAAACAATATAAGACCAAATAAAAACCAACTGAATTGTTTACGGATTTCCTGTCGATATATAAATACCAGACCCCCAAGTAAAACCGGAATAACCAATCTTGGGCTATGATAGGCATAGGCAGATACGGCAAACGAACAAAATGAGAAAATGAAAAACTTTGCTTGTGAAATACTTTTGAGAAATAACCAAATTCCTAAGAGAAAGAAAAATAAAGCCATATTTGCTTCAAACGCGACTCGAGAAAATTGAATGTGCCAGGGAGAGACGGCAAATAAGATAGAAGATAGAAGATAGAAAAAAGAAGTCTTAGTCGGTAATAATTCTTTGATTAAAAAGTAACCAATAACAACAGACAGGCTCCCAAATAATGCGGAGATAAATCTCGTCGAGAATTCATTTAATCCAGTCAAAGCAACGGGCAAAATAGTTAAATAAGTATACAGCGGTGGTTTGTAGTCATTAAAAGAACGAATTGATAACGGCCAAGGATTACCGTATTCATCTTTACCGGTAGTAAATAGTGAATACGCATTATATCCAAGAGAGGCTTCATCCCAGTCAAGAGAAGGAGGATTGACTCCCAACTGCCAAAACCTTAAAATAAATCCCAGAAAAAAGATCAAAAATAACAGAAAAATTTTTCTCATATCTTTTCCGCTAAAATAAATATTTCTTTTCCGTCAGGTGCTTTTATTGAATGAATTAAATTAAACCCTCCAGGAAGACCATCAGGAGTAGTAACCAAAAGAGTTTTACCGGAAGAAGCGGACAGTCCAGCAAATCCAAATTTAATTTTCCCGAGGGCGGAGACTGTCCAAAATCCAAACCAATCCCTTGAGCTTTGCCTTGCGTAAAGAAACTCCTCCAATGAATATGGTTTATAGAAGGCAAAATATATGTATGGTCTACCAAGAGCTTCGGTAACAAAAACAGAATCATAATTATCCTGCATTTTTAAAACAGAAGAAACCATTTCTTTATAACCGTATTGCCATTCTCCGCTCCAG
>Ga0194125_10009405_pt1 | contig 13577 bp, 15 predicted proteins | sample TA2KigC250mmetaG_FD_148626 | JGI IMG/M metagenome (GOLD analysis project Ga0194125, IMG submission 148626) | Freshwater microbial communities from Lake Tanganyika, Tanzania - TA2015034 Kigoma Deep Cast 250m | ecosystem: Environmental > Aquatic > Freshwater > Lake | place: Tanzania: Lake... | reverse complement strand
GTTCTCGGAAGAGTCTGTCCTTATCCCATTGTCCATACTAAAAAATTAATGGAAAAACTACCCAGTGGGGCAATACTAAAGATACTCTGTGACTCACCGGTAACAGTTGAAGATGCTATCCCCCGATACTGCGAAAAACAGGGATATAAGTTTGAATCTGTTAAGCTCGAGGACAAGGGTTACTGGGAGCTTTACATCCAGAAAACCTGACACTTAGAAGCAGTGATAGTGGGCAATCAACCCTTTGCATTTCCTGCGTTTCTTTTCTTTTTCACGTCTCTTATAAACCAGATTATAAAGCCTATTGCCAGGACACTTGCTGCTATATACGGTTCATGCTTTTTAATGTCCCCAAGGATGCTTTTAAGACTTGCACCAAAAAAATAGCCTACAAAGGTGCATATTATTGCCCAGATAAGGCAACTTGAAAGCTGAAAGGTAAAGTATTTTTTTACACCCATCCCTGAAAGACCGAGTACCGCTGCACTCAACAGTCTGAACCCATAAATCCACTGACTTATAAATATTGATGCAGTGCCATACTTTGCCATCAAATACTCAAGTTTTGATAGGTTAACCTTTATAAATCTCTTATAAATCTCTGGGTAAATTTAAGGAATGGCTCTCTTTTGTAAAGAGCAATCATAAAGAATGTCCCGTGACCCACATAGGAGGCTGTAGCAGAAACAAGCACTATAGTATTTGTATCAAGATACCCATTAAAAGCAAGAAACCCTGCTGCAATGAGTACACTCTCGCCCTCAAAAAATGTAAGTATGAATATGGCTAAATAGCCATATTTTGAGATTAACTCTTCCAGAGACCCTCCATAGGGTAATTTATAGAAACCAATATTTTATGTCAAGGTTATGAAACATAAAAACAGGGCAACGTCAAAATCCGTAAAATTGCACTTTAGATGTTCTTATGTCATTCCCACTAAAGTGGGAATCCAGTAATTTCAATAGGTTCTGGATTCCTGCTTCCGCAGGAATGACGAAAAAAGGAACTTTGACGAGTCCCTGGACACAAAAAGGGACGCCAGAAAATCAGGCATCCCTTTTAAATTTTGTTATAACCAAAATCCTTACATCTCTTTGAGTGTTATTGCCCCGCTTGGACATTCTGTAACACAGCTTTCACAGCCCTCACATAAGTCTGCCTGTACAATAACGCATTTACCGTCTTTTACCTGCCAAACCTCCACAGGACATATCTCTGCACATTTCCCTTCACCGTTACATTTGTCATTGTCTAATTCTAAAATCCACACCCTAAAATCTCACCTCCTTTACTATACAAAAGCTTAATATATTTAAATTATATAAAAAATATATTTAAAAATCTATATTTTAAGATACGTCTCAGGCCCTCCATAAACTAAATTTTTACCTGCTTTTCACCATATTTATCATAAACCACCTCTTCCTTTACAGTTGTAGCAATCTTGTAAAGTATGGTGAGTATTAAAAACCCGACTGCCCATACCCCAAGGGTAATGAATGCCTCAGGAATCGTTGGCCAATACTCAAAAACCCTTTCAAACATATTGGGTACAAATCCTCCTATGATTAAACCAAAACCCTTATCTATCCACAGTGAAAAGAATACCGCAACAGAAGCGACTGCAAGCGTCCTCTCGTTCTTACGCCAGTTAGGATTTAACAGAAGAACAAGAGCAATTACTGCGAGTATGCTCGATAGCCACATCATGGGAACGAGCTTAGTATAACCATCTAACCCAACATATAGGTAATCGAAAGGATGCATATGCCCCGGTATGGTGCTGTAGAAAGAGGTAAATACTTCAAATCCAAGGAACATTACATTTATGATCATCGTATAAGTAATGGTCTTTCCAAGGGTTTGGATTGCCTCTTTACCAGGATCGAATTTGGTGAACTTTCTTACAATCAGGCACAGGATAATGATGAGAGCTGGTCCGGAAGCAAAGGCTGATGCTAAGAATTTCGCAGCCAGGATTGCGGTCAGCCAGAAATGCCTTCCTGGAAGTCCAGCGTAAAGAAAGGCCGTTACGATATGGATGGAGGGTGCCCAAGCGATTGCGATATAGATAATAGGTTTTATCCATGAAGGGGGTGGTATACCTTTCCGTTCAGCTCCAAGGATCGTCCAACCAACCAGGATATTCCAGAAGAGGTAACCGCTCAAGACAAGCATATCAAAAAACATAACCGAGCTTGGAGTTGGATGTAATAATACATTGAGAACCCTGAGTGGCTGACCCATATCAACAAAAATGAACAACATACACATTATCACGGAAGGAATAGCTAAAAATTCTGCTAAGACAGAAATTCTGCCATATTTTTTATAGTTATGGAGGTAGTATGGCAAGACAACCATGACTGCCGCTGCTGCTACTCCAACAAGAAAGGTGAACTGCCCGATATACAAACCCCACGAGACATCCCTGCTCATACCAGTTATTCCTAAGCCATAGAAAAATTGCTGGAGGTAGAAAATGAAGCCCACCCCGATAATGGATAACAAAAAGAATACCAATCCCCAGTATTTTCGACTTCCTTTTAGCGCAGTTTCAAGCATGGTCATTACCTCCTATTATGTAATACACACTGGGTTGAGTCCCGAGTTCAGATTTGCGTCGAATCGTATAGTTTAATCGGAGGATTTTTCTCGCTTCTGACTCAGGATCTTTCAAGTCACCGAAAACCAATGCGCCATTCGACGCCTCCACACATGCCGGCTTAAGCCCTTTAGCAAGCCTCTCATAGCAGAAAGTACATTTTTCCACAACTCCCCTCATCCTTGCAGGAAATTCCTTATTCTCCTCCTTGATAAAGGGACGCGGGTCTTTCCAATTAAAGCTTCTCGCTCCGAAAGGACAAGCAGCCATACAGAACCTGCATCCAATACAGCGATGCATGTCCATCATAACAATCCCGTCTTTTCTCTTGAAGGTAGCCTTTGTAGGACATACTCTCACACAAGAGGGGTTATCACAGTGGTTACAGAGAACTAAAAATGGCTTGTGTTTTATACCCTCTGCCAGATATTCATGTTCCTGGCCTGGAAATGCGTGTTCATATGTCTCTTTCCATATCCATTTAATCTCATCCTTTGGATTGCCAAGATCAGGAACATTATGCTCACGGTGGCATGCGTCCATAATCTTTTTATAATCATCCTCTGTTTTAAGCTTACTGACATCCACAACCATCGCCCATCTCTTCGCTGTGAGAGCTTTCGGGTTCGGCGAATACTGCGCAGCCTCCAGCCAGTTTCTCTGTAACAAATCAACAGCCGTCGTACCCCCGAGTCCCACTATAGTAGAGATACCTGCTATCTTTAAGAATTGTCTTCTATTGATACTCATGTTTTATTCTCCTTTGGCTCAATGTGGCAATCCCAGCAGTAAGGTATTACAGCCGAATAATTATGGCATTCGTCACAAAACTTTTTCTTGTTCGAATGACAGTTCATACACGTATTTTGAAGACTTATAGTATATTTCTTTCCATCTGAAGATACATAAATCAAGTTACCCTCACGGACAACTGTATCTCTCCAATCATTCAACATTTTCATATGCTCAGTCTTCATAAATTCCTTTGGCTCTACACACTTTTTTTCCGCCAGTTTCTGGATTTCTGGGGTATCAACCTTTGGGTCTGGTTTAGCAGTGGCCTTACCCATTTTGCTATAAAATGGAAATGTCACTAAAGCCGCGAAGATTAAGAGTCCGATGATAATTTTTATCCCGTTATACATTTTCACCGCCCTCCTTTCCCAGAAGTGGTTCTCCACGTAAATCAGTTGTTCTCTCCTTCTCCCCCCTCATTATCAAGGCATTTCCAACTAACTCGTGAACACCCCGGATGGCAACACCAGGAACCCAATAATCCGCAAGGGTTTGAAGTGCAGCCCTGTCGATCTGGCAGATATTGGCAAGTGTGTTCACCCCGAACTTCTCACGAACATATTTCAATGCATTTGCCCTTGGGAGAGCTCCCCTTAACCTGAGCTCCATATTTTCTGATGCATTCACTCCAGAACCAGACCCGCAGCAGAATGTATTCTCTCTGATGGTATTTGGTGGCATCTCATAGAAATTATTGCACACATTCTTGATGATATACCTTGGCTCCTCAAAGAATCCCATTCCTCTTGAAACATTACAGGAGTCATGGAGGGTTACTATATAGTTGTCGTTTCTACTTGGATCCAGTTTAATCTTCCCGTGTTTTATTAAATCAGAGGTAAATTCACAGATATGGACTACCTTGTTTGATTTTGCATTCTCGAATTTCGTACCTGTTATTGGAGAGACAGGCTCTTCAAGAAAGTCTACAGGTCCAAACCATGTATTATGGTACTGATGCCATACCCTCCACATGTGTCCACATTCACCACCAAGGATCCATTTTACCTTCAACCTCTTTGCCTCTGCATATACCTTTGAATGGAGCCTTTTTGCCATCTCATTAGAGGTAAAAAATCCGAAGTTTCCTCCCTCGGAACAATAAGTGCTTAATGTGACGTCAAGTCCGAGCTCGTGGAATAACAGCATGTATCCCATGAAAGTAATATTTCCGTTCGGATCGAAGTATTCACCAGAAGGATTCACAAAGAGGATCTCGGCTCCCTTTCTGTTAAAAGAATAATCCACTTTAACGCCTGTTATAGTCTCTAAATCTGCCTTAAACATTTCGACTGTATCTCTGAGTGTATGGGGAAGGAGACCCATATGATTTCCCGTTCTCCAACAATTCGCAACAGGTCCGGCAATCCACTCTATGTTTAATCCCAACAAATTGAGGAGTTCTCTCGCTATTATGGTAACTTCAGCAGTATCAATACCATAAGGGCAGAAGAGCGAACAGCGACGGCACTCAGTGCACTGGTAGGCATAATACCATAGCTCTTTAAGCACTCCGATATTAAGTTCTCTTGCACCTGCGAGCTTCCCTAAAGCTTTTCCTGAACCTGTAAAGTATTTCCTATAAACCGATCTAAGAAGTTCTGCCCTAAGAACAGGCATGTTCTTTGGGTCTCCTCCTCCGATAAAGAAATGACACTTGTCAGCACATGCCCCGCATCTGACACAAATATCCATAAAGAGACGAAAAGTACGGTATTTATCAAGCCGCTCCCTTATCCCTTCTAAGAATATCTCTTTCCAGTTTTCAGGCAGTTTCCAGTCTTCATCGGCTACCGACCATGCCCTCGCATTCGGAAAGTCAACAGCCTTAAGACTTTTTTCCTTATTACCCCAGCAGAACATGTTAGGTTTAAGTACAACCGGCGTATCCATCCAGGCCTTTTCTGGAGGTTTATAATCTACTTTTGATAGTTCATCTGGATAAGAAATTCCTTTTGGAACCTTTGGTTGAACTGCCATTTTTCACTCCTCCTTCTCTACTGGTATTCCAGCATCTTTCATAAAATGTCTGAATTCCTCTTCGTATTCCTCATATGTATGAACTTTGACCGGATAATTCCAGGGATTTATGTGCATGCGCTCTCGGTTGTTATTCGCCAGATTTCTTGTAGGACTGAGAAAGACTCCTGCCATATGCATCAGCTTACTGAAAGGAAAGTAGATAAGCAGGGTACTTACAAGAAACAGATGAATATAAAAAATAACCCCGATTCCCTCAGGAACTACAGGATTAAAGGTGACCAGTCCCATGGTCAACTCTTTCGCTCCCACAACATCCACCTTGAAAAAATACCGCATAAGGACGCCTGAAACTCCAATGCCAAGGATTAAAAAGAGAGGAAAATAATCTGCTGCAAGTGAGATGTACCGCACCTGAGGGATTAATACTCTTCTAAAGAATAAGTAGGTTACCGCCATTAAAAAGACTACATCTGTGATATAGAGCAAAGGTACTCCCATCTGGAAAAAAGCATCTAAAGACTCGATAAGTGGAACAAAGAAGAGTATTGGCTCAGTGAATAACCTGAGATGCCTCAAAACAATTATAAAAAAAGTCCAATGAAAGGCCAACCCCGCTAACCATAGCCACTTAGCCGAGCCATAAGCAAGACTTGGTCCTTCTCTCAACTCCGTTTTCGTATTTCTGAACAAGGAACGGAAAAGAAGCACTTCGAATGCCATCCTTACTATAACGCCAAGAGCGCTTGAGGGATTATCAATTTTATTCTGCTTGATCCATGGAAGAGATTTCTCTTGTCCAGCGGTTGTAGGTATTCGGAATGGGACAGGCGAACGACCCCATTTTACGACGCGATAAAAAATCCCAACAATAAACGTGACAAAGGCCGCATAGGGGATAATAATTCCGAAGAGATACTGCAAGTTTGCCGCCTCTACTCCTCCGAATGCAAGCAAAACAAGTACTATAACTACGAAGAAGGATAATAAGAGTCCCATTTTGTTACCCCTTTTTTATTTTGAATTTATAATGTTACTGCTTTTGAGATCCGGTTCTTCCTCCTGGATCTCATATATCAAATTCGCTCTTTTTAACAGCCCGTAGGTCATATTTTTCATTTCATTTGTCTTGAGTTCGTAAATCTTTTCCCGACACTTCATAAATATATCGAAGGAAAGAAGAGCCATTTCATCTATCCTCGACTCAAGTCTCGATAAATCTTCAGAGATCCGGTTTTCAGAGCCCTCTCTCTGGAGTTCCTCTCTAATCACTTTCTTGAGAAGGAAGATAAAGGCAATAGCCTGGGATGGAGAAAAATCCTGAACTGCTCTGATTCTGATAATGGTGTCAAGAATAGGAGATATCTTGACAGGATTCATTCCCTGGAGTAACTCCTCAAAGAGCTCTTCGATTCCATGAGAAATGGTATGCCCTACCGGGTTAGAGAACTGGTTTTTTTGCTTTTTCAAAAACCCTACAGTATCAGCAGGATACGTTTTCAGTATTAGATGAAACCACCTTTTCACAATGATGGGTTTCTTTTCTAATAAGAGTTCTTCTAAACTCATATCCAGCCTATACTTTATAGATTTTTGAATTGAACATATTTCCTTGCTACATATCCATCAAAATCGCTGTCAATAAAAAAATACTCACTCAGGACTTTATATTAGCAACCGAGCCTCTTGCAAAAGTCTTCTTTCTGTCACCCTGAACCCTTCGCTTTTTGTCATTCTGAAGGAGTCCCGACTATGGTCGGGACGACTGAAGAATCTCGCTCAGGGCAGGCTCCGTGAAGGGTCTCGTAACTCATTGATTACATGAGATTCTTCGCTTTGCTCAGAATGACAAAATTGATTATTTTCATACTTTTGCAAGAGCCTCAACCATTAAAAATAATTTAATTAACTTTGTCAAGTTAAAATTTTTTTATACACAGCCCGTTGGCTTCGGAAGCCCTGCATATCTACATGCCTGCTTTGCAGGCCCTCCTGGATAAAGCTCGTAGAGGTATTTGGTATTGCCCTTCTCGGGCCCCATAGCCTTGGCAATCTCCTTAACGAGGACTTTTATCGGAGGTGCAATCTGAAACTTAATAAAATACTCCCTGAGGAACTTGATTATATCCCAGTGTTCCCCACCAAGTGTAATACCATCTTGTGTTGCCATTACTGGTGCCATTCCTTCCTGCCAGGTCTCCCAGTCCTGAAGATAACCTTCCTCATCAACCTCATATTGTTTTCCTTCAAACTCCAAATACGGCATCTGTCTACCTCCTTTTTCTACTTGAATCTAATTTTATTGATGGAAGAAATTTCCATTCAATTTAAAAGCAAAGTAAATTAGCATATACGTTTTACCCACTACAACCAACACTATAATGTTTGTTTTTTTATGCTTCAGGATATCAGTTTAAGTCATAAACTTTAATACACATTCATATCCCTGGTCAAATTAAAAAAACTTATCATTCAATGATGTTTATTTATTTTCTTTTTTGAGCAATACAAAACACATATTGTCTGGTATACGACTCCTCTTGGTTAAAAACGAGTGCGTCCTCCACTCGTAATGTAATAAAGCTTCCTCGTAATCCTCTCCTGGTATTAGCTCCCATGGATTATCACATTTACCTTCGCACGCAAAATTAAGTGCATCAACAAAAGCTTGACCCATATTATGCCCGCTATGGTCAAAGACATACACAACGCCGCATGCACATTTTCCACCTATTATATCGCCAAGTTCAGTTCTCATTTTTTGTGGGATGTCAATCATCTTTCCACAAAACGGACACGATGCCTTTTCCTTGCTTTCTTTCATTGCCCCGTAGTTTGTCATTCCGTGCTTGACACGGAATCCAGGGTTTCCCGTGAAAACGGGAATCTATTTCCTTATAGCTCCCTGCCTTCTCAGCCCCGTACTTGATACGGGGGACATAAAAACCTATTTGTTACTTAACAGCCTAAAATGATCATGTTTTTATCTTAAACCCTATCACACCCGCAGCAACGCCTGCCTCCACAATCTTTTCTTCTAATGTCATCTCCCTGATTGCTTTTTTCACCGATTCTCTGTCTAACTTTGTTCCTTTAATGATCTCTGCCTGAGTAGCTACTCCTTTTCCGCCAACGCCCCTTAAAAATTCTAAAATCTTTTCCTTTACCTCTTCGCTCATTGCTCCCTCCTTATCATGGTTAGATTGTTACTCATATTATTATGCTTATTTGTCTGTAGAAATCAATATATTATTAAAGTCCTTCGGTCTCCCGATATCTCTTGTAAGATACCGCCATATTAATGATGCCATCCACCCATTCCCCTGCACCAAGTGCGTGCAGGTGGGTATACGTCGCAAGAACGTTTTTATAACATAAACCATCCATTTTATCAACTATTCCTTTTCCTCTTTTCATTTTAAGTGCAAAATAGATACTATCCTTTTGCACCGAAAATCCCCCCTGCCCCCCTTTAAAATCCCCCCCCGCCCCCCTTTTCCAAAGGGGGGTGTGGGGGGGTGAGGGGGGATTATTTTCATTATATTTTGTTAGCCGAGGGATTTCGTCCACGTTGAGAACGCGTGAGTAATGGAATTCATGACCCCTGAGGACAACACCTTTTTGATAATAAGAATTTTGCCTGTTTACCTCAACTATTGTATAACCATGAGCCTGGGGTGTTTTCTCTAAACAAAATTTAATTGGAAATATACCTGTCGTAGGATATGTACGATCACCCAGGATAAGAGATTCGCCTAAATACATAAGTCCGCCACATTCAGCGTAGACAGGTAATCCATTCTCAACCGCCTGTCTTAAATCATTACGAAAATCTATGTTCTCAGCGAGGGCTATTGCATGGGTTTCAGGAAATCCTCCACCAATATAAAGTACATCTATTGGGGGCAGTTGTTTTTCTTTTAAAGCACTTATTTCAACAAGTTCAGCCCCTCTTTTCGTCAACTCCTCAAGGTTCTCGGGATAATAAAATTGAAATGCAGAGTCCTTTATGACACCAATCTTAAGCACCCCCTCCCTTACCCTCCCCCCTCGAGGGGGAGGGATGGGTGGGGGGGTGACTTCTAAAGGCGCTGCCTCATGAGCAATCTTCCATAGAGCATCTAAATCAAGGTGCTGTTTTACAACCTCTGCAACAGCAGAAACAGACCCCTCGACTTCTTCGTGTTCATGATATGGTTTTAATCCCATATGTCTCTCTGGAAAAAATTCTTCAGAGAATCTGGGGATAGCACCCAATATAGGAATCTGACAGTATTTCTCGAACGACTTTTTTATCACTGATTCATGACGTGCGTTCGCTATCTGATTGAGAACTACTCCGCTGATTTTAAGCACAGGATCGAACTTTGAGACACCCTCTGCAATGACAGCTGTAGTTCTTGTCATTTTTGTGCAATCAATGATTAATATGACAGGAGCACTTAATGATTTGGCCAGCTCTGCTGTGCTATATCTTCCTTCAGAATCCATACCATCAAAAAGGCCTCGGTTGCCTTCGATGACAGCACAGTCAGCTTCTCTTGCGTGCTCTATGAAGGAGGGCGCTATCCCTTCTTCACCTATTAAAAAAGCATCGAGATTGTAACAAGGGTGTCCAGCAGCACACGATAACCAACCAGCGTCAATATAATCGGGTCCTTTTTTGAAAGGCACAATAGTAACACCTTTTTGCCTGTAGGATGCAATAAGACCAACAGTGAGGATGGTCTTGCCAGACCCTCCCTTAAGTCCGGCTATGACCAACCTTGGATAAGAAAGGACCACGTATATTAATTACTCTTCAATAAAAATTAAACGACTAAAACGCCTCGCAATGAAAAAGGGATTTTTATCTTATTTACTTGATCATTCCTTTTTCTCTGAGATATGCCTCATCAGGGATCTCTACCGAGCTGGCACCTCCAGCATAGGAATACATGAGCCTCCCTACATCTATCATCTCTCTCATTGTTTGCTTCACTGTATCCTTATCAACACCAGTCCCTTCCGATACCCCGTTTATTACATCCCTCTCTTTCAACTTCTTTTTGCCCTTTGCAGCAAGAACAAGTGCATAAATCTTATCTTTTAATTCTTCCTTCTCCATTTTTCCTCACCTCTTTACTCGAAATATTTGATTCATTATAAATAATTAAGGGAGAAAAAGTAAATAGGTTAGTGGCTCTACTCATCGCCACTAACCTATTGATTCATCAGTTTTTTATTCTCCAATTACCACTTAAATGTTGATGCATTCCTAAATGTATCCCTCATAAAGGTGAAGTCATCAATGCACTGGTATGTGAAAGTAATACCGCTAAGTTTGAAAAATCTCTCCCAGCCGATTCTATCTACCCACTCGCCAACTCTCTCGTGTTTCCGTGCGTGCTTGGCGTAGAGCTCAATAATATGCTTTATTATTGCAACAACCTTAGGCCATCTCGGGGGTCTGTTCGATATGAAAGGGACGACAAGCCTTGCAAACTTTGTATTGGTCCTTAGGCAATTTACCTTTCCACCAATAACTATTGCACACCCGTCCCGCTCAGTGTCGAAGGGGTCAAAGGCAGGACAGACAGTAAAGCAGTTTCCGCAGTACATACATTTCTCGTCTTTAATCTTTACACTCTTCTTTTCAGGGTAAGGGCTTATCGCCTTTGTCGGACATGAGGCAATAGAAGTAGGAATCTCGCATATCTTACCGAGCTTGTCATGGTCAATTATTGGCACAGTTGTATGGATTGCAACTACTGCTATGTCTGAACAGTGGACAGCACCGCACATATTAGGGCAGCATGCGACAGCAAGCCTCAGCTTATTAGGAAGCTCCTTTGTGGTGAAATATTCAGCGAGCTCATCCATCATAGACTTAACTAAGCCAGAGGCATCTGTTGCAGCACCATGGCAGTGAACCCAGCCCTGTGTATGGACGACATTGCTTATCCTGTAACCGATGCCACCCATCAAGAAACCACGCTCTTTAAGCTCTTTCTGAATAGGCTCGACCTTTTTCTCGTCTGATACGAGAAACTCTATATTGTTCCTCGATGTCCAGCGGAGATGACCATCACAGTACTTATCCGCAATATCACATGCCTCGCGGACTGTATCCGTAGCAATAAGCCTCGGGGTTGCTACTCTTATAGTCCATATCTTGTCACCGCTTTCTGCAGTATGAACCATCAAACCCGCGCTCAATATATCATGCTCCTTCCACTGACCATAATTCTTCTTAATTACAGGCGGCAGAAAATCTCTGAAATAGGGTGGCCCTATATCCGTCTCTCTAAGTTTCTTAGCTTCTTCTGCTGTTAGTTTCCTATCACCGTAAAATCCCATTTTATACCCTCCTTAAAAAATAATTTTTCCTGTCCTCTTTTCCTCTTCTTCTACTTCTTTGACCCTCGCAATATCCTCATCCTTGAAGAAGATGAAGGGGTCTCTTCTTGGCTCTTTTATCATCTGTGGAATGGGCTCTACACCAATAGCCTCAAGGAACGACCTCATGCCCTGAAACTCTATCACCTCACCGATTCTCTCCCTCGGCTTTGAATGTTCATCCCACCAGTCCCACATCTTCCTTGCAAGTTCTTTAAACTCAGTAAATGGCGGCTCCAACTTCATGAATGGGATGATAACGTGTGAAATAATGGTTCCTATAACAATCGGTGCCTTATTTCCGATACAGATGGTTGCACCCCTTTCGCCAGAAGGCTTGAGTGCCTTATGAAGCCTTGTAATGCAGTGCATACACCTGTTACATTCATCGTTGTCTATCTTTAACTCTTTTCCGTCATAACTTATACACTCTGTTGGGCACATTCTCACGATTTCTCTATCAATATCCATTCCCTTCTTCTCATGCCACTTCACCGCATCCTGGTCAATAAGGATAGGGCCTTTCCACGTGCCGATTACCGAGCAGTCAGCACGTGCGATGGATGCAACACAGTCACAGGCACAACCTGCGAACTTAAATTTAAATTTGTAGTTGAATGCAGGCCTGTGGATCTCATCCTGGAATTCGTGTGTAATCTGATGGCATGCCTCGAGGGTATCATAATTTGCCCACTCGCAACGGGCAGGCCCATTACAGGCGCTCGGCGTCCTTAAGGCAGAGCCTGAACCACCGAGGTCAAATCTCAGATGCCGGGGTTTTTCATGAGAGGTAAGTTCAGCAAAGATAGGCTCAAGATTCTCAGTCGTCGTTCCGAGGAAGATTATATCACCTGTTGAGCCATGAAAGTTGCATATGCCACTTCCATACTTATCACAGATATCCATGAGTTCTCTCAGAACCTCTGTGGTGTAAAACCAACCAGAAGGCTGATTTACTCTGACCGTATGGAAGAATTTTACTTCAGGAAACATTTCCGGGAGCATTGAGTATCTTCCTATAATTCCACCACCATAGCCGAGGACACCAACAATACCACCGTGTTTCCAGTATACACGGTTGGTTTTGTAGGAATACTCAACCTGACCCAGTTCGTCATTAGCCATAATGTTTTTTGCTGCTGCCTTCTTAATCTCTTTCACGAAACTGGGAAACGGACCCTTTTCCAGCTCGTCTAACAACGGGGTTTCGTACTTCTTCATAAGAACCTCCTTTTTTATGATTTTTTTCGAAAAGCCTTTTTTAAAAAAGCAAGCATTAAAGCGTAATACAATACTTATCTAATAGTCAAATAAAAAAAACTAATCAATTAATCATAATAACTTATTTATCATTGTCATACTTGTCCAAAATAAATTTTCTTGGACAGCATATGGCAAATTAGAAGTGATGACAAAAAAGCATATTATTTTTAAGTCGTCATTCCTGCGGAAGCAGGAATCCAGTATTTTCGTCATTTTCTCATTGCTGTGTTCCTGGATTCCCGCCGGAGTTTATCCCGTACTTGATACGGGACGGGAATGACAGAACTACTTACAATTAATGGTCATTCCCCGCCCCCCTTGTCATTCCCCGACTCGATCGGGGAATCCAGAAGGCATGCTTGATCGGGGAATCCAGATGCCTTTTCAACTAAAATACGAAAGACACTATATTTTTAATCCTTATGATATTAACACAAACGCATTTATTGTTTTTACATTTTTGTCATTTCCGCTTGTCGGGAATCTTTCTTTTTCAGAAGGATTGCGGACAAGCCGCAATGACAGCATAACAGCATTTAGTGCGTTTATATTA
>Ga0194125_10009404_pt1 | contig 13578 bp, 9 predicted proteins | sample TA2KigC250mmetaG_FD_148626 | JGI IMG/M metagenome (GOLD analysis project Ga0194125, IMG submission 148626) | Freshwater microbial communities from Lake Tanganyika, Tanzania - TA2015034 Kigoma Deep Cast 250m | ecosystem: Environmental > Aquatic > Freshwater > Lake | place: Tanzania: Lake... | reverse complement strand
CGTTGGTAACTTTGATAAAACCAGCAGTATCAAGGGTATTTCCGGCTCCGAAAGCATACCAAACGTTGTTGTTGAAGGCCAATTCGCCGTCTTGCATGCGCTTGTATGAGTCGATGCCAGAAGCGGCAGCCAAATCTTCAACTTCAAGGCCTTTGCGGGCATAATCAAAAACAATCGAGTTGTTTAGGTAGCCTCCGGTAGCGTCGCGCCACAACATACCAATGGTATTGTTCGCGTTGGTGGTGTTGCTGGCACCTGAACCAATCAGGGTAGCGTTGAACACAGTGGGTTGAGACCAAACAGGACCTCCATCAGGAATAGCCCCATCTACTTCAAGCATGTGGTTGCCCTCGTCGGAAGCTTGAATGGCAAACCAGAACTGACCTTTACCGCGGTATCCCAAATCCCAGTCGAACGAATCGTCAGAATTCATGGAAGAAACGGCATATTTAAGGTTAGCGGCACCGCCAAAGAATTCAAAACCGTCGTCAGAACAAGCAAAAACCTCGATGTATTCCAAGGTAGTACCAGAGCCAACGGCACCCATGGTCAAGCCGTTCAATTCGTTTCCGGGGCCAATTTCAAAACCAGCATGGCGAATAGAAACGTACTTCAGGGTTCCTGAGTTGTCGGCGTTGTTGGTTCCGCCCATCAAAGCGCGGGGTTCGTTTCCGGCCACACCTTCAACCTGAAAGGTATCAACGCCCGCATTTTTGGCGATACCATAACCCAAAATAACCACACCGCCCCATAAACCGCGGTCGGTTTCATCAAGGTCGGTTGAACTTGCAACATCGTCAACTTCGGCGGTAAAAATGATGGGCTGGGTTGGAGTTCCGATGGCATTGATTTTTGCTCCGCGCGAAATAAACAAGGCAGAGGCTGGAGCTCCTTGAACTTGGGCTTTGCCTTTAATAACGGTTCCGGCTTGAATGTTCAAAACGGCACCATTTTCAACATAAACAGGGCCATCCAACAGGTAGGTGTTGGTGTTTACCCAGTTTATGGTTTGGCCGGCATTGATGTCGGCGTCAGTAACGGTAACCGTTTGGGCTCCGACTACTGAAATTCCAAGAAGGAATAGGGCAGAATGTAAGATTTGTTTCATTTTTTGCATGTTTTGCGGCAAAGATAGGGGCGTTCTCAAGGCGAATTGTTACCAATTTATTACGAATTGGTTAATAAAAGGGCGGTTTTAGATGCCAGATGTTGTGTAAGATTTTTCTTTTTTTCCATGGCCGAGAAGGGTTGGTTGATGCACAGGAATGCGCCCTGTGCATTCCTGGCTAAACACAGGGCTGCACCCTGTGCTTGGGTATTGCGCCCTTTCAGGGCTGAGCGGATTGGTGCTTATGGGGGGCGATCTGGATTGCAAGGCCAGCCCAAGGGCTGCCCCTAACCAAACGGTTACAAAAAACGAGGTTATTGCTGAGGCTGAGGGGGCAACTCAACCGGTCCGCGCGCCGATTTTCGGCCCCGCATTTGGTCGGCACGCTGCCGCCATCGGGTAGCTTCTTCTATTCGCCCATAGTAATTTTCGTAGCCAAACCGATTGGCCATCATGCTGATGCGCAGCTGCCTAATCATTCGGTGGATGCGGCTTTCGGTTTCTAAGACCGCCGGCGACATATCTGCCACGGGGTCGAGCGAATCTGAAATTGGCACATACGCTGTATCGCTGCGCAGCAGGTAAAAGTAGGTCAACGGAACCAAGCGAAGTCCTTCGGGCAGTACAACATCGCTGCGGCGTCCCACCTCTTCGTCAACCAACTCGGGGCCCAACAAAACCGGCCTGCGCCCAACATTTTGCCGCATCAATTCTTGAATCCAACCCTCAAAAGCCTGTTGTATGCCCTGAGGGTTCGGGTCGCCCGCCTCAAAGGCTTTTAACTTGGGCAATAAACTGTCTAAGGCCGGCTCCGTGCCCATCCATACTTCCGGGTGCCGCTGCTGCCCACGGCTTAAATACCAGGGCCTACGAAACAATTCTTTGTCTAAAATCACTACATCTGGGCGCAGTTTGTTTACCGTTTGCAAATACATACCCGGCGATACAAACACATCCCATTGCCGGGTAATGACCAAGGCGTTTTCGGGCAAACTGAGCAAGGCCGATCGGGCATAGCGTTCTACCAACACGTCGTTGCGGCGGTTGGCTCGCTCCCCGTGTTTGGCAAGCAGCAAAAACGGCAACAATGCCGCCGGCAGCACGATCAACCAAGCGGGCTTTACCGTTTCAGCCAGATAGCGAAAAAAGGCGTACACAGGAAACAGCAACAGCAAGGTGGCCGATAAATAATAGGGTTCAATATCAGGAATATCGTAGTTTGAGGCGTACCATACGCAAACCACCAACTGAATGAATAGCCAAGGCCAGGCTTTGCGCCCAAACCACAGGCCCAGAGAAGCAGGCAACAAGGTCCAATACAAATCGACCGGCAAACCCTTAATAAACAGGCCAATGTTCTCTTTACTGAATTCCCAACCCTGAAACATCCATACCCGGTATTGTGCTCCGGTAACATGATTCCAAAATCCGTTGAGGCTGCTTAAATCACCAAAATAGGCCTCGGGGCTTTGGTTGGCCAGAAAGTACATTCCAGCATAAAAAGGCAGAGCCGCTGCCAGTCCGGCGGCGGTCATGATGCCCCCTTCAAGCAAGCGCGCTTTCCATGTTGTATGTGCTTTCCAAAGTGCCCAAAGCAGCCCAGGAACAACCACAATTGAAATCAAGTGGTTTGAAAACAGAAGCCCCGTACTTAAACCCAGCCAAATGGGCGCCTTGGAGTCGGCCTTTTGCTGGTAACGAATAAAAAGCCAGGTCCATAAGCCCAGCAAACCAATGTGGTATCCATACACTTCAAGGCTTACAGCCTGAGACCAAACCCGCAGAGAAAAAAAGACCGAGAGCACCGACAGCAGCATCAGCCATGCATTTTCTTTGGGGTAAAGGGTGCGAAGCCCGGCAAAGAAAAAAACGGCGCCCAGCACCACCATAATCAGATTCAAGGCATTGCTGACCAGCAAGGGTTCGGCAAAGCCCATGCTGCGCACCACAGCAAAACCCAAAAAGGTGAACAATGGATACCCAGAAGGGTGGGCAATGCCCAGAAGGTACTGCACGGTAGCGAGCTCGCCTGCATCAATTTCTTGAATGCTGAGCGACATGGTGCTGCCGTACACCAAAAGCAAAATGGCAGAAAGCGCTGCTGTAGGCAACCAGTTCGGTAGGGATTTCATGGGCTTGGAGGTCATGGTCAAAGATAGGATTCCGGGGCTTGATTTTGGTTTTTGTTGGGCAACTCAATCGAATACGCGCAGCACCACCCCATCAAAGGTGGTTTTATACCGAACCAAGGGATATTGGCTACTGCCCGATTCCAGGCCGCCTGTGATGATGTTGAACCGGCTTCCACAGCCGTTGTTCGGGCAATCTATATCGGTCAAATAAAAGCCATTCGTTTCTAGGCTAACCTTTCCGCAATCGCCCGTATGGTTGCCTGGGCAGTGCAATTCATAGGCGTTAAACTGGTCCATTGAAACCCGATAGACCAAGATTCCTTTGCTTCCCCCGGGAATAAAAGCGTAGCCTCCCACCCCTTGAAGGTCAACAAATTGGGGGTCAAAAATATAGAGCGACGCATCGACAGGCACCCTAGGAATGCCGGGCGGATACGAAGGCGTGCAGGCCAACAATCCAAAGAAAAGCAAGCAGAGATGCAGTGTTTTCATCGTGTAAAAGCGTAAATTTCGGCAATATGCTTCGATTTCGGCTTATTGGTTTGGGAATTTTTGGGTTTGTTTTTCCTGTTCGGGCTCAACTCGCCATGGAAAACGGCTTTTTATTGCCGCCCTACGACACCCTGTATGCCCTAATGGTGTTTGCCGAGGTAGATTATTCGGAACGTTGTCCGGGGAATTTGGGCGAACCCTGGATTTCAGATTGGGTGCAAGGACCTGGCGGAACGCTGCCTCCACCTCAAGCGCCCCAGCTATTGAGCCATGTGGCCAAGCTTGAAAATCCGGGACTGGTAAGCATGTATTACGATCAGGCCTCTTTTGGCCGGTATCAGCTGCTGGGCGATTACCTTCCCCAGGTTTTTCGGGTGCCATGCCACCGTTTATCTCCCCGCGATTACGGCATTTTGCCTGTGCTAGAAGATGTAAACCGCTTTTTGGGGCACCGAGGTTGGGAAACGACCCATGGCTTGCCGGCCTCGGCCTTTGACCAGTGGACACCCACCGCTCCCGGAAAGCCCAAAATCAAAGCCAGCGACGGAAAAGTGGACCTGCTGTATGTAATCTGGAAAAACAACCGCTACCTGCATGGCCTTTCTACCCTTGACCATTCGGGTTACGGAGTAACAGCCTACCAAAGTCCTGGTTTTGGTCCCTTTAAGGGATTGAACAGCGCCGCTTCGTTTAATCAAGGTAAAGGGCTGGGGCATAGCCTGCATGTGTTGGTTTGCGAACATTTGCATGGTTTGTTTGGAGGCAACCATTGGCATTCGGGCGGTGGAGCCGGGACCCATTGCCTGCCTATTCCGCCCGCCAACTACGGCTTAACTGGTCAAATGAACTCCAGCATGATTTCATTTTCGGCTTGGGACAGGTGGATGATGAACTGGAAATCGCCCGAAAAAGCATTTCTGATTTCGGCACCCGATAGTTTGGGCCAAGAAATCAACACCGAAGACCTGCTGGCCGAAGAGGGGCCCGCTCGGCAGGTCTTTTGGCTGCGCGACTTTAGAACCTCGGGCGATGCGCTCCGCATTCGTCTTCCGTATTTGAACAGCGACAGCGCAAACGCTAAGGTGAAAAACCAATACCTGTGGCTGGAATACCGAAGCATGGACCACCCCACCGAAGAATACCTGAGTCCGCTGCACGACTGCGCTTTACGGCCCGATGCCAAACTAAAACAAGGGAGCCCCGGCGTGTACGCCTACCTTCAAATAGGCAAAGACCAACGCTCGGGGGGCTACGAAATGTACTCGGAACGGCCCGACCTGCCCAACAGCCTAGGGTCCTTTTTATTTCCACTACCTGCCGACGGCCGTTGGGATTTCGCCTTCCGGTCTGACCTGAATCCAAAGCCCCATGGCGGAGCTTGCAGTTGGGGAAATTCCGCCATTCCGATCGACCGCTCGAGCAGTCTTCCCAATCCCTTTACGGGTTTGCACGATTTGTATTTGGCTTACGATGCCAACGGCGACGGCAGTTTGCTGGGCAAAGAAGACCTGATGCCCGGACTGGCCGATGCCGTAGGCGATTCGGTGCTTTGGACCTACCGAAAAGGGGGCGATGGCTTTGATGCCTTTGGAAACTGGAGCGGCAACTCCGAATTGAGTTTATCTACCAATCCCGCACCGGTTCCGGTGTACACCCAAACCACCCATTACGAATCGGCCTGGGCGGGCGACCCCAAGTCCGCCCACGAAAACCGAATAATACATCTGAACGGTTTGCGCATTCGGGTAGAAGACCAGCCGGAACAACAAAGAGCGAAAATCATTTTAGAACGTAGGCATTACGACCTTCAAGGTTCTTTGCGCTGGTGCGGGCATATTGTGTTGCATGGAGAAACCCAGCCTAAACTGCGCTTAAAAAAAGGCTGCCGACTTCGTTTGGAAAACGGAGAAAGTCCGGTTTTGGCCAAAGGCATTGGGAATCCTCCCAGCATGCTTGAATCTAGCCTGTTTGAATTGATGCCGGGCAGCAGCTTGGTTTTAGAAAAGGGAAGCTCATTGTTCCTGGGACCTGACACCGAGCTAAGACTGCATCAAGGCAGCAGTTTAATACGGAGCGGCGGTAAAATTCGGATCCACAAAAAAGCCAAATTGGTCTATGTACGCTAAATGGTGCATGGTTGGGGGCCTGCTCTGCTTGCTGTGCCTCGCCTCTTGCAGCAGTACCAAGAACAACCGATTTGGTAATCAGGTACAAAAAACGGGCAAACAAGCCCAGGTTCAAAAGAAAAGCAAACCACAGGTTACCAATGCAAAACGCCGGGCAGAGCTGCAAAGGGTGGATTTTTTGGGTGGGGAATCGAGCATGGACCGTCGGGAACGTAGGCAAAAAGCCCGTAGTGTTGACAAAGCTGAAAAGCAAAAAGAGAAAGAAAAAGAAGCGGGTTTAACGGAAAAAAAGGCCTTGAGTAAGAAACAAAAAAAGGCCTTGGCGAAAAAGAGAAAAGAAGCCATGAAGAGGCACATGGACATTCAGGACAAAGCCACGCAAAAGCGAATGAAAAAGAACTTACGAAGAGCGAGGCGAGCTGGCAGGTAGGCGCAGACCCATTTAACCCAGAACATTCGTACCTAAAATTTCCGCATTCTACCCTAAGCCGCCCAGCCCCGAAGGGGCGAAATACCCCAGCACAGGGTGCAGCCCTGTGTATTCGGTCGTTGATTCGTGCACGCGTACCTACCCCGCCGAAAAAATGCAACCCATATCATTCGTGCATTCCTGGCTAACCTCTCCAACCCGGAATGCTACTTCATCAATTCCCCCAGCAAGGCTTTAAATTCCGCTTGTTTTTGATGCAATTTTCGACGCACATCTGTTTCTTTGATTTTGTACTCAATGTACTTCTGTTGCCGCTGGTTAATCAAAAAAATGGAACTTTCGCCCAGTTCAAAACGCCGCTGTTCAGCTCTAAATAGGGCGTCCAGCTGATCGGTCATCGTGCTGAGCAGGGCGAGCTGTCGTCCCAAATTGTTCCATTCGTTGTACAAGGTCAACAGTTGGTTTCGAACCCCCAGCCGCTGAAACTGGTAGTCCATTTGGGCTTTTGTCAGCTTGGCTTCCACTTCTTGGCGTTTTCCCCGTTCTTTTCGAAGCAGCAGGGGCATGTAGAAATCGAGACCAATTTTGTAATTATTGGTAAACCAAGCCGGCTGGTTTTCTTGGTACAGAGCGTTCCAACGGGCATTGAGCATGGGCAGTTGATTCCAAGAAGCCAAACGGCGCTGTACCTGAAGTTCTGCAATTTCAAATCGTTGGCGTTGCAAAAGGGGCGAAGCGTCATCGGTGGCGGGCAGAATGCGCGAAAGGGAATCAAGGCTGGGCAAGCCGGGCAGTTGGTCAAAGCGGATTTCGTCGGGTCGAACGGCGCTGTCTAATTCCAAGGGCGTTTGCCGGTCGCGCCACAAAAACGTGCTTAAGCTAAGTCGAGCTTTGATTAATTCTTGAGCGGCAGCGATTTGTCCGGTTTGCCGTTCTTGAAAAAGTACAAAGGCATCTAAGGTGTCGATGGCGGGATTTTCGCCCAAAACATACGCGGCCCTTACACCTTGAAATTGACGTTCGGCCACCTGAACCGAAGTGTCGAACACCTGTACATTTCGCCAAGCAAAAACCCAATCCCAATAGGCTTTTATGGCCTTTAGCATGAGTTCGTTCCAAGCCTCGACGCGTTCTTGTTCTGCGGCCAACAAGCCTTGTTGGGCTTGCCGAAGCGCCGCGCGCCGTTCGTCTATAACCAAACCGCGCAGCAAACTGGCTTCCAAACCTAGAGCCGGAAGCCCGTTGCTGGGAAGGGTTCTTGAGGGGTCAACATAGGCTCCTTGAACCCAGTCGTAAGCGGCATAACCCGATATGCCAAACCAGGTTGGCACCTTTACCTTGGTTTCCAACCATTGCCAATAGTTTTTTTGGTCGAATTCCTTTTGGTCGTATCGGCTTTCTAAAATAGGATCAAAGCCTCCTCGGGCGCCAAGTAAGCTTCCTTTGGCCTGTTCCGAGATTTGGTCGATGGCCAATCCATAGGGATGGTGCTGCACGACGTAATCCAAATACCGCTCAAATTCCAAAACCTGTTCAGGGCCTTGGGTTCGGGCCCCTTGCATGGAAATTAGCCCCAAAAGCATGAAATAAATGCGTTTCATTTGGCTTTTTTCGGGCTAGAGGCTCCTGCTTTTTCCGACGGCACCTGGTAAAAATTGGGTGGAAATCCATTGATTTGCCGCCAAAGTTCATACCAAATGGGAACGTCTTGCAACAGGGCAAAGCCTTGGGCTCCGGCACCCACTCGAATTTGATTTGGCCAGCCTATGTCGGTCGAATCGGGGGCAACCAGCATACGGTACATTCCATTTTCAGAAATATCAGAGTCAATGGAAGAGATGCGGCCGCCGAAGGTGCCAAAAGATACTCCGGGCCAGCCCGAGAAAACAATGGTAGGCCAGCCATCGAACACGATGCGTACCTGTTCGCCGCGCTGCATTAGAGGCAAATCTACCGGACGCACATACATTTCAATAGCCAATCGGGGTTTCAGGGCGGTGATGGTAAGTACCGGTTCGCCTGCGGCCACGTTTTCGCCCAACCCGGCCTTTAGAATTTTAACCACCTGCCCATCTTTGGGGGCGGTGATGTGCCAAAACCGACTTCGAATGCTGTAATTGGCATAGGTGTTGTTGAGCTTGGCAATGTCTTCGTCGGTCTTAAAAAGTTCGGTGTTGGCGGTTTGAATTTCCGATTCAATTTTAAAGATTTTCGAAAGGTATTCGGTTTCAATCCCGTTCAAGTCTATGGTTGCGTTGATGAGCTCCCGGTTGGCATTGTCGAGTTTGTTTTCGGCGGCCACCAATTTTCCTGCCGCTTCCTGCATTTTGTTCCGGCGATTTTCCAATTCCCGCAAAGACAATATGCCCTCTTGTTTGTACATGATCTCGGCTCGTTTAACCTGGTCCTCAGCAATTTTATAGGCTGTTTTGGCCACCTCGACTTCGGCACTGTCAATTCCGACCTTTCTGCGGGCTATACTGATTTTGTTGCGCGCCTGCTGCAAACTAATCCGCAGATTGTTGCGTTCTGCCGCAATCTGCCGCTCCAATTGCATTATTTTATCTTGGTAGGCCCCACCTGATTTTTCTCGGGCGTTCAACTGTTCTTGGGTTCGGCGAAGCAGATTGGGATCAAAGTATTGGTCTTTGATTTCGCTGATAAATACGATGGTGTCGCCGGCACGCACCGTGTCGCCTTCTTGAACATACCAACGCTCAATTCGCCCGTCAATTCTGCTTTGCAAGGTTTGGGGGCGGTCTTCAGGGGTAAGCGTTGTTACCTTGCCATGCCCACGGATGTTCTGGGTCCAAGGTAAAAACAAAAGCAAAAACCCAAATCCGGCAAACCCGATAAGCCAATAGGCCAGCATTCTGGGCGTACGAGGATTGGTCATGGCGCGGAAGGCTCCGAACCGGTCCTGCTCCATGTCGATGGGGGTTGAGTATTTAGAAATGTCCAACATAAATTATTCCAATACCTGAATGAAAAGAGCGTTGGGAGGAATTCCGTTAGAAGGCCCATCGAAGACCAAGTCCCCTTGGTCCAAAACAAGCAAACGCTCACAGGCCAAGGCCATGTCTTTGTTTTTACTTACAATCAACAGGGTGGTTTCCCGCATTTCATGAATCAGTAAGCGCCTAAGTTCGGCACGCTGTTCGGGCCCTAAGCCTAAACCCAAGTCTTCTAAGAGCATGATTCTGGGTTTTTCAATAAGGGCCCTGGCCAAAGATATTTTTCGCAAGGTCGAGGTAGAAATTCCTTTTTTGTCGGGAATTAATACGGTGTCAAATCCTTTTTTCAGGGCCTGAATTTCTTGCGACAATCCAACGGCCTTTACCACCTCGTTCACCTCTGAAAACCCAATTCCTGGTCGCCCCATGCTAATGTTTTCGTACACCGTCCCCCAAAAAATGGTGTCTTGCGAAACGGTTTCTCCTATCAAGGTGTGTGCATCTTGAGCATCAAGATTGCGCAAGGGTACCCCGTCCAACAAAACCTGCCCTTCTGAGGGTTGATACAATCCGCTCAACAAACTCAATAAGGTTGATTTTCCTGACCCTTCGCCCCCTGTTAGGCATACTTTTTCTCCTGGTCTGATGCGCAATTGGATGTTGTTCAAAACTCTTTTGCCGGAATGGGGAGAAAGGTAGCTAAGGTCTTTGGCCTCAATCCCAATTCCGCCCTGCCGCAGCTGGTTTGACAAGCGGCGCCCCGATTGCTGTTCCAAGGGGATATCGGTTACCTTGCCTAGTTTTTCGGCCGCGGTTAGAACATCGTACACGGTTTCCAAACCTTGAATGAATTTTTCGACCGAGTTGATGATCAAAATGATGACAATTTCACCTGCCACAAACTGCCCAATATTGATTTGCTGATTTACCACCAAGGCGCCACCCAAAACCAACAAACCTGCGGTAAGAATAACCTTAAAGGCAACCATAAACCAGTTTTGTGAAACAATGATTCGGAACCGTTCGCGTCGGTGCCGAATGTAGCCAGCCACCAGTTTGTCGGTGGTTTCCAGGGGAAGACTGCTGTTGCCTGTTAGCTTGAAAAGCTCAATGTGCCGACCCAATTCTTGCAGCCAATTCGCGGTTCTATACTTGTAATCCGATTCCAGCAAACTGGCCGACATGGCCTTGGGGCTGGTTAAACGAAACATTAGGTACACCACCCCAATTACCACCAATCCAAATACCAAGAAAGTAAGATGGTAAAACGAAAGCAGAATGATGCCAAATAAAATTTGAAGCACCGAACTGCTCAATTCAATTAAAAGTTTGGGCAGGCCCTTTTGAATGGTTAGAATGTCAAAAAACCGGTTCGCCAATTCGGGGGGAGATTTTTCTGAAAGGGCATCCATGCGCATCCTTGGGAATCGATAGGCAAATTCAAGCGATGCCCGGGCAAAAAGTCTTTGCTGCATGGCCTCGACCACCCAAATTTGCATGATGTGCAGTGCGCCGGTCAAAAAGGCACCAAGCAAAACCAATACAATGAGCAAAACCAAAGAGGTAGAAACCTGCGCCCCCATTAAAAAGCCTATTATGGCTTGAATTCCCAAGGGCAAGGACAGGGCAATTACTCCGGTAAATAAAGCATACACGTACAGCAAAATAACCTCGCGTCGCTCTTGGTGCATAAGCCTTAAAAACCGGCTTAATGGGCCTTTTAAGCGATTAAATTCGTCGCTTTCAACCCCAAAAATCCAGTCCAAAGGTTCAAACAACAGCACCCGATATCCGCCCTCGCCTTGTTCAAACAAATGCCATGGCAGCTCGCCAAGCCGGGTGCTGAGTTCAACCTTGCCAGCGTTCAAATGCCTTATTTCAAAACCCTTTCCTGGATTGCTGCTGATGTAGGCCCCTTGTCCGTCTTTGCCAAAAAATACCAAGGGCAATGCCTGTTTTGCACAATGCGACATTACTTTTTCGGCCGAAATAAACCGCTCTTGCACCATGAGCTTCATAAAAGGAGCTGCAGTGCGCAGAATTTCAACGCAGTCGTCAGAATTATACGGCTGGGCCGTTTCAATGTGCCCTAAATATTCTTGAAGCCCGTCTAGATTTTCCGTTTCGCGGCGAAAAACCAATCCAAGCTCTCGAACCAAAACTTTTATGTCAATCCCCTGCATGAATTTTTCGCGAAGTTACTTTGACATTAAACAATATGGAAACAATTTAAGCCCTTAAAAGTCAATTAACCTTGTTTATTTTCTAGATTGCCATTGCTTTTTTAGGTCGCTGCTCAAGGCATCTTGGTGCATCAATAGGTTGATGGTATGCATTCGAACAAAGGCCTCCGAGGCAAAAAAGTAACCTCCGCAATCGTTGCTTTTGTCGCCCCAAGAGTTTTTTACTTTGTAATACACCGTTCCCTTGGGGTCGGTAAACAATCCGGTAATCAGCATTCCGTGATCGTCGGTAACTTCGTACCGGTCAAAGGCCTCTTGCCTAGCCTGTTGGCTAATGTTTGCTTGATCTTGGGGGCTTAAAAACAAGGCTTCTTTTTCTTCTCGGTTTAGCCCAGCAAACCCGGCAGCCGGCTTAATGGCCAAGCCCATTTTGTGGTTGAATCCTGGGTCAGAAACATCGGCGCCCCAGGCCACGGAATATCCATTTTTTAGAGCCTGGTTAAGGCTGCCAATTAAAACGTCCAAAGGCACATTGTAGGCCGATTCCCAGCTCCAATTGTCGGGAATTTCAACAGGAAAAAAACTGTAAAAGGGATGATGGGCAAACGAGGTCAGGTCAACGTATTCGTCGGCTTTAAGCCCAAGAGAGGCTGCAAAACCCTGGGGGCTTTGTTTTTTTCCTTGCCATTCTACCGTTTGGGGCAAAGGTCCCAGGTAGGCATCAAGAACTCCGCTAAAAGCCGATTTCCAAGCGGTTGAAAGCCGTTGATTGGGATTTTTAACAACAGCATCAACCAAGCTGCGGGTTACGGCATCCAGTTCGTTGTGTTTTATGGTTTCTTCTCCGTAGGCGTTTCCGGGATACGCGCTTTCGGGCAACAAACCATAGGTTCTAAGTACAAAAAGCGGGTCGTGAAACGCTCCGCCCGGACCAAAATTAGCGTTCCCGTGCAAGCGTACGAATTTTTCGGCTTTGGCTTGATACACATGCCGCACCACAAACATTTCAGATAAATTAACAGCCGGCTTTTTCATGCGCAGCAATTCCGACTCAAAAAAGCCCAAAGAAGAAAAACTCCAACAGGTGCTGCTTTGGTGTTGATTTTGTACCGGACTGGCTTCAAGGTCAACCCCTGCAGTTAAGCTAAAGTTCGCTTTTTCAGAGGGTTTAATGGTTTGGGCAGCAAGGTTCCCGGCCAGGAACAGAAGAAAAACAGTAGGCAAAAACCGCATCATATCGAATTCAATTTTCGTGAAGATATAAAACTAGTTCTAACTTGAAGGGTGTTGATTTTGGGCGGCTGTCGGGCTTTCACCGGTTGTCAGCGGTTGCCGGGGGTTGGCCCAGCGGGCTTGCGGTGGCTCCCAGGGTCGCCTCCGCGCCGCGCGGGCCATTCCCCGCCACCCTTGCGGGCAACCCGGTTCAATCCCTGCCGCGGGCGGCCCAATGAAATTTTGGGTTCAAAAAAGCAGGTGCCGGCATGCTCGGAAGGGCCTGTTCCAACAAGGGTTTCAAGACTTATCCGTTTTTAAACGTTTGTTAAACGTAACTCATATTATTTTTTGTAATGGTTTGGATTTCAATCCAGTAGCAACACGGTTTGGATTCGGGTATAAATTGGGTGTAATAAAATCCATACCATCTCCACCTAATTGTTGACCTCTAAATTTCAATTTTAAGGTTTTGCGACTCTTGGGCAAAAATACTGCGAACGCAGTTTGCAAGGGGTGTTAAAGCAAGCACATTAGAAGGTTGGCAATGATAGAATCCCAAAAAGGCCATTCTGTATTGGATTCGGCGCAGCTATGCCGCCCACCTATTGGAATCGTTAACGTGCCATGGGTAAATTAGGAACTGTTGGGGCATAGCAGCAGCAAAACCACTGAGATATACACCCACGTAAGTGCCAAAAACCTGCAACAAATCCGTTCGCCCTTTGACGATTTGCAAAAAATGTATACTTTTGAAACCAGCAAAAAAACTTCGCCTATACATCCAAATCTGCAAATTGGGGAAGTTTTATAGCGCCTATAAATGAGTTAAGGGCAAGTCGAGCAGCAAAACAACCGAAATTTACACACATGTTAGTACAAAAAGTATCCAACTCATAAAAAGTCCATTTGACGATTTATAAGCAAAAAAGAATATATTT
>Ga0194125_10009402_pt1 | contig 13581 bp, 12 predicted proteins | sample TA2KigC250mmetaG_FD_148626 | JGI IMG/M metagenome (GOLD analysis project Ga0194125, IMG submission 148626) | Freshwater microbial communities from Lake Tanganyika, Tanzania - TA2015034 Kigoma Deep Cast 250m | ecosystem: Environmental > Aquatic > Freshwater > Lake | place: Tanzania: Lake... | reverse complement strand
GGCAAGTGCAGTCTTCGGAGCTTGCCGATGGTCTTGCTTGTCCGCCATCGGCAAGGCCTGCGCAAAGCCTCCGGCCTTGCCGCTGCCACCCACCCAGACTGTTACCCGGGTCTGAACCAGGCCAAAAAAACGCAAGTCCTATAAGAGCAAGTGCTTATGTCGAATCGAAGAGGGTGTCATGCGATGGGGCACGAGAAAGAGTGTTTTTTTGACGTCTCCGAGCTTTTCGCTGTCAATTTAGGCTATGCCCGCGGCGAGCTTTGCGGTATAATCTACTGTTCTATAGACACCATCGTATCGGCAGTGCAGTAAGAGGTGAATATAAGTGGCAGAGAAACGAAAGAAGACGTCCAAAGCGAACAACAACGAAGCGACGAAGGACCGCCTCAGATCTGCGGACATCGAACACTTCAAGCACTTGCTGCTGCAGAAGCGCAGGGAGATCCTCAGCAACGTGTCCAATATCGAGCGTGAGGCGCTGCGGAAGTCCCGGCTGGATGCCAGCGGCGATCTGTCCAGCATGCCGATCCACATGGCCGATCTGGGAACGGACAACTTCGAGCAGGAGTTCTCTTTGGAGTTGATGGATAGCGAGCGAAGGCTTCTGGTGGAAATCGAGGATGCCCTGGCGCGCGTCGAGGGTGGAACATACGGCATCTGCGAAGGCACGGGCAAGCCGATTTCCAGGGCCAGGCTCGAAGCTCAGCCGTGGGCGCGCTACTCCGTCGAGTACGCCCGGATGCTCGAGGAGGGGCGCGTCAGGGAAGGTTGACCGCCGATACGCCGCGGCCGGACCGATCGCCCCCGGCCCAGCGTGCCGAGAAGAGACATCGATGAAGGAGAAGCTGCGGCGCCGCGTGGGAGTTCCGTCCGGTTTTCTTCCCGCGCCACCAGCCTCCGGTTGACAAGAAGCATGCGTCTACAGCGAGATCGTCGCATGGAGGATCCAGAGCAGACTCAGCCAGATGCACGCCGGCAGGATCTGCGGTTCACGTGCCCGACCTGCAAGCGTCGAGTGCACGTCCGGCGGCAAGACCCTTCAAAGCTGCCGGCCTTCTTTCCCTTCTGTTCCGAGCGGTGCAAACTGATCGACTTGGGGGCTTGGCTCGACGCCGCCTACCGGATTCCCAGCAAGCCCGAGGAAGAGCCCGATCATCCCACCGCCGAAAGTCCACCGGCCGATCCGGGGGACTCACACCCGTAGAACGAGTGGAATCGCCCGGCAAAATCGTATAGACTCCCCTGCGAAGGCACAGTACCATGCGGTCGGTTTCACGACCATTCAAGGAGATACCCGACTGTGCGTTTGAAAGGACCCCGTATGGTCGACGAAAAGCCGGCGCTGCCCCCGGGCAACCTCCTGTTTCCCCTGCTCTTCCAGTCGTTTCGCCTGGCGATCCAGCCTTCGAAGTTGGCGATCGCATTCGCGGCGGTCGCGATCATCGGCCTGACCGGCTGGACCATGGATCTGCACCCCACGGTGATCACCGCGGACAGCTTCACCGTCCTTTTGCCCCGCGAAACCTCGACGGAGCCCCAACTTCACAGGATTCAGAATGCCACCGAGCTCGACCTCTACGCGGAACACGGTACCCCTTCACTTCGGATCTTCGTGGAATCGAGGCGAGCCCTCGGAAATCGCGTCGGGGTCTTCCGTACGCTCTGGCGGTTCGGCGCCGAGGAATTCCACCGTGCTCTGTACGCGGTCTTCACCTGGGACCCTCCCCGCGTCATCCGCAGCGTTGCCCGCGGGCTTGACGCCTTGCTGTGGGCCTTCCGCTGGCATACCGTGTACAGCCTCGCGTTCTTCACCGTTGCCTTTACGGTGCTGATGGGAGCCGGCGGCGCCTTGTGCCGGATGACGGCTCTGCAATTCGCGCGGGCGGAAGGTCTCGGTCCGCTGAAAGCCCTGCGGTTCTCGTGGCGACGATTCACCAGCCTGATGGGCGGCTCGGTCGGTCCGGCGCTGCTGGTTCTGGCCTTTGGGGCGCCAATCATCCTGATCGGCTTGATCGGGAACCTGCCGGGCGTTGGAGAGCTGCTGACGGGCCTGCTGTTGCCCCTGGCGTTGGTCGCGGCCTGTGCCGTGGTCATCACGCTTCTCGGGGCGGCCGCCGGACTGGGCCTGATGTCGCCCGCCGTCGCCTATGAGGACGCCGATGCATTCGACGCGATCAATCATGCCTTCAGCTACGTCTATTCGAAGCCCTGGCACATGGGCTTCTATACGCTGGTGGCCATCGTCTACGGCGCCCTCTGTTATCTCTTTGTGCGTTTCTTCGCCTATCTGCTGCTGGCGACGACCTATACTTTTCTGCGCATCGGTTTCTTGCGGCAGGACGAGAAGCTCGAGGCGATCTGGCCGGAGCCGACCTTCGCCAGTTTCCTCGGGCCGGCCGGCAGCCTGCCGGAGGGATGGTCCCTGTGGCTTGCCGCCCTGTTGATTCGCCTCTCCGTCCTCGCTGTCATCGGGCTGGTGGTGGCGTTCGTCGTCAGCTTCCATTTCTCGGCGCATACGATCATCTACGCCCTGATGCGCCATCGCGTGCATGGAACTCCGCTGGACGAGGTCTACGCCAGCCCCAACGGGGCGTCCGCGGCGCTGCCCTCGTTCGAAGCCGATTCCGGTGCCATCGAGCTCGACCCGGCAGTGGCGCGGGATGGCGGATCGGACAAGGGACCCCAGACGTCCGGATAACGTCGTGGGGTTGCCGCTTGGCGGCCCGGCGCGACGGGATCGCCCGGCGGACCCCGCCGCGAGGCGCCATGCAGCGATTCTGTGCCATGACCCACGCAACTTTGGGCGGACCGGCGGTCCGTACCGGAAAACTCAACCGGTCGATGCCGCCTGCCGATGATAGCGTATGTCCAACCGATATGACCAGATCGATACCCAGGGCCAGGACAGCCGACCCATGCGTTCTCCCAGCCGCGCCGAAAATCTGCTGCTGACGTTCCGCAAGCCCCTGATCATCCTGGCCCACATCGGCGCCTTCGCCGCCTCCCTGATGTTCTCGTTTCTGGTCGCGAACAACATGCAGTTCCGGCGGGAGTGGCTGGTCGAGCAGTACCCCTTTCTGTTGCTGTTGTTTCTGACGGTCAAATTGCCGGTGTTCGGGATGTTCCAGCAATATCGCGGCTGGTGGCGCTATGTCAGCATCTCCGATCTTCTCGGCCTCCTGCGGGCGTCTCTCGTCAGCACGCTGGTCATCGTCGTGCTCTGGTTCCTGGTGATTCTGCAGGTCCCGGCGATCCGCCAGAGCCTGCCCCCGGCCATCGCGGTCATCGGCCAGGGCGTCTTCATGGCGGACCTGTTCGGCACCATCCTGCTGCCGGCCGGCCTGCGGATGGTCATCCGCCTCTATCATGAGGAGTTCCGTACCACCGAGAGCCGGCGGCTCAAGCGCTTCCTGATCGTCGGGGCCGGCAATGCGGGCGAGGCCCTGCTCCGCGAGATCCTCCGCATGCCGGTCATCCCGTACCAGACCATCGGGTTCATCGACGACGATCCGCTCAAACAGGGAACCCATATCCACGGCATCCCCGTGCTGGGAACGGTCGCGCAGTTGCCCCGGATCTGCGAGACCCGCCGCATCGAGGAAATCGCCATTGCCATGCCCTCGGCGACACGCCGCCAACTGCGCCGGGTCATTGAGGTATGCGAGGGGACCAAGATCCGCTTCCGCACCGTCCCCTCGATCACGGACATCGCCTCCGGCAAGCTACGCGTCTCCCAGATTCGCAACGTCGATATCAACGATCTGCTCGGGCGCGAGGTGGTCCACCTGGATCTCGATCGGATCCGCTCCTTCGCCCGGGACAAGACCATCCTGGTCACCGGCGCCGGCGGGTCCATCGGCTCGGAGATGTGCCGGCAGATCACCCAGTTCGAGCCCAGGCTGCTGCTGCTGGTCGAGCAGGCGGAGAACCCTCTCTTTTACATCGAGAGGGATCTGCGGCGCCGGTTCCCGGCGGTTCGGGTCCAGCCGCTGATCGCCGACATTACCGACCGGGCGCGCCTGGAGGCCCTCTTCGGCCAATACCGGCCGCAGGTCGTCATCCACGCCGCCGCCCACAAACATGTCCCGCTGATGGAGCTCAATCCCGGCGAGGCCCTCAAGAACAACATCCTGGGCACCCAGGTGGTCGCCGACGCCGCCGACCGGCACGCCGCCACGAATTTCGTTCTGATCAGCACGGACAAAGCCGTCAACCCGACCAGCATCATGGGCTCGTCCAAGCGCGTGGCCGAGATGTACATCCAGGACCTCGGCCGGACCAGCGGGACTCAGTTCGTCACCGTCCGCTTCGGCAACGTGCTCGACTCCGAGGGGTCCGTTGTCCCGATCTTCCGCAAGCAGATCGATGCGGGCGGGCCGGTCACGATCACGCATCCGCAGATGCAGCGCTATTTCATGACCATCCCCGAGGCCAGCCAGCTCGTGCTCCAAGCCGCCGCCATGGGCAAAGGCGGCGAGATCTTCGTCCTGGACATGGGCGAGCCGGTCCGGATCGTCGAGCTCGCCAACATGCTCATCACCCTCAGCGGCCTGCGGCCGGGCGAGGACATCGAGATCGTCTTCACCGGCGCCCGGCCGGGCGAGAAGCTCTTCGAGGAATTGCGGATCGAGGGCGAGGACATGCAACCGACCGGCCACCCCAAAATCCGCATCTGGAAGAACATCCCCCTGGATCGCGACAAGCTCCGGGCCGGCATGGCCGACCTGATGCAGGTCGCCGCCGATCCGCAATCCGACCGCCTGATTGCCGGGATCAAGGCCCTCGTCCCGGAATACACGGCCAACCACGACGGTCTGCGTCCATAAAAAGAGCCGCCCTTGCGAGCGGCTCTTTTGATCCAATCCATTGGCCTGTCAACCAAACCGTCCCGTGTCACGGGCCTCCTGCCCGCGCCACCGGTCACATCCTACAGGTGCCCGTTCCCTCCGGGCATGTCCTGAGAACGGTACGGGCTGCCGAACGCGCCGGAGCGTGCCTCGGAGCCCGGGCCCTCCTGGCCCATGTTCTCGCGTGGATGTGCATCTTCATAGACTTCCTTGAGTCTTCGGGTCGTCAGATGGGTATAGACCTGGGTCGTCGAAAGCGACTGGTGTCCCAGCAATTCCTGCACGCTGCGCAGGTCCGCCCCGTTGTTGAGCATGTGGGTGGCGAAGCTGTGGCGCAACGTGTGCGGACTGATCGCCGGATCGAGACCGGCGGCCTTGAGGTATTTGTCCATTTTGCGGCGGACGCTCCGCGTGCTGAGCCGCTGGCCGTGCTTGTTGACGAACAGCACCCGCGAGTCAAAATGGTTGTTGCTCTGGGCCCGCTTGTTGCGGAACTCCATGTAGTGCTGGATCGCCTGCAGGGCCGACGAACTGATCGGCGTGATCCGCTCCTTCTTGCCCTTGCCGCGAATGTGGATGACTTCGCTGAGGAAGTCGATATCGTCCATGTTCAGCGACACCAACTCGCTCACCCGCAACCCGGTGCTGTACAGGGTCTCGAGAATCGCGCGGTCCCGGGCGCCGAGCCAGCAATCCGTCGGCGGCGTCTCGAGCAGACGTTTGACCTCTTCGTATTCGAGGAACCGGGGCAGTTTCTTGTCCTGCTTGGGCGTGCGAATCGCCGTCAGCGGATTGACGCTGCAGCGATTCATCTTGACGAGGAACTTGTAGAAGCTCCGCAGCGTGGCCAGCTTGCGGGCGATCGTGGCCTTGGAGTAGCCCTTCTCGTTCAGGTGCGCCAGGTAGGCGCGGGCCTCGTCGATGTCCACCGCCAGCAGCCGCTGGTCGATCTCCTGCTCGGTCTGCGTGGCGACGGCCGTGGCCAGCCCCGCTTCCGGCTGTCCCAGCGCCCCGCCGTCCGCAGACGGTCCCGACTCCCAGGTATGGTTCGCCGGGGTGGGCGTCCCCGTCCCGGGGGGATTCGCCAGGAACTCGGCGAACTGCGTCAGATCGGCCCCGTAGCACTTGGCCGTGTGCTCGGAGAAGCGCTTCTCGAATCGGAGATAGTGCAGAAACTGTTCGATGACGGCGCTGCCTTCATCCATAGTCCACCTACCCACTTGATCTGTTGGCATCATTGACCACCTTCTTGATCTTTCGTTTACGATGGGAATCGTAAACACGAATTCTTACGGTATCGTCTTGACGTCCTTGTCCTGGGATCCCCATCGCGATTCCTCGCGCCGGGGGTCCCCCTCCCGCAGAAGCTGCTCCGCCGAGCCGATGAGCGACTGCGTCAGCTTGAAGCTGATCACGGCGGCGTCAAACCAGTCGAAGTCGGTCCGCCGGTCTTTGGCCTGATCGATCAGCGCATCGAGAAGCTCGTCCTCCCGCCCTTGTTCGTAGCGGAAGATGTACTTCTCCGCTCCCTTGTTGAGCACCAGTTGTCGTTGTGGCCTTTTCATGCTAACGCTTTTATCGGCCAATCCTGCCGCCGCCTTTACAAAATATGGACCTTGCGACGACTCATTTATGAGGGCCCTGTGCCGAAGGAGACTCTTTGGGATGTGGGATTTGCGCTTTGGGATTCGTCGTTTTGGGGCCGCCACCGGCACGAAAAGTCCCTTTCCGCCGGGCGCTGGGCAGCGCCGAGGGGGGGTTCCTACCGGACCCGGAAGTACATGGTGTCGCCCCGCCGCTCCGAGGCGATCGTCCCCAGGTCCTCAAGATGGGTCAGGTGTTCTCGGACCTCGTCCCGGTCCATGGCCAGACCGGTGACGATGTCCTCGACCGAGCACGGGCGGCGCCTCAGCACGGAGAGGATGTCGCTCTCCGCCCGCCGCTCCGGCCGCTCTTGTCCTGCGGCCGGCGGTGCTCCGATCACCTCGCAGTTCTCCCCGATCTGCCGGGCGATGGCGTCGAGAGTCTCGGCCGGCACCGCCCGCACGTCCGGCTCGGCCGCGGGACGGACCGCCGTATTGAGGTGCACTTTGTCCGGCCGAATCCGCCGGATCAGGTCTTTGAGCTGCTCGATCTGCCCCGCCTCCGTATTCACACCCGCCACCAGAAACACCTCCAGCCAGATCTCGCCCTGGAACTCCCGGCGGAACTGCTCCAGGCCGGAAACCACCTTTTCAATGCTGATACCGGCGGTGGGCCGGTGTACCGCCTCGAAAACGGTCGCCTCCGCCGCATCGAGAGTGGGAATGACCACATCGGCTTTGGCGCAGTCGGCGCGAACGTCGGAACGGAAAAGGAGCGTGCCATTGGTCAGGACCGCCACGCGGATATCGGTGAGCCGTCGAACGCCGTCGATCAGGTCGCCCAGCCGGCGGTGCAGCGTGGGCTCGCCCGAGCCGCCAATGGTGATGAAGTCGGCCTTGAGACCGGTCTGGAGCCGCTCGCCCAGCTCGGCGAGCACCGCCTCGATGTCGAGGAAGTCCTCACGCACGGCACTCTTGCGGGTGGTCCTGCCCACCTGACAGTAGACGCAGTCCAGGGTGCAGATCTTGGGCGGGACGATATCCACACCCAGACTGAGCCCGAGCCGCCGCGACGGCACCGGCCCGTACGTATAGGAAGTCGATTTATCCCTTGCGGTGTCCATGGGTCACCTCGAAAATCGCGCCGCAGACCCGCACCAGGTCTTCCAGCCAATCCAGCGGGAGCATGGACGCGGCATCCGACAGGGCCTTGTCCGGCTCCGGATGGACCTCGAGAAAAAGCCCGTTGGCCCCCGCCGCCACGGCCGCCCGCGCCAGCAAAGGCGCCATCTCCCGGCGTCCGCCGCTGGCGGCCCCCAGCCCGCCCGGCTGCTGCGTGCTGTGCGTGGCGTCGAAGACCACCGGACAGCCCAACTGCTGCATCACGGCGATGCCGGTCATGTCGTTCACCAGCCGGTTGTAGCCGAAGAAGGTGCCCCGCTCGGTCAGGATGACCTTGTCGTTCCGGCCGGCCCTCATCTTCTCTACGACGTTGCCCATCTCGGCGGGCGAGAGAAACTGGCCTTTTTTGACACTGACCGGCCGGCCCGTCGCGGCACAGGCCGCGAGCAGATCGGTCTGCCGGCAGAGGAACGCCGGGACTTGGAGGCAATCGACCGTCTCGGCCGACTCGACCGCCTGGGCAGGCTCGTGCACGTCGGTCATCACCGGCAGCCCGCTCGCGGCCCGTACCCTCGCCAAGATCCTCATGCCCTCGGCCAGACCTGGACCACGATAGCTGGAAAAACTGCTGCGGTTCGCCTTGTCGAAGCTCGCCTTGAAAATGATCCCGACCCCCGTCGCCCGGGAGATCTCAACCAGCCGCTCCGCGATCCGTAGGCAGCCCTCCTCACTCTCAATGACACACGGACCCGCCATCAGGAACAGCGGCCCATCCAGTCCGACTTCGATATTGCCGATCGTGAAGCTCATCCTGCATCTATGAATTATGAATTATGATTTATGATTCGGCCACACGCCCAACCATCCGCCACCAGCCATCCACCCTCAATCCTGATTCAGGAATCATAAATCGTAAATCATATTTCCTTCACACCACGATGCTCACCAGCCGGCCCTTGACCACGATCACCTTCTTGGGCGTCTTGCCGGCCAGAGCCGCGACAATCTTCTCCGCGGCGAGCGCCTGGGCCTTGATCTGGTCCTCGTTCCAATCGGCGGGGACCACGACGCGGTCCCGGAGCTTGCCATTGATCTGGACGCCCAGCTCGATCTGCTTGTCCTGGGCCAGCGCCTCGTCATACTGCGGCCAGGACTCGTACGCGAGGCTCTCGCGATGGCCCAGCCGCTGCCAGAGCTCCTCGGCAATGTGCGGCGCGAACGGCGCCAACAGCAGCACCAACGGCTCCACCACCGAGCGCGGCCGGACTTCCTGCCGGGCCAGATGGGTCAGGAAGATCATCATCGCGCTGATCGCCGTGTTGAAGGCGAACGTCTCGATGTCGCCGCCGACTTTGCGGATCGTCTGATGCAGCAGGCGGACCGTTTCTTCGTCGCTCGTGATCCGTGACCCGTGATCCGTCGTGTCGCGGACATCTTGTCCGCGCGTGTCGGGGGCCTCTGGCCCTCGACCCGAAGGCGGGACGCCCGCGACACGAGCCACGGGCCACGGGCCACCGGTCACTTCTTCCGCGTCACGGATCGCCGCGGCCAGTTCGCCGGTCTCCTCGTCTACGACTGTGCGCCAGGCCTTCTGCAGGAAGCGATACACGCCCTGCACGCCCTGCATGCTCCAGGGCTTCATCGCTTCGAGCGGGCCCATGAACATCTCGTACAGCCGCATCGCGTCGGCGCCGTACGCGGCGATGACCTCGTCGGGGTTGACCACGTTGCCGCGCGACTTGCTCATCTTCTGGCCGTCCGCGCCGAGGATCATCCCCTGGTTGATCAGCTTCTGGAAGGGCTCTTTCGTGCTGACGTAGCCGAGATCGTACAGGAACTTGTGCCAGAAGCGCGAGTACAGCAGGTGCAGCACCGCGTGCTCGGCCCCGCCGATATACAGGTCCACCGGCATCCAGTATTTTTCCTTCGCCGGGTCCCAGGCCCGCTGAGAATTCTCCGGATCAAGGTAGCGCAGGTAGTACCAGCAACTGCCCGCCCACTGCGGCATCGTGTTCGTTTCCCGCTGGGCCCTGGTCCCGTCCGGCAGCGTCACGTTGAGCCACTCGGTCGCCTTCGCCAAGGGTGACTCTCCGGTCCCCGGCGGCCGATAGTCCTCGACCTCCGGCAGCCGCAAGGGCAGCTCCTCCTCCGACAGGCCGACGACCCGCCCATCCTCCGTGTGCAGAATCGGGAACGGCTCGCCCCAGTAGCGCTGGCGGCTGAAGAGCCAGTCCCGCAGCTTGTAGTTGACCGCCTTCCTGCCCAACCCGCGCTCGGCGAGCCAGGCCGTGATCTTCTCCTTGAACTCGGGCGTGGGCAGACCCGTGAACGGGCCGCTGTTGCTCGCGATGCCGTTGCCCGTAAAGCAAAGCTCAGCCCGGCGAACTCGCTCGGCGTCCTGTGGGTCCGGCGGCTCCACCACCGGGAGGATCGGCAGGTCGAGTTTCTGCGCGAACTCGAAATCGCGGTCATCGTGAGCCGGCACGGCCATGATCGCCCCGGTACCGTAACTGATCAGCACGTAGTCGCCGATCCAGATGGGGATCTTCTCGTCGTTGACGGGATTGATGGCGTAGGCGCCCGTGAAGACGCCGGTCTTGTCCCTGGCCAGGTCCGTCCGGTCCAGATCGCTCTTGCGGGCGGCGGCTTCACGGTACGCCCGGACCGCCGCCTCCTGCCGGGGCGTCGTGATGACGTCCACGAGCGGATGCTCGGGCGCCAGAACCAGGTACGTGGCGCCGAAGAGCGTGTCCGGCCGGGTCGTGAAAACCCAAAGGCAGTTTGAAGTTCGAAGTTTGAAGTTCCTGTAGGGTGGGGCTTGCCCCACCGCGTTCCTGTAGGGTGGGGCTTGCCCCACCGCGTTCCTCGATTCCTCCAGCTCGGCCCCTTCCCGGCTTCCTGGTGGGGCAAGCCCCACCGCGTTCCTCGATTCCTCCAGCTCGGCCCCTTTCACTGTAGGGTGGGGCTTGCCCCACCGCGTTCCTCGATTCCTCCATCCCGGCCCCTTCCCGGCTTTCTGGTGGGGCAAGCCCCACCCTAGAACTAGCGCGAAGCAGACCTCCGCCCCGACGCTCTTGCCGATCCAGTCGGCCTGCAGTTTCTTGATCGACTCGGTCCAGTCCACCAGGGCCAGGTCTTCGAGCAGGCGGTCGGCGTACTTCGTGATGCGGAGCATCCACTGCCGCATGGGCTTGCGGATCACGGGATGGCCGCCCCGCTCGCTGACGCCCCCGATTACTTCCTCGTTGGCCAGCACCGTGCCCAACGCCGGGCACCAGTTCACCGGCACATCCGCCTGGTAGGCCAGGCGGTGCTCGTCCACGAACCGCCGCCGCTCGGGTTCGCTCAGGCCCGCCGGGATCGGCAAGAGCTCGAGCGGCCTGGCCTTCTGCTGGCGGTCATCGAAGTAGCTGTGGAACAGCTTCAGGAAGATCCACTGCGTCCACGTATAGTACTCGGGATCGGTCGTGGCGATCTCGCGGTCCCAGTCGTAGCCCAAGCCCAGCGACTTCGTCTGGCGCCGCATGTTCAGGATGTTCCGGAAGGTCGTCTCGGCGGGGTCGGCGCCCGTCTTGATCGCATGCTGCTCCGCGGGCAGGCCGAAGGCATCCCAGCCGAACGGATGCAGGACGTTGAAGCCCTTCATCCGCTTGTACCGGGCGACGATATCGCTGGCCGTATAGCCCTCCGGGTGCCCCACGTGCAGACCCTGCCCGCTCGGATACGGGAACATGTCCAGCACGTAGTATTTGGGCTTCGACGAGTCGCAGTCCTTCGCCCGGAAGGTCTTGCGCTCTTGCCAAACCCCCTGCCACTTCTGCTCGATCCGTTTGAAGTCGTAGGTGCCTGCCTGTCCGTCCATCGATCTCCAACACCTCGATCTCGGTCTTCACCGTTGTCCGTTCCCCGTTGTCCGTTCTCCCTTGGCAGTTGCCGGCGAACGGCGCGGCCAGGACCGACAACTTCCCACCCGACCGGGAGCCGTACTATACAGCATCTACCGCCCGGGTGATAGGGAAAGTTCGCCGTCACAGGTCCTCGACCAGCAGCAGACGCCGGCTCTCGCAGCGGGCGCACACGAGGACCGGCCAGGGGACGGGCCCGGGCGGACGCAACAGAACGCGCCGGCGCCCGCTCTGCACCGCGGCGCCCTCGACGGCACAGAGGTTGATCCGCCCACAGTCCTGGCACACCAGGGCCAGGACCGTGACCGCATACCCCGCCACGTGCCACGCCGACCGCGCCTTCATGGAACCACCTCTGAAGAAAGGAAAAAGGAAAAAGGCAAAAGCAAGGAAGAAGAAAGGAAAAAGGAAAAAGGAGAAAGGAGAAAGTAAGACCCGCGCGCGCACTTGCCTTTTCGCTTTTTACCTTTTCCCTTTTTCCTTTTTCCTTTCTTCCGCCTTTTCCCTTTTTACCTTTTCCCTTTTTCCTTTTTCCTTGGTTTCAATAGCGCCGCGTCGTGGTCCGGCCGCCGCCGGCCAGGCCGGCGAAGAAGTAGCGCAGGGCGTCGATGGGATGGTCGTAGACGCCATCCTTGAGCGGCAGCTCGCCGCCGGGCGCCTCGGGGTAGTGGTACGACTCCAGGGCCTCGATCAGGCGGACACAGGCGGGCGCCACGGCCAGGCCGACGGCCCCGTCTGCCCGCCGGAGCGCCCGGCGAATCCGGTCGATCCCCTCCAGGATCGCGCTGGGCCGATACCGTGTCGGGATCCCCAGGTCGCGCAGCTCGCGCACCGCGCTGGACCCGGTGATGTCATCCAGGCCGCTGCCGGCGGGGTCGCAGAAGGTCGCGGCCACCGCCTCGGGCCGGCACGCCGTGCGGGCGTGCAGCTCGGCGGCGTGGGTCGCGATCGTCGCCCCGCGGCGCACGTACTCCTGCAGCACGCGCACGGTCCCGTCGGCCGCCACCTGCAGCCACAGACACACGAAGGGATTCACGAACCCGAAGTCCAGCGCCCGGTACAAGGGCAGACGCGGATCGTACTCCAGCGGGCGCACGTGCACGCCCCGCTCGAACTCGCCAAAGACCAGGTTCTCGCGCAGGGGCCGCAGGCAGAGCATCTCCGCTTCCCAGGCGGCGCGACTGCTGCGCCGCATCTGGGCGATGACGTCCTCGGCCGCCAGATACCCATGGGAGCGCCGGGCCCGGCCCGCGCAGTCGTCGGCCAGGGGGCAGGCCCGACACCTCCGGCGCCGGCACCGCGCGATCGTCTCCCAGACGCACCAGCGAAAGACCCGCGCTCCGGTCCGCCCGGCCGCTTCCACCTCCTGCTGCATCAGCCCATACGGCCGGTGCAGGGTGCTGATCAGCTCCAGCCCGCCCGCGGCGCCGGGGGCACTGAGCGTCGTGAACTTCGCCGCCGCCAGGACCTGCGGATCGAAGAGCTCCACCTCGTCGCACCGCAGCTTCTGCACGTGCGTCCCCCGGACGCTCGTCGCCGATTGCGTGAGGATCTCGACGCCCGAGCCGTTGCGCAGGCGGCAGCGGCCCTTGAGGATCGGCCCGGCCAGGCACTCGTCGAACCCGCGCGCAAAGAACTCGGCCAGGTACTCGAACATCCGCCCGGACTGCTGGCCCGAACCGCCCAGGATGCGGACCTGGCAGCCCGGCTTGAAGACCACGTCCAGCAGCGTCGCCAGCGCCGCCAGTTGCGTCTTGCCGCCCCCGCGGTTGGCCCAGACCAGCGCATCGCCCGGCCCGGGCCGCCGCCGGCGGAAGTCCCGCGCCACGCTGTGCCACAGATAGTCCAGGGGACTATCGTGGTCCGGACAGACCGCCTGGTCGGCCACCGTCAGACCCAGCGTTTCACGCACGTACGCCCGCAGGGCGGCCTTGGTGCCCAGACGCTCCCGGCGGACCGCCGCATAGCGCGCCACCAGCGCCGCGCCGCTGCCACCGCTCGATTCATCCATCTCGGCCCCCTTCACTGTAGGGTGGGGCTTGCCCCACCGCGTTCCTCGATTCCTCCATCTCGGCCCCTTTCACTGTAGGGTGGGGCTTGCCCCACCGCGTTCCTCGATTCATC
>Ga0194125_10009401_pt1 | contig 13581 bp, 9 predicted proteins | sample TA2KigC250mmetaG_FD_148626 | JGI IMG/M metagenome (GOLD analysis project Ga0194125, IMG submission 148626) | Freshwater microbial communities from Lake Tanganyika, Tanzania - TA2015034 Kigoma Deep Cast 250m | ecosystem: Environmental > Aquatic > Freshwater > Lake | place: Tanzania: Lake... | reverse complement strand
TGGGCGGGGGCTCGACCGTCTGGGGCAGCGCCAGCGGCGGGGGCGCGGACGGCCGCGCGGCTCGGCGCAGGCGCCGGCTGCGCTGACGCGCACGCCACGTGGCCACGGCCATGAGGGCCACCGGATACGAGGCCATCGCCGCCGCCATGCCCGTAATCAGCACGCCCAGGACCATTGGGCCAAGAATCTCCAGGCCCAGGCCGCCCAAGGCGGGAAAGAGATTCCGCAGCGAATCGCCCAAGGCCCGCCATTCCCATTCCGACACCACCGCATTCAACGCCTCTATGGCCTGGTCAATCTCTGCGGCCTGCCCTGGCCAAAGCCACGCGCCGATCTTGAATTGGAGAAAGGCCAACGGCACCATGGTCCCCGCGTTGGACACGAACTGGGGCAGAATGGCGACGGCCTTGCTGCCGCGCACGGCCCACGCGACCAACAGGCTCAGGGGGATTTGCAGGCCGGGCAGGGGAAAGGCCGCGGCGAAGCATCCGGCCCCCACCCCTCGCGCCACGCGCGCGGCCGAGGAACGCTCACCGACGGCCCGCCGCAGTCGTCGTTTAGCCTCAGTTCGCCAACGTCGCAGCGTCGCTGCAATTCCATCGAGGAACAACATTCCCCTTCTTTCCTTCCGAATTACGATAACAGAAGCCAGCGGGCCACGGTGAAGTAGATGAGCAGCGTGCAAATGTCGGTCACCGCCAGAGTCACAGGGCCTGCGGCGATCTTCGGGTCCAGCTTCAGCCAATGCAGAAGCGACGGCACGCTCAGGCCGAGCACACACGCCGTCAGCAAGGACAGGACGATGCTTGAGCTGATGACCACGGCCGGCAGGCTGAATCCATGCCATAGGACGACGACCAACCCCACAACCGCTCCGCACCCAACGCCCAAGAGAAGCGCCGTGGCCAACTCCCGCTTCAACGCCTGAGTGTACCAACCGAACGAGGGCTTCACCGCGCGAAGGGCCTGGATGGTGACCGACATGGACTGGACGCTGACGCTCTCGCCGATGCCCAGGAGCAGAGCAAGAAAAGCCGCGACGACGAGGCTTGTGGCCAGCGTGGCCCCATACGCGGCCGCCAGGAAGGCGCAAGCGACGCCGCTTCCAATCGTTGCGATGAGCCAGGGGAAACGATACCGGAAGGCTTTGAAGGGCGTGGCGTCGCGCACCTGCGAAACGTGAAACCCGATGGTCTCAAACACCTCGTCCCATCGTTCCCGCTCCGCGATCTCGAAGACCTCCTGGCTGAAGAAGCTGACATCCACGACCCCGACGATCCGACCTTCCTCATCCACCAGCGGAAACCCCAGGAACTTGTGCAGAATGAAGAACTCACACGCATCCAGCACGGTAGCGGTGTGGGGAATCGTGACCACGCGCTTGACCATGATGTCCGACAATCGTTTATCCAAGCTGGCCGTGAGAAGCCGGCGCGTGGGAAGCACGCCCACCAGGCGGCCGTCCTCGTCCACGACGTAGAAGTACACGACTTTCTCGCCCACGCCCTGGCGTCGGATGGCCTCCAGCACCTCCTGCACCGCAAGGGTCTGTCGGAAGGCGGCGAAGTCCTTCCGGGCGTAGGCCAGAACAGGCTCGTCAAGGTTTCGAGGTTTCATGGTTAGGGTATCGCTTCACACTGTTACGCCCGGTAGCCCTGTTTTTCTGAGAAGGTCTTCCCGATCCGCCGCACGTAACGTCAAGCGTAACACGAAGTTCAAGAAGAACGCGAAGCGCACGAATCCGCCGTGGCGGACGCCTGTGGCGGAAAGGACACGAAGAAGAATGGTCCCTCTTCGTGTTCTTCCTGCCTTTCTTCGTGGCCTTCGTGCCCTTCGTGTTAAATCGTTTGACTGCGGTTACGCTACGTTAGGGCTTCTCCTCGGGCGACAAGCGCCTGGCCCGAACGAGTGAAGCGACGATGCCCGCGGTGAGGACGACGGCGATCGCCCCCAGCGTGTAGTATGTCCTGCCTGGCACAGCGTGCAGGACGTCTTTCAGCAGCATCTTCACTCCTAGCAGGACCAGGAGGGCAGACAAGGAAAGCTTGAGGTAATGGAACTTGTTCACAATGCCAGCCAGAGCGAAGTAAAGCGCCCGCAGGCCGAGCATGGCGAAGACGTTGCTGCTGAACACGATGAAGTGGTCGGTGGTAATGGCCAGGATCGCCGGGATGGAGTCAATGGCAAACAGGAGGTCCGTGCTCTCAACCACGATGAGCGCCAGGGCCAAAGGCGTAAGAGCCAGTCGGCCGTCAACGCGGACGATGAAACGCTGGCCCATGAACTCGTCCGTGACGGGGAACAGCCGTCGGGCGAGCCGGACAAGCGGGTTGCGTCTGGGATCGGGTTCGTGCCGCACCAGAAGCATCTTGGCCGCGGTGAGGATCAGGAACGCGCCGAAGATGTACAAGACCCAGTGAAACCGATCAATCAAAGCCACCCCACCGAGGATCATGACGGCCCGCATTAGCAGCGCGCCCACGATGCCCCAGAAGAGCACCCGGTGCTGATGCAGCGGCGGCACGCCAAGGTACTGGAAGATCATCGCGATGACGAACACATTGTCCACGCTGAGCGACTTCTCGACCACGTACCCCGTGAAGAACATGACCGCGGCCGCTCGGCCGTCGGGTTCGTGGCCCGTCGTCTCCACCCCAAACCATTGATGCTCATAGATGAAGTACACGAAGACATTGAAGAGGAGCGCCGTCGCCACCCATGCGCCGCTCCAAGTCAACGCCTCTTTTAACCGAACCTCACGCGCTTTCCGATGGAAAACGCCCAAGTCCAATGCCAGCATCAGGAGGATAAAGCAGATGAAGCCAATCCACAGCCCAACCATGCGCGTGCTCCAAACAAGGGCACAGGGACCACACGACTCTACAGGCTTCGGCTCACGACTGCGCAGCTCCTGCCAAACGGCCACGGCACTGAATCGCGCCGCCCTGCAGCGAGGGCGAGTCTATCCGTCCCGTTCAACCATGTCAAGCATAGCTGGGCACGGTGAATACGGAGGGTGTCCGACGAGAACCCCTGGGCCGCGATTAGCCCATCTTCCCGAACCAGCCGCGCCGCGCCGTCCACTTCGCCAGTTCCAGCACGGGCGAGACCGTGAAGGCCAACATAAGGACGATGAGCCAGTCCACCGGCGGCAGGCTAAACGTGCCGAAGGGTTTGTGGAACACGGGCACGTACACGATCATGGCCAGCAACGCCAATTCCCACAGAATAGCCAGGTTGAGCCACTTGTTGGCGAAGGGCCGATTCAGCACCGAGTGACGGTCAGAGCGGAAGTTGTAGGCCTTGAAGAACTGGATCAAGACTAGGCAGACAAAGGTCATCGTCATCGCTTCGGCGTCACTCCGACCGGAAGTCCGCGTCCAGGCGAAGAGACTCAGATTGATGAGGGCGGACCACACGCCTCCCACGGCCATGAGCGTGACGACGGGTCGGGTGAAGATGCCGGTTCGAGGGTTGCGCGGCTTCCCGCGCATCAGGTCGTGTTCGGGCGGGTCAACCGCCAGAGCCAAAGCAGGCAGGCCATCCGTGGCGAGGTTGACGTAGAGGATTTGCACCGCGGTCAAGGGCAACGGCAGGCCTAGGAGCGTGGCCCCGGCCAACAAGCCGATTTCCCCGAGGTTGGACGAAAGCAGGTACATGAGGTATTTCTTGATGTTGCCGAAGATGCCCCGTCCCTCTTCCACCGCCGCCACGATGGAAGCAAAGTTGTCGTCGGTGAGCGTCATGGCCGCGGCCTCTTTGGTCACGTCCGTGCCGGTGATGCCCATGGCGATGCCTATCTCGGCCTTCTTGAGCGCCGGCGCGTCGTTCACCCCGTCGCCCGTCATCGCAACAATGTGACCTTTCTCTTGCAGGGCCGTGACCACCCGCAGCTTATGCGCCGGGGAGACGCGGGCGTAAACCTCGATGTTCTCCACCTCGCGCTCGAACTCGGCCTCGCTCATCGCCTCCAGTTCCGCGCCGGTGACGACGCGGCCGGTCTTGAGCAACCCCAGTTCGCGGGCCACCGCTTCCGCGGTCACCGGGTGGTCGCCGGTAATCATGACCGGTTTGATCCCGGCCTGCTCGCACGTCTGGATCGCGGCTTTGGCCTCGGGCCGGGGCGGGTCAATCATCCCCACCAAGCCGAGGAAAGTCGTTTCGCGTTCCGCGTTCGCCAGCGTCGCGGCCGCTTTGGACGCCACGGCCAACACCCGGAGCGCGCCGCTGGCCATCTGGCGGGCCGTTTCCAGAATCACTTCCCGACTTGCGGCATCGAGGGGCACTTCGCCCTCTGCCCTCAACTGCCGCGCGCACGAGCCGAGGATGATTTCCGGCGCGCCCTTGGAATAGGCGACGATGCCGTCGTCCGTGCGGTGCAGGGTGGTCATGCGTTTGGTTTCGGAGCTGAACGGGATTTCGTTCACGCGGGGGAACTGCGCGTCGAGGTCGGCTTTGGGGAGCCCGGCTTTGGCGGCGGCCACCACCAACGCGCCCTCCGTCGGGTCGCCTTTAACGTGCCAGCGGCCATCGGACTCGCTACGGACGACGTGCGCGTCGGAGGCGAGCGCGGCGGCCTGCAACAGCCGTTTGATCGGGCCGGCAGGTTCAACAGCGACGCCGTCGCGTGAGAACTGGCCGTGCGGCTCGTAGCCGGCCCCGGACACTTCCAGCATTTGCCCGGCGACGAAGATTCTACGCGCCGTCATCTCATCTTTGGTCAGTGTGCCCGTCTTGTCGGAACAGATCGCCGAGGTGCTGCCGAGCGTTTCGACCGCTGGGAGTCGGCGCATGAGCGCATGGCGCTTGACCAGCCGTTGCACGCCGATGGCGAGCGAGATGGTGACCACGGCGGGCAGGGCCTCGGGCACAATGGCCACGGCCAGCGCAATCCCGAAAATCAACATTTCGATGAAGGGCTGGCCGCGGAACAGCCCCAGGGCGACAATGATCCCCACGATCACGAAAGCGGCCCGCGCCAGCGTATGACCTACCTTATCCAAATTCTCCTGCAACGGGGTCTTGCCCGTCTCAATCGTTTGCAGCATTTGGGCAATCTGGCCAAACTCGGTATTCATGCCCGTGAGGACGACCATGGCACGGCCCCGGCCATACGTCGCGGCGGTGCCGGCATAGGCCATGTTCTTGCGGTCGCCTAGTGCCAGTTCGTGGCTGCTGAGGGCGGCGACGTGCTTTTCCACCGGAACGGACTCGCCCGTGAGCGCCGCTTCTTCGATCTGTAGATTGACGGCTTCAACCAGTCTGACATCGGCGGGGATCTTGTCCCCGGCCCGCAAGAGAATAACATCACCGGGCACAAGGTCGCGCGCTGGAAGTCTAAGTTCCTCTCCATCGCGAAGGGCGGTCGCCGTCGGCGCGGCCATTTGGCGCAGGGCCTCGATAGCGCGTTCCGCGCGATATTCCTGCACAAAGCCCAACAGCACCGCAAAGAGCACAATCACGCTAATGGCAACGGCTTCGACGCCGTGCCCAAAGAAGGCCGAGAGCGCGGTGGCCACCAAGAGGATAACAATCAACACATTCTTGAACTGCTCAAAAAGAATCCTCCAGGGCGAGATGCGATGAGCGGCTTGCAGCTCGTTCGGGCCGTATTCGGCGAGACGGCGGGCTGCCTCAGCCCCGGTCAGCCCGGCGGACGTGGATTTCAGGCGAGAGCCTACCGCCTCAATGGACAAGGTATGCCAAGATGGGCCTGACTCCTTAAGCGATGGTTCCACGGTGATTTCTCCGGTCGTTGGCTTTCTCACGGAAGTAAGCTTTCAGCACGTATTGCAGCACCATGCGATGGGTGTTGAAGAACGAGCCGTTCAGCGCGATGGCGTGCCGCATCACGGAGATGAACTGGTCGCGCCGATGGTAGAAGAGGGGGAGGACGACATTCTCCAACTGGTCGTAAAGCGAGGCCGCGTCGCACGCGGCGCGGTCTTCAGGGCCGCGGCCGAGGTCGCAGCGTTCGCCGATGGCCCAGCCGGTCACGCCTTCGGTGTGCCCTTCAATCCACCAGCCGTCCAGCACGCTGAGGCTGGGCACGCCGTTCATGGCCGCCTTCATGCCGCTGGTGCCGGAAGCTTCCAGCGGGGGCTGCGGCGTGTTCAGCCACACATCCACGCCGGCCGTCATCCGTTTGCCCAACTCCCAGTCGTAGTTGGCGAGGTAGGCGATCTTGAGGTCGTTCCGGAGCGCGTGCCGGGCCTGAACGATGCGCTGGATGAGTTCCTTGCCGCCGTGGTCTTGCGGGTGCGCCTTGCCGGCGAACAGGACCTGGAGAGGCCCCGCGTTCGCGGCGATGCGCTTGAGCCGGCCTGGATCGCGGATGAGGAGGTCGGCGCGTTTGTAGGGGGCGGCGCGCCGCGCGAACCCGATCGTCAACACGTCGGCCTCCAGGCCCGCGTTGGTCTCGCGGTTGACGTGCCGGAGGAGGTCGCGCTTGGCCTGGCGGTGCGCGTCCCAAATCTCCTGCGGCGGGATGCTGAGCGCGTAGCGCAGGCTGAAATTGTCCTCGCGCCAGCCGGGGAGATAGCGGTCGAACAGCGCCGCAAACGGCGGGCTGGTCCAGGTCGCGGCGTGCACCCCGTTGGTGATCGCGTCAATCTGGTAGGGGGCGAACATCTGGCGCGAGACCTCGGCGTGCTTACGGGCGACGCCGTTGACGTAGTGGCTCAGGTTCAGCGCCAGATGGGTCATGTTGAGCGCGCCTTCGCAGCAGAAGATTTCGGGCATCGCGGCCAGGTCCGCGCGGGCCAGGACCTGTGTGACCATCTCCATGGGGAACTTGTCGTGGCCGGCAGGGACCGGCGTGTGGGTGGTGAAGACGCACAAGGGCCGCACGCGCTCGACGTCGGCCTGCGTGAATGCGACGCGGCCTTCGCGGGCCGCGTGTTCATCGAGCAGGGCCAGCGTGAGCAGCGCGGCGTGGCCTTCATTCAGGTGGAAGCGGGCAACGTTCTCGTAGCCGAGCGCGCGCAGCATCCGCACCCCGCCGAGGCCCAAGACCGCCTCCTGGCAGAGCCGATGATGCCGGTCCCCGCCGTAAAGAACATCCGTCAGGGTCCTATCCCACTCGGAGTTCTCGGGCAGGTTCGTGTCGAGCAGGTACACGGGCACGACCGCGCCGCCGACCCCCTTGACCTCGTATTTCCAGGCCCGCAGATGGACGGTGCGGCCCTCGAGGGTGACGGTCGCGCGGGCGGGCATTTCCTCCAGAAAGTCGTCCACCACCCATGCGACGGGTTCTTCGTGTTGCCAGCCCGTCGGGTCCAGCCGCTGATAGAAGTACCCCTTGCGATGGAGCAACGTCACGGCCACCATCGGCACTTTGAGGTCGGCCGCCGCGCGCAGGGTGTCCCCGGCCAGCACGCCCAGGCCGCCGCTATAGGTCGGTATCCCGGGCTCCAGCGCGATCTCCATCGAAAAGTACGCCACAACGTGCGGTCGGTCTGCTGCAGCGCTCATGGCGATGGTCTCCTTAACGTTGACGACGGCGTCAAAAACAGGACCCGCTCGAATGGGTCAGAATCCAATCCGCGGCCTGCCGGATTCCGGGCACAACGAGGGTGGGATCAGCCAATTCGGAGCGATGCTTGGCGCCGTGCCCGGTCAGCACATACACGCCCGAGGCCCCGACGCTGTGGGCGAAATCCATGTCGTGGGGATGATCGCCCACCACGAAAGAGCGCGAGAGGTCGAGGCCGTAGCTCTCCGCGGCCTTGAGAAGGAAATAAGGCCGAGGCTTGATGCAGCCGCAGTTCTCGGAGCGGCGGTGTGGGCACACATAGACCTCGTGGATGTGGATGCCCCACTGGGCCAACTGCGCCACCACGTGCGCATGGACGCGCTCGACCTCCTCCATCGTGACCACGCCCTCGGCTACTCCGGGCTGATTGGTCACGATGAAGAGCAGGAACTGCTTCCCCAGGCGCTGCAAGGCGGCCGGGCTGTCGGGGAAGAAGATGACCTCGGAAGGGCTGCGGATGTGACCGCGGTCCTCCATCAAGGTGCCGTCGCGGTCAAGAAAGACCGCGGGCCGTGCTTGCGATGGGGTGGGGATTCTCTGAGTCATCCGGCGGCCTCGCCGGGAGGCCGTTGGCTCTGAGGGTACGCCGCGGGAGCGGGGCTTGGGGTCGCCGCTGGGGCGTGGCGACCGAACCAGAACACCTTCAGCCGGCGCTTCAAGGGGCCGCTCTCCCCGGTTCCGTAGGAGAGGATAGGCGGCGGGGGCGGCTTCGGGATTCTGGGGAGCGAAAGGAATTTGAAGTTGGGCCCCCAGAGCCTCTCCATGGCCGCGCGGCGGTCCTCCAAAGGCGCGGCGTTGTATATGCGGAACCCCGGGTCTCCCGTGGATACGCCTTCTTGACTGAAGAGCATGTCGAAAAGGGCGGCGGCCTTCCGCTTCCACTCAAACAATGAGCCGCATTTCATCGTCTCCCTGAACAAGTAGCCCGGCCGCAGCGCGAACCTCCAATAGCAGTTCCGCGCGATGCGGTCAATGGCCTCGTTGGAGAGTTTCGTCCAGTGGCGCGCAAGGGGGCGGTCGGTCTCTTTGCCCAGCACCCATTCACGCCAATAATCGCAGCCCGTCCGGGCCACCATCTCCTTCCAATAGCCGCTCCAGGGCTTCGCCAACAGCTTGGAGAATTGAGCGTAATCCAGGTCGAGCTCCTTGGCGAATTCCACGGTCTCGTAAATCATCTTTTCGGACTCGCCCGGGTTGCCGATGAGGAAGAAGCCCAGGGCCATGATGTCCAGTTCCTTGCAGATTCGGATGGTCTTGCGGACCTGGTCGGGGGTGATGCCTTTTCGGACCTCATTGAGCACCTTTTGATGGACGCTCTCGATGCCGAAGTAAATGCGGTGGCATCCGGCTTTCTTCATTTCTCGGAGCAGTTCTTCGTCCACGGTATCCACACGGGAGCGGCAGCACCAGACGACGTCAAGCTTGCGCCGCTGAATTTCGCGGCAGATGGCCATGGTGCGTTTGCGTATCATGGGGAACTCATAGTCGAAGATGTCAATCTCGTGGATGTTGTAGTCTCGGACGCATTCCTCCATCTCGTCTACGACTTTTTCGGGGCTCCGAGGGTCGTAGGCCGTGCCGCCGGCCTCACAGAACACGCAGCGCATGGGGCATCCCTTGCTGGTGACCATCAGGCTGAAGTTTCGTCGGGTGGTGGGGAATTCGGCATAGAGTTCATTGGGCACGAGATGCCGAGCCGGGTTGGGGTAGTCGTCAAAACGCTCCGGCGGATCGTGGGGCGGGGTCTGGATGATCTCGCCGTTCTTCTTGTAGACCAACCCCGGGACTTCATCAAACCCTCGGCGGCCGCTCTCAAGTTCTTCCAGAAGCCGCGGCACCGTGTAGAGCGCCGAGTTCACACAGCCGAAGTCAATCTCTGGATGCGCCAGCGATTCCTTGGGATAGACCCGCAGGTTATACCCCCCGATAAGGATGGGCACGTTGAGACTCCTCTTGATATGGCGCGCCCACTCCAGCATGTCGGGGAACATGTACGTCGTGACTCGAAACCCGACGATGTCGGGGCGGAAAAGCTTCAGAATGTCCACCACCTCGGCTTTCGACAGCATCAGGGTCCGGGCGTCCACGATGATGCACTGGTGTCCGTGCTTCTCGGCTATCGCCGCCACCCACATCTCATTCAGGGGCGGAAAGACCCCGAAGTACTTCTGCACAATTCGGATGTTCTCTTCGTGCACCTTATAGTTGAACGGGTAGAAGACAAGCGCAAACCTCATAGGTCTCACCTCCTGCGAATTCGCTGATTGGCCCTCGAGGTTGCGAGGCATAACCGACAAGGGCCGCTACGCCTTCTTCCGTCCGAGGAAGTACACGCCCGAGGCCACGCGGTTCGCCGCAGGCGCTCGGGCTAGGAAGAAGTCAAGATACTTGATCCAAAACGTAAGCCATCCGGCGAGGAAGCGCGAGAGCGGGTCAAGCACGGGTACGACGGAAAGGGGAAGCGCAAGAAGCTCGCGGGCGAGCCACGCCGCAGCCGATGCGGGGCCATTGCTGACGCCAGACTCCACGTGTTCGAATCGTCCGCACAAGCGTCGGAGGCCTTCGAGCGTCACCCGCCAGGAGTCCGGCACTCCCGGCTCACCGTGATAGCCTTGCAGAAAAGGCACATTGAAATAGACCACGCCGCCGGGCTTCAATACGCGATACACCTCCGACACGACCCGGTGAGGATCGTCCACGTATTCCAGGAGCGCCGAAGAGCTTACGCCATAGAACGAGGCATCCTTGAACGGAAGATGCTGCGCGTCGGCCACACAGTCTACGCTCTCCGCCGGTACGATGTCAAGCGTCACCACGTTTGGCCCCCTCCGCTGTTTGCCCGCGCCCACGTCGAGCGCCTTGCCGTCACTTGGGACTTGGCCAAGAAACCATTGCGCGCGTTTCCGGGCTGCCGGGTTGTAAGACGGGCTGGGGGGCTGCACGAATGCCTTGAGGTCTTGCCAAGAGTTTGTGTGATCCGTCATGCCTTGCCTTCCAGAACCTGCTCACCCCAGCCTGCGCGACGCTCGGCCCTAGCGGCCACGATGGACGCGGCGACGGCAATGGCAAGGATGAGCAAGACGACGCCCAAAGACACGCCGATGGGAATATGATAGAAGTCGGAGAGGAGCATCTTGACGCCGATGAAGCAGAGGATGAGCGCCAGGCCCTTGTCCAGGTAGCGGAACATGCCCATCACGCCTGCCAACAGGAAGTAGAGCGCCCGTAAACCCAAGATGGCAAAGACGTTGGACGTGAAGACGACGAACGGGTCGCGGGTAATGGCGAAGATGGCTGGGATCGAGTCCACGGCAAACACCACATCCGTGGCTTCCACCTCAAGCAGGACCAGAAAGAGCGGGGTGGCGAAGAGCGCGCCGTTCTTCCGCACCAAGAATCTCGCGCCTTCAAGCGTTGGGGTTACGCGGAGATACTTGCGGGCGAGGACGAGGACGGGGTTGCGCTCAGGGTGAATGTCTTTGCCGCCGTGTCGGAACACCTTCACGCCGGCGAGCAGCACAATCGCGCCGAAGACGTACAGAACCCAGTGAAACCTCTGCAGCAGCGCGGCGCCGACAAGGATATACGTGAGCCGCATGACCACCGCGCTCAATATGCCCCAGAACAGCACCCGGTGCTGATACAGCTTGGGCACAGCAAAGTACGTGAAGATGATGGCGAAGACGAATACGTTGTCCATCGAGAGCGACCATTCGATCAGGTAGCCCGTGAGGAACTCCAAGGCGGCGGTGCGGTCGCGCAGGAAGTAGACCGCCGCGTGGAAGCCCAGCGCGAGCACGACCCAGACGGCCGTCCACGTCGCCGCCTCTCGCAATGAGGTCTCGTGGGCCTTTCGATGAAAAACCCCAAGGTCCAGTGCCAGCATGCCCGCCACGAAGACCCCGAATCCAATCCACAGATACACGGAGTCAACCATCAGAAAGCTCCTCCGGAAATCGTCCTCGTACTCGTCGTCGTACTCGGGCGTTTCGACGGCCGACGACGAGTACGAGTACGACGACGAGCACGATTCTCGCAAGTCGTGTTGTTCCAGGGGATATGAACAGCCCCTGTTGCTCTAGTTGAGGGCGCGGGCGCGCCGGTCTCGCGGCTGGCGGTGGAGGGGGACACCGCCTGGGAGGCCGTCCGCCGAAGCCGGATTTGGGCGGGAACGCGGCCATCCCGCCGCGGACCGGGCAGCCCGCACCCGAAAACACTCGTGCGGCAACTACTCAGAAGGGGTTGCGATGGCGTCCGCAGGCTGAATAGCCCGTTTTGCCAGGACTTGCGCAATCGCTTCCTTCAGCGGCGTGAGGTCCGACGATTTGACCACATAGTCGTCTGCGAGCCACGCCATGAAATTGTCCCGGTAACGACTATAGCCGCTGTAGATGATGACGGGCAGCGCGGGGGCCACGCTCAGCAGGCGCGGCAGCGCGTCCAAGCCGTCCATGAACGGCATGTGTAGGTCCAGCACCACCACGTCAGGTCGCTCTTCGCGCACCATCCGCAAGGCTTCCCGTCCGTCTTGCGCCAGCCGAACCGCGTACCCTTCCTCAGTCAATTCCTCCTCAAAGAGTATCCGCTGGTGCGGGTCGTTCTCGACGAGGAGTACGGTCGTCTTTCCCTTGACCCGCTTGTACGCTTCGCCATCGGCCCACATAAGAGCCTGCTGGAACGCGCTGTCATCACCCATCAACGCCCTCTCCAGCATTCGATCAATCTTCTCCGCTTCTGTGGGGATGACCCGACGCGCCTTCAGAAGCAGCCTCTGGGTCTGTAGCATCAAGTGCCGCTCTTCGCCTCGCTTCAAAGGATGGTCATGGGACAGACCCTCGGCGGCTCGAAGATAGACCGTGGCAATGAGGTAAGCATCATCCACATAGCCGAACAGGCCGTGTTCATCTTCCGCAATCAGATCCTGAGGGTGATGCAGGTAGCCCAGGATGTGGCCGTTCAGCTTTTTCACGTCGGATGACACTGCCGTCTGAGTCCACAAGCGCCTCAATCGTCCCAGCAGTGACGGCATCATCCGCACCAGGCCGCGCAGGCTGCTCTCGCATTCAGTCGCCTCGTGAGGCGCTACGCGCTGGCGAATCCTTTGGGCAAACTCCGTTCCCCCGCTACGACCCAGATGGCGCAGTCGGTCGGCTAAAGGCATGTCTTTGGAATGCATATTCCGTTACCTCCGGTGTCAGGATGGACTCTCGTTTTCGCTCTTACCTATCCGTCCTCTGCCCCTGCCCCGCCCAATGTGACTAACTTTCCATCAGGAGTGCAGACTTCCGCCTGCTAAAAGGCCGAAAAGGGCAGCCTGAAGGCTGCACTCCAGAATGTCAGCGCCGTTGAGCACGGGGCAGGCGCTTGGGCGATCCGCCTGCTCACAGGCGCTGGCCCAGGGGCGTGGCGATCCTTGCCGTCCGTGGAGCGCGGACTGCACGCGGAGGCCGCACGGCGAACGACGACGCCATCGCCTCCAATCGCTCAATGCGCTCCGCTATGGGCGGGTGGGTGCTGAAGAGCGTGAGAAGTCCCCCGCCGCGCAGCGGATTGACAATGAACAGGTGCGCGGTCGCGGGGCTGGCCTGGGTGGGGAAGAAATGCGCCCTCTGCTCCAGTTGACGCAGAGCGCTCGCCAGGCCCAGGGGATTGCCACCTATCCGCGCTCCAGTCGCGTCCGCCAGATACTCCCGCGAGCGGGTAATCGCCAGTTGAACGACCAGCGCGGCCAGCGGAGCGACGATGAGCAGGAAGAGATACCCCAGCGCCTCACCGAGTCCGCCGCGATCATGCCCGTCATCGCTGCGGCTCGTCCCGCCGAAGATCGCCGCCCAGCGCGCCATGTCGGCGATCATGGTAATCGCGCCCGCCATGACCGCCGCCATCGTGCTGACCAGCAGGTCGCGGTTCTTGATGTGCGCGAGTTCGTGGGCCGTGACGCCTTCCAACTCCTCGTAGTCCAGCGCGTGCAGCAGACCCGCGGTGTAGGCCACGGCCGCGTGGCGCGGACTGCGACCGGTGGCGAACGCGTTCAGACTCGACTGGGG
>Ga0194125_10009399_pt1 | contig 13582 bp, 7 predicted proteins | sample TA2KigC250mmetaG_FD_148626 | JGI IMG/M metagenome (GOLD analysis project Ga0194125, IMG submission 148626) | Freshwater microbial communities from Lake Tanganyika, Tanzania - TA2015034 Kigoma Deep Cast 250m | ecosystem: Environmental > Aquatic > Freshwater > Lake | place: Tanzania: Lake... | reverse complement strand
ATGGGCACCTGGCACCTTCCGCCCACGGAGGTGTAGGTGAGGAGTTCCTGGCCGATGGGCAGGTAGCCGTCCACCACGAGGGCCGCGCCGGTGGTCCAGGGCACGGCGGTCTTGTTGGCAAGCTCCACCTGGTGCCAGACCTCGTTCCGCAGGATTCGGATGGGCGAGGCGTGCTTGCCCGAGTCGGGCAGGCTCTCGGCGCCGGAGCGGGCGAGCTGCACGTCCCACGTGTGGATGCTGCGGCAGGGCACCTTGGCGGAGATGACTGGCACGGCGGCCCGCTCGCCCGCCCGCAGCGAGAGCTTGGGCACGTGGTAGACGAAGAGGTCCTGGGCCTGCTCGCCGGCCAGCTCTGCCGGGAGCGCGGGCACGGCCGGCCCCTCGCCCGGGGGCGGAGGCGGAGCCACCCGCTCGCCGCGAACCTCTCCCGCCCGCTGGGTGAAGAGGACGTTGGACATGGATTGGTCCATGATCTGCGGCGCCGCGCGCCGCAACGGGTCCGCGATGCCGCCCATGAAGGTCAGCGGCGAGGCCAGGTTGCGGAACCGAAAGCTCGGCACGCCCACCACGAGGTCCACCGGCACGCCCGCCAGGTCTTCGGCCTCGTTGAGCACCTCGGCCTGCATCGCCATGTCGGCCTCTTTCTCGCCCAGCGCGATGCGATAGGTGGGTATCCAGCGGATGCCCGGCCCCAGGAAGTTCAGCTCGACCTCCACCGCCCCCTCCGCCACCTTGGGGTCGAACTCCAGCACCAGCCGCTTCTCGGTCTCCTGCTTCCCCTGCTTGGCGATGATCTGCTGGCGCGAGACCATGCTGAGGAGCTTGCCCTTGGTGGGCACGACCCAGAACGAGCCGAGGATGGCGTTCTCGGGCAGCCCTTCGATGAAGGCGCGGCCCGCGCCGTCCACCTTGCCCGTGGCCTTCTTCACGAGCATGCAGAAGCCGTCCTTGAAGACCACGGCGCGAGCCAGCTTGGCGTCCAGCTTGGCCTCCCCCTCCTCACCTGCCCACCCGCAGGCCGCCCACGTACACACCGCCGCCGCCAACCCTGCAAGCTTACCCATGTCTCAGCCCCCTGAGTGTTCTTGCCCTCCCGAACGTTCCACAGGCCTCTGGCCTGTGGCAACAACAGAAACTACTTCGTAGCTGCGGTGACGAGGACGTTGCGGCCGTCCACCCGCAGCAACAGGTCGCCGGAGAGCGCCAGGACGCCCTGGCGGTCCTGGCTCACGAGCTGCTCGACAAGCTGCCAGTACTCTGGCGAGCCGAAGACGATTGTGCGGTCGGGCCTCAAGCCCTTCGCGGCGTCCGCGGCCGCCTGAGAGTCGATCCACTTCGTGCCGCGCTGGAAGAGCGCGCGGTCGCTCACCTGCTGCACCGCGGCCGTCGTCACGCGGTCCATGTTCGAGTCATAGTAGAGGTTGTTGTAGTTGAGCGTGTTTTGCGCTCGTTGCGCCTGGCGGTTGACCTCCTGGTTGATCGAGGCGATGCCGACGCGGGCGTGCATGGCGCGTCGTTCGAGGTTGTACTGCGCCTGCTGGTTGAGGGCGTCGCGGCGCGTCAGGTCGGTGCCCTCGCGGGCGAGGAAGGCGGTGTACTCGGTGAGGATGCCGAAGTCTGTTGAGAGGCGGACGATTTCGCCGACGAGCTCCTTGAGCTTCGCCTCGCTCGCCTCGGCGGAGAGGCCGGCCTTCTTGGCCACGGCGACGATGATTTCCTTCACCCTGGGGCTCTGCTTGTAGTAGATTCGATTCGGGCCGATGTCCGCGCCCAGCTCGCGCACGGCGTCAACCAGCACGGCGATCTTGCGGCTCGCCCACAGCCGCGGCACGAAGGCGTTCCGGGTCGTCGCCTTGTCCAGCTCGAACGTGAAGGGGAACGCCCGCCTCTTGCCCAGGTAGTTCCCGCTCACGGAGAATGTAATGGGCTGGCCGCCCATATACTGGCCGAGCACCACAAGCTGTTCGCCCTCGAAGAGGTCGGGCAGCTTGCCCGGAATGACGTCGAGGACCCGACCGGGGGCTGACGACTTGTCGGACCCTGCGACCTCCAGTTTCGTGTCGGCCAGCACGGGGCCGGCCAGCCGCTTGAATACGCCCGAAACCTTCACCTCCACGTTCTCGGTCGGCAGCACGTAGCTGGCCGTCCCTCGCGTCTCCAGAGCTATCCGCTCCAGCAGCGGGGTGTTCACGTCCGTGCCAACTCCGAAGGCGAACACGCGGCGGTTGTGGACGTTCGCCCGCAGCGTCGCGTCGCGTATCGCCACCTCCGCGGTCTGCCCCACCGTGGGCAAGCCGTCCGTGAGGAAGAGCACCATCGGCAGGAAGCCCTCGATGGGCCGCGGGCGGAGCGCCTCCACGAGTGCGTCGTGGAGGTTCGTCCCCCCGCGGGCATTCACGGCGGCGAGATACTCCCGCGCCTTCTTCACGCTCTCGCGGGTCCTCAGCACCGGCCGCTCGGCGAAGTAGCTCACCTGGTCGTTATAGACGATGATGTTGAACGCCTCGCCATCGTTCAGCCCGGCGAGGATTTGGCCCGCGGCCTCCCGCACCTGCTCTAGCTTCTCGCCGCCCATCGAGCCTGAGCGGTCGAAGACCATCGTCACCTCCCGCTTGATGGCCGGCGCATCCTTCTCAAGCCTTGCGGGCAGGCCGGCCAGGAGCAGGAAGTAGCCGCCGCCAACCTTCGGGTCGGGGTACGCGAAGAGCGTGGCCGACACCCCCTCCTGCTCGACGAGATATGAGAGGCGGAACGCGCCGGGGTCGGTCTGCGCCTCCTTGGCAATCGCCGCCTCCACCTCGCAACTGCCGATGCGCCTCACATCCAGCTTGTGGCTCGGTGAGTAGACCGTCGAGATGGGGGCCGACGACTTTATCCGCACCTTGACGTTCCAGGGGATCGTGTAGTAGACGCTCTCGGTGCGGGGGAGCACGTAGTCAACTCGGTTGCCCTCGGCGGTCACGAGGCCCTCATAGGTCAGCCGCACCTTCTGCGGGCTGCGAGCCTCCACGGGGAAGACGCTCGACCGCACGAGGCTCGTGCCCACGAACTCCAGCAACGCCGGGTCGCGCATCTTCGACACGATGCTCTGGTACGTGCGCCGCGCCTCGTCCCTCGCCAGCACCTCCGCCGTCGCCTCGCGTGCCGCCCCCTCGAACGTGAAGCCGCGCACCGCCACCCCCTCCGGCACGGGCACCAGCAGCTCGGCCTCCTGACGCTCCCCCGCGGGGTTCATCAGCGCGATGTCCAGACACGTCGTCGCCACCCGCTCCGCGATCACCACCTGTGCGCCCACCTCGGTGATATGGACAGGCTGCCGCGTCTCGGCGGAAAACACCCTCCGCTGCGGCACCACGAGGTTCGACGCCATCGGCCGCATGCTGTGGGGCGCCACTCCCCCCGCCTCCGCCGCCCCAGCGCACAGCAGCGCCACGGCAGCAACCCAACCGCTTCGTATCCTCTTGCGCGAAGTCATCTCTGGGTCCTCCTGTGGCGGGTCCCCGACCCACCCGCCGCGCGCTCATTCTACACCCACTTCCCCGCGATTGATCGTAAAGGATGTGTAACAAGCTTCTGTTGCGCAGCGGCGCCCACAGAGTTCGCCACGCGGGCTTCAGCCTTCTGCGAGCATGAATCAAGACTCGCGCCCCTCCGCCCTTCTCAGGGCAGGAGGGCTGGCCCGGTCCACCTGGCGCAAACGCCGAGCCATAAGCCTATGCTTGCCAAAGTGTTACGCCGAGGAGCCTTGGGCACCCCGGCAGGCTCAATCAAGACTCGCGCCCCCCGGGGGGCGCGAGTCTTGAACTGGGTCGTGGGCGCGGACGAAGGAAGCCACCGCTCCAACAGGCTTCGCGCCCTTTGACCGAGGCGACCCGCGGCTCGCGTGGCCAATAAGGGACAGGCGGGCCGCCCCTCCCCACACGGCGCGAGTGGGCTGCGATAGCCGATTTGCGCGGCGCGCACCCCTGTGTAGCCGCAACCGTCCCGGTTGCGGCCCTGCTCGTAGTGCGGGCTTCAGCCCGTTCCCCCCCACGGCCTGAAGCCCGCACTACGAACCTGGGGCCGGCTCGACCCTGATGATGTAGTGGAAGATCTCGTCGAGGAACGTCCCGCGCGCCGGCTCGTCAACCGCAATATCAATCAGGTTATATGTCTTCCGCACCTGCCCGTCGCTCTGAATCTGCCGATATGCTCGGACTGGCACGGACTTGGAAGGTTGGCGCCGGCCCAGCCCGCTCCGGCGGGCGGCAGAGGGTAGCCACGGGCGTAAGCCCGTGGGTCACAGCATCACCCCCGCCAAGCCCGCGCAGGGGGCGGCAGAAGCCCTGGTTCGCAAGCGTCCTATGATTTCTGCCGCGCCCCCTGCCGGGGCTGAGGTGGGCTTGCTCACCGCTTTCCACGGGCTTACGCCCGTGGCTATCCTCTGACGCCCTGCGGGCTGGCCCGCGCCCTTTAGCCAGTGACGTTCCGCTCTGTGCCTGCTCTCATGCAACCCGGCCATTCTTGCTCAGCAAGACGATGCTCTCTCGGACGGGCCGGCGGCCGAACTGGGCCATCTGCTGGGAGCTGTTGCCCTTGTAGCGCGTGACCCAGATTTCCTCGGTGGCGAGGCCGTGCTGCGCCGCAAGCTCCGAGAGCATGAGGTCGGTCGGCACGTGCTCGCCGGCGAACTGCGCGTTTGCAACCACGAGGGCTACGCGGCCGCCAGGCCGCAGGTAGGCCGCGAGACTGCGGATGACGAGGTTCATATCCTCGAAGTAGCCGCGAATCATGATCGGGATGCGGTCGTTGTTGAGATTGCGCCTGCCCAATGCCGACAGGATTTCGTCGAGGGCCGGGAGGCGGACGTCCTTGCCCTGGTGCTCGCGGGCCTCGATGTGGGACCTCAGGAGGCTGTGGCGAATCTGGCGCATGTCGTCGGGGTCCCTCACGCACAGCAGGCAGAGCTCCAGGGCGTAGGTGCGCGAGTAGTCGTAGCGGTTGAGGTAGGGCGGCGAGGTGATGGCGGCGGCGATGCGGCCGACGTACTTGCGCGGCAGGCACATCTCGCGCGCGTCGCCCTCCAGCATCGTGGCCTTTCCGGGGTGCCCCTTGAAGAGCACCCGCCGCTGCCGGGAGATGTCCACGATCATCGTCATCAACTGCTCGCGGAGCGCGTCGCGCACCGCGGGAATGGACCGCTCTACGAGTCGCAGGAACTGCCCGTCCTTCGACGTCCGGCTCACCCCCTCCAGGATGCTCAACAGGCCCAAGGTCAGGAAGCCGCGCACCGGCTCAGCGAACGTGTCTATCTCCTCTTTGAAGAAGAGGATGTCGTCCCTGGTGCGTGGGTCGTAGGCGAGGTCAATGATCTTGAGCTCGGGAAAGCGCGACCGGGGCGGCCTGACGGGACGCGACAACAGGTCGTCCACCGCGCGAACCAGGACGTCCAGGTTCGGCCAGTCCTGGAGCTTGATGTTGGCCACGTAGACGGCGATGGGCAGAATATCGAGCCCGACCGCCGTGCGGCCGTACTCCTTGCAGGCCAGGAGCGTGGTGCCGCAGCCGGCAAACGGGTCGAGCACGACGTCCGACCTGCCGACGCCCAGCCTGTCGAGCAGGCGGAAGACCAGCTCGCGCGAGAAGCCCTCCTTGTACTTGAACCAGTTGTAGACCGGGAGTTCCTTGTTCGGCACATAGGTGACGAGGCGGCGCAGGTCCAGGCGTTCGACGAGCGCCCCGGCGTAGGCATTGTCGAGCGCGGCCCGCTGCGTGGAATCCTCGGAAGGCGTTTCGGCAGCCGCCCGTCTTGGCTGCCTGATGAGAGCCTGTGGGCCGGCGCTCTCGGCCTCCGCGAGAGAGAGGAGATAGCCCTGGGCCGGGTCGAGCACGCGCGGCGCGTCGTCCCGCGCCCGCGCGTCGGTGGGCTCGTAGGGGGTCCCCCCGGGGGCGTTTGGCTTCGGACCAATCCGGCGCATCGAACGCTTCTCTCCAAGTGTCCTCCCTGGCGATTATATGGCCGCCGCGCTCCTCAGTCAACACAACCCCCGCGGCCGGGCACGATAGAGCGTCTGTATGCACCAGAGCGTGATCGGTCCGTATCCACGGAGCTTGGCTCGGCAGGGCCGGCGATAGCTCGGCCCAGACGGCCATTGAGCGTCTTCCGGAGTTGGCCAACTCCGGAGAAGCCGCCGGATGCATCCGGGCGCGCGCAGGCGTTTACGGACCTCGCGAGGTCCGTAGCACAAGGCGCAAGCGGGGCCGGCGCTAGCTCGGCCCAGACGGCTCTTGAGTGTCTTCCGGAGTTGGCCAACTCCGGAAAAGGCGCCGGAGGCACCCGGGCGCGCGCAGGCGTTTGCGGACCTCGCGGGGTCCGTAGCACGAGGCGCGGGCGGGGCCGGCGGTAGCTCGACCCAGACGGCTCTTGAGTGTCTTCCTGAGTTGGCCAACTCCGGAAAAGGCGCCGGAGGCATCCGGGCGCGCGCAGGCGTTTACGGACCTCGCGATGTCCGTAGCACGAGGCGCGGGCGGGGCCGGCGGCGGCTCGGCCCAGGCGGCTCTTGAGTCTCTTCCGGAGTTGGCCAACTCCGGAAAAGGCGCCGGAGGCACCCGCGCGCGCAGGCTCTTACGAACCTCGCGGGGTCCGTAGCACGAGGCGCGGGCGGGGCCGGCGGCGGCTCGGCCCAGGCGGCTCTTGAGTGTCTTCCGGAGTTGGCCAACTCCGGTAAAGGCGCCGGAGGCACCCGCGCGCGCAGGCTCTTACGGACCTCGCGGGGTCCGTAGCACGAGGCGCGGGCGGGGCCGGCGGCGGCTGGGCCCAGACGGCTCTTGAGTGTCTTCCGGAGTTGGCCAACTCCGGATAAGCGGCCGGAGGCATCCGGGCGCGCGCAGCCTCTTACGGACCTCGCCGGCTCCGTAGCACGAGGCGCGGGCGGGGCCGGCGGCGGCTCGGCCCAGACGGCTCTTGAGTGTCTTGCGGAGTTGGCCAACTCCGGAAAAGGGGCCGGAGGCATACGGCAGCGCACCGGCGCCTACGGAGCTCGCGAGGTCCGTAGCACGAGGCGCGGGCGGGGCCGGCGCTAGCTCGGCCGAGGCGGCTCTTGAGTGCCTTCCGGAGTTGGCCAACTCCGGAAAAGCGGCCGGAGACATACGGCAGCGCGCCGGCGCCTACGGACCTCGCGAGGTCCGTAGCACGAGGCGCGGGCGGGGCCGGCGAGGGCTCTTGAGTGTCTTCCGGAGTTGGCCAACTCCGGAAAAGTGGCCGGAGGCATCCGGGCGCGCGCAGGCGTTTGCTGACCTCGCGAGGTCCGTAGCACGAGACGCGGGCGGGGCCGGCGGCTCGGCCCAGACGGCTCTTGAGCGTCTTCCGGAGTTGGCCAACTCCGGAAAAGCGACCGGAGGCACCCGGGCGCGCGCAGGCTCTTACTGACCTCGCGATGTCCGTAAACGGAGGCGCAGGAGCGCCGACCAGAGGGCGTTTCGGAATCAGCCAAGTCCGGAACAGGCGCGGCGAGCGGCGAGGCGACCGCAGATGTACTTACGGGCATTCGAGGTCCGTCATCCGGGGGCGGTGGCGGCCACGGGCGGTTCCGGAGTTGGCCAACTCCGGGACCTACACTGCGGGGGACAAGGCGCCGGAGTGAGGGCTATCCTGGGCTGGAGGGCGATTGCGGGGACCGGGGACGGATGGGTATAATGAGTGGCGGTTGGGAAGAGCACGCCCAAGCTGAGCTTGGGCGTGGCACCCCTGGACTTGTCCGGTGAAGAGCGGGTGCCACGCCCAAACTCGTTTGGGCGTGGTGGACTCGCTCCGTCTGTGCTTGCCCTTTGGGCGGGGCTTCGGCCGCCTGGGAGAAGAGATGGCCGCCCCAACGGTTTCCACCGCTTGTCCCCACTGCTCGGCGCGGGTGCGCGCGCCGAGGGAGCTGGTTGGCCGGGCGGCGCGGTGCCCGAAGTGCGGCAAGAGTTTCGTGGTGGCTGCCCCGCCCGAGCCGAAGCCTGCCCCAGAGCCGAGCCAGGCACCGTCGGGCGAATTGAGGCTGCTCGATGAGGCCGCGGAGGAGGCCAAACGCGCCAGGCTCGCCCGTCCGACCGGCACGTTCCCCTGCCCTGCCTGCCACGCCCCGCTGCCGGAGGGGGCCGTGCTGTGCGTCAAGTGCGGCACAAGCGTCCAGTCAGGCCGCCGCCTCCTCACCAAGGCCCGCGTCCGCGTGGGCGATGAGGCGGAGGAGATCCGCTCCTGGGTCAGCGGCGTCAGCCTCATCCTCCCACTCGCAATCGTCCCATACCGCACCACCATCCCACAGAAGCGGTCCACCCTGGCAAACACGATCCTCGTCGTCGCCACCTGCCTCATCTCCTTCTATGCTTTGATCATCCTCGTAGGGAAGACTGAGCGCGGGCAGGAGGCGTTCCTTCGCAGGTACGGCCTGTGCCCTGGCGATGACTTCGCGGCACACCAGCTTGTCACGCACCTTTTCCTCCACGCGGGCCTCGCCCACCTCGTGGGCAACATGGTTTTCCTCTGGGTGTTCGGGGCGGCGGTGAGCTCGGTGCTCGGCTGGCAGTGGTATCCTGCCCTCTACCTCATCCTCGGCGCGCTCGCCGGCTACATCGGCCACGTCGCTCTCGGCTCCTACGAGTTCGACTTGCCCCTCATCGGCGCGTCGGGCGCCATCTGCGGCCTGACGGGACTCTACCTCGTGCTGTTCCCGCGCCACGACATCCACATGGCCGCCTGGTTCCGCCTGTTCTGGTGGACCGAGGTCCACATCAAGACCTTCCCCATGACCGGCATCTACGCCGTGCTGTTCTTCACCGCGTTCGACGTCGCCGCGCTGGCCCTCGGCTGGGCGGGCGCCGTCGCACACGGGGTCCACATCGCCGGCTTCCTCAGCGGGTTCCTCCTCGGCATCGCCTTCCTACTCACCGGCTTCGTCAAGAGCGAGGGCTACGACCTCCTCACCTGGCTCGTCGGCGACCGCTGGCGCTTCGCCCCGCGACCGGATGTGAGCCCCGAGAATGGTCCCCAGCAGCGGTATCGTGACTCGTCTCCGAAGCTCCGAATGGAGCGTACTATAGCAGCCCAGGGCGAAGCCCTGGGAAAGGCGGGCGGCCCGATTCAGCCCTGTAGGGGCGTACTGACCACCGCGGGTAGGACGTTGCGCCCGGACCACGTAGTACGCCCCTTCAGGGCTGGCCTTCCTATCGCCTCTGTTCCCAGGGCTTCGCCCTGGGCTGCTATAGTACGGCCCCTGTCGGGCTCCAGATTGCTTCACCGCGGTGGGGGCCCTGGCGGACCCTCCGCATTTGACGTTGGCGGGGTTTCCGCTACAATACTGCGGCACCGCACAGGGCGGCGCGGTAACCCCCATGGAAGGAGAAGGCATGCGCGGCAACCTGGTCAGGCTTCTCGTGGCGCTCGCCGGCGGGGCTCTCGTCCTCGTCGGCTGCATCGAGTCCAAGGCCACCCTCACCGTGAACCCCGACGGGAGCGGGACGCTTGAGCAGACCCTCTACATCAAGCAGCAGGAGGGCCAGGACGCCAAGGAGCTCACGGTCGAGAAAGTGAAGGAGAACTGCACGAAGGGTGCGGCCCAACTGGGCGAAGGCGTGACCCTGGCCTCCGTGGCCGCGGCCGAGCCGCGTCCGAAGTGGAATGGGTTCAAGATAACCTACAACGTCGCCGACATCTCGAAGCTCAAGGTGGGCTACCTGCCCCCGATGGGCGGCGGCAAGGCCGACCCCGACGAGCTGATGACCTTCCAGTTCAAGCCCGGCCAGCTCACCATCGTCCGCCCGCCCCTCAAGGTCGGCGAGGAGAAGGAAGGCGGCAAGGACGACGATGCGGCCGCAGCCGCCGCCTTCGAGGGCGCGAACATCGAGTTCCATCTCCGCGTCAAGGGCGCCATCACCACCACCAACGCCGAGCACGTGAACGCCGACAAGACGGGCCTCCTCCTCTTCCGCGAGGACCTCGGCGGCCTGCTTAAGGACAAGCAGGCCCTCGCCATTGCGAAGGCGATGGGCAAGATCAAGGACCCCGCCGAGCTCCGCGCCAAGCTCAAGGACGCCACCCTCGCCAAGTACGTCCAAATGCAGTCCGAGGACACGGTCACCATCGAGTTCAAGTGAGCCGTGCCCGGCTGACGCCATCGTTCTTCCGCAATCGTCCTCGTCCTCGTCCCTCGTCCTCGTCCTCGACACTTCTGCCCCAAAGCCAGGAGAACCGAGGACGAAGGACGAGGACGAGGGACGAGGACGATAGGAGGACGTGGAAGCAGGCAGGGGACAGGACGAGGAGGCAGGCGAAGGCCAGGATCAGGGCGATCCCCTGCGTCCGCACGATCTCATCCCGAAGCGGAGCGGCCGGGGCGGGGTCTGGCCTCGGCCATTCGGCCACGCGGAATGCGACCTGAGGGACACACCCCATGCACCGCCCGAGGCCGGCCGCTCGCTCCGCCGAGCGAACGCCCGCGGCGTATTCGGCGGCCACCTCGGCGGCTGAAGAGCGCTTCTCTTGGAGTCGGCCCCTGGCGGCTAGCAGCTCCGGGGCGACGCGCAGGCGAGCCTGTAGCTCGCTCACTTTCTGCCTGGCGTCCATCGCCCTGACCTTCGTCGTGGCGTCTATCGCGCCAGCCCCGCCTTGTGCCCACCACTCCGCCTCTGCCTTCGCTCCACAGAGCTCGGCCGCCAGCTCTGGAACGCTGTCGCACAGCCAGGGGTAGGTCTGATTGAACTCCCGGATCTCCTCGTCAATGACCACCAACGCAGTCCTGGCCTCGGCGAGCTTGTCGCGGTAGCACTTGAGGTCGGCTCGCGCCTTCGCCTCCCGCTCGCGCTCGTCCTCCCCGACGAACCTGCGGAGGAGCGCCCTCAAGTTCGCGGCATTCCGGGCGGGGTCCGGGCCGCGGCAGACGACCTCAAGGGTGTCATCCTCACGAGCCGCAGCGCGCACCAGGGCGTTCACTTCCTCATAGGCGGCCTCGACGTGGCTCCGGTCGTCCAGGTCTATCGGGCGGCCCAGGCTGATCTTCCCCTCGCGGAGGAGCTCGACCACGCTGCTCCAGGCGAGCACCCTGGTGGTGAACCCCCTGGCGGCCCACCAGACCCTTTCACCCCTCGTCTCGGAGCCGAGGGTGGCGAAGGACTCGTCATTGGGAACGAGGATGCCCCGGGCCTGGCAGGCCGCCTGCCCCGTCAGGCGGCGCGAGAGCCGCCAGGCGAGGACCGCGGCGCGGTCCGACACGACCACCGCCACCGAGCAGAGCGCGCCCGCCAGGCCGAGCGCGGCAACGCCCGAGCGCCACACTGCCGCGACCTCCTTGCTGGAAATGCTCAATCGCATCAACCAGTGGGTCGCATTACGGACGGGCTTTGCTGCGGAGGGCCATCGTACGAAGGAGGGCCGATGCCGTGATGAGCAGCGTTGCGCCGATGGTGAGGGCCGCGGTGGCGCTTTCGTTCGGGAGGTGGAACCTGCCGATCCAGGCGCTGAAGCTGGACGCCACGCTGCCCAGGACTATGACCGCCAGGACCCATCCGCTGCCGCGGAAGTGCTCCTCCAGGTAGGCCAGCGACAGGGTGTCGTTGACCTGGAAGCTGTCCCACATCGGGAACCCGAAGAAGAACTTGTTGCACATGAAGAGCACCACGGTGAGCGCGGCCGTGGGCGGGCTGGCTCCGAGGTAGCACATGAAGAAGTAGAAGAAAACCACCACTGAGCCCGACGCGATGACCTCGAGAATCTCGAACGCCACGGGGTCCGGGAAGGGCAGCAGGCCGGCAAGGTACGGCCCCAGGAGCCTGTAGCAGAAGGGGCTGGGGACGTTTCTGGCGAGCCCTGGGACCGCCTGGGCGATGGCGCGGTACTTCGGGAAGTCCATCCCGCGCCAGTGCTGGCTCGAAAGGTCGTCTATCTGCCCGTAGAAGAACACCTCGGCGCCAAAGGCGAGCGCGAGGACGAGGAGCGGGGCCGTGTGCCTTTTCATGTGAGCTCGGTTCAAGAACATCACCGTGGGTGCCTTCGGAATGTTGAATGATGAATGTTGAATGTTGAATGTTGAATGTCGAATGTCGAACTGCGAAGAACAGAGCGGGCTCTTGGCCTGGTTTGTCATTCAGCATTCAGCGTTCAACATTCAACATTCCCTCTGCCACATGCGCGCAACGCGCGCAGTCAGGAACGAATCCCCCATGCGCCACAACTGAGTGCTGTGCGCACCATGCGCTCGTAGTTTGCGAGCATGCGGGGGGTGCAGACCGGCGCGTAGGGCGAGGCGGTGGGGGCGACGATGAGGCCGGTCGGGCCGGCATCCCGGACGAGCTGCCGCACCTGCCGCTCGATCTCGCCGGATGACAGCGTGAAGAGGTCGCCCACCTGGATGTTCCCCTCGATGCACACCTTGCCTGCGAGCGCGGCCTTGGCCTCGGCGGCGGTCACGTTGCCCATCGGCGGGGCCTCGACGGGGTGGAGCGCGTTCGCGCCGGCCTCCACGAAGCCCGCCAGCAGGCCCTTGAGCGAGCCGTGGCAGTGGACGTGTACCAGCCCCTCCGCCTCGTGGATGCGCGAGAAGAGGCGCCCGTCGTACGCCACGTTGAACTCCCAGAAGTCGTTCGGCCCGTGGAGCGGCGGGGCGATGTACTCCTGCCCCGAGACGCCGAAGTAGGGGCCGACGTCGCGCGCGAGGAGCCAGTCAATCACCCGCAGGGCGCGCTGCGTAGTGTGTTCGAGGAGCTCGTGGATGAGGCCGCGGTCCTCGATGCTCAGGAGCGCGAACGCCTCGGAGCCGAAGAGGTCGGCCACGTGGCCGCCGGGGTTCATGTCGTGGAGGTGGGCCTCCACGATTCCGCGCTCGGCGGCCTGGTCGCGGAGGGCGAAGAAGCTGGCGGCGTCGCCGCTCGGCTCGGGCTCGGGCAGCGACATCCATTTCAGCGCGTCGTCGCGGCCGGCCAGCCAGTGCTTGCGGGTCATGCCCGGCTGGCCCTTGCGGCCGGCGAGGTGCTGGTGGACCAGTTCGCCGCGTGGCGTGGGCATCAGGGTGGTCACGAGGTCGAAATCGTCGTCGTAGCGCTCCACGCGGCGGGCCGTGGGCGGCGGGGGGAAGGCCTGCGCCGTGCTCCACGCCCACTTGAGGTCGCAGGTCTCGCACACCAGCTTGCGGAGCGGCGCGTAGGAGTCGTGCGGCGGCCTGGCGTCCGACACGCCGCGCACGAAGACCGGCACGCGGTCCGTCGGCAGGCAGCGGTAGGCGGCGTCGAGGCGTTCGCGGGAGGTCATGGGCTTCTTCCTTGCAGGGAACTCTATCATGGAGCCGGCGAGCGGTCAACAGGGGAATCCAGATCTGCCCCCTCTCCCGGGTCCAATAACGCACTTGTACGCACCAGCGCACCACACGGTCGCTCGCCCCTTTGGGACGAGCCCCCTGGTGGCGGCGTTGCGGACCCCCGCGGGCCCGTCCAAGCCCGTCATTGCACCTCTACACCAGGGTGCGTGTAATCTCCTACGGTGCTGAGGTGAGGGGGTGGGCATCCCAGAAGCGGTCCCAGGAGCCGTCGGTGGAAGCGAGGTGAGCAACGACCTGGAGGGTTTGCTCGGCACCTG
>Ga0194125_10009397_pt1 | contig 13583 bp, 8 predicted proteins | sample TA2KigC250mmetaG_FD_148626 | JGI IMG/M metagenome (GOLD analysis project Ga0194125, IMG submission 148626) | Freshwater microbial communities from Lake Tanganyika, Tanzania - TA2015034 Kigoma Deep Cast 250m | ecosystem: Environmental > Aquatic > Freshwater > Lake | place: Tanzania: Lake... | reverse complement strand
GATCTCTTGAACATCCATGTCCATTCTCCTTATAAACTCATGGTTCACAAGGAGTTATCGACCGCCAACCCTCGCTCGCTTGAGCCTATCTCGCGCTGTCGTATTAGTGAGCGAGCGGGGACCCCGTTGACAACGCGGTTATGGTAACGTGTGTGTTCCTTCTCGCCCTCGGGAACTCCCGGGACGTAGCCCATTCCGCACTTTGGACAGGTCGTCATACGTCGATGTTCTCCACGCTCAACGTCACTCCTCAGGCGCGGCCTTCACGACGTCGCCCGAAGGAGTTAGTTGGCTGTGTTCGTCGTTCCACACAATTGCCTTTGCTGACCAGATTTCCCTCATGTTCCCATACACGTAAGACGAACCCACCGGTGTGATCATTCCCGCGCCGGCCCCGCGCTGTAAACCAATGAGTGCATCAGCTCCCATCGCTCTTGCCTGGCGCTTCAAGTTGTTGATTGTGTCGGTCGGGCTATGGAGTCTTCCGGCATTTGCCTCGACAACACCTATGATTTTGTACGGCCTTGAGATGTCTGCCTCGTCCCTTATTTCGATTGGGAAATCGGGTGACTTCGCTGGGCGTGCATGGGTTTCGTATGGTATGCTACGAGTATTGACACAACCAGCAGAGATGAGTGTCACAAGGCATCCGATGGTGAATCCAAGCAATCTCTCCATCTCTCTCTCCTTCGGGCAACAATACATATTTCGATCTGCAACTGGGAGCGCTATCCCCCAAACTCCCCGGCCTAGCAGCTTCGGTCGGTCTGTATCTATGTCTGGCCGTGGCAGAACCATGGACGTCCCAGGTGCGTTTGTCTCCGACATTGCCGCCATACGATTCTCTCCAACCTTTGCCCACGATTATAGCTGGTCTGGTCGACTAGGTCAAGAGGGAGAAAAGGGGTCGGTCCTCGGATTACAGTGCAACTGCCCCGCTGCCTATTCCTGAGAACTGCCCCTTCTCCCAGCGTCCCACACCATCCGCAGGGTCTTAAACGGCGGTTCAGGAGGGGTGGTCGGTCGCACGTTCCCCTCCCCCATCCCCGCGCCAACAACCGTACGGATAGTTCACAATTTCTACTCTCTTTTCGATTTCTGTGGAACATACGAGCTTCGAGAAGCGTCTATGAGTATGGGACGGGGCCCGGGGGGCGAGGGACGCAGGGACGGTCCTGATGCGTGCGCCTGCGACCCGCGAACCTCGGGCCGTGACTTGGGTCGGTTTTGCGTCTTCTGCCGTTCTTTGCGGCTCACGAAAGGAATTGGTGGGGCAAGCGGGACCCCAATCGCGATGAATCGCGATTGGGAGTCCGACCCACCCTACATATTGTCCTTCTTGTCACAACAAACGAGATGTCAAACCTTCGGCGTATAGAGAGAATACCGAGTCCAGCGCAGGAGATGATCCGACTCCGTGTCTCCGTGGTGACGACTGCGGCAGAACGAAGCCAATCATCGGGCAAGATATCCTACTATTCCCAGTGTTCCCGTATTCTATCATCCTACCATGCCGGTGCGAGGTCTTCTGCGCCAAACAAACCCAATTTCGGGATGGACCGAAGGAAGGCTAACTGCCCCTGCGGAAAGGAGTTATGGCAAATGGGACCTGGGACGGGCGTCGGAAAAACAAAGCCAATTTGGGCAACGACCCGGTAGAAAGCTGAGAAAGGAAGCCACAGAGGTCACAGAGAACACAGAGAGAAGAACATCAGAAGGTGTGAAAGTGAGAAGATTAGGGGGAAGAACGCTAGGCCCTCCGACTTTCTGCGCTTCCTACCTTCTTGCCCTGTCACCCGGGCTCTTCTCTGTGACCTCTGTGTCCTCTGTGGCCAAGATTCGTGTTTAGCCTTTGAGCGGATCGTTGAATTTGGGAAGGGAGTTCTGAAGTTTGAAGTGTCAAGCTGGGCAAGTCCGTGGTCGGGATACCCCAGCATTCCAGTATTCTATTGTTCCACCGTTTCAACCCGAGGCGTTCGTGCGAAACAAAGCCAATTTCGGGATGGACCGAAGGAAGGCTATCCGCCTCTGCGGCAAGGATTTATGGAGAATGGGACCTGGGACGGGCGTCGGAAAAACAAAGCCAATTTGGGCAACGACCCGGTAGAAAGCTGAGAAAGGAAGCCACAGAGGTCACAGAGAACACAGAGAGAAGAAGATCACAAGGTGTGAAGGTGAGAAGATGAGGGAGAAGAACGCCCGGCCCTCCGACCTTCCGGACTTCTTGCCTTTTTGCCCGCCGGCCTGGGCTCTTCTCTGTGACCTCTGTGTCCTCTGTGGCCAAAACTCCTGTTTAGCCTTTGAGCGGATCACCGTTTTTTGTTCTTTCAGTCACAACAACAAGATGACGTCCTTTGACCACACAGAGGTGATCGCAGTCCCCCTGCCGAAGCTGGCGCGGCTGCGACTCCGTGTCCTTCGCGGTGAAGATTCGCGCGAAACGAACCCAATTTCGGAAGAAGTCGGGCGGGGACGCCCAAGCTACGAAGAAACGCCTGACGGCGTCTCTACGAACGAGGGTAATCGTGCCAAACAAAACCAAGGTTGGGCAGACTGGGGTATTTGGGGGGCAGTGCAGGGAGAGCCTGTCGTGCGAAACAAAGCCAATTTCCGGACGACCGAAATGGCCGCTAACTGCGGCTTGGGACGTGGGTTATGCGCGAAGATGGCGGCGGTGCGCCGGGGAAAAACAAAGCCAAATTTGCGGCGGCGACGCCGGGGACGGGACCGGGGGACGTGGGCCGTGGGGATCTCCCCGAGCGTCGTCCCCGGCGGGCTCGGGTTGACTCCGAGGGGCGTGGAGGCTACCATTTCGCAGCAGCGTTCCACCCGAAGGCCGGCAGGTCTTGGGGAGGGCTGGATTGTCAACGCGCCTCGACAGGAAGACACGATCATGGCCAATGACTTCGCACCGCAGCCGACCCACACGAATCGACGAGACTTTCTCAAGCTGGCCTGTCGCGGGGCGGCGGCATACGCCTGTCTGGGGGCGGCGGGACAACTCGGCCTCATGGCCGCCGACAAGAAGACCGCGAAGCGGAACATCGTGTTCGTGCTCAGTGACGATCACCGGTATGACTTCATGAGTTTCCTGCCGCAGGCGCCGGCGTTTCTGGAGACGCCGCACATGGACCGCATGGCGCGGCAAGGAGCCCACCTGGTCAACGCCTTCGTCAGCACGTCCCTGTGCTCGCCGAGCCGGGCCTCGATCCTCACCGGCCAGTACATGCACCGCCACCAGGTCGTCGACAACCAGCGGCCGGAGCCGCCGGGGATCGCGTTCTTCCCGCGGTACCTCCAGCAGGCGGGTTACCAGACCGCCTTCGTCGGCAAGTGGCACATGGGACATGAGGAGGATCATCCCCGGCCCGGCTTCGATCAATGGGTCAGCTTCAAGGGCCAGGGCGTCTACTTCGACCCCGTTCTCAACATCAACGGCACGCACCGGAATTTCCAGGGATATACGACGGATATCCTGACCGACCAGGCCCTGGAATGGCTCAAGACCGGCCGGGATGCGCGGCGGCCCTTTTTCCTGTACCTGTCCCACAAGGCGGTCCATTACCCCTTCGAGCCCGCCACGCGCCACGAAGGCCGGTACGCCAAGAGCAAGATCCGGCGGCCCGAGACGATGGCCAATACCGAACAGAACTACCAGACGCAGCCCCACTGGGTCCGCGAGCGGCGCTACAGCATCCACGGCGTGGACCACATGGAGACCGGGCCGTACGACAACGATCCGGTCCCGTCCTTCGACGATCTGTACCATCAGTACTGCGAGAGCCTGCACGGGCTCGACGAGAACCTCGGCCGCGTGCTGCGCTACCTCGACGAGTCGGGGCTGAGCCGGTCCACGCTCGTGGTCTACATGGGCGACAACGGCTTCGCGCTGGGCGAGCACGGCTTCTACGACAAGCGCGACGCCTTCGAGCCCTCGATCCGCGTCCCGCTGCTCGCCTACGCCCCGGGCCTGATCCCGCCGGGCACCCGCGTGACGCCGATGGTGCAGAACATCGACATCGCCCCGACGCTGCTCGAGGCGGCCGGGGTCCCGGTCCCCGCGTCGGCCCAAATGGACGGCCGGTCGTTTCTGCCTTTCCTGCGGGGCGAATCGGTCCCCTGGCGGGACCACATCCTCTACGAGTACCACTGGGAATGGAACTTCCCCGCGACGCCGACGATGTTCGCGATCCGCACCGAACGATACAAGTACATCTTCTACCACGGCGTGTGGGACCACGACGGGTTCTACGACCTCCAGACCGACCCGCACGAGCGGCACAATCTCATCAACGTGCCCTCATACCAGGGACAGACCGAGGCTCTGAAGAAACAGCTCTTCGACGAGCTCGAAGCCGGCGGAGCCTTGAACGTCCCGGTCCTGCGCCCTGCGGGCGAGCGCCTCGACCAGCGCAAGTACAAGCGCTGAGCGCCCGTATGAAGGCCGGCTTGCAGTGTGCCCGCGAGAGCGCAGTATCACGGGCGTCCCGCCCGTGGGGACATCGCTGGTGCTTCATGACAATGGACTTTCCGGGTGGGTAGCAGCGGCAAGCGCAGCTTGCCGCTGGTTTGCCTATCCGCCATCGGCAAGCTCCGAAGACACCGCTTGCCGCTGCCACCCGTCGCCTCTCCCCGGAGGTTCAATCGTCATGAAGCACCAGAACCTGGCCCACGCAGGCGGGAAATGGCCCCGCGACTCGTGTGCAAGATGCCTCATTGTTCTACACATGGTTGGCTCGGTAGAGACAAGGGGGCGGCATCGCCAAGGCCGCCGGCCTTGACGATGCCACCCTTTTCGCACACCCTCTTGCGAGCATATTACGAGCCAGGGCTATCTGCCTCCGCAAGACGCAGTCGCAGACGTCGCGACGCCTCGGCTCAGGACAATCGCCTGATGAGTTTTGACGGACAAGACCGGTAATTGCACCGCACCCGTCGTTTCGCCGATGTGCCTCGCGCCGGGCAACGTGTGGTTGTAGGGTGGGGCTTGCCCCACCAAGAAGCCGGACCCAAGGAAAGCGGTGGGGCAAGCCCCACCCTACACATTACCGAACTTGCTCGTCAAAACTCATAAGGCACTTGGCGCACTTGTGGCATCGGCATCCTGCCGATGATTCATGGGCGGGAAGCCCATGCCACGTCGGAATGACGCCCGCGCGCGATTGCCCTGCGTCTCGGCCTTTTGGATTTGACGGGCATGAAGGGCGCGACTACAATCGCGTCTGTTCGGTTGAGAATTCCGGCAACATGTGCGCCGGAACAGAATCGGTCATCATCAAGAGAGAGGTGCAGGAGCATGAAGGGGCAATCGACCAGTCAATCCCGTCGAGAGTTTCTGGCAACCACAGCGTCCGCGGCGGCCCTGAGCGTCGTGGCCGGCTGCAGGCAGGAAGGGGAAAACAGGACTATGGCAAGAGGGGACAAGATACCGGTGGGCCTGCAAGTCTATTCGGTCCGCAAGGACGCCGAGAAGGACCTGCCCGGCGTGCTCGCCCAGATCGCCCGGATGGGCTACCAGGGCGTCGAGTTCGCGGGCTACTATGGTCACCAGGCCAAGGCGATTCGCAAGATGCTCGACGACAACGGCCTGGTCTGCTGCGGCACACACACGCAGATGGCCGATCTCGCCGACGACAAGCTGGCCGCCACGCTCGAGTTCAACCAAACCCTCGGCAACAAGTACGTGATCGTCCCATGGCTGGAGCCGGCCAAGACCGACCCCCAGGGGACGTGGCTCGGACACGCCAAGCGGCTCAATGCCCTTGCCGAGAAGCTCAAGCCACAAGGGATGCTGGTTGGCTATCATAACCACGCTCATGACTTCGATCGCGTCGGTGACACGACCCCGTGGGACATTCTGGCCAGCAACACCCGGCCCGATGTCATCATGCAGCTCGACACCGGCAACGCGCTGGACGGCGGCGGCGACCCGATCCTGTACCTGAAGCGCTATCCCGGCCGGACCGTCACGATCCACCTCAAGGAGCACTCCGCCACGAACAAGAAGGCCATGATCGGCGAAGGCGACGTCAAGTGGGCCGAGGTCTTCCAGCTTTGCCGGACGGTCGGCGGCACGAAGTGGTATATCATCGAGGAAGAGAAGGACGCCGTCCCGCCGCTCCAGGGCGCCGAGATTTCCCTGAACAATCTGAAGAAGATCCTGACCTGAGGCAGAAGGCAGAAGGTAAAAGGTAAAAGGTGAAAAGACAAAAGGAAGAAGCAGGCCGCCGTGTCTGCGGTCTCACTTTTTCCTTTTGTCTTTTCCCGGCTCTCAGCCCAGAGGCTCGGTCGTGTAACTCATACGGAGCGATCATCCATGAACCCCCTGTAGACCTTATAATGGTCCGTGTCTTCGTACGCGATCGAGGCGATGGGGGCGCAGTCAAAGCTGTAGATCGTGGCACCGGGACAGGAGAGCAGGATGGGGGAGTGCGTGGCGATGATGAACTGGGCGTGGCCGGCGGCGCCCATTTTCGTCAGAAGGTCGAGCAGAGCCCGTTGCGTTTTCGGGGAAGGAGCAGTTTCGGGCTCGTCGAGGAGGTAGAGGCCCTTGATCGCGTAGCGGGCCTTGAAGAAGGACATGATCGACTGGCCGTGTGATTGGGTCAGTAGGGACTGGCCGCCGAAGTAGTCGAGCTGGCCGGGATCGGTCGCGGCCCACTCGTCGAGGATGCGGGCGAAGTCCTGGAAGACGGAGGAGCCGAAGAACGAGCCCGGCACCTGCCCGTTGACCCACTCGACGGAGACATAGTGCCAGAGCCGGTCCTCGTACGGATTCACCTTGTAGCGTGTCCGGCCCCCCTCCCGCCAGATGAAAATCTCGCACCGGCGGGCAATCGCCTCCAGCAGCGTCGATTTGCCCGTGCCGTTCTCACCCACGAACAGCGTCACCGGCGTGCGAAACGCGAGCCCCTCCGTCCGGCGAAAGAGGTCGAGGTTGAAAGGGTAGTGCTCCCGGGTCGGATACCGATCCGGGTGGAGATTCACGCGCTGCAAATGCATTCCAGAGCCTCTCAGACCGTCTGTGTTCACACCATGCGAAAGACGCATCATACCGAAAGGACGATGGAATGGATAGTGTACGCCATAACCGCTTGACGATTGTTTTATAGTGGGCGCGGGGCCGGGGCGGCGGTAGAATCGTCCCTCAAGTCAGGGTAACAGTGATTCATGATTGGCACGGCCCGTGTCCATCATCAATCGTCCATATTCAATATCGATGAGGAGATTGCCATGTCTGAGAAGAAACCTGCTCTTTCGCGGCGCGCCTTTCTGGGACGGACGGCGGCGGCGGTCGCGCTGCCCGCCCTCGTGCCGGCCTCGGTGTTCGGCCGCGACGGCGCGGTCCCGCCCAGCGAGCGCATCGTGCTCGGCGGCATCGGGATCGGCAACCGCGGCACCCACGTGCTCAACTGGATGCTGCCGGAGAAGGACGTGCAGTTCGTGGCGAACTGCGATCCCCAGAGGCAGCGCCGCGAGAACGTCAAGAAGGTCGTGGACACCCGCTACGGCAACAGCGACTGCAAGCTGTACGCCGACATTCGCGAGTTCCTGGCCGTCCGCACGGACATCGACGCGGTCCTGAGCACCACCGGCGACCGCTGGCACGCGCTGGCGGCCATCTGGGCCATGCGGGCGGGCAAGGACGTGTACTCCGAGAAGCCGTCGGCCATGACGATCGCGGAAGGCCAGGCGGTCGTGGAGACCGCCCGGCGCTACCGGCGGGTCTACCAGTCCGGCATCCAGCGGCTCAGCGAAGGCAATTTCACCTTCGCCAACGAGTTGCTGCGGCTGGGCTATCTCGGCAAGGTCCATACCGTCCGGGCGCACATCGCCCCGTGGGACGCCGCCGAGATGCGGCACGACTGGCTGCCGCAGGAACCGCTGCCGCCGAAGGAGGAGATGGATTGGGACGCCTGGCTGGGCCCCTGCCCCTGGCGGCCGTACAACTCCGCCTACACCCGCGGCAGTTGGCGCAACCACTATGACTTCCACACAAGCTGCATCGGCGAATGGGGCGCCCATACGTTCGCTCAGTGCCAGGTGGCGCTCGATCTGTGGAAGACCTCGCCGGTCGAGTACAAGTACGTCAAGAACGACAGCGGCGACGGCATGGTCACGACCTTCGCCAACGGCGTGAAGATGGTCCTGGAGCGCGACATGGACAAGAAGATCTGGCACGGCTCCTGCGGCGTCCGCTACGAAGGCACCGACGGCTGGGTCGCCATCGCCGACGGCTACTCCAAGCCGGAGGTCTCGAACCCCGCCTGGATGTCGGACTTCAAGAAGCTCGTCGATGATTACAGTGCCCGCACCCAGCGGCCGATGAGCCACGTCCGCAACTTCTTCGATTGCGTCAAGTCGCGCCGCGAGCCCGTGGCGAATCCGGTGATGATGCACCGCTCCATGTCCTCGGTGCACGCCGCCAACGTCTGCATGTGGCTCCAGCGTGACATCCGGTTCGATCCGGTCAAAGAAGAATTCGTCAACGACGCCGAAGCGAACCGGTTCCGCTCCCGCGCCATGCGCGAGCCGTGGGTCATCTGAAGAAATTCAAAAGGGAAAAGGCAAAAGGAAAAAGTACAACCGATGAACGTTTGACCTTTGCCTTTCTACGTGAGGACACTGCCATGTGTACATTGAGAATACGTCGGGTCGTGATCATGATGCTCGTGCTGGGCTGGGCCCTGCCCCTGCTCGCACAGACCGTCGCGTCGAAGGGGAACGAAGGCAAGCTGATCGCCGTGCTCCAGAACGCCAGCGCCTCCCGCAAGGACAAGGCCGATGCCTGCCGGCAGTTGGCCATCATGGGCGGCAAGGATTCCATCGCCCCGCTGGCGGCCCTGCTCACCGACGAGGAGCTCTCCCACAATGCCCGCTACGCGCTGGAGCCCAACCCGGACCCGGCCGTCGATGCGGCTCTCCGCGACGCGCTCGGCCGGCTCAAGGGCAAGCTGCTCGTGGGCGTGATCGACAGCATCGGGGTGCGCCGCGATGCCAAGGCCGTGGGTGCGCTGGCCAAGTTGTTGGGCCACACCGATGCGCTGGTCGCCGGTGCAGCGGCGCAGGCCCTGGGCGACATTGGGACCGCCGAGGCCACGGGCGCCCTGCAGGCGGCGCTGCCGCAGGCGGCCGCCGGCACGAGGCTGGCCCTCTGTGAAGGCCTGTTCCGCGGCGCGGAGGCATTGGCGGCCGCCGGCCAGAGGGAGCCGGCCGTCGCGATCTACGAGAAGCTGCTGGAACTGGACGCCGCCCACCAGGTCCGCGCTGGGGCCCTGCGCGGGATACTCCTGACCCGCGAGCGCGGGGCCCCGAAGCTGCTGCGCCAGTACCTGCGCAGCAATGACTATATCCTCTTCTCGGCGGCGGTGCAGGCGTCGCAGGATGTGCCGGGCGACCGAGTCACCAAGGCGCTGGCCGACGAGATGCGAAACGTGTCGGCCGACAACCAGATTCTGATCATTCAGGCCCTCGGGCTCCGCGGCGACAAGGCGGCCGTACCGGCGCTGCTCGACACGGCCAGGAGCGGCCCCAAGCCCGTTCGCCTCGCCGCCATGCAGGCGGTGACGGAGATGGGCGATGCCGCGGCCGTGCCGGTGCTCGTGCAAGGGCTGGACGACAGCGATCGTGAGATCGCCCAGGCCGCCCAGGGATGCCTGGCCACCCTGCCCGGTCGCGAGGCGGACGCGGCGGTCGCGGAGATGTTCCGCAGCGGCGGTCCCGCCCAGCAGCGCGTGGCCCTCGACCTGATGAACCGCCGGCGGATCAAGGACAGCATGCCCCTGTTGTTGCAGACGGCCCGCAGCGGCGATCCGAAAGCGCGTCCGGACGCCATCAAGATGATCGGCGATCTGGGCGGGGCCGAGCAGTTGCCGGCCCTGCTCGAGGTGCTCGAGGCGGCCCCGACCCCGCAGGATCTGGCCGCCGCCGAGCAGGCCATCGCCACCGCCTGCACGAAAGACAGGGACCCGCAGGCGCAGGCCGAGAAGCTGGCCAACCGGCTCCCGCAGGTCAAGCCCGCCCAGCAGGTGGCCCTGCTGCGTGTGATCGCCGGCATCGGCGGACCGGGCACCCTGAAGGCCGTGCGCCCCCTGACCGAAAGTTCCAACGCCGAGGTCCGATCCGCCGCCATCCGCGCCCTGGGCAACTGGCGAACCGCCGATGCGGCGCCGGATCTGCTGGCCCTGGCGAAGAAGACGGCCGATCCCGTGGTCGTGCGGGGCTACCTCACTCTGGCCGCCCGCGGCGAGATGTCGGTGGAGCAGCGGCTCGGGATGTGCCGTGAGGCCGCCGGCGTGATCCAGCGGGATGACGAGAAGAAGCTGCTGCTCGGCACGCTCGGCAACATCGAATCGCCCGAGGCGATCAACGTGATCCTGCCGTACCTGGGCGATGCGGGCGTTCAGCAGGAGGCCGGCCTGGCCGCCGTGACGGTGGCCGAGAAGCTGATGCGGGGCCGCGGCCCCTGGCCGCATGCGCCCCAGTTGGTCGAGCCGCTCGAAAAGGTGATTGGGGCCACCAAGAACGAGGAAGTGGCCAAGCGGGCCAAGACCCTCCTGGAGCAGGCCAAGGCCGGCAAGCGCAGGAGCTGACGGACAGCCGGGACGATGGAAGATGGTTGATGGTTGATGGTTGATTGGAAGATCCGCGCCGCACACGCTCTTACTTCAAACATCAACCATCGAACTTCCTTACTATTGTCTGATGAGCGAATCCATGCTGTTACCGTGGGAAGATCTGCATCGTATGGAAGGCGACCTGCCTTGGGCGGCGTTGGAGACCTTTGCCGACGCCGTCGTCGATGATCCCGCGCTGGCCCAGGAGCTCTTCGCCGAGTACGACCGGGCTTGGCAGGCCGGCGATGTGCCTACGTACGTCGATCTCTATGTGCCGGCCATTTTTGCTTTGGCCGCCCCCAGGTTGGGCGACCGGCAGCGTCGCGAAATCGGCGACTTTCTGGTCGACAGGCTGCTTGAGGCCGGACCAGAAGGCGCAGACCTGACTGAGGGGGCGCTGTTGGCGGCGTGCGGTTCGCTGGGACCGGTTGTCTTGCCCAAGGTCCTCGATGCGCTCGAAGCGACCAAGAGTAGCTATCACTCCATCGCTTGGTCGCGGTGTTGGGACTTGACCGCGTTGGCCCTCGAGACCGAGGATGCGGAACTCCGTGATCGGACGATCCAAGCGTGCGTCCGACTGCTCGAACAAATCGAGCACGGCCCCGTCGAGGAGTTCCTGGGGATCCCCGCCGCCTGGACCCTGGCTTTGCTGAAATACGCCGATGCCGTCCCGCTGCTCCAACGACTGAGCCAGGAATGCAGCCGCTTGTCCGGGGGCGTGGATTACCAGGAGGCGATGGAGTTTCTCCTGGGGCAATCCGATCTCGTTCCTTATGAGAGACTGTGGGAACGACCGGTCCGCGACTGGTTGGAAGGCAACTGGCGAATGGTCAGGGAACAGCATGCCCAACGCGAGTCCGAGAAGTCGATGGCGGAATTCGACGAGGCGAAACGCGCCCCGAGGCAAAGCGGCTACCGCCCGCCGGAGCAGATACCTGTCACCCCGCCGATTCCCATCGTGGAACATCCGCCCCGGGTCGGCCGCAACGATCCCTGCCCCTGCGGCAGCGGCAGGAAGTACAAGAAGTGCTGCGGCGATCCGGCCAAAGGCCAAACCGCGAATGTCTGAAAATCGGTGTGCCGAGCACACCCTACCGCTGTCGCCCATTCCATGAGGGGAACCGTAGGAGCAGTTGATTGGAGGTTGTTCTATGACGAATGGATCTCTTCTGTTGCCTTGGGAAGATCTGCGTCGGATGGAAGGCGATCTGCCCTGGACAGCGTTGGAGACCTTTGCCGACGCCGTCGTCGCTAATCCCGCGCTAGCCGAGGAGCTCTGCGCCGAATATGACCGGGCTTGGCAGGCCGCGGACGTGCCCACCTATGTCACCATTTATGTCCCGGCGATCTTCGCTCTGTCCGCCCCCAGGCTCGACGACCGGCAGCGTCGCGAGATCGGCAGTCTCCTGATCGATAGGCTGCTCACCGCCAGCGTCGAGGCTGCCGACGTGGACGAGCAAATCCTGCTGGCCGCCGCCGGTTCCCTGGGACCGGCGATCCTGCCCGGAGTCCTCGACCGGCTCGAAGCGACGACGGCGGACGCGGAGGCCGACGCGTCCTCTTCGTGCTGGCATCTGACGCCCCTGGCCGCTGGGACCGAGGACGCCGCCATCCGGGAGCGAACGATCCGCGTGTGTGTCCGGCTGCTCGAACAGATCGAGCGGGAAGAAGTCGAGGAGTTTTGGGGCGATTCGGCCGCCTGGGCGCTGGCTCGGCTCAAGTATGCCGACGCCGCCCTGCTGCTCCAGCGCCTGGACGAGAAATACGGACGCTCCTACAGCCGGGATTACCGCGAGGCTTGGGAGTTCCTGCAGGGACAAGCGGACCGTGCGGCGCGGCAAGAACCGTGGGAACGGCCGGTCCGGGAGTGGCTCGAATCTCACTGGGATGAGACCCGGGAGTGGCACGCCCGACGTCGCGCCGCCAGTCCGGAGCACAGGCGCGAGCTGATCGACCGGTTCCTGACCTCCCCGCAAGCCCAAGACCTGCCCGAGGGTATCGCCGAAGATGCCTCGTACATCGCGCAGCTACTGCTCGACTACGTCTATACGCACGAAGAGGCGACCCCGGAAGAACTGACCGAGCCCACGGTGCAGGACTTGTTGCTCGACGTGTTCCCGCGGAAGATCAGCGCGGAGCGGGAGTTCTTCGAGAAGGTGCCTGTCGTGGTGGAGAGCTTCCTCCGGTGGATGGCATCCGAGGGAATTCTGCCCGAGGGGCAGTCCACCGCCGAGGCGGTGCGCGGTTGGGCCCCAGGAAGCGTGGCCGCCGCCATGGACCCCGAGCATTGGGGACCCGCCAAGCGGATGACGATGGAGGCAATGCGGGCCGGTGTGGATCCGACGGATCAAGTAGCGGTGCTGAAGTACATGAAAGAACAGACGGCGAAGGCCCTGGCGCAACGTGCCAAGGACATGCCGGCTCCACCGCCCATCCCCATCGTGGAGCATGCGTCCAAGACCAGCCGTAACAATCCGTGTCCCTGTGGCAGCGGCAGGAAGTACAAGAAGTGTTGCGGCGATCCGGCCAAGGGGCAGGAAATTGGAATAGTGGAATAATGGAATAGTGGGTAGGCGGAGGCATCCTCGGGCCCCATCATTCCCTCATTCCAGCATTCCATCCGTGCCTGTCGTGAGCATCTTGCCCGCGCTCCGAAGATATGCTCTCACGAGCACACTACAAACGGGCAGAACCGTTCCGATTGCGTCATCTTGCCCCAGAGCATATCATGAGGGTACCGATGCGGCTGTCAGCGGTTTTGCGGATACACAGGTAGCAGGAGGAAGATGCATGACATCGATCGCTCGCCGGACCTCCGTCGCCGTCTTGAGTCTCCTGGCGGTAGCCCCCGTTCTCGCCAATGATGACGGGATCATCATCCGTAAGAACGAGCGGACCCTGGAGCAGATTCAAAAAGCCTACGGCGAGATCCCACCGGTGCCGTACCAGCCGCCCGCCGAGCGGTGG
>Ga0194125_10009396_pt1 | contig 13584 bp, 4 predicted proteins | sample TA2KigC250mmetaG_FD_148626 | JGI IMG/M metagenome (GOLD analysis project Ga0194125, IMG submission 148626) | Freshwater microbial communities from Lake Tanganyika, Tanzania - TA2015034 Kigoma Deep Cast 250m | ecosystem: Environmental > Aquatic > Freshwater > Lake | place: Tanzania: Lake... | reverse complement strand
GGGGGAAGAGACGGACCGCGTGCCGCTCTACGATATCCTGCTGTGCGATAAGGCTATCGAGCACTTCAGCGGCGAGCGTCTCCCGCCCCTCGCCAACACCCCCGAGACGCGGGCGACGGTTGACCGGATGACGGGCAAGGCCATCGAGCGAATGCTCGATGCCACCCGCGGCTCGACCTTCGGGCCGCTCGAAGACCGCGAGTTCACCGACGCCGACGGCTTCGGCTTCCGCGAGAGCGCCTTCGCCAAGACCTGGTGGATCGAGCGGCGGCCCTTCGACGACGTGCCCGCCGCCGCCGAGTGGCTGAAGAAGTGGACCGCCCAACAGGTCGAGGCCACGAAGAAGGTTGAGGCCAACCCCCGCGAACGCCGCGAGGGGCACGAACGCTGGTTCGCCGACGTCCAGGGTCGCATCGGCGACACCGTGCACCTCTACACCCAACTGGGCCTCGGCCTCGACGACATCCGCCACCGCCTCGGCTTCGACCTATTCGCCTACCTCGACGCAGATATGCCCGGCCTCATCTCCGAGGCCCTCGAAGCCTGCACGCGCCACCACGTGGCCCTCACCCACGCCATCGCCAACCCCGCCCTCTCGCCCGCCGTGCTCACCTACGGCGACATCGCGTGCAAGGAACGCTTGCTCCATTCCCCCGCCTGGCTCCGACGCGAGTTCTTCCCGCGCCTCCGCCGCCTCAACGACGCCTGGCACGAGCACGGCTTCAAGTGCCTCTTCCACTCCGACGGCTATCTGATGGAGGTGCTCAACGACATCGTGGCCGCGGGCAGCGACGGCTTGAACCCCATCGAGACCGTGGCGGGAATGGGCCTCCGCGAGTGCCGCGCGAAGCACCCCCGCCTCTTCCTCGCCGGCGGCATTGACATGAGCCAGCTCCTCTCCAACGCCACGCCCGAGCAGGTCCGCGAGGTCTGCCGCCAGGCCATCCGCGACGCCTATCCCGGCTTCCTCATGGGCTCGACCACCGAGGCCGACAACAGTTGCCGCGCCGAGAACCTCATCGCCATGTACGACGTGGCAATGGAGGGAATCGCATGATGACGAGGGTATTGCTTGAGTTGCTCATCGCGCTCTGCTTCAGAATGGCCTTGGCCGGCGAGCCGGCGGCGCAGAAGCTGCTTCTGGGGTTCGAGCGAGCGGAGGTCGAGGGCTTCGCTGAGGCCCTCAAGGCTCAGTTGGCCGACGCCGAGGACGTGCTCGGCCGCCCGTGTGTTCGCGTCGAGATGAAGGGGGGGCGAATCACGCGGGAATGGAGCCTGCACAAAGGGAACGCCTCGCAGGGCGAATGGGCGGCTGGGCTCGGGCTCACGCGCTGGCCCGACCGCCCCGTGCCCGGCATGTTCCCCACGAAGAAGACCGCCCCCTTCGAGAACCGCGACGTAGTGATCCACTACAACGGCCTGTACGCCGATGGCGATTGGAGGCGGCTCCTCAATACGAGCGGGATTCACCACCTGTTCCTGCCCGCCGACTGGTCTGACCACGATCTGCTCCGCCTCGACGTGTACTGCAAAGACCTGACGCTGGAGTACCACCTCGCCGTGGAGGATGAGGACGTGTTGCCGCCGGTGGTCCGTGTCATGCAAGTGCCAGCCGATCAGTGGACCACGCTGGAACTGGACCTGCGGGCGGCGGCGAAGGGCCGGGGGCTGGACCCCAAGAAGATCACCTCGATGGCCGTCGCCGTCACCGGCATCGTCAAAGGGGAGCTCCCTCTGGCCAAGGATGAGAGGAAGCGGCGAGAGATCCGCTTCGCGCTCCCGGACAACATCCGCCTGTGCCGCCGCGATGTGCGCGCCGAGCTGCCGGTCGTCCGTGACGAGGGCCCGTACGAGCTGCTGCCGGGCTACTATCGCGAGACGGCCGGGCCGAAGCCGCGCTCTGTGGAGCCCGACAAGCCCGACCACTCGCCCATCAAGCTCGAGGAGCCCATCGTCATCCGGACCGGCGAGAAGAAGCATACCGTCATGCGCCTGGGCTGGGCGTCGGCCTACGACAACAACCACCTCTCCATCGGCTTCGAGGTCACAGCCTTCTGGGGCTCTCGCGTCCTGCAATCGCTGGACGGGGGGAAAACCTGGGTCGGCCTCGACGGCACGCCGAAGGCCACGTCGCTGAACGTGATGGACTTCATTGACGGCGGCGGAACAGGCGACGTGGTGGACCGCTTCGGGGACGTCCTAATGACAGTCTTCGGCCTGGGCTGCGGCGGGCCGTCGGTCTATCATCCCCGCGTGTTCACCAAGCAATTGACCTTCCTTGGCGCGGGCAAAGGCTGGTCCCTGCGCGAGCTACGGGCGTTTGTGGACTGCGAGCCGCGGCATTGCACGGCCACTCAGTCGGCCTTCCGCGCCGACAGCGGGCGGCTCTGGCTGGCCTATGGCGTCCTCAGCCGCCTCAACCGCACCTGCATCCACGTCCGCTACTCCGACGATGACGGGCTGAGCTGGCGGCCGCTGGAGCCGGGCAAGGCCGGCCGCATCCCCGACTCCCCGTGGCCCGAGGGCCGCCGGCTGGACGGCACGGACTTCGGTCTTTACGTGAAGACCGACCCCGACCCGCGCATGGTCGCGCTCGGCAAGGGCTTCGCCTGCCTCTGGCACAACCGCCGCGAGAAATCGGGCCAACATGTCCCCCTCTACTTCGCGCGCTTCGACGGCCAGCGGTGGCTGCCGCTCGAAACCGTTCCCTACCCCCAGGAGCGAACCGAGTTCCACAGCCTCCCGCGCCTCCAGGCCGTGAGCCTGGACGGGAACGAGATATTCGTGCAGACGGCGTATGCCAACGGCGTGCTGCGCTACCGCGACGGCAAGTGGACGCGCGAGCTGCCCGAAGCGCCCGCGTCGGCGTGCCGGCTGTGTGTGGCCGGGGGCAAGGCGCTCGTAGTGATCGCGGCCCTCCCCCAGCCTGGAGGGAAGACGAGAGGCAGCGCTCGCCTCACCGCGCCAGTCGTGTTCCGCGCCTGGCAGCGAGGCCCCGATGGCCGCTGGACCGGCCCCCGCGACCTCGCCCGCGAGGAGGAGCCGCTGCCCTTCGACGAGACGTGGGCCGGCTTCCATGTCCCCCGCTTCTCGCCCCCCAACTTCGTTCCGATGGTCTGGGCCAACGGCGGCGACTGGCTCAAGGTCCTGCGAGTGCCGGTGCAGGACTGACCAGTTGGTTCGCCTCCCCGTCCCTCGCTTGACATGGCGTGGGGGTGGGGCGTACACTCGTTGTTCAGCGGCGCGGCATGCCCTCGGTGATGTAAGTGGAGACCTCCGATGCACAGTGCAGCAAGGATCGTGCTGGGGGGCTGGGCTCTGGCCCTGCCCGGCTGGCTGGCCGTTGCGGCGGCAGGCACCGGCCCGGTGTTGTCCCAGACGCCTGTCGGCGCAGATGAGGTGGGCTTCGAGGAGATCGTCTTCGTCAAGCGCAAGCCTTATTCGTCAGATCACTACTACACGGACATCAACAACGGCACCAGCCCCGACCGCTTCCTGCCCGAGAACGGCATCTACATCTACAACCTCCGCACGCGGTTGGAGCGGCCTGTCGTTACGGCGACCGCCCTGCCCGGCGGCAAGGGCTTCATCGGCAAGATCAGCCTGTCGTTCGATGCCAAGAAGGTGCTCTTCGACTTCCGCGAGAACCCAGGCGCCGGCTTCCGCATCTGGGAGGTCGGCACCGACGGCAAGGGCCTCCGCCAGGTGTCCTTCCCGCCCAAGGACGAGGCTGAGAAGGTGGCGCGCTGGAACCGCGGCTGGCACACGGACGACATCCACCCCAACTACCTGCCGGACGGCAAGATCATCTTCTCCTCAACCCGTTCCGAGTGCACCGTGCTGTGTGGCGGCTCCTCCCACCTGGTTGCCCCAACGCTGCACAGGATGGACCCCTCGACTTCGCTCGGGGCAGGCCCCGACGGCTCGCAGGTAGAGCAGCTCACCCGCAGCCCGGTCAGCGAGTTCTGCCCCGTCGCCCTCGACGACGGCCGCGTGATGTACCACCGCTGGGAGTACGTGGACAAGGGCGCCCGCGTGGCCAAGACCATCTGGTCAATGAACCCCGACGGCAGCCGGCCCCAGGAGCTCTACGGCCTGGCGGACGACGACACGACAATCTACATGTACCCCCTGCCGCTCCCCGGCAGCCACACGCGCTTCGTGTGCGTGGGCACCTGCCACTTTCCCCAGGGCGGCTGCTTCGGACCCATCCTGATCGTGGACTACGGGCTGGGCATCCGCGAGCGCGGGCCGGACCCCAACGAGCCGGGCTTCGTGCGGGGGGACTGCCGTTACCCGGTCATCAACATCACGCCACACGTCTTCATCCCCCGCCGGTCCGAGCCAGGGTGGTGCTTCCAGATGCCCGACGGCAAGTTCGCGAGCGACGGCGAGGGGAAGAAGGGACACCTCTACACCAACCCCTACCCAGTTAGCGACCGCAAGTTCCTGGTCTCTTTCAAGCCCAATCCCTCGGACCACTACAAACAGGTCGCCAACGCGTACGGGATCTGGCTAGTAGACACCGAGGGGGTGCACCGCCTGGTCCACGCCGACCCAGCGCTCTCCTGCTGGCACCCGACGCCGCTGGTCCCCAGAGCGGTCCCGCCGCACTTGGAGCCCGTCCGCGACCCGCAGCTCGCCGCCAGCAACCAGGCCCTCTGCGTCGTCGAGAACGTCTACCAGGGCATGGACGGCGTCGCGCCGGGCGAAGTCAAGTGGCTCCGCGTCAACGAGGTGCTCCCGCGCTACTGGTCCACCGGCCGCCGCTGGGGCACGTCCCTGAGCAGCTCGAGCTGGAAAGCCGCCCTCTGGCCCCGCGTCCAGTGGGGCGTAGTGCCAGTCGAGAGCGACGGCTCGGCCCACTTCGTCGTCCCGGCCGGCCGCAGCATCTTCTACCAGGCCCTGGACAAGGATTTCCGGGAAGTCCAGCGCGAGAGGACCTATGTGAACTACGCGCCCGGCGAGGTGCGGTCCTGCACCGGCTGCCACGGGGAGCGCGGCCGCCCGCCCGCCGTGCGCCCCACAGGAATCGCCCTGGCGTTGGGCCGCCCGCCGAGCATCCTCCAGCCGCAGCCCTGCGACCTGAAGGAGAACGGCGGCGATGGCCTCGCAGGCCAGGTGCTCCACTACCCCACCGACATCCAGCCGATCCTCGACAAGAAGTGCGTCTCGTGCCACGGCGCGAAGGACCCCTCGACTTCGCTCGGGGCAGGCCCCGCCGGCGCCCTGAGGCTCACCGGTGAGGTGACGACCTACTACAACACCTCCTACGAACAGCTCGCCAGCAAGCAACTGGCCGGCCCCATCATCCCCGAGTTCACCTCGTTCAACCAGGGCGACCGCGGCAACTACAACGGCGCCTACCTGCCGCCGAAGAGCCTGGGCTGCGCCAAGAGCACGCTCATGGCCGTCCTGACCGACGCCAAGCACCCGAAGAACGCCAAGGACGACCACACGAAGATGCTCACGGCGATGGAGCTGATGCGCCTCAGCCGCTGGGTGGACAGCAACTACCAGTACTACGGCACCTACTTCGGCCGGCACCATCCGCACTGGGCGGCGAAGCCCGACCCGGCCGTCCCCGCGTACGACCCGGCGACCGACTTCCGCCGGAAGGCCACGTTCGAGGAGGCCATCGGCTTCCTGGCGCCGCCGTGGCACCGCTAAGTTGCTTTCAGCGATTCGGCGGCGCCTTCAGAGGGAACAAGACTGCCTGAAGGCAGGACTCCGAACCAGGAGAGCGGCTCGTTTGGAGTCCTGCCTTCAGGCAGTCTTTGCCCCAATGAGCCGAATCGCTGAAAGCCATCTAGCGGGCAAGGCACGGAGTGCGAACAGTCCCCCGCTACTTGGCGCGTCCCACTCCCTGCTGGGGATACAAGCGATGGAATCCGTCAACGCTCTCGTTGTCGCCCTGGCTGTTCTCGCGTGTCTGTCGGCCGCGGGAGCAGAGCAGCGCGCGGGTGCCCCTGCTCTGGAGCGTGCTGGCGCCGACCTTGCCGAGGGGCGGCTCGACGCGGCCCGCGACGCCTTCGAGAAGGCGGCTAGCGACGCCGCGGCCCCGCCCTTCGAGCGAAGCCTGGCCATCCTCGGCCTGGCCGAGACGGCGCTGGCGCGGAAGGACCCCTCGACTTCGCTCGGGGCAGGCCCCGCCGCCGCGGTCGCGGCCTGGCAGCGGCTCGCCGCGGATGCCACGCTGCCGGCGGCCCACCGCGACGCAGCCCGCCGCCGCATCAGCGAGGCCGAGCGCCGCCAGAAGGGCCTCCCAGCCCGCGACCCCGCGGAGTACCGCGCCCGGCTCCCAGTGCTCCCAGAGCCGGGTGTCATCCTCCACGTCACGCCCGGAGGCGGCGACGCCAACCTGTTCCCGACCCTTGAGGCGGCCCGCGACGCCGTGCGGGCATTGAAGAAGGCCAGCGGCGGCAAGCTGCCCAAGGGGGGCGTCCGCGTGGCGGTCCGCGGCGGCGTCTATCCCGTCCGCGACACGTTCCGGCTCGCCGCGGAGGATTCGGGCACGGCGGAGGCCCCAGTCGTCTACCAGGCGCAGGCGGGCGAGACGCCCGTGTTCGACGGCGGCGTGCGCATCCCTGCGTGGCGGCCAGTCTCCGACGCCGCGCTCCGCGACAAGCTCGACCCCGCCGTCCGCGCCCGCGTGCTCGAAGCCGACCTGAAGGCCCTCGGAGTGAAGGACATGGGCGACGCTACGGACCTCCGCCTGCGGCCCGAACTCTACTGCGACGGCGTGCCACAGACCCTCGCCCGCTGGCCCAACACGGGCTTCGTGAAGACAGGCGACGTGGTGGGCAAGGAAGCCAAGTTCCACTACGCCGACGACCGCGCCAGCCGCTGGCTCGACGAGCCAGACGTCCGCCTCTACGGCTACTGGTTCTGGGATTGGTTCGAGCAGTTCCAGAAGGTGGCCTCGATTGACGCGACCGCCCGCACCTTCGCCCTCGCCCCGCCGCACTCGAGCTACGGCTACCGCAAGGGCCAGCGCTACTACGCCGTGAACGTCTTCCGCGAGCTGGACCAGCCCGGCGAATGGTATCTCGACCGCCGCACAGGGATGGTCTACTGGCTTCCACCCGACGGTGTTGACCCCGCCAAGGCCACTACCACGCTCAGCGTCCTCGCCAAGCCCTTCATATATATCGAGGGAGCCGAGCACGTGGTGTTGCTCGGCCTGGCGTTCCAGGACGCCCGCGGAAATGGGGTCGAGGTGAAGGACGGCTCGGACTGCCTCGTGGCCGGCTGCACGCTGCGGCGGCTGGGCGGCGACGCCATCGTGGTCGCGGGGGGCCTGCGCCACGGCATCTTCGGCTGCACGATGCACACGCTGGGTTGCGGCGGCGCGCGCGTGGCCGGCGGCGACCTCAAGACTCTCTCCCCCGGGGGCCACTTCGTCGAGAACTGCACGGTCTTTGACATCTCCCGCACCAAGCGGACCTACACCCCGGCCGTGCACCTCGACGGCGGCGGCAACCGCATCGCGCACAACCTCTTCGAGCGAATTCCCTCCTCGGCCATGCGCATCGAGGGCAACGACCACCTCATCGAACTCAACCTCGTCCGCCACGTCGTCGAGGAGTCCGATGACCAAGGCGGCCTCGACATGTGGGGCAACCCCCTCTACCGCGGCGTGGTGATCCGCTGGAACCGCTGGAGCGACATCACCGGCGGCACCCACTGCGGCGCCGCCGGCGTGCGGCTCGACGACATGATCTCAGGCGTCGCCGTCCAGGGCAACGTCTTCGAGCGCTGCGGCGCGCGGCTCTTCGGGGCCGTCCAAGTCCACGGCGGGAAGGAGAACCTGGTGGACGGCAATCTGTTCCTCGACTGCCCGGCGGGCGTCAGCTTCTCGCGTTGGGGCGAGAAGCGCTGGCTTGCCGCCATCGAGCGATTCCTCAAGCAGGCGGCCGAGCCGCCCTACTCGGCCCGCTATCCCGAGCTGGCCAACTTGAAGGCGGCCCCCGACGTGAGCTTCGTGTGCCGCAACGTCCTCGTCCGCTGCAAGGCGACGCTCCTGCGCGACGGGGGCGTCGAGCGAGCGGCCCTGAACGCCACGGGCGACCAGCCCGGCGACACCGCCTCGCTCCTTGACGAGCGGGCATTCGAGGGCAATCCGTTGTTCCGGCGGGCGTTGTTCGACACGGTCCCGCTCAGCGACATCGGCCCGTACCCGCACCCGTGGCGGGCCGCCGCCCCCGGGCGCTGAACCATCCGTTGGGAGAACCCGAAGTGCGAGCTGCGAGAACACTCGATTGGGCACTCATGACCCGACGACGAGCCCTTGCCGCACTGCTGGCGCTCTTCTGGCTGGCGCCCTTGGCGGCCCAGGCGGCCGAGAGGCCGCAACGCAATGTCACCTTCATCTCCACCTCAGACTCCCACTACCGCGAGGCCGAGCGAAAGGCCCAGAACGAGCGCAACCACGTGACGGTCATCGAGATGAACAACACGGCGAAGCTCGCCTGGCCCGAGAAGCTTGGCGGCGACGCGGTCCAGCTTCCCCGCGGCGTGGTGATGCTAGGCGACTGCATTGACGATGGCGACCGCGTGATAGACGGCAAACACGTCACCCCTGAACAATACAAGGCATTCGCGACCGACTTCGGCCTCGACGGCACCGATGGCGCACTCAAGTTCCCAGTCTTCGAGTCCTGGGGCAACCACGATGGCCCGCCCGAGGGCAAGGACAAGCTCGGGTTCAGCTTCCAGGCCCACCTCAAGAAGCGCAACCAGGCCCGAAGGGCCAGGGGGCTTGTCTCCAATGTGTCCGAGAACGGCTTGCACTACTCGTGGGATTGGGACGACGTGCACTTCGTCATGCTGGGCATCTACCCGGCGGACAAGCAGCGGGAGGGCATTCGCTACTCACCCGTCTGGCACGACCCGCAGGGGGCGCTCAGCTTCCTCAAGAAGGACCTCGCCGAGAAGGTGGGCGGGAGCGGCCGTCCCGTCGTCCTCATGAGCCACTGCGGGGTGGACACCGATTGGTGGGTGCCGGCCGACTGGAAGGACTTCTACGACGCGGCGAAGGCCTACAATGTCGTCCTCTACCTCTACGGCCACAGCGGCACGGGCCTCCGCGAGTGGGCGCCCGAGGGCGAGCCGAAGAAGTGGCAGATCATCAACGATGGCCAGACCACCAACGGCTTCTTCGTCATTCAGATCACCGCCGACCGCCTCCGCGCCGCCTACCGCTGCAAAGAGGGAGTCAAGGTGACGCGCAACCCCGACAAGACCGAGTCCTACGAGTGGGGCGGCACGTGGGGTTGGCGTTTCCTGCTGGACAGGAAGCTGGGAGAGAAGCCGTGACCCCGCGTTGGCTCGCGCTTGGCGCCATCACTGCCGTTGTCGCCGTGGCCGATCAAGACCCAGGCATCGTCCTGCGCGAGTGGCGCATCCAGGGCGAGAAATACCCCCTCGCCACATTCGTCCGCCTCGATGGCCCGGCGGCCGTCCTGCGGCTGGAGGACGGCTCGGAGCGGAAGGTGGACCTCTGGGCGCTCGAAGGGCGCGAGCTGGCCTATCTCCAGCGGCAGCGATGCGTCTTCCCCAAGGCGAGCGCCATCGAGACGAAGCAGGGCAAGCACCTTCTCGTTGATCTATCGGCCGACGGCCTGGCTGATGGCCCGCTGAAGCGGTGGGCGAACCGCGGCGCGCTCGGCGGCGCCTTCCACCCGCTCATCGCGCCCCCGGTTGTCAAGGACGTGGCGGGCCGCAAGGCTGTGGGCTTCGACTACGGGCCGGCCATCGTGGCGATGGAGCTGAACACGATGGTGGCCGACTTCCTGGCTCCGGCCTGCCTGCGGGGCGAGAGCCCATTCACCATTGCTGCCTGGCTCTACAACCCCGGCGTGCCCGACGAGGCGGAGACGATTCTCTCCTGGCACTCGCTGGGCGGCGACGACGGGGCGGACATCCGCTTCGGACGCCGCGGCCGCCACAGCTTCATCCAGGGCGCCTACGTCGGGCCGATGGGCACGATGGGCTTCCCCAACGACAGCCTCAGCGAGCCGAACGCCTGGCACCACGTCGCACACGTCTTCACGGGCGGCCGAGGCGGCGAGATGCGCCTCTACCTCGATGGCCGCCTCGTCGCCTCGAAGGTCTTCGAGCGCCTCATTCGTATCCTGCCCGCTACCGACATCACGAGCGGCCGCGCCCAGCTCAACGGCGACCTCCTCCTCCACGAGCCGGGGCAGGTCAGGGTCAAGTTCTTCCTCGGCCAGCGCGACGGACACTACTGGACCAACATCTACCCGAAGGAAAAGGACCGCTGGAACCTGCTCAAAGAGGTCACAGCAAAGGCATCGGGGCCGGTCTCTGCCATCGTGGACGGCTTGAAGCCCGACACGGAATACGTCTGGCGCATCCAGGTCTTTGCCGACGACGAACACGTCTACTGGGCCGATGGCCCCGGCCGCTTCCGCACCGCTGCCGCCGAGGGCGCCGCGGGCCAGGCCATCCCCAGAGACGAGCAGCGTTATCTCTTCCTTGGCTCCTCCTGGGGGAGCCATTGGGATTGGGTGACGACGCCGCGCTACTTCTACACGGGCGCAATCGCCGCCCTCCAGGTCTACAACCACGCGCTCGATGATGCCGCCATTCGCCGCCTCTGTGGCTCGTCGCTCGTAGTTCCGCCTTCAGGCGGTCCTTCCACACCTGAGGTCAGACCCGCAGTGCCCATCCCAGCCGATGGCTTCGAGCCCGAGGGCGACGGCCCCGTCGTCGAGCCGTATCCCAAAGGGGTCCGCCAGGCGGGCGGGGTGACGAAGTACCTGGACGGCGCCGGCCACCCGATCATCGCGGCCGACGACACGCCGGACGTCGCGATGCTCCGAGCGCGCCACACGTGCCTCAAAGTCCTGGAGAAGCGGCCCGACCTTCTTTACCAACTGGCCGTCAGCAACACCGCAGGCTCGCTCGAGCACGAGAAGAAGCTGGGCTGGACCGAGCTGGTGCGCAACACCTATGGAGCGACCCGCAACATGCTCCTCGACCCCAACTTCTACGGCGGGGCGAACATGCTGATGCACGAGAGGGGCCATCAACTGCACATGAACGGCATGTCGAACCTCGACCTCGATTTCGACCATCGCCTCTATGAGACCTGGCTCGCGGGGATGAGGTCGCTGAAGTACCTCGGCTCCTACGCCTCGAATAACATGTGGGAGTACATCGCCTGCGCGGCGAACGCCTGGATCAACGACGGCCACCCCGACGACGAGGTCTATCCCCGCGATCGCCTGCGGCAGACCGATCCCCGCCTCTACTTCCTCCTCAACGAATACTGGTCGGGCGACCGCCGCATCGAGCTGAATGCGACGGATGGTGTCATCACCGACCCCGACGGCTCGGTCCGCGAGTGGCGCAACCTCGGCGGCGTCGAGTTCTGGGGCAAGCAGGGCTGGTCAAAGTACAAGGGCACCGTCGGAGCCTTCACCCCCATCGGCAAGCCGACCCTTGCCACCGTGAGGGGCGTCTCCGCCGTGCAGTTCTCCGGCAACGATGCGCTGGCCTGGTCGTGCCTCACCCGCCCCGAGATGGGCGGGAACCACGAGTGGTCCGTCGAGCTGTGGGTCTGTGCCACGGTCGGCTTGCCCGACCGTGGCGCCCCAGAAGACACGGCTGGGCGAGCCAGCCGTGGCACGGAAGAGGTGCTCGTGAGCTGGGGCGCGGAGGCGAGTGGCTCGCGCCTGCGATGGGGCCATGCGGGCAATGGGCCGTGGAGGGCTGCGCCGGCGCCCGGCCGGTGGCACCATCTGGCGTTCGTCTTCACCGGCGGCGGTTTGGAGGACGGTCCAGGCAATTGCCTCGTCTACATCAATGGCAAGCTGGATCACCAGGCCCGCCACAAGCTGAATCTGCCCTCTGGTGCGCCGGTGGCCGTCGGCGGCGAGGTGCGAGATGGTGGTGGCACAGGCATCCAGCCTGTGATGAACGGCTTCCGCGGCGCAATCGCACACGTGCGTGTCTACGACTACGACATGCACCCGCTCCAGGTGGCCGACCACTACGAGAAGGAGCGCAGCCACTACGCCCGCGAGGAACTGGCGGTTGCGGGACGGCTTCTCGTGGACCTCGATCCTCAGCGGCCCGAGACATGCCCGATCTACGATCATCGCCCGCTCTATCCCGCGAGCCTCAGCAGGCCGTGGGCGCGCAGTTGGGCCAATCGCGGCACCCTCGGCGGCAAGGTCGCTAACAACGTATGGCGCCAGAGCGGCAGCACGCCAATGCCATGCTCGCCGGAGCACCTTTCGGCGATCCGGTTCCAGGGCAAGGAGTGCATGGTCTCCGGCTTCCCGCTCGAGGCCTTCGGCACCATCGAAGCCTGGGTTCTGGTGGACAGGCCCACTGGGACGATCCTCGAGGCCGCCGACTGCCGCGTGCCCGCCAGCCTCGTCCCACCGGGCGGCTGGCACCACTTGGCCGTCGTGAAGGATGCCAAGTCCGTCGCCGTGTTCTTGGACGGTAGGAAGTCAGACAAAGGCGTCCTGCCCGCCGACTGCCGCCGCCTTCGCCTCGGCGCCCACTGGGATGGCCGGGTGTGGACCGACCACTTTCATGGCGCAGTCGCGCAAGTCCGAATTCACAGCGGCGCCCTGACCAAGGAGCAAGTGAGCAAGAATCACGTGGCTGGCAAGCCGATCGGCGTTGTTCCCGCGGGGCCGTGGGCGGGGGACGCCCCAGTGATTGACCTGACCGCTGACGACCTGCGCGACGGACGGGTGGAGAAGTGGGCAAACCGCGGCTTGGCGGGCGGGGCATTTGTGCCGGGCAAGCTCGGCCTCACCCTCGCGCCCATGGTGCGTGCCGTGGAGGGCCGCAAGGGCGCGGAGTTCATGGGCGACAAGTACCTTCGCTCAACCTTCGCTGCCCCCATTGGCGACAAGCCGTTTACCCTCGCCGTCCGCATGTACGACCCGCGGCTCTGGCAGCACAACGTCGGCGTCCTCGTCAGCATCGGCGCCCGCCCGAAGCGCACGCTGGAGTTCGGCCTCGACCACGGCGACCGGTCCGGCGCCTTCCGGTGCCCAGGCGTCGCCGAGTGCGGCTTCGGTCGCCCAGCTGTCTACGCGAGAACCTGGCACGACATCGTCTGGACCTATGCCGGCCGCGCCGCCAGGACCTTCCGCATCTACGTGGACGGCAAGCTGGCCACGGAGAGGGCATTCGAGCTGGAGGCCGCACCCGCCGACGCGCGGCTCGCCCTCGGCTCAGCGTCCAGCCCTGGCGGCCGGCTTGACCAGTTCCGCGGCCTCATTGGGAGCGTCCACCTCTACGAATATGCTCTGGCCGAGGGGGAGATCGGCCACCTCTCGACCGGCCGCGGGGCGAAGCCCGATGACGGCAAGCTGCTGGTCTGCCTGGACGCCGACAAGCTGCCCGAGGGCAAGGTGGCCGAGTGGCCGAACGCGGGCACGCTTGGGGGCCACTTCGGCCTCGACCCCGAGCCTGAGCGCCGGCCCACCGCGGGCCTCGTGGCCGGCCGCCGCGGCGTGACCTTCGATGGCATCGGCACCTTCCTGACCTCCACGATCCCCACGCCGCCTTCTCTGACCGGCTCCCGGCCCT
>Ga0194125_10009395_pt1 | contig 13586 bp, 17 predicted proteins | sample TA2KigC250mmetaG_FD_148626 | JGI IMG/M metagenome (GOLD analysis project Ga0194125, IMG submission 148626) | Freshwater microbial communities from Lake Tanganyika, Tanzania - TA2015034 Kigoma Deep Cast 250m | ecosystem: Environmental > Aquatic > Freshwater > Lake | place: Tanzania: Lake... | reverse complement strand
GGTTCAGGGACATCTCGCATCGGAGCCGTTACCGAAAAAACAGACCGCAAGAAACAAGGACCTAAACTAAGCGCCATTCGGGTCAGTCCTCACTATTGATTCTGATATGCGGAAACAAAGAACAGCAGATGGCCAGAGCGACTTGGCGCCCCAGGGGAGCGTTAGCGGCCAACCCGTCACGGCTGGCCCCCTCGCGTGAAAAATTGATCCCCCAAGCCCGGGCACCGCTCCTGGTACCAGGCGGCGGCGGCCCTGATCTCGGCGTCAACGGCCGGATGCTTGGCGAGTGCGCCCATCCGCGAGTTCGCGTTTCAGGCCGTCGAAGAAGTCGTCATCCATCGGCTGGGCCAGGTCAGGGTTGGCGAGCACCTCGTCGCGGCGTCGCAGCAGTTCGGCCTTCTCTTCGTCGGTCAGGTCAACGGATTCAGCCGGGACTTGAGGGTTTTGCCGGTCCAGCCAGCCGTCCAGCCAGCCAACCAACCGCGCCAAGTCTTGCCGTGGCAGCCGCTGGATCTGTTGTTCCAGTTGCTCGACGCTCATGGCCATACGATACGGCTTTTCGCAAGGCTGGCGAGGAGTTTTCAACGGCCCGCTGGAGGCAATGGGGTCACCCATGTACTTAAGACAATTGGGCGAAAGGCGAGCGGCAACGGTGTCTGACGGTCGGTATTGACAACGTCATGGCGAATTACGTCAGCGAAGACGACGAAGTCGGTCGCGCGGTGTGGGCCGCGGTGTGGGCGCCGCTTTACGCCTGGCTGCATATGCGCTTGGTCGTGCCGTGGAGCGGCCGGCGCCTGGCTGCGCCTCCGTGGACAAATGAGGAGGCTCAGGCGGGTCCCGGCAATCAGGTTTCAGCGGAATACTGCCGCGACGGGGCGACGCAGGCCAGCGGGACCGCAACTCGAGGAGCGCGGAGATTAATGTCCGTGCTCAACGGCAGCGTGGCACGCCCGCTCACGGCATCGGCCACGCATGGCCCATTAGCGGGAGACGGTCTCCGGCAGGTCTTCAAGCTTGGCGATGTGGAGGATGGAGCAACGGGTGAAGTACTCGGCAAAGCCGTCGGGATCGAAGTCCAGGCCGATTTCGACGGTGTTCTTGCCCACAAAAGCCATATCGTGGTTGGTGATGTCGCAATGCGTGCCATCGGACATGCAAATGCGAAAAGGCTTGAACGGTTTGGCCTCGAGCTGCGCACGAATCTGCTTCGGCGTACTCATGAGCGCAGTCTAGACCATGTCCTTGTGGCCTTCAACTTCCATGGCCGAGGGAGCGCGGGCGTCCCGCCCGCAGCCGGTGCGGACCACGGTGGCGTTTGTCGAACGGGCTCGGCCACCGGGTTCGTTCCTGCGGACGGGACGTCCGCGGTCCGGCAGTATGGAGAAGGAGGGACTTCTCGTACACGGTCGCAGCAGCGGCTTCCGGTGCAAACCGCGCCGGTTGCCCTCCATCAAGCCTTGGGCGGCAGGACTTCTTGTTTCAGCAAGTGGGCAGGGACTTGGGCGACCTGCGGATCGCGGTGGACAAGAACGGCATCGTGGATTTTGGCGCAGGCCGCGATCAAGGCGTCTATGGCTGGGAGGCGCTGGGGCGTGTGGTGCTTGAGTTCGAAGGCCGCCCGAGCGACCGCGTTGTCCACCGGGATGGCGACATCAAACAGCGCTTCGTATTCGGCCACGGCGTCGGGATGTTGGGCAAGGACGCCTTTCTCGTGCAACCGCACCTGGAGTTCAAACAGGACAGCAGCGGATAGCCCCAGCACGGCTGCATCATCGCACAGAATGTCCCTGACCCGCTCCCAACCCGGCTCTTGGAAGGCGTGGGCCAACAAAGCGGAGGTGTCAAGAACGTGGGTGACTTGGCCCATACTCTCGGAGGTCATCCTCCATTCGTTGCTCGACCAGTTCCGCCACGGGGTTTTCTCCTGCTTTCAAGAAGGGTCGTCCGATGCCGAGGAGTCTCTCAGCCCGTTCGCCGCGCGAGCTGTGCTTATACACGAGCAACGCGCCGGGGCCGGAAACCTTCCAGTCGAGCGCCGTGCCGGGCTTGAGGTCCAGCAACCGCGCCAAGGCGTCCGGTATCTTGACCGTGTTGTCGGCAGCGACCGTTGTCGTCATGCAGCCAAGATGCCGTCTGGGCTGGGTTTTTCAAGACGAGATTCCGGGGGAGGTCACTCGGCCAGCCTGGCAGTCTGGAAATACGAAAAGGCCCAGCAGGCGAATTGTGGCACCGGGCACGTTGGAAGCGGTGGTGCGGAGAGGACCGTGGGCTCAACGCCGTCTTGCTCGTGGTTGCATCCGACCTTGCGCCTTCCGGGTTGCAGTCGACGCCTGCCTGTACCTCGGCAGTCAGGGGAGGAGGCTCGATTCCTCAAGTCCGGAAGCCGAAATGCGAGAGTCCATGACCCAACTCCTGACTTGCCGCGAAGGAACACAAAGAACCGAGAGAATTCCGGTCTCTTTGTGATCTCTGCGTTCTCTTGCGGCGAGTATTGCAGTTGCCTCCCGAAAACCACAAGTGTCGTGAGCCTCATGGCTTTGGCTCGGGCGGAACGCCGGTCACTTGGCACGCAATCATCCGACACGATTCCCTTCCGTGAGGATTCCTGCGCGTTCATCCACGAGCTGGCGCTTCAGGTTCTCGAAGTAGTCCGGCTCGAAAGGAACAGCAATGGCTGGATTGGCGGTGTATTCAGCGAGGCGGCGTTCCAGTTCCGCAACGAGTTCGGGCGTTTCCTGCCAGTCGGCATCGGGGGGCGAGCCTGGGGGAGTCTGGGAAGCCAGGAAACCACTGAACCATTCGGCCAACCGAACCACGTCACTGGCCGGCAACCGTTGGATCTACTGCTCGATTTGCTCGACGCTCATCGGGGGGAATGTAACCGGGCTTTGGCGAGGCTCAAGCGGAACCCTTGGTCTCGGTTGCTTGAGGGGGAATATGCCGCGCTTCGGCCAGGGCGATGAAGCAGGCGTGAGCGCGCCGGTGGATCTGGCCGTCGAGATCTGGCCCGTGAACCATGCGCCGGTGGCGGTCAATGACCAGGCGGCGACCACGGCCGACGTGCCCATCCCCCTGCTGATCTCGAAGTTGGGCGGAGGCCAAGGTTGTCATCGCGGTTCGAGCGCCAACCACACTCGCTCGAACCATTGTGTCGGTGACGCCCAGTCCGGACAGATCAGTCACCGTCAAGCTGCTGGGTGTTCCCGGGCGGACCTACCGGGTGCAGTGGTCGTTCGATCTACGCTACCGGTCTTTCTTATTGAACACTCAGGCCAGCGCGACGGGGAACATCGAGTTCACCGATCACACTGCCGATTCCTCGCGGCGGTTCTACCGCATCGTTTATCCGTGAGGGTTCTACCATGAACAGCCTTCCCAATCGGTCAAGGGCTTCGGCGTTCGAAAGGCGCTGGCTCCGTTCTTTGGACGAGCTGTCTGGGGTCCGGGGGGATGGGAGCGCGGGCGTCCCGCCCGCAGCCGAGCACGGACAACGGCCTCGTTCTGCGGACGGTGCGGTGGACCGGCTCCGATCTGCAAACGAGCGGTCCGCGATCGGGGGGGATGGGAGCGCGGGCGTCCGGCCCGCAGCCGAGCACGGACAACGGCCTCGTTCTGCGGACGGTGCGGTGGACCGGCTCCGATCTGCAAACGAGCGGTCTGCGATGGGGGGGGATGGGAGCGCGGGCGTCTGGCCCGCAGCCGAGCACGGACAACGGCCTCGTTCTGCGGACGGTGCGGTGGACCGGCTCCGATCTGCAAACGAGCGGTCCGCGATGGGGGGGGATGGGAGCGCGGGCGTCCCGCCCGCAGCCTGTACTGACAACCACCACATTCCACAGACCGACCCGGTCACCGGACCGGGCTCCGCACGGAGCCGTCCGCGGTCATGGGCGTGAGCGATGGCCAGACTTGCCGCGCTGTTGCTCTCCGCCGCCTGCCCGATGCTGGCTCAAGCGCAAGTGATCCGATACGTCTTCACGGGGGTGAATCTCGAGTTGCCCGATGGGAACGGGCTGGGGACCTTTGTCCAACACACGGTTTCGGGCCTGGTGGGGCAGGTGCAGGAGGTGACCGTGTCGCTGGATATCACAGGCACCTGGAGCGGAGACCTGTACGCGACGGCGCTCGTGACTGCCAATGGGCTGCGGTTGCCGTTCGAGGGTGAGGCTGGCCGGCTGTACCAGTTGGAGGCGGCAACGGTGCTGCCGGCTATAACTTGGGTCCTGGTGCAGACGGTGACGCCGCTCGCAGGGGCGGTCGGGGAATTCACGGTGCCGATCGACCCGGCGCAACCGGCCGTCTTCTACCGGATCGTGGGGCTTCCATGAGGCGACCGAATCGGATTAAGGGCTTGTTAAGCCGTGGTGTCTTCTCCACGGTTCGTGCGAGATAACTGACTCGATGAACGCTCCATCGCCCCTTGGTCCACGGTGCGGGATGGTATGGGCGGCCTCGCAGGCACGCTCCCTGGCTTGCCTGCTGGCGGTGCCGGAGGAGATGCTGCGTGCCAACAACTCGAGGCCATGAACCCCGTCATCACGGTTAGGGATTGGTATACCACGAGCAAGGTGAGCGCGGCTTGCTGCCAGCGGGGATGATCGAGGAATTCCGCGCCCTGAGCCAACCCCCGCTGCCGTGGGACGTGGAGCTGGCACAGTGGTTCGATCGTTTCTTCGCCCCACTGGAACACCGCCGCGCCCTACGACCAAGGCTACCTGCCGCCCGAGGCCATTGCGGACCGGGTCAAGATCAAGGGTCGCGGGGACACGGTGCTCCAGCCGGGCATTGACCTGCTGGAGCGCGCCGAAGATTTCCCGCGCGACGGACCGGTGCTGATCATCACCGACGGGTTTTGCGACCGCTTAAGGACCCGGCGTCCACACGCCTTCCTGATCCCCGAAGGCCGCTGGTTGCCGTTCGTGCCCCAGGGGCCGGTGTTCCGGTTGGTCTGAGTCGTGTTGGTCCAATCCAACGTGCTCGTCGACCGTGTCGGCGGCAATTGCGCATCGCGCGCCAAGCCGCTGATGTTGATCACGCTGCCCAACGGCAACGCCGCCAGCCGGGTCAGCCTCGTTCAGTGAGCAACCACTCGTAAGCGGGCTGCGCGATGACGTTTTTGGGGACATCGCCTGGCGTGGCGTCGCGGGTCAGCGTCAACAACCGTCGCGTCGCCCTGCAGTTCGTCGAGGAGATCGACCACCAGCCACACCGGCCAGCGCGTGCCCGCCAGCCAGGCGACCTGTCGTTCACCCGCCTCGCGAAAGTCGATGCCCGGGAAGCAGCGGCGGCGTGCGCCCGCGCGAAGAAGCGGGACGCAAACGGCATTGAGATTCACCTCCGGCCCGGCGAAGCGGTCGCGGTCAACGTGCGGCGCTCACGTCCGTGCGATGAGCCGTTGCACGCCGGGCAGGTTCAGGGATGCACACGCTGAGAATTCAGGATCCCGGCGCGACGGCCTTCTGGATCACGGTTACTGTTGATTCACCGAGATGGGCTACGGGTCGGCGGCAGGGCGCGCAGTCCGCTGCGCGCCGCGGCTTCCAGTATCCACCGCGGTTTGCGGCGCGCAGCGGAGTGCGCGCCCTGCCGGCAAACCTCACCCGCGACATGGCCTTTGAGCGCGTGGCACGGTTGCGGCGCCTGCCCTACTAAGATTGCCGGACGAAGTCTGTCGAACGTGTGGTCAGAGCAGCGGCGAAAGGGGCGTTAGTGTCCATATGTGGGCGAGCACTAGTTCATCTGGCCGGTCGCCGGCCGGAACTCCCATCGCCCGAAATGGGGTTGAGCCAGCGCAAGTTGGCGAACCGGATAAAGTCCGTATCCGTGGTGTGGAGCACGGCGTCGTGGCGCAGGACTACGGCGGCGATTTGCGCATCGGTGACCAGGTTGCCCGCCGTGCCCAAGCCTTCGAGCAATTTGAGCGCCTCATCGACATGGCTGGAACCTGGCTCCAACAACTCGACCGGTGGCTGCTCCAGCCAGGAACGGATGTGACCGGCCGCCTCGGTCGGAGTCATCGGATGCTGAAAAGCCCGTGCGTTGGTGCCCATCCGTACGAAGCCGAAGACGACGACGGGCAGGAGGCCAACCGGTTCCCTGCCGGACAAACACCGCTCCCACCAGGCCGCCGCCTTGGCGTGGAAGGGGGAAGCTGCGTCGTAGGCGTAGAGCAGCAGGTTGATGTCAGGGACGATCATCTCGCCTTGGACTTCGCGGCTTTCGTCAGAAGAGCGTCCACCTCGAACTCATCTGCGAGCTTGTTCAAGCCCGCCGGGTCGAGGCCGGGCCGCAAGCCCATCGGCCGGGCCTTGAGGACAAACGGAACGCGCTTGGCTCCCGCGTCCTTGGGGCTCAGACCCCTGCGGATGGCGGCATTGAGCGTTTCTTTGAAGCCGCGGCGCGATCGGTGCATGGCTTCGTGCAGCAATCGCTCGACATCTTCATCCAACGTGACCGTCGTTCTCATGGCGTCATCATGATGCATGACTTAGGTGCTGTCAAGATGCTGGTTCGTTCGCGGCAATGCGGTAAGACGACGTTGGCCCGCCAGTTGGCGGCGCAGGAGCCGCATGAGCATTTCGATCTGGAAGCGCCGTCCGACTTGGAGCGGCTGGCCCATCCGATGACCGCCTTGCCGCCCCGCAGCCTCACTCCATGAGCAACCACTCGTAAGCCGGTTTGACTGGGCACTTCTTCGGCCCCAGACAACGCCGAGCGGCTCGGTCGCCTCCGAGAACCCTCTTAACCCTGAGCAACTCAGTAACGGGCGGTTGTGTTCGTTTTCGACGCCATTGCATGGCACAGCACTACTTACGCGGCAAGCGGGTAGCGTGCAAACATCGAGTGAGGGACCTGTTTCCCGTGGAACCTATTCTGTAAACAACGGATCGACGGTGGATGTTCGTGGAAGGCCCGGTTGGCGACGCTGGCTTGGCCTTCTTCACGTCGTTCATGGCGAACGAAAAGACCGTCATTTCGGGGTTGAACACCCTCTCAAGGATGTTTACAAATTGTCGGCATATACGGCGATGGACCGATGTATTTGAACGGATGGCAGTTATGACCAAAGCTGAACACGCTCTCCGACTCGTGAAACAGATCGGCGGTGTGGTGCGCCCAAAAGACCTTGCCAGTCGCGGTATCGCGCCGGTGTATCTGCGCCGTCTGCTTCAGCAGGGTGACCTTGTTCAATCAGCAAGAGGGCTTTATCGGCTGGCAGATCACAAACGCTCGCCTGACCACCGGCTGGCCGAAGCCGCCAAGCGTGTGCCTCGTGGGGTGGTCTGCCTGCTGAGCGCCTTGGCCTACCATGATCTCACCCGCAAAGCGCCCCCGGAGGTCTGGATGGCCATTGACCGGAAAGCCAGGCTCCCCTCGGTGGGCGATCTGGCCATCCGTTTCGTGCGTTTCTCCGGCGCGGCCCTCAGCGAGGGCGTCGAGGAGCATCGGGTTGAAAACGTGCCGGTGCGAGTCACATCATGCGCCAAGACAGTCGTCGATCTGTTCAAGTATCGGAACAAGCTCGGACTGACCCTCGCGCTCGACGCGCTGCGAGATTGTCTTCGTAAACAAAAATGTCCGATGGACGAATTGTGGAGGTTCGCCATCGTGTGCCGCGTGGAAACCGTGCTTAGGCCATACCTGGAGGCGCTGTCATGAGTCTGACCGCCAATGACATCATCGACGGCGTAGTCCTCACCGGCTCGCAGTTCAGCGAGCCGATGCGCGTCATTGGCACGCCCACGACCGGCGACGGATTCGTCCTGGTCAACCTGGTCGGCATGCGCACCAACACGTTCCGGGGTGGTGTCACCCTGTCGAACCAGGACCTGGCTTCGATCCAGATCGAACGTAAGGAAGTCGCGTTCCAGGGCAAGCCGCGCCTGTTCAAACTCGGTCTCGAAGCCATCCGCGTCTCCCTGGCCCAGGAATACGATCCCTACTTTGGCCTTTCCATCTCGCGGGTTGATCCTCTGCCGCACCAACTCGACGCTGTTTACAATCATCTGCTCAAATCCGCCCGGTGCCGCTTCTTGCTGGCCGACGATGCGGGCGCAGGAAAGACCATCATGGCCGGGCTGCTCCTCAAAGAGCTGAAACTGCGCGGGCTGGTGGAGCGCGTGCTGATCGTCTGCCCGGCCAACCTGGCGTTCCAGTGGCAGCGTGAACTGGCCGACCGGTTCCAGGAAACATTCCACATCTTGCGCGGCGGCGATCTGCGCGTGCAATACGGCGTGAACCTGTGGAACGACACGCCGCAGATCATCACGTCAATGGACCTGGCCAAGCGGGACGAGATTCTGCCGAGCGTCCGGCAAGCGGAAGACTGGGACTTGATTGTCGTGGACGAGGCCCACCGCATGTCGGCGTGGGACACCGAGCACAAAAGCGAGCGGTATCGCCTGGGTGAACTTCTGCGCGAAAAGACCGCCCACTTTCTTTTGTTAACGGCAACGCCGCACAAAGGCGACCCGACCAACTTCAGCCTGTTCCTCCAGTTGTTGGACCAGGAAGCCTACGCCGACGTGAAGTCCATCCACGACGCGATGGACCGGCGCGAAGCTGCCTGCTACCTCCGGCGCACGAAAGAGGTCATGCTCAATTTCCCGAAGCCGCAGCCGGACGGCACCTGGAAGGCCGTCAAGCTGTTCAAGAAGCGCATCACCCACACGGTTGCGTTCTGCCTTGAAGGCCCGGAGATGGAGCTTTACCAGGCCCTCACCCATTACGTTCAGCGCCAGTCCACCCGCGCCGCCGAATCCGGCGACGAACGCCGCGCCCGTGCGGTCGGTTTCATCATGGCGATGTATCAACGCCGGATGGCCAGCTCCACGCATTCGCTCAAGCAGTCGCTCATCCGCCGCCAGAAGGCGTTGAAGCAGCTCCTGGAAACCGCGAACCAGCTCGGCGACATCCCGATGCCGGACATCCCGTCCGAGGAAGAATGGGATGAAATGGACGACGCGGAGCGCGAAGCCAGGGAGCGGGAACTCGAACGCGCCACGCTCGCTCGTCGGAAGCCCGACCTGGAAGCCGAACTCAAAGAGATCGCGGAACTGATTGCCCACGCGCAGCGCGTCGAGGACGGCGGGCACGAGATCAAGCTGAGTCGGCTCAAGGCGCAGTTGACCGAGCAGGGCATCTTCGCCGATCCCAGCCTGCGGCTGCTCATCTTCACCGAATACAAAGACACGCTCGATTACCTGGTCGCCAAGTTCAGGTCCTGGAACCTGACTGTGGGCCAAATCCACGGCAGCATGAAGCCGGGCAGCCGGGACGAAGAAGGCACGCGCCTGTGGGCGGAGCGCAACTTCTGGGACCTCAAGACCCAGGTCCTGGTCGCGACCGAAGCCGCAGGCGAAGGCATCAACCTTCAATGCTGCCATGTCCTGTTCAACTACGACATCCCCTGGAATCCGAACCGGCTGGAGCAGCGCATGGGCCGCATCCATCGCTACGGCCAGACCAAGGATTGCCTGATCTTCAATTTCTTCGCGCAAAACACCGTTGAAGGTCGCGTGCTCCAGAAGCTCGTGGAAAAGCTCCAGGAGATTCGTGACGCCCTGGATGATGACGCGGTGTTCAACGTCGTGGGCGAAGTCCTGCCCTCGAACCAGATCGAGCGCCTCCTGCGCGACTTCTACGCGGGCAAGCTCAGCGCCAATGATCTCGAAGCCAGGCTCGAAGTCGAAGTGCGCCAGGAGGATTTCCGCCGCATCTGCCAGTCAGCCCTCGAAGGTTTAGCGAAGAAGAACCTGAACCTGCCGATGCTGGTTGAACGGCGTGCCCTGGCCCAGGAACGCCGGATCGTCCCGGAGACCGTCGCCCGGTTCTTCGATGCCAGCGCCAAGGAAGTCGGCCTCTCGTTGACGCCGATGAAGGCCACGGAACGAGCGTTCACGGTGGGCAAGATTCCCATCGTGCTCTATGAGCAGGCACGGGCCAAGGACTGGAGACTGCTCCAGCTCGCCAAGAGCTACGACCGGATTTGCTTTGACCGCAGCACTCTGGAAACCGATGTCCGGCTCGAATGGGTCACGCCGGGGCACCCGTTGTTCGAGGCCGTCCGCCGCCAGGTGTGGGACCAGACGCAGCCGCAGCTCCGCCAGGGCGCGGTGTTCTACGAACTGGAACGTGAGCAACCCGCGTTGCTGGAGCTGGTCATCGCCAGCGTTGCGGACGGGGTGGGCAACGTCCTCCACCGTCGCCTGTTCCTGGTCGAGACCAACGCCGATGGCACGCGCCGCCTGCGCGATCCCAGTTACCTGCTCGATCTGATTATCCCGGAGCGGCAACCCAAGCTGTTGCCGACACTGGCGTCGGACGACCCGCGCACGCAAACCTTCCTGTTTGAAAAGGCCCTGCAACCGTTTCGCGCCGAGATCGCTGCCGAGCGCGAGCACGAACTCGATCTGATCGAGTCCAGCGTTCGCTCCTGCTTCGATGAACTCATCAGGAAGCGCGATGCCGTGCTCAGCAAACACCTGGTCGCCCAGGATCAGGGCGATCCGAGCGCCATCGGCCTGGCTGAATTGGAAGCGCAGAAGCTGCACGAACTTCAACGCCGTCGTGACCTCCGCCTGAACGAGCTGGCGCGTCAACGCAGCCTGTCGCTCCAGGGCGTCGAGCGCATTGGCCTCGCCCTGGTGATGCCTCACCCGGAGCGGAACGTCCCGGCGCACACGCATCTGAAAACCGACCGTGAGACGGAGAAGAAGGCCATCGAGGCGGTCATTGCCCACGAGAAGGCACGCGGCTGCAAGATCGAGGATGTCCAGGATCAAAACCTCGGCTTCGATTTGCGGAGCCTGCACCCACTAACCGGCGAGCTGCGGCTGATCGAGGTCAAAGGCATCGGCGCGGCGACCGGGAGCATTTTCCTATCGCCAAACGAAAAGCGGATCGCGGAAGACCGGCGCGATCTTTACTGGCTCTACATCGTCACTCACTGCGACACGACGCCGAAACTGGAAGAACCCATCAAAGACCCCGCCCGGTTCCCCTGGCACGAGGTCAAGAAGGTCGAGCACTACAAACTCGAAGTGAACGCGCTGACGGAGCCAATGCAGTTGAAAGAGGACCCGCCGCCGTATGGGGAAAGGCTAAAGGCTGAACGCTAAAGGCTGAAGTCGCACAATCCCAAATGAACGCAACTGAATTGAAAGACAACATGGCAACTTTAGATCAGATCACGCTGAGCGGATTCAAGTCAATCCGCGCACTGGAGGCATTCCAATTCCGAAAACTCAATTTGCTCATCGGTGCAAACGGGGCGGGCAAGAGCAACCTTGTGGCGTTCTTTCGATTGGTGAACGAGATCGTGGAGCGCCGACTTCAACACTTTGTTCTGAAGCAGGGCGGTGCTGAGGCATTTCTCTTTAACGGAGGCCGCGTCACCAAGCGTATTTACGCAGAACTGCGATTTGGGGTTTATGGTTATCGTTTCACGCTCGAACCGGATGTCCAGGGCGGCATGGTGCTTGGGGAGGAGTTCTCAACGAGCTCAGACTGGTCAACCAACGTCCACTTCTCGACCGGCTCACTGGTGCCGCACAAAGAATCCGCCGTGCTCCTGGATGAGAAGCATCTGCCTCTGGACGCCGAAAAGCAGGTGGTGCGTGCTCTCAAGGGTTTTAGAGTCTATCACTTCCACGACACGAGCGAGACCGCTGGGATCAAGTTGCCCTGCCAATTGAACGACAATCGCTTTCTGCGCCCGGATGCCTCGAACCTTGCGGCCTTCCTTCGAGTTTTGAAGCTGGTCCAAGCCGCCCGTTATGCGCGGATTCGGGAGACCATTCAGTTGGCTGCGCCGTTCTTCGACGATTTCATCCTCGAACCTACAGCAGAGAATCCTGATCTGATCCGGTTGGAGTGGCGTCAGAAAGGGCTGGACTACCCATTCCTCGCCCATCACCTGTCGGATGGCACGCTGCGGTTTATGGCTCTCACCGTGCTCCTCCTGCAACCGGCTCCGCCGTCCATGATTATCCTGGATGAACCCGAATTGGGCCTGCACCCCGTCGCCATCGAGTTGCTCGCATCGCTGCTATACGGAGCGGCTCAACAGGGGCAGGTGCTTGCTTCCACGCAGTCGCCTGTCCTCATCAACCATTTCGAGCCGGAGGAAGTGGTCGTTGTGGATCGCGTCAACGGCGCATCCCGATTCAATCGCCTCGAAAAGGAACCCCTGCGCCAGTGGTTGGAAGACTACGCACTGGGTGAGTTGGTTCAGAAGAACGTAATCGAAGCCGGGCCGCGCCATGAATAGGGTTCTCATCATCGTTGAAGGCCCAACGGAACGCGCCGTTGTGGAGCAGGTTCTCGCACCGCATTTCGGAGAGCGCAACCTGTCCCTCCACGCCAAGGTTCTCGGCAAGCCGGGGCACAAGGGCGGTATTCGCAGCTTCGAGGCCGTGCGGAAGGAGGTGAGCGCCCTGCTGAATCAGGAACGACGCTCGTTGGTCAGCACCTTCTTCGACTACTACGGCCTGCCCGCGACTTGGCCAGGAATCAACGAAGCGCAGGGCAGACCGGCGCAAGACAAGGCGAGACTTGTCGAGACAGCAATGTTGGAGAACGTCCGTTCCAGCCTGTCTGAATCGGACAATCCAAGCCGCTTCCTGCCCTATGTCCAGATGCACGAGTTGGAGGCGTTGTTGTTTGCCAATCCCAAGGTGATGGCCAGCGCATTTGAGAGGCCGGGCCTGGCTTCGACTTTCAGTGAGATTGTTCGGCAGTGTGGAGAGTGTGAGGAGATTGATGACAATCCAGACACTGCGCCGTCGCGGCGGATCGCCAGGTTGTTTCCGGGGTATCGGAAGGGAGCCAGCCTGATCGCCCACGCCCCAATCATCATCAAGCGAATCGGCGTGGATGCCATTCGGCAGGCTTGTCCACACTTCAATGAGTGGATGGCGAAGCTCGAACAGTTGGGGAAAAAGGCTGAAGCAGGCTAAACGCTAAATGCTGAAAGGATATGAACGAACATCCGCAGGATTTGAGGCCGCGCACCAAGGAGTTTGCACTGCGTGTGATTCGGATGTATGCCCGATTGCCGAAGAACGACGCCGTCGCTCAAGTCCTCGGCAAACAGGTCTTGCGTTCCGGCACTTCGGTCGGCGCAAACTACCGCGAAGCTTCACGCGGACGGTCCAAGGCGGAGTTCATTTCCAAGATGGGCGACTGCCTAGAAGAAGCAGACGAGACCGAATACTGGCTCGAACTTCTGGCGGACAGCGGTGTCGTTCCACAGCCCAAGATGGCCGAACTCCTCGACGAGACCCGCCAACTCATCGCCATCTTCACAACAATAGACAAACGCGCCAAAGGGAACCAATGACCACTTCAGCCTTTAGCCTTCAGCCTTTAGCCTTTCCCCCATGATCCCCACCACCTGCAAACGGCTCATCGAGGTTGATTTCCCCATCGCCAAGGTCAGCGAGCATTGTGAGCCGCCACGGTAGTTTAGGGAGGTCTGATCGAGGCAATCAAGGGAACGGCCGCAGGCTGGGCGTGGCCGCTGGCTGGGGCATGGCGCGGCCTTCCTGGTGGACGCTGTCCCCCAGACCCCCTGGGATTTA
>Ga0194125_10009392_pt1 | contig 13588 bp, 11 predicted proteins | sample TA2KigC250mmetaG_FD_148626 | JGI IMG/M metagenome (GOLD analysis project Ga0194125, IMG submission 148626) | Freshwater microbial communities from Lake Tanganyika, Tanzania - TA2015034 Kigoma Deep Cast 250m | ecosystem: Environmental > Aquatic > Freshwater > Lake | place: Tanzania: Lake... | reverse complement strand
CGGAATTCCCATCATGCATAGGAGGCACGGTAATTGCAGAAAAAGAAGGATATGCAAAGGTTAAAGAGATAGGAATTGATTCAAATGAAGAATTCTCATTAAGCATGGTGCTTGAAAAAATCATAAGTAAACCTGTGAAAGTACAAGTAACCAGGACAGGCGGAGGATCAAGCGAGCCGACAAAAGAAGAACAAGTAATAATAGAATTAGAAGAGCCGGACAAAGAATATAGGACAATGATATTATACCCTGACCAGAAAGAAGTAAACTTAATACCTGGAGATTATAAAGTTAAGATGTATGTAGTCAGGACAGGCGCACCTATCAAGATAGCTGGAAAAGAGGTACAAAATTGTGTAGACGTGCCAAAAGGAGGTTTGTTAGGACTATTAGGCACTACAGAACAACAATGCACCACTGTAAAACTCCCAGATGTAGAACTAGACAGTCTAGTGACAGGCGGGACAGAATTTGAATGGACAGTCGACAAAGACGAGCTTTATACATCAGATTACATAAAATTTTATATAACTACTCAAGCTATACCTAAATCATTAGAAGAACTAAGCAGCGTAAACACAAACCAAGAAAATGCTATACTACCAGTGTTTTTAAATGAATAAAACAAAACTAATCGCAACATTTTGCATATTCTTAATAGTCATGATACCAATATGCATGGCAGACGAGTTTGAACAAGAAGGAGAAACATTAATCATAGAAGCCAAACAATACGAGCCTGAAGTTTTAAGATCAGACTATATGGAACAACTAAACATACCGGTAAGAGTCATTCTTGGAGCTATAAGAGGAGAGCCTATAAGCCTGCCAGAAATAAAATCAGTAGCTGTCAAACTGATAAAGAAACAAGATGCTCAGAAAAAAAACGCGACAGTACAAGGAACAGCAGAACAGACGATAAAAGATTATGTGCAAGGCACCCCAAAATGGCATAAAGCACCTTACCCGACGCTAGAAAATTTAGGATATGTAGAGATCACTCTTAAAAAGATAGAAAAAGAAACAGAAGTGCCAAAACAGATAGACTTAGACTTCGAAGCCACTATAACCTATGAAGCAGAAATTGCAGGGTTCACGATAGGCGGAGAAAACCAGAAAGAACTCCAAATAGCAACTGTAGAAACTATAAAAGAAAACCATGAAGAATATAAGATACTAGGCGGAAGGTATTATCTTAGAGTAGTTGACATAACAAGCACAGGCGCATCAGTAGAAGTCCTAGACACGGAATTCAAGAGGCTTACATCAAAAACACTAAAACTCGGAGAAGCATCCAGTTCTATAACACTAAGCTATCAAGACCAAGCAGAACCTGACCATATAAGGCTGAAGCTTGAAGAAGTCAGAGGAGTAGGAGACATAAAATTTTTGGTAAACGGAGAAACCAAAACAGTTGTAAAAAACCAGGAAATAATCAGAGGATGGAAAGTATCAAACCTTTACACAGGAACTAAAGACAGACAAACCAATCACTATTATCTAATACTGCAAAACAAGGAGTTTAAAGCCCCAGTAGTATTAACTACAGAAGCCGAATTTGATGAAATTAGCGAACTTAAAACTTTAGTTGAAAACTGTAACACAAACGAATGTAAGATCTACGCGAATAGCGAAATACAAAACATTAAAACTTACTTGATTAATAAAGAACAACTAACACAGGCTTTGGCTAACTTAGAAACTATAAAATTAACAAAACTTGTAAGCGTAGGGATTCAAGCAACTGGAAGGATTGCAAAAATACAAATAGGTGGCTTAGAACGGCCTTACACCGAAGGTGATAAAGTAGGTGTAGAAACTTGCGGATGCAAAATATACAGCATATTAAGAGATGAAGTAAAGATAAAAGGGGTAAAAGAATGCGATCGCGGCGCTAGCTCTGATATTGCAACACTTAAAACAGGAGAATCCGGTGCGATATGCGGGACAGTATTAGAAATCAGAGGAATAACAACAGACGAAAAAGCAGTAATAACAGTATTACCCGGAACAGGGAGAGGAAAGACAACAACATACTTTTCAGTACACCTCCCAGTAGAAAAAAGAGCGATACAATACACACCTGAAGAATTACAAGAGAAAATAAACAGGACAGAAGCCACTATAAAAAAACTTGACGGCACAATAACACAATTACAAACGCTGGTAGAAGGCTGGACTAAAGTATGCTTAGCAACAATGGCAGTCTTCACAGTAATGGCATTCATGCAAGGATTAAGCGGAACATCTCCAAAGAAAGGAACAGACACAGGAACTAGCACTGGAACTGGAAGTCCAACAACAACTGTAGAGAAGAAACCAATAACCTTCCCGAAGGATCCAGTAACAAACAAGGTATTAGTAAAACAACAAAATCTTTTATATGGCTATAATCCCGAGGGAGGCGTATTATCTGATAAAAGCCGTTATTTAAAACCATTGCCTGAAATTTATTACCTTGTTGAAGGCAGATATATGCAAGGTTCAACAGATAAGAATCCTATAGCTCATGTAGGGGCAAAGTTCCAAGATAAATCAACTATCGGCTCAAAAACCCCTAAATGGTATACACTAAATTCTGAAGGAGCAATCGTCCCTGCAGAAGAATCCGACAACAACTGGGCTGCTGGAGACGGTTCAGGCCAGTATACAGCAAGCTTCTCAAAAACCGGAGACATAGCAGTAGGATTACAAAGCTGTGACCAAATACCTACACACGCAGGAGATACAATAAATTATAGGGCTCAATGTATAGACCTAGCTAGGACTTACGGAAACGCGTTAGTATTGCAATACTCTAAAACTAATAAACTGATGACAATACGATCAATAGGAAAAGACAAGCAGTTCAATACACAAGATGATATAGTAGGCGTATTCATAAAACAGGATAGTTACGCATTCAAAGAGTTAGAAAGAAGCCTGATAGCATTAGAAGATGCTAACAAAAGAGGAGAAAAAAATCCTGCATTTATGGGCAAAAAATATCCTAATCTTGGCACATACTCGTCCGGGTCAGGAGGAGACGTTGACTGCAGGATGGTCATGAGCGAAGGACAATGCAAGATATTATTCAACGCATGCGACCCTGTAATGTGCCCGCCATCAAGATGCAACTTCGGAGGAAAAGTCAGAAACGTAGACAATGTCATACAATCAGGACTAGTCGGATCATTATTACTATGCTTACCCAATATAAAAGATGGGGTAATAATGCCTGTATGCCTAAGCGGGATACTAGCAGCGTTAAAAAACATAAGATCAGTATTACAAGGATACGTAGACTGCTTAAAAACACAATTAAACGACCAGAAATCAGTAGGAATATGCGACAGGATAAGATCAATATGGATGTGCCAGATATTATGGAAAGAAGCAATGGCAATACTCAACATGGCTGGAGGAAACTTTTTTGACAAAGCAGCAAACACCGGCGGAGGAGAATACTTTGGGTTAAGTGGTGGAGTAGACAACGCCAAAAAAACAGTAGACTACTTCACAAACAGCTATGCAAAATCAGTATTCGCATCTTACACAAGTAAGTCAACAAAAGAAATGGGTGCAGTAATCTGTGAAAAAGCGATATACGGAAAAGGACCACTACTAGGAGACATAGTTGAAGACGTTACAAAAGCACAAAACCCTACACAATTCACAGCATACGTCGAAGAAGAAGTATTATACCAAGCAACAGAACAAAAATCAACATACAAATTATATTATCATATCTACGCAGGTGCAGAAAAAATAGACTATAAAGTATACGTGAAAAAAAGCTCAACCGGAAAAACATATACTTGCAAAGAATGCAGCGGGACACTAGACGCGGAAGGATATGTGGACAAAAGCACGTTATTCACACTAGAACCAGGATATAACGTGATATGCGTCAAGATAGGCAACAAAGAAGAATGCAACATGGGAAGAGTAGTATCCACAAGCTACGGAATAAACGCAGCAAACAACTACCTGACAGAATACGAGCTCAGCAAGAAAATAACAACACAAGATGAGTGCACTTCAGACGTCAGAGGCATAGTGCCCAACGTGCAGATAGAAAAGACCTGCTCAACAACAAATCCAGGAACTGGAAAAGGCAATGATCAAGTAAAACTATGGCGAGTCGTAGGAAGCTGCGGCAAAACACAAGAAGGAGCATCACTAGGAGACTGCTGGATGAAGCTAGGCGAGTTAGAAAAATACAATCCAGAAGCTTATAGGGAAATAACCCAAAACTTATGCACAGGAACAATCTGCAACCAATACCAGACTTGTGATGGAATACAAGAAACAACACCAGTATCAGGATACAAAACAGTAATATGCTGCAAAGGAGAATGCAAAAATAATGAATACCATATAAGAATCATCCAAACATTAGAAGAACAACCTTTCTTAAAAGAGACAGCATACAAAGAAATGTATGATTACGGAAAAAATTATTGTGAAAGCACAGAATTCTCAGCCAACGATCCTTTCACTACATCAAGTTCAGTACCTTCATCATGGATAAAAAAACAAGAGTATATAGAAAACAACCCAAGAGATGAAACAGAAAAAAACAAATATTACTTCTTTAAAGGAATGCTATACTTAATATGCGGGAACTGTGACAAATCAGCAACAGAATTTAACACAATACCTGACAAAAAAAGTGATTATTTCATAGATGCATGCGGAAAAAACGAAGCAGGCAATGGTGGACTAATGTATGACAGATGCACAAGGCTTTGTTCAGGAACAGCTCCAAAGACAACAACTACGACACCTACAACAACTACAGCACAACCATTAAAGATGAACAGTATGGATATAAAACCTACAGGAACATCAACTGCTACAGCAACAGCAAACGTAGATACTCAAAAAATACAACTAGAAACAGGCGGAGAATATAAGATAGAAAGGATAATGTTCAATAATCTGGTTTATAACTGCCAGGTTAAGTTCGGAGAACAAGAACGTAAAACAATACCTTTGTGTAAATTTACTGAACCTGATGCGACTTATACATTCTCAACTGCAGGAATTACAGGCACCCCAACACTAAACGTATTAGCATTTGAAAAAGCAGATTCTGAAACGCCTTACGATATTAATTTTAATATTGAAATATTAGAAAAAACAGCGCAGGACGGGCGAGTATTATTGTGCGCAGATCCAACAGGCACACAGGCATTTTGCCTCCACTACTCAAACTATAAAGACAAGAGATGCTCAGACTTTTCTTACAACAAAGTAAACTACAAGTATGTTTTAGACAGAACTTCATCCACTTCTTGTAATAACGAATGTATAACACGAACGGAATGTCTAACAAAAAATCAGCCTTATTATATGACGTATGACATAATCAATAACAATGGTATTTTAGTAAATTAAAATGTCTATTCTAAAAAAATCAGTACAAGCGTTAAAGAATAGCATGCACTTATTAGTTTTTATTAATCTAGTATTCGCAGCTACTACTTTCTCACTGCTTTACTTTACCGGCAGAAAGATACAAAGCTATGTCTTAATGATTTATTCTTACGCTCCAGCGCTTCAAGAATTAGAGTCTGTAGTTTCTGAAGATGTAAGCCTTGCTGACATGAACAAGCTTAATGAGGCATTGGCAGTGATAAACGAGTCTTACAAGATGATACTGATAATCACTGTATCTTCAATGGTAATATTCTTCTTGGTATGGTGCTTCTTCCAAGGATTAGAGTGGAGGATGTCTTATACCTCTTTAAAGAAGAAAATAAGGCTGGACGAGCTGTTTGACAAGAATTATATCAAATATACTCTACGTTTTGGTTTAGTAACGATTCCTGCGTTTCTGATCTTATTCCCATCTTTTTATTTCTTTATGGCGCAGGCAAAAACCTTCCTCCTAAGCATGATAGTAAGCATGTATGACCTTACCGAGACAGCAGGACAAGTATCTTATCCCGTATTGGTATTGCTCTTTTTAGTCATACTTTTCACATCTTATTTCACGATAATAATCTATGTTTTACTAAACAAGTATAAACTGTTAGATTCTTTCAAAAAGTCTTTCATAACAGGAGTTAAGAGGATACATATCATTTTGCCAATACATATTACCTGCTTATTAATTATAATTCCTATAGTGTTTTTAGACTCTTATCTGAATAAGTTCTTAGACTTTAAGATAGCGGTTATAATAAGCATGTTAATCTATTTTGCATTTATAGCTTACTACCAGATTCTGATGGTTTCTTTGTTAGAAAAAGAATAAGATTTTCGAACGTTTGAAATATAATCTACTTCCTTACCTCTTCTATACAGTATATTGTTGGGTTGATAATGTTTTCTTCAGTTGCAAGCGTATCGAATTGCATTACTATGTCTTTGTCTATGCCTATTTTTTTCTCTTCGATGAGAGTAAGTATTACTGTAATCGTGCAAGATTGGTTCTTAGACCTGTAGCCATGTTTAGATAGTATGGCTAAGAAGCAATGATATATGGCGTAAAACCCGACATTTAATGCCCAGTCATATATTTTTAGTTTTTCAAGCTTTTTTAGGACATCATAGTTGTATTCTGACTTTTTGAGGTGCTTTTTAGCTAGTTCAAGGTCTGGCTTTACTTTTACTAATCTTCTAGAGTCTTTCAGGCACCAGTTCAGGTGCGATTCTAGCTGTGGCATTTTTTTATGACCTCTACGTATTTTTCTGGATTATGAAACACTAAACTGTCTGATATCATGCTGTAAAAAACCTTATCATCCTTGTTTTTAATTATATCCTTAGGTGTGATATCCACGTATCTTATGGGCTTTTCAACTTGTTGGGACCTTCTTATTTCTTCTTTTATCCTGTTAACATCTTTAGCCTTTTCTTTATTATAAACTAGCAGGACATCAATGTCTTGATAATCTTCTCTCTTTACAGACGAGCCAAAGACGATGCCGAGGTCAATGTAAGGCTCGAATTTTTTAAGATTGTGTAAAAGAACTACGAGCCATTTAGGGAAATCCTTCTCCTCAAGGCTTAACATATACTGCATAAACTTAAGGGCCATCTCATTTCCGTAATCAAACGAAAAATAAGCAGAGTTCCCAATCTCTTCTTTGACAAAAAGCTTCTTACCAACCAGCATATTACATAGCTTATTAGCATGAGCATGATTTATGCCTAACATTCTTGCTAAAAGCCTAGAATTGTACCTCTCCTTATAATGCTTAAAAACGTATTTTGCAATCTGAATCTCAATTTTAGTAAATTGTATGTTATTAACAACCATATGTATGCTATAAACATACAACATATAAAAACCTTTCGATACCAAAATCTAAAACAACGATAAAAACTTAACAGCAATTTGGGAATGATAAAGCATTACAAAACACTAAACATAAACCACAAAGGAATAAAGTGATGCAAAAGCAATAATGATTATTAATTAGTCTGCGGGAGACAGGATTTGAACCTGCGCAGGCACTAAGCCAATAGGTCCTAAGCTTATCCCGTTTGGCCGCTCCGGCACTCCCGCATATTAACAACTTTTTAATAAAGTCTTATGTTTAAAAGCTTTTTCAAAAAAAGTCTGCGGGAAACACGTATAGAACCACTAGTCCGAATCACTCCCAATATGAGCTGTTTTCAACATTAATAAGCAGTTGAAATATTTAAAAATTTATATCTTCAAGAACATAAGAAGCTTTATTGTATGTGCACAGAACTACGTTTTTTCTTTTTTACTGTGCCCGTAACCCCTTATTTGATCCACGATTAACCGCAACATTCTAGACACATACTCTTTATAATCACCCTTATCCGCAGTTTCTAATGATTGATAATATTCTTCTCGTTTTTCAAATGGGATGAAAAACATAGGGAATCTTTTTTTCATCAAAATATAATTCATAACTGCTCTTGCTGTTCTACCATTTCCATCTTCAAAAGGGTGTATCCAAGTTAACTTAGCATGAACCAAAGCAGCTAATTCAAAAGGATGCAACTTATTCTTATTCGCGCTGTACCATTTAAAGAAATTAAGCATATACTTTTTGAGTTCTGTATAAGATGGTGGAACATGCGTTGAGCCCTGAATTTTCACATCAAAAAATCTTATCCTCCCACTATAAACAACACCTGTGTTTTTTGTAAGAATCCCGTTCAGTTTTTCAAGGAACCTTGTATTCAATTCACCTTTGTATTGCTTAAGATAATCCAAGCATTCTTTTCCGTTTATCGCCTCATTATAATCTTCTGCTCTAATTCCTGAAGGAATCACTTTGTCTTTAAGGATTAACGCAGTCTGCCTCAAAGTAAGCCTATTGCCTTCTATTGCGTTAGAATTGTATGTGAATCGTATAACAAAATCATCATTCAACTTTTCCTTTACACTCTTAGGAACGAGCTTAAGCCACGCATTATAACCCTCTTTTAAGTCCTGTAATGTTTCCGCATCATTTTCCGAGAGATAGGTATAATTTGAGATTTTTAAGAAAGGTTTAGACTTAGACTCTATTTCTCGAGCATGTCTTCTCAAATCACTCTTTGAAGGCTTCTTATCCCCTAGAAAAACCCTTATCTTCTTCCACTTGCTCAAACTAAGCCTAACGTTCTTCGTAAGATAATAATATGTCCTACCATTCCGTTTTATAGTCTCTACATAAGCCATACAATAATGTAAGGGCACAGATTATATAAAACTTTCGGTTTAATGTGCCCATACAATACTTTTCCAAACATTTACTAGTAGTAGGATGCGGGAGACAGGATTTGAACCTGCGCAGGCACTAAGCCAATAGGTCCTAAGCCTATCCCGTTTGGCCGCTCCGGCACTCCCGCATATTAACAACTTTTTAATAAAGTCTTATGTTTAAAAGCTTTTTCAAAAAAAGTCTGCGGGAGACAGGATTTGAACCTGCGAAGGCACTAAGCCATACGGCCCTGAACCGTACCCGTTTGGCCGCTCCGGCACTCCCGCAACTAATAAGACTGTTATTTTTAGTGTATTTAAGAATTTTTATTTCTTTTGCCAAGAGTAACTTCTAAGCCTTTTTGATTTACCATAACCACAACTAGCACATTTTTTCTTTCTAATGTGGAATGTACGGCGCCCGCAGCGTTTGCACCGGATCATATTCTTCTTGCCAGACTTTCTACCCATAGAAGGTGTTCCTTTGGTCATTTTCTAAACTCCTTTAAGCTTGTGAGATAAGAATTATCGTATCTCCCCTGACGAAGACATTGCCGAGCTTTCTCTTGAGCTGCCCGTCAACATACTCTTCAGCATTTTCTAAGACAACGTTTATGTGTATGTCAAAGGCTTTCAAGTTCCCTATGATCTGTTTCTGGTTCTTCAGCTCTACTATTACTCTTTTGTTTCTTGCAATGTTTAATGCGTCTAAAGGTCTGTCCATTTCCATTTTTTAACCTCTCAAAATTCTTTTTCTAAATTGAGACTTCAGCCCTATTTAAAACTTTCTAATTATTGTATGTGGAAAGTTTAGAGGAGGGCTTTAAGTTCTAGGAATGGGTTTTTGTTTTGTTGTTTCCATGTTGTTAAGAGGGTCATTATTGTTTCGTTGGCTGTTGTTCCTTTCTCGTTTCTTAGTGTGCCTGTAATTTTGTCTAGGACTACTTGTTCTCTTAATGCTCTTTCTGCTCTGTTGTTTGTCGGTTCTACTTCTGGGTGTGTGATACATGTGAACCAGTTTTCAAAACCATTTTCTATTTTAGTTCGTACAGTTTTCAGTTCTTTGTAGGGTTTTGTTGTGTCAAGCCATCGGTGTAGTTCTTTTTCGCATTTTTCTTTTAGTTTTTCTCTGATGTGGGGTGGTTTGCCGCTTTCTCTTGCTTTGCAAACCATTATGTAAATATCTTTGAACCATTTGTTTAATGGTTTCACTTCTTCATGCTTGTCTGCTACTGCTCTGACCTCTCTTAGCGCATGAGCCCAACAACGCTGGATCTTAACTTTCCCATTTTTATCTTTATAAGTGACGTACGTTTTCCAACCGTCGCAGTTGATCACGCCTTCAAAATCATCTCCGAGAACTTCTTCAATGACTTTACAGTGTCTGCTTTTTCTTATAACAAACAAAGTTGTAGTTAGTGTCGTAAAAACCCATATCCAAAACGTTTTTCCAGCAACCTTTATACCAGTTTCATCGATATAAACATTGAAGAACGTTCGTATCGCTGATTTAACCTGTTCAAAAGCCGACCCGGTTGCTTTAACAACCCTTTGAACAATGTTCAACACCGTCGAATGAGTCAAACTCAAGTTATGTTGCCTTTGAAGTGAAGTCGTTATCTTCCTTGCAGGAAGCCTATCATCATACTTCATAAGAGTAACATGAGCTAAAACGTTCTTCCCAAAACTTCCCTCGCTTGGCAAACCAGTTTCTGCACTTACCACACCACAATTTTTACAATAATAAAAACCTATGAAATGCCTCGTAACCTTAACTGGCTTAGGTTCAGGAATATCCTCGATAATCCACTCTTCAATCTCGAACGGCTCACCAAAAATACTATTACACTTAGGACATTCCGTTAAGAAATGCTCAACAGTTTCACTAGGTTCTGGAACTTCTCTCGTCGCTCCTTTATGACCTTCCGGAGCCCCAAGCTTCCTCGAAGCATGAGGCATTCTTTTCTTAAAAAACTGCTTCGAAGGCGGTGTATGGGGATTAATAAAAATGGTAAGAATTTTTTTAAGCTCTTTATTTTCTTTCTCTAAATCCTCCTTTTCTTTACGCAATCTCTCAACTTCATCCTGAAGCTCTTTGATAATCTCATCCTTATTCTTCGACGACAAGAACTATCACCCTCTTACCAATATAATCCTTCGGAGCATCAATCTTAGCACCATTACCGAACTTGGTAATCCGCTTCTCAAAAAAGAACTTTACTCCCGTCTGAAAAGTAAAAACCTCTTTTTTAAACTTAAAACGCCTCATCTTTAGTATATAATAATATATACTAAACTATAAAAATATTTCGCTACTACAAAATATACGTTTTTTACCGACGAGAACCTAATCACTTACCGACGGAACTTTCCACATACTAAACATTATTGTTAAGGAAAAAATTTTAATAGTCTGAATGCCTTCGAAGAAAAAAATGGTAATTATTAGGAAACCAGTTGTTGCCGGACAATTCTATAGTGAAAGTTTTGAAAAGCTGGACAAGCAGATAAATAATTGTTTCAAGTCTAAGCTGGGGCCTGGTGATTTGCCAGTAAGAAGGAATAATCAAAGAGTTACTCACGGCGTAATAATCCCCCATGCAGGGTATCAGTTCTCAGGGCCTGGCGCAGCATGGGCTTTTAAGGAAATAGCAGAGTCTAAGCTTCCCTCCAGGTTTATAATAATAGGGCCTAACCATACAGGATTTGCAAGTTCAGAAGTATCTACTACATTAGCAGTCTGGGAAACTCCTTTCGGACAGTTAGAGCCTGACGAAGAGTTTATTAGAAAACTCTTAGAAGAGTGTGATATTGTCAAGATAGACCATAACGCTCATTCTTACGAGCATAGCATAGAGGTACAATTACCTTTCTTACAGTTTGCTAACAAGGACGTTCTTAAAAAGATAAAGATAGTTCCGTTAATAATCTCTCATTATGATTTAGAAACTTGCAGAATATTAGCTGACAAGATAATAGGCATAAGCGAGGACTTATGTGTAATAGCATCTTCAGACTTCACTCATTACGGACCAAGCTATGGCTATACGCCATTCACAAGGAATGTTAAAGAAAACTTGTACGAACTGGACAAAGAGGCTATAAACCTTATTAATAAGATGGACACGAAAGGATTCTTTAAACATATAAATGATAAAAGGGCTACTATATGCGGGGCAGGGCCAATAATGGTTTGCATGAAAGTCATGAGGAATTTAGGTATTAAAAAAGGAGAATTATTAAGGTATTATACTAGTGGAGATATTATCAAAGACTACACTAACGCTGTAGGATACGCAGCTATAAAATTCTAAAAAAAAGAAAAAGATTATTTCTTAGAAATGCTCAATCCCGCTACTATTACTATCGCCGCTAAAAACATCAGCACGAAAGGAGTTACTGTAAGTATTACCTCTATACCAGGCAATAACACACTAGCATAACCCAAGTACTTGTTTTCTACTGCTGCTAAGAAGCCCACTATAAACTTAAGCACTAAGACTGCAACATAGAATATTAGTATAGAGATTACGCTTGTTATAAGCTCTTCCTTCTTAACAAACAAACAGAACATCTTTTTCAATTCTGGCAACAGCTTAGTAACTGCTATATGCCCCCCTATGATTACACCAATTATTTTCAACACCAAAAGTGCCCAGATTTCAATAGCCATAATTTTTCACCTCTTTCAAAGATTTCTTAGTATTCATAAATATTTAAAAGTTACTAATTTTTAAAAATCCAAAACCTTTATAATAGAATACTACTAATAATTAAGGTATGGCAGATAGGCCGCCATTCATCCAATTCCAGAATATTAAAAAGAGGTACGGAAAACACGAAGTTCTACTAGGTATTAATCTTGAAATCCCTTACGGCGAAAGGTTCGGGATAATAGGAGTCAGCGGCTCAGGGAAATCAACGTTGTTAAACATCCTCATCGGGTTCTTAAGCGCTAATTCTGGAAGCGTATACTTCAACCTTAGAGACGTCTTAAAAGAAAAAAAGACCGTCCGGAAGACTTTCGGATTCGCAGCGCAAGACGGCTCTTTCTACGGAGAGCTCTCAGTCATGGAGAACTTGAAATATTTCGGAACCCTGCACGGTATGGCTAAAGAAGATATTGAAAAAAGGTCAAGAGGGTTACTAGCACTAGTAGGATTATCATACGCTAAAGACATTCTTGGAAAAAACCTTTCTAGAGGAATGCAGAAAAGGTTAGACATCGCCTGTGCCATGATACACGACCCTAAAGTGTTAATACTGGACGAACCTACAGAAGACTTAGATCCTATGCTAAGAAAAGATATCTTATTACTGATCAAAAAGATTAATGAGAGAGGAACTACTATAATCATAACATCACACTTACTATCAGAGATAGAATCTATCTGTACAAAAATAGCCGTACTTCATGGAGGAAAAATAATCGAGACAGGGGCGCCTGCAGACCTTAAAGGAAGATACTACAAGAACGATGAGATACATATAGAAACTATCCCTGGAGATTATGAAAGAATATCCAAGAAAATAAATAAAAAGTTTGTTGAAGAGATAGAAGTTTTAGAACATAAACTAGTCGTAAGAACTCCTAACGTTGACAAAGTATTGTATGACTTGTTAAGCGCGGTAAAATCATGCAACGAAAAAGTGATAGACATCAGCGTAAGTAAGCCTACGCTTGAAGAAGTATTCACCGCCTTGACAAAGGGGAAGACGATATAAGATGGGAATCAAAGACTTGATAAAAAACCCTTACGCGGACCTAGTGAAGACTCCGTTGAAAACGCCTCCTGCTAAGAAAGCGGAGAAAGATGAAGAAAAGCCGATACCAGTGCCTAAACCCTATGATGAGGCTCCTGAGCTTAGCGACATAGCTGCTACCCATACTAAGATAAGATTCTCACCGTTAGTTAAACTTTTTACAATGAT
>Ga0194125_10009391_pt1 | contig 13588 bp, 13 predicted proteins | sample TA2KigC250mmetaG_FD_148626 | JGI IMG/M metagenome (GOLD analysis project Ga0194125, IMG submission 148626) | Freshwater microbial communities from Lake Tanganyika, Tanzania - TA2015034 Kigoma Deep Cast 250m | ecosystem: Environmental > Aquatic > Freshwater > Lake | place: Tanzania: Lake... | reverse complement strand
ACGATTGCCCTTCGATGATGATGGCATCATAGCCTGTCCGACTAAGAGGGGAGGTGATTTTCCCTCCGGAATAGGATTCAGAATAAATCCCTGTTTGAGGAGATTTCGTAAAAACAGCAAAACGGCTTGACCCATAAAAAGGGGTGTCCGCCATTGGCCCCAGAGTGAAGATCAGATGATTTTCCGGTGAAAGGGGATCGACATGGGGCGGGTTTTCTTTCAAGAGAAGGTAAGAGCCCAATCCCTTTCCGCCCAGATAGGACTTCAGAATAGAATCCGAAATGGGCTCGATCGTCCATTTCTTTTTTGAGAGATCAATACGGAGCAGTTGGTTAAAAAAGCCTTTCATCTCTCACATCTTAAAAGAAATGGAGGATTCAAATCAAGAGTTTTCCTTTCTCGATGCTCCTTTATCTATTCTGGAGTTTCCTGAGTTTTTGAGCGTCTTTTTTTCTAATCTCTTGAAATCATTTACTAAAGTGGAAATCCGGATAGTGACAAGAGCATTTTTTGTGAAAACGGAGATTCCTGAGTAAAATATCCTCCATGAGGCTGAAAGCCTTGTCTATGAAGGAAATGGAGGAACTATGAGCGTAGAATACAGGACTGTCGTGAGTTTAAAGGCGCAGCTTTCTAAATTCTCAGGAATCATTTCAAAAGGGTTTAAGAAACCCAAAAGGAAACTCATCAAGGAAATGCTTTATGGCATTCAAGCCTCCAAGGATGTGAAACTGAGCAATATCTCAAGGGCACTAAGAGAAGAGCAGTCTCTGATTAAGACAGAAGACCGATTATCAAGGAATTTGGATGATCATGATTTCAGCGATGCGATCAACGAGGAGATTATGAGGCTTGCGGCTTCCAAGGTTACGGAGGATATGGTGATTGCCATTGATCCGGGAGATTTGCGGAAAAAGTATGCCAAGAAGATGGAGTTTTTGGGAAAGGTACGGGATGGGAGTGAAAACGAGATAGGAGAAGGCTATCCCTTATGCAAGGCGGTGGCCACGGACATCGAATCCCATAGGGTGATTCCGCTTTATTGTGAGGCTTATTCCCTTCAGGCGGAGGAGGTCAAGAGTGAGAATGCACAGCTCATAAAGCTGATCGATACGGTCTTGAGGCATTTGGAAGATCGGGGGATTCATGCGATGGATCGGGGAGGAGACCGAGGGGTATTGTATCAGAAGTATCTTGGAGGCAAGAAGCCCAAGCGGTTTGTGATTCGTTTAGTGAATCGGGATTTGATCCATCATGGGAGGCGGAGGAACTGTTGTGATTTAGCCCAGATCCTTCCGACTCCTTATGAGACAGTGTTGATAATTTATGAAGAAGGGAAGGAGAAGAAAAGGACGGTTTACTACAATGCGATTCCTGTCAAGCTTCCCCCCTATGAGCACAAGCTTTATCTGGTGGTGGTGAAGGGGTTCGGAGAGAAACCGATGATGTTGTTAACGAGTTGCCTTGTAGAAACCAATCGCAAGGAGAGCATCTGGAGGATGGTGGAGTACTATCTGGCTCGCTGGAAATGTGATGAATCATATCGGTACATCAAGCAGTGTTATAACCTTGAGGATATCCGGGTTCAGAGCTACATCAGCATCAGGAATATTGTGGTACTGGTGTTGGCGGTTTCTTATTTTGCCTCGGTTTATCTTGGGGAAAGTCTCAAACTGAAGATGCTGGTGGAAAGAATCTTTATTGTGTCGAAGAGATTTTTCGGGGTTCCAAGCTTTTTTAACTATGCGATTGCGGATGGCATCTTCAATTTACTCTACCCGGACAAGACCGCATTGCGAGGTATAAAACAAATTAGCCTCGATGACTTTCAACTCTGTTTTGACTTCGGGTAGAAAAACTCAGGAAACTCCAGTTATCTATTTCCTTGACACTATGCTTTTTTTAGCATATCGTATGACCCGTCTCGTACCCGCCTACGCAGAATGCCATGTCTGGAAGGACGGGGGATGAATGCGACTCCGAAGGAGCGTAGTAGGGTATGCTTCGGCGGGTTTCGCAGAAGCTGTGAAGATGCCCTGTGCAGAAGTACAGGGAGCTTCATCGTGGGAGGATTTATGGAGATTAAGACAAAATTCTGGATCGAAAATAGGGGAGAGGTTGTCCTCGGGGGCGGCAAAACCGCCTTGCTTCTTGCGATCGATCGTTTGGGCTCCATTCAAAGAGCCGCCGATGAATTTGGGATGTCCTACCGGCATGCGTGGGGCGCGGTCAAGAAAGTTGAAAAGAGGGCTGGGTTCAAGATCTTAGAAACAAAATTAGGCGGGAAAGATGGCGGGGGCGCTCAATTAACCCCAAAAGGGAAACAGTTCGTGTGTAAAGCGGATTACCTTTTGCGAGATCTTCAAGCTGTTGTGGCGAAGAGATTTAAACAGAAGTTTTAAGGGAGTTTGTTAGAAGTTGATTAATGAACTATGCATAAGTAATAGAACAGGACATTGCAATCCGCCGTTCACCTCGGTTGCGAGTCGAAGCGACCTGAGCCTGTCGAAGGGTGGGTTGATCATGGTTCGACGAGCTCACCATGATCGGAAGGGGATGAAACTATTCTTTACTTTTACGAAACTCAACAATGGAGGGTAAATCACCGTGCGTTTATGGGGCAACGAATACAATAGGATGGAGTTGGCTGGCGCCTTTGGCGACCTCGGAACATTGATCCCATTTGTCCTGGGCTACATGGCTCTCAACAAAATGGATCCGCTCGGTATTTTTGTTGCCTTCGGTATCTTCCAAATTTTTGTGGGCCTTTATTTTAAAACCCCTATTTCCGTTCAACCGATGAAGGCCATTGGCGGAATGGCCATTACCCGCGGGATGAGTCCAGGGGTCATCTGGGGCTCAGGGATTTTCACCGGCCTTTTCTGGCTACTCATGGGATTAACAGGTGCCGTTACGTGGATCGAAAAGATTACTACCAAACCCGTGATCCGGGGCATCATGCTGGGATTGGGGCTGAGCTTCGTCATCGAAGGATTGGGAATGATGAAGGCACAACCTGTAATTGCCCTCGGAGGAGCGCTACTCACACTTCTCCTTCTCAATAACCGACGGATTCCAGCTACGTTAATACTCTTAGGCTACGGGATAGTTCTCGCTTTTATTCAGAAACCGGAATTGGTCAAAGATCTCTCGCATCTAACCATTCAATTTCGATGGCCCGAGTTGACATTCGGACGAATTTCATGGAAGGAGCTCCTTACGGGTTTTGTTTTCTTAGGGCTTCCCCAAGCCCCTTTGACGCTCGGAAATGCAATCATTGCGACTGTCGGGGAGAATAACCAGCATTTCCCTGACCGGAAAGTGACTGCCAGAAAAGTTTCGATCGATCACGGGGTGATGAACCTGTGCAGTGCTTTAATCGGTGGCGTACCCATGTGTCATGGAGCAGGGGGCATGGCTGCTCATCTCCGTTTCGGAGCGAGAACAGGCGGGGCGCTTGTTATCGTGGGAATGATATTGCTTGTCATCGGGCTTTTCCTAAGCGACTCGGTTGCGCTTCTCCTGCAGCTATTTCCAAGGCCAGTCCTGGGTGTCCTCCTCTTTTTTGCTGGTGTGGAACTGGCCCTGGTTGTGCAGGACATTAAACTTAAGAAACAGAACCTTTTTGTTTTGGTTGTCACCACAGGTATTGCCATGTGGAACATGGGAGTGGCTTACCTGACGGGGCTGATTCTCTACTACGGTCTCCAACGCCGCTGGTTCAAGGTATAAACAAGATTTGACTCCTTGATAAAAGAGGCTCTCATATTTGACTATTTATTCAGGTCAATTCCATCGAATCCATGTCGGATTAAAGAGATCATCCAGAACCCTTTAAGGCGGCCCCGGTCGACTGAACTGATGTCCACTTCCATCTATGAAGCCCTCTTCAGAGACATCTGGTCTCTCTTGAAAGAAGAAGTCCTCAAAGCCCAAGCCACCACTTCTCTCCAGTAGTGACAATCTTATAATTCCCTGGATGAACCGTGTGGGTTGGCTGAAAAATTCAGTCAACCTTTTCGCCCGCGTCCATGTGGGGCGCGACTATGTCATGGACGGAGATGGTCAAACCGTAACCGTTGTTTCAATCCACGCGCCCACGTGGGGCGCGACAAAAAATTCGACAGAAAAATGCAATTTTTAGAAGTTTCAATCCACGCGCCCACGTGGGGCGCGACTGATAATCAGATTGGGGGTTATCAGAATTTTCTGTTTCAATCCACGCGCCCACGTGGGGCGCGACAATCATTAACACAGTATCACTCTCCTGACTCACAGTTTCAATCCACGCGCCCACGTGGGGCGCGACCAAGTATGGCCTCTTAGGCCCCACATCCTTAATAAGTTTCAATCCACGCGCCCACGTGGGGCGCGACGGCATCAAATCTGCACTATCCAAAATAAAAGTAGGTTTCAATCCACGCGCCCACGTGGGGCGCGACCTATTATTGGATTGGAGGTCATGTTATTGCCAGTGTTTCAATCCACGCGCCCACGTGGGGCGCGACCTCATCCTCCTTTTAGGTGGGACAGGATATGCCGTGTTTCAATCCACGCGCCCACGTGGGGCGCGACAGGATCAACACTTGCTAAACGATGATGATAAAAACGTTTCAATCCACGCGCCCACGTGGGGCGCGACCCTTGCCCTGGTAAATAGCTTTTGCGATATTATGTTTCAATCCACGCGCCCACGTGGGGCGCGACATCTTTACTACACTCCCAAACGTCTCTCCCTGGAGTTTCAATCCACGCGCCCACGTGGGGCGCGACAAAAAATGGGATGACCCCATTAACTTAAAATTAATGTTTCAATCCACGCGCCCACGTGGGGCGCGACTGTTTTACAGTAACTCTATAATTTTAAAGTATTTATTTTTCTATTTCCGCGCATCCCTTCTAAATGATGTATGACCAGATTCAATTATTAAAGAGCTATTTCAAATGACCTATTATTTCAGCAAGTTGAATCTTATGCGAACCTTCCAGAGAAATCATGTCCACTTCAGGTTCGCATGACACCATCAGACGATCAACGGCCCCTCCTGGTCAATCGTTTCTTTTGCGCCAATGTGTTCAACCCGACGCCGCCAGTTGGAACCGAGATAATAAAACCGCAAGCTATCCTTTTCATGATCAATTTCATCATTGAGTCGTTGTTTCAAGACGGCCCATTGAGCAGGATCTACAATACATTCAAAAACGGATTTTTGAACCCGCTGCCCATAGTCCTTACATGCCTTCGCCACACGATTTAAACGACGTGGACCTTTCTCGTCCATTGTGGAAACATCGTAACTGACCAATACGAACATGGGCTCCCCCCTTATTTCCAAATAAATGGTGGATAACCATCCATATCTCCCCGCAAGTAACGCGCCATCAACATGGCCTGGATGTGAAACAGCATTCCAATCATCACTTTCTCATCAAGAAAAGGGTGTGTGATCTCCTCCCGTTTTCGCTCCTGATAAGAAACGAGAACGGTCTTTCGCGTATCATCATTCATTACTACAGCGCCAGATTCCGTCTTTTTGAAACCCTTATCCTGAACCTGCTGGAGGTTGATCAGGGAAAGGGTTAGGCGGTCAGCGATATAAGGCCTGAATTCCTCCATTAAATCGAGTGCAAGCCCTGGCCTTCCGGGCCTATCCCGATGGAGAAAACCGACGGCAGGGTCCAGTCCCACAGATTCCAGAGCCCCCCGCACATCGTGCATGAGAAGTGTGTAGATGAAAGATAGAAGGCAGTTGACATTATCCATGGGCGGCCTTCGGGTCCGCTCATTAAAATGAAAAGATTCTTTCTGAGCAACGATCAGATGATCGAATACGCTAAAATAGATATGGGCGGCATCTCCCTCAATCCCGCGCAAAACATCCAATGGTTGATCCTTATTTAAAGATTCCATCAAGTGGTTCAACCGCATAACAGCCGTGCGGACTTCCTGTTCCTCAATTTTGTCCGAGTGGTCCCGAAGCGCTCGCTGCAAAACAGTCCGGCAGTTTGTGAGTTTTCCAGTCAGGATGAATTTAGTGACCTCTGCTGAAAATTTTTGATCGTCCGCCCTCCGATATTGTTCCCTGCGAAGAAGGACATTTCCTGAAACAGGACCCTGCACTTTGGCTAAAAATCTCCCATGCTCGGACAAGAAGCTGATTGCTACATCGTTCTCTGCGCAAAAACCCATGAGATAAGGGCTGCAAGAAACATTGCCGAAGCAGACAATTCCTCCGATCGTATGAACCGGTACGCGAAGCTTGATTTCTCCATCCGCTTTGACAACGACTGTCTCCCCCTCCTTTGAGAGGTAGGCTCCCTGTGTTGTCACAAAAATTGTATTGAGATGTTTTTTCATGGCATCTTCATCATGCGCGTTAAATAACGGTTTACCGAAGTTCCTCTCTCAATTGTTTTCGGTAAACACTCATGAATGAGCGAACAGCTCTCGCATCGCTTTTCATAAACCGGAGAAGGTGTTTTACCCGATTTTATCAACTGATGGGCCCCTTTGGCCGCTTCCTCTGTTTCTCCACGAAGTTTTTCGTCAAACGTCACATCAAGACGCCGGCGAGTCCGACCATAAAAAATAGCTCCCTTTGGCACGGGAATAGACATCATCTCCTCTAAACACATTGCCTGAGCACAAAGCTGGATTACGTCGCAGTGGTCCAATTTTGGCTTGCCCCGTTTGTACTCCACTGGGAAAGGTTGCCATAAATTCTTATCAACATGATGAAACTCCACCACATCAGCCTTACCGGACAGGCCAAGTTTCAATGAGCGAAGGGGAAGACCATATTCAATACGAACGTTTCCGCGCGATTCATGGTCTTGTTCGTGAACTTTCTCGTGCATGATCCGGCCCTCTGCGGTTGCCCGATTTTCATCCCAGAGTTGCTCAATGTGGATGAGAGCGCACTGCCGTTGACAAAAAATATAATGCTGAAGAGCAGACAGCTGAATAAAGTCTTCTTCTGGATAGGTCGCATTGGTCATATAAGACCTATTTTTCTTTTTTTCTTGCTTGAGAGCGGGTTCGATAAAGTCTCTCTGTGAACCCACCTTCTTTCAGAAATTCTTTTTCCAAAGCTCTTAATTGCTGGTCAAGCAGGTAATTGGTTTGGTGAATCAAGCAAATTGCAGCATTAGAGGCAACCTCCGGAGGCGAAGCCTCCAAATAGGTCTTATAGGTCGAATAAGACCTATTTTTTTCATGAGCAAGCGCTCTTACTTTTAGCGCTTGCTCGTGGTTCTTGCCCCAGAGGGGCAACTTTTGCTGCCGCAGAAAGTCCTGAAAATCAATCAGCAACTCCTCAAGGCTCGCCCGTGCCACGCCAATGAGCTTGAGTTCGGTTTTCTTGGAGGTGCCTGAGGCCATGCTGCCTTCAGCAATGTTTTGTTTGCCGCTACGGGCTGCCTGAACCATCTGGTCATGGGTGCGGGAACGCCGATCAATAAATCGGTCGCAAAAGGCCATGGTGGCATCAAAAACAATCTCCGCCATCTGGTAAGATTGCAGCTCACGGTATCCACCGTGGGGAGGAATGAGATGGGGAAGATCGTTTGGGGTGGTCAATTGAGCCTCCTTTCGAGCAAGGGAAAAATGTTCTTATACTACGTACACCCCATCAATACCTTTCTGAATAGCCTCAACGGAAAGAATACCAGTCATATACCCAATAAAATTATCATAAGCATACGTCCACCTGTATATACCTCTGTACCCCGAGACCTCAGGGATTCGCAGTGCATCAAGGCGGTAGCCCCATATCTGGACAGATGAGTTTTGTATATCACGCCAATTGACTGATAGATGTTTCTCAAGCCTTTCAACAATGTCATCTCCGATTACAACTGTTCTGGTATGGGGTGCAATGACTTGAAAATCTTTCTCAACCTGTGGAAACCGCATCTCATCATTATTTTTCAATAAATCTGTAGAAAAATTCCCTGTAAGTCGTATTTCACGCTTTAAGGCATCTGTGCATAAGTGTGGCGAGATAGAGTGACCTTCCGAAATTAATTCGAGCAAAACCTTTGATGAGTCAATCATTCCAGGATGTTTTTTAAGAAGTCCTTCTTCTTTGAGTGTGATAGTCCAAACAGTCTCGGCGTTGTCGAAGTTGTGCCGGTTGACCCTTCCTCCGGTTTGAAGCAAAGACACCAAAGATGCTGCTTCCCGTACCCCTGTCTTAAAGGAAAGGTCAATGCCGGCCTCAACGCACGATGTGGCAATTAGTGCCCAGTCAGTGTCATGCTTGTCGTTCAATCGAAACCTAATTCTACTCAATGTCTTATCTCTATCGAGAGGTGTAAGCGCTGTGGATAAATGTTCTACAGAAGACCGCTGAAAGCGCTTTTCATACTCACATGCAATGACGGCTGCACTTTGGACGGTATTTAAAATCACGATCCTTGGCCCGGGAAGGGAAACAAGCCAGTCCACAAAATCCTCCTTACCGAAAGATTTATTATGGAACTGATATGTGATTCGGCTTCTTTCATATTTAGCTAACCGGTTACTCAGTGCGTCCGGCATAATCTCAGATATTTCGGGAGTTTCATTGTCGAATTCTTTGATTTTCCAAAAGCGATTGAGGGATCCTGATGCTAGAACCCAATAACACCCCCATTCATTTGCAAATCTCTTTATCCATTGCCACGCCAGTGGTAGCAGCTTAGCAGGCAATGCCGCATGCGACTCGTCAATAAAAACGGCACTTCCGGGAAGAGCGTGAAGCCTCCGCAAGGTAGCCGGAGTGTTTGATGCCAATGTTTCAAAGAATGCTACTGCCGTGGTTACAATAATTGGAGCCCTCCAAAGTGCCGTAAATTGCCGGGTCTTTACATCCTGGAAATCTGCCCGATGGTGTAATTCGGCAACAACAAGCTCTGGATTTTCACCGGGGAGTATAAGAGCTTTGCGATATGTTTCAACGGATTGCCTAATTATGTTTGTAAAAGGCAGGACGATGATGATCCGCCTAAGGAGTCGTTTTTCTGCCTGAGATAATAGATGTGCCATAACAGCCGTAGTTTTACCTGTTCCAACGGGGCTATCGCAGGACACGATATTTGCTTCTGTAATGGCATTACGGCAGGTATCATAAACCTCTGAACGTTGTTGGGAGCGTTCATTGTCTTCTTTCAGGGCACCGACATATTTATCAAGGGCGGCAAGTCGCTCTGCTGGAAGTAGCTCAATAGTTGGCTCATTGCCGATCTGATCTCCATAGTGGATAGCAGTATCGGTGTGGTCGCCGTCAGCAATACAAGAGAGAGCAATACGAAAGAAAAGCGATGCCGTGCCTGTAATATGGACATTACTTATACATGTTCCTTTAAGATCGAGACATACGTCTTTATGTAATCTGACCAATTCTGAAAGAGTTTTATTTATCCTTTCAGAAACGGCTTCATCCCTAAAGAACTTATTACCACGATTTTGTTCCTCTACGAAATCTGGCAATCCTACATGGTGGGAGCGAATAAGAGCTGCACCAGGAGGTACATCAAGATTATCCAGTAAATAAGCAGTTCCAGCATCTGTGTGTTGGACGGGTAGTTTTTTCGCCTTGCCTTTTCCGGACAAGACGACCTGGTTCTTGTCATCCAGCTTTCCCAGGTCGTGGTACTCTGCAGCCAGATGTACCACTTGCTTCAGCAACTCACCGTCGCAGGTTGCATAATGCGCAGCCTTGCCGGCTGCCTCAGAAGAACGGTTGATTACACCACTGACATGGGCGGCATAGTCTTGCGCTGGGATTCCTCGTTTTATGTCGGGGCTATGAGCAAAAACCATCAAATGTTCCTCATCAAGTCCTCAAAAGAAACCTTTTCCTTAAGGTCAGCTGGAAGCATAGAGGGAACTTCGTAGTCACTCCATGACATAGAAGGTTGCAAAGGTTGCATTGGGTTATCCCTTTTTCGTTTTGGGGTAAGCGCATCGATCAATTTCCAGTCAGCACAACTACCAAGGGGGTCCTGATGCTCCATATACCAGGAGTGACGTATGCGCACGTCGGGACGAATTGCGGACCGGGTGTGATCATATGCATAAGGTATTAAAGCCTTAAGTAAGTCCACGTCTTTCTGTGTGCAGCCTGATTTGTGGGCATGGCTTGGATTGATATAGAAGGGCATGCAGTATACTCCGTGTTCAACGACACGATAAGCAAGTGGAGCCATCCCCTGAGTTTTGCCTTCTTCTACACCAGCCTTATTTGTATTCGTGTGTCGTTGAATGAGAATCGGTGTAATTGAAAGCCCCATTGCAAATTGTGCTACCCCGGTCTTGATATACCCCTTATTTCCACCCTCTTCGAGAAACGTATTTCCAAACAGACGGGCATCCCAATACTTCTTAACAAAAGGACTCTTTAGGAACTCTTGTTGATCAAATTCTTTTATATTGTTCCCCATTTCTGCAATTATCTGGCTTCTTATACGGCCCCTGGATTCTAGGATTTTGAATTCCTCTTTTTCCAAACTCAGTTTTTCACATATGGTATTGAAAACGTTTCCTTGATCTTCTACCAGATCGCGCAGTTTGCGTTTTAAAGAGACTGGTGAGATTTCCCCAAGGCCGTTGGGGCGCTGACGAGGGTCGCTCTCGCGGTCAGGATCACCATTGGGATTAGAATTTACAACTTCAATGATTAAAAGACCAGTAGCCCGCTTAATTGTATTATCCATAGATTCCTCCTTTTTGGTTAATTGGTAGATTCATCTGTCAGGGAACTGCTCATAGAAATATAGCCGAGAAGCAATTGTGCTCTTGCTATATCAGTAAGACGGTCTGGCAATACTGCATCTCGAAATTTGGTTTCAACAAGTCCGAATTCTTTAAGTAGGTGCCGTGAGAGTCCAGCAGATTCTGTCGAATTCGTGCGTGCCCAACCCAAATATGGTGCAATACGTAATGCAAGTTGGGCTAGGGCCTTTGTTGGGCTGTCAATGGCAGCGGCCATCAGTGCATTACCTAGTAGTTGTGGTGGCAGGCTGTTATTACGAACCTCTTTGCAATAGAGAGCGTGAAGATCATCAGCGAGCTTCAATATCCTTCCTACCAAATAGGGCAAATTGTTCATATATACCTCCTTTTTGACTCCAAGTTTCCAGAGCAAAAGCCCCAAGATTGATGGCATTAACTGTCTATGATTGCCAAATCCATCGAGTTTGAAGATTTCATTGCGATGGAGTGTATCGCCCATCGAAATGAACAATCCTCTTCCGTTCTGCAATGCTATGGTTAATAGATGCGGAACATATCGTAACGATTCTGATTCGTCGAGTAGCAACTCGATGCCAGCGGATTTGGGAATGGACTTGATCTCATCCTTGCTTGTCCCATCCAACTTCCAGACTCGATTGAGACAATTTGCAATTTGGAGCGGAAATGGTGTCTCTGGTTCTACCAAGATGGTTTTGCCTTTTTCCTGCCCCCAACCCTTCATTCTTATAACTGGAATGTTTGCGCATCCTTGTTGCCACTCCCTTGCTGCCTCGTCCAACCGTTGAGCCGAATAATTCCGGTGAAAAACAACCTTTGTACGTGCCTTGTCCATTTTACGAAGCGAAAAGACACGAAGCTCAATTTCCTTGAGAGAAGGCGCCAGTCCTTTCAAACAATCCACCACATCTTTTGCATAGTTTTCAAAGCGTGAGCCGAAATCGTCAGCCCTGCGAGCTCCAAAACATGCTGTAAGTTTTGGAAGGGTTTTGGGTAACATAGTGGGATAGGCAAAGATCAATTCTTTTCCATCAGCACGTCCCCATGTTTTGCCTTCCCGCTCATCAGCACCCAGCCATTCCAATGCGCCTTTGGCCAACCTGCGACTTTCAGCACCGATGCGAAAGGATTTGGCATCAATTGTTCCATACCGGGATTGGCATGGCAATTCGCTACTCATGGCCCTGAGCTTCACCGCTCCAATAATGGGAAGTTTCACTTCGGGGAGTTTTCCTTCAACACCAGTGTTATCTTTTCCGAAGGCATCGTTGTTTTGATGTCCCTGATGGGCTCCAGCATTGCTCGTCATCTTCATTAATTGTCTGTTGATGTATTCAATGGTTTCCTTGTGTGCTACGGGATATTCTTTCCAATCGAGGACATCAAGAAACACGGAGACAGAGCCACGATCCTTATCAGGTTTCTTGTTTGAAGAACCTTGATGAATCAGCAAAGGAAGAAGTGAAGGGACAGTATCGTTCTCAAAAGCGTTCCAAATAAAGGACTTAAAAGTCTGGAAGAACATATCTAACCCACCGCCTCCAAGGACAACAACACGCTCAAAAAGATGTTTGAGCGCATCAAATTCTCTTGGAATATCGGCACATCTCGTTTGGAGTTCTTTAGGGATTAAATTTAGGCATTTTTCTATCTTTTTACCAAACTTATCATCCCAGTTCATGCAGTTTGCTGAACACCATTCCTTAACGAGGGAGAAATCAACTGGCTCCTTTTTTTCTTGCCATTTCTTGATCCGTTTCTTGCGGTCTACATCCGTAATGCGGTAAAGCGGTTGAATGTTAAAGCCTGGGAACGAATTACCATTACTTGGTTCATACTTACGAAGGTTTTGTACAAGTTCCTCATTGATAGGCTCAACTCCAGCTATGGAGCCATCTCTACTGACGAGGATTTTGTAACAAGGTTTCTTTGGGGTTGCCTTTGGCAGTGGTTTAAGGTCTCCATACCAATCAGGAGGTTTGATGTCGGAATCTTTAAGTGTTACCGAAAGATGGTAAAGTTCATTCAGCATAGAGGCCTCCATGTCTGGGGTATTCCATTACACCTGCAGCTATCTTCACATTTTGATAATATGTGAAGGCGCATTTCGACGCATAGCCGGTGGAAAATACTTCTCTCAGCATTGACGGAATTACCATGGTTATGTCGGTCTGTACCTTGGTATTCTCGCGGAATTCTCCAAAATAACTTAACCCAAATTCCTTCCAACCAAGAAATGGAATAGTAAAACATTGCCCACGCTTTAGCCGACGATCGAAAATATCACGATACGCGTGACCAGGAAATGTGGTTTTTCTATCCCATTGTAATGCTTTCTCTGGTATATGGCACTTTGTTGTCGAAGAGATAGATGATACTTCTGCATATAACCGATAGCAGACATCGATTAGGACTGTTGCTAAAAGCTGATATCCTCCCCCTTCAGCGATAACCCGTGCTTTACGAAGAGGCCCACCATAATTTGTTTGATAGTTGTGGTATTGAATAGGAGCGCATATCTCTATTTTTGTCGGAATAACTTGCACTGCTGGTCCCCAGAGTATAGACTCAAAAATACCCTTCACTGCTGAATATGTGGGCGCGGGATAGCTTACTGGGCAATCGCCAGTGTCAGGTCTTGTCCACATGGCTGTGTTTCCTGATATTTCCATTTTAATCTCATGAGATTGACTCCTCATATCTGATTCACCTCCTTTCTTTCGGGTTTTTAAACACAAAAATTTAAGTTGGCACCAAATTCATTGTCAAATTTTCTGCGCCATTTCAACGACCCTTTTCAAATGATCTTCAAGCCGGTGCCAGTGCTCGGGGGATTTTCCTTCTTTTGAATGG
>Ga0194125_10009378_pt1 | contig 13600 bp, 13 predicted proteins | sample TA2KigC250mmetaG_FD_148626 | JGI IMG/M metagenome (GOLD analysis project Ga0194125, IMG submission 148626) | Freshwater microbial communities from Lake Tanganyika, Tanzania - TA2015034 Kigoma Deep Cast 250m | ecosystem: Environmental > Aquatic > Freshwater > Lake | place: Tanzania: Lake... | reverse complement strand
GGGGGCGAAGCTCACGATCAGGTGCTGCTCGGCCATCGAGGCCAGGTGGCGCACCATCTCTTCAGCCGGCTGCTGGGGGTAGTGGATGAACACATCCAGGCACACCACGGTGTTGTAGCGGCCGCTCAGGCTCTCCAGATCGGAGGCCAGGAAGCTGATCTGCCCCTTCTGCACGCCCGCTTCAACGGCGCGCCGCTCGGCTTCCTTCACCATCGCCTCCGAGAGATCCGAAGCGGCGATGGAGCCGGCGCCCAGCGCGGCCAGCGGCAGTGTGAGGCTTCCCACGCCGCAGCCGGCATCGCAGAAGCTGCGGCCCGCCAGGTTGCCCTGCTCCTTGAGCCAGGCCAGCACGTTGTCCACCGTTTTCTGGTGGCCGATGCGGATGTTGCGCTGCACCTTGTTCACATCGTCGGACTCGCTGTAGATGCGGTTCCAACGATCGAAGCCGGTGGTTTCGAAGTAGCCCTTCACCTCCTGCTTCTCGGCCGCTTTCTGGGCCTCGGTGCTTTGGGAGAGCTGCTCGGTGGGCATCGGCTCGGGCCTGGCGGCGTGGGTTCGGATGGGGCGGATCCTATTCAGGCTGCCCACTGCCAGTGCAGAGCGTCAGCGTCGCCGCTCCAGCGCAGACACTCCGTCAGAGGCCTGCCCCTCAGTTGCTCGGCGGCTGTGCCCGGTCCCCCCAGCAGCCTGCGTGGCAGCACGGTGGCGGCGGCGATCGCCAGGCCCGCCTCGTCGCTCCAGTTCGCCAGGCGCCGCACCGCCTCCAGCAGCGGCAGGGTGACCCCGGCGAGGGTGCCGTCGTCCAGGCGGCAGCTGCCGTTCTCCACGATCAGGGCGCGCTCATCCCAGCGGTGCACGCCATCGGCCAGGCCGTAGGGAGCCAGGGCGTCGCTCACCAGCAGCGTCTGCTCCGGCAGCAGGCGCTGCAGCAGCACCGCCATCGAGGGCGCCACATGCACCCCATCGGCGATCAGCCCCAGGGCCACATCGCCGCGCAGGGCCGCCGCGGCGATCGGGCCTGGGGCGCGGTGATGCAGCCCGGGCATGGCGTTGAAGGCGTGGGTGATCATCCCTACCCCCTGGCTGAAGGCTTCAGCCGCTTGGTGTTCGCTCGCTTCGCTGTGGCCCAGGCTCACGAGAATCCCTTGCTCGCGCAGCGCTTCGATCACCTCGCCGGCGCCAGGCAGTTCCGGCGCCAGGGTGACCAAGGCGATCTCCTGCTCGAAGCCGGCGATGCGGGCGTTGAGGGCTTCCAGGCTCGGCGTAGCCAGGTGCTGGCGGGGATGGGCGCCGCGCCGGGCCTCTGCCAGGAAGGGCCCCTCCAGGTGGGCACCCAGCAGTCGGCAGCGCCCCGGTTGGTGCAGGGCCCGTGCCTCGCGCAAAACTCCTAGGGCTTGGCGCAGCTCGGCGATCCCGCAGGTCACCAGCGTTGGAGCAATTGCCTCCACGCCATCGCGCCAGAGCAGCTCGAGCAGCTCGAGCAGCCGCGGTAGATCGCCAGGCGCGAGCTCCGGAAACGCCAATCCCAGTCCGCCGTTGATCTGGAGATCAAGGCCCATCGGGCTCAGCCAATCACCGCCCCAGCAGGTGCCGGTGGCGGCGCTACCGGCGCTGAGCGGTTCGATCGCCGCGATGCGCTGCTCCTGGTCCACACCGATCCGCCAGAAGCCCGTGGTGGCCGGTAAGCGCACGGAGCTGAGCCAGTGCATCGAACAGCGGGGCGGGAGAATGCCATCCTCGCCGCCTTTGCTGCCTGCATCCGATGCCTGAACAGTCAGCCCCGCTCGTGGCCGTGGTGATGGGCAGCGACTCCGATCTGCCCACGATGCAGCCGGCGGTGGAGATGCTGCAGAGCTTTGGGATCGCTGCGGAGGTGCGGGTGCTCTCGGCTCATCGCACCCCTTTGGAGATGGTGGCCTTTGCCCAGCAGGCCGCCGGCCGCGGCTTCAAGGTGATCATCGCCGGCGCCGGTGGTGCCGCTCACCTGCCCGGGATGGTGGCCTCCCTCACCACGCTGCCGGTGATTGGTGTGCCGGTGCAGACACGCGCCCTCTCCGGCGTGGATTCGCTGCATTCGATCGTGCAGATGCCAGCGGGTATTCCCGTGGCCACCGTGGCCATCGGCAATGGCACCAACGCCGGCCTGCTGGCGGCTCAGATCCTTGCTACCGCCGATGCCGCCCTAGCCGAGCGGGTGGCGGCCTACCGGCAGGGCCTGCACGATCAGGTGGTGGCCAAGGATGCCCGCCTGCTGGAGCTGGGCAGCAGCGCCTACCTGCAGCAGATGCCCTGAAGAACGCCTGCCCATAACCCCGCCTTAACGTCCGGGCAACTTGCTGCGTGCGCTCGGATGCCTGTGGGTTTGCCTCAACGCCCCCTGTTGCGGGTGCTGCTGGTGGCTGTGCTGCCGGCGTTGTTTGTTTATGTGCTGGCGCTTCTGCTCAGCTCGGCGGCTGGTATCCGCACGCAGCTGGTGATTCGCGATCTGGCCCAGAGCTGCGACACCGCTCTTGGGGTGGGCTTCCTCTCCAATGTGGGTTATCTGCTCTGGATCTCTGCGGCAGCGATTGCACTGTTTGGTGCCCTCTCCGGCGTGGTGGATGTGCGGGGGAGGGTGCGGCAGCTGCTGCTGTGCGGCGGCGGGTTTTCGCTGTTGCTCTGCCTCGACGACATGTTCCTGCTGCACGACCGCTACATCGGCAGCGGTTTTCTGTACAGCTTGTACGCAATTTTTGCACTGCTGATCCTGTTTCGCTTCCGTGCTCAGGTGCGGGCCCTTGGTGGGGGCTCGTTTCTGTTGGCCGTGGTGCTGCTGGGTCTTTCGGTGATCATCGACCAGCTGCAGGAGGTGATTCCTGTGGATTACTCCACTCTGCAGCTGTTTGAAGAAGGCGCGAAGTTCCTGGGGATTGCCACCTGGCTGGCCTTCTGGTGGCAGGCCACCGCGGGCGCCGGCAAGCTGAAGGTCTGAACCCCGTTCCCGATGCTTGAGCGCCTGGTGCTGCCGCTCTGGCTGCGCCTCAGCCTGGCCCTGCCGCTGCTCACCCTCAACCTCTGGGTGCTGCGGCAGCTGCTGCTGCCGCTGGCGCCCTTCCCGGCCCTGTTTCTGGCGGCGGCCCTGATTGCTTTTTTGCTGGATCTGCCCACTCGCTGGCTGGCGGATCGGGGGCTACCGCGGCTGCTGGCGGTGTTGCTGGTGGTGGGGCTGGGCCTCGGGCTACTGGTGCTCTCCGCCCTCTGGCTGCTGCCGCGGCTGATCGAGCAGCTGGGTGAACTGATCAATGCCCTGCCCTCCTGGCTGGTGGAGGGTGAGATCTGGCTCGATCGCCTGGAGGGCTGGGCTGCTGATCGCGGCCTGCCTACCGAATTCACCGATCTCAGCAGCACCCTGTTTGCCCGGGCCAGTCAGCTGGCCAGCCAGCTCAGCCAGCGGGTGCTGGGGATCCTGGGAGCCACGGTGGGCATCACCGTGAACACCGTGATCGTGGTGGTGCTGGCGGTGTTCCTGCTGCTCGGCGGTGAGCGGATCGTCGCCGGTCTGGCTCGCTGGTTGCCCGATGGTGTTCGCGATCTGGTGATCAGCACGCTCAACCGCACCTTCCGCGGCTACTTCGCCGGCCAGGTGTTGCTGGCGGTGATCCTGAGCGTGCTGCAGATCCTGGTGTTCACGCTGCTGGGCATCCCCTACGGCGTGCTGTTTGCCGTGGCGATCGGCTTCACCACGCTGGTGCCCTACGCCAGTGCGCTCACGATCGTGCTGGTGAGCGTGCTGTTGGCGCTGGAGGATCCCCGCACCGGCGTGGAGGTGCTGGTGGCGGCCATCAGCGTGGGCCAGGTGGTGGATCAGGTGATCCAGCCGCGCCTGATGGGCAGCATCGTGGGGCTGCAGCCAGCCTGGCTGCTGGTGTCGTTGCCGGTGGGCGCCCGGGTGGGCAGCCTGATGGGGTTCGGTGATCTGCTCGGGCTGCTGCTGGCGGTGCCGGTGGCCAGCTGCATCAAAACGTTTTTCGATGCCTGGCGGCCGCAGCAACCCGCGCCGCTCAGCCCTGCTGCGGAATAACGCCCTGAGCGCTCAGATGCGCGAGCACCTGCTCCACGCTCTGCTCGAGGGTCTGGCTGCCGGTGTCCACCTTCAGCTCGGGGTTCTCGGGCGCCTCGTAGGGGCTGGAAATGCCAGTGAATTCCTTGATTTCGCCGGCGCGGGCCTTGGCGTAGAGCCCTTTGGTGTCGCGCTCTTCGCACACGCTCAGATCAGCGGCGCAGTGGATCTCCACGAAATCACCAGCGGCCACCAGGGCACGGGCGCGGTCGCGGTCGGCCTTGAACGGCGATACGAAAGCCGTGAGCACCACCACACCCGCATCGAGGAAAAGCTTGCTCACCTCACCGATGCGGCGGATGTTTTCTTCGCGGTCGGCATCGGAGAAGCCGAGGTCTTTGCAGAGGCCGTGGCGGATGTTGTCGCCGTCGAGCACGTAGCAGGCCAGGCCGCGCTCGAACAGGGCCTGGTTCACGGCGTTGGCCAGGGTGCTCTTGCCCGAGCCGCTCAGGCCGGTGAACCAGAGGATGGCGCTGCTGTGTCCGCGCTGCTCCGCCCGTGCCGCCCGATCCACCGAGGCGTGGTGCCAGGCGATGTTGGTGGAAGCCCCCTGATTGGTGAGCTCGCCGTAGGTGGGGGTTGCGGTCATGGTGGATCAGGCGTTGGCCCCATTGTCCCTGGCGGCGAGGCGCGGATCGCTGGAGGGCGGTAGCTGCAGCTTCAGTTCCAGCCTTTGGCCGCCGCGTTCCACCGTGAGCACCAGTGGCTGCCCATCGGGGTGCAGGCGCACGCCGCGGATCACTTCGCCGGCCCGCCGCACGCCCCGACCATTCAGCGCCACGATCCGATCTCCGGGTTTGAGGCCGGCGGCGGCCGCTGCCGAGCCCGGTGCCACCTGCCGCACCCATACGCCGCTGGCATCGCTTTCGAGGTACGCACCCAGCCGGGCTCCTTGTGGGGCGGGCGCGCAGCCATCGGGGAGGGCAGGCCGGCGCAGGCTCAGTTGGCGTGTCAAGCCCAGGTCGTTGAGCTGGCTTGGCACGCCATCGCCACCCTCGAGATGCCCCACGCCGATCAGGGCCACCAACAGGGATGTGGGGTTGCGCCGGTGTGCTGCCGTGAGTTCCTCCGCCATGGCCCGATCGCGCAGCAGTTGGCTGTCGATGAAGCCCTGCAGATCGGCATCGCGGCCTGACCCAATCCCCATGGCCTGGTGCCCCCGCCAGCTGGCCTCCAGGCGCTGGCGATAGGCCGGGCTGGCGGGGCGCGGTTCACCGACGCCGCCGCGTTCAGCTTTGGATGTGGCCGCCAGACCCTGCTGGCGCACGCGCCGCACCAGGGCCGGTTCGGCATTGAGCGCCAGCAGCGGCACCCGCCGCAGCCGGGCCCAGTGCAACAGCGGCAGATACAGGTTTGGGTCGTGCCCCCATACCGCGGGCCAATCCACCTCGCGCAGCAGGCCTCCCACATCGAGCTCGCCGCGGTTGAAGCGATCGAGCACCGGCTGGCGTGCCGCTGGAATCATCTCCAGGGCCAGGGTGAGCTGGCGCTCGCTGCTCAGCCGTTCCAGGGTGCCCAGCTGCCAGGCGTGGTCGTCCACGCTGGTGTGGATCTCCCCCAGTAGCAGCACCGCCAGCGTTTTGGCCTGCTGTTGCTGCTCCTGCTGCTGGCGCTGGGCGGCGGCCAGGGCTGTCTGGCAATTCAGCGGTGCCGGCACTGCCAGGGCGGGCCGCCCCCACAGCAGCGAGCCCAGCAGAACAGCACCAGCCCAGCTGCGGCCTTGCACCTCAGCCCCCGGCCTGCTTCGGTCGATACCCCGCCTTCTCCAGGGCCGCCAGGGCTGGAGCCACCTGGTCGCCCTGTAGCTCGATCACGCCATCCTTCACGGTGCCGCCGGTTCCGGCAGCGGCCTTCAGCTGTTTGAGCAGGGCCTTGAGCTCGGCTTCGGGGGCTTCCAGGCCGGTGATCGCCGTCACCATCTTTCCGCCCTTGCCCGCCTTGGTGCGCTGCACCCGCACTCGCTGCTGGTTCTTGGCTATGGGCTCCGAGGCTGGTGCACCGCGCTGGAGGCTCTCTGGTCTGCTGAATTCCTGCCAGCCGCCCTTGGCCATCGCGCTGCCGTTCGCTAAACCCAGTTCAGCGCATCACTGGCTCGCGCCGCCTCAGCTGCCGCCTCACGCGATGGATCTGCCTCCCCTGCAGCTGGAGATGGTGCGGTTCGGCCTGCAGGGGCAACCGGCGGCTGCGGAGTGCCGGCCCGCCGACAACCAGATCAGAGCGAGCTTGTCTGGCGTGTTGGTGGAGCCGGCAGAGCCCTGCCGGCGTGAAGCAGGCCGGATCCGCATCGATGAGCCGCCCGGCTGGCCGGCGCTGCCGCCGCCGCCAGTTCCTACGCTGCAGTGATTCCGCTCAGGCGCCGGTGACCAGCAGCGTTCCCCAGGTTGACCCCGCAGCCCTGGAGCTTGCCGCCAGGCCCAACAGCCTCGGGCGCTATGGCCAGTTCGGTGGTCAATACGTTCCCGAAACCCTGATTCCTGCTCTGGCTGAGCTGGAGCAGGCTGCTGCTGAGGCCTGGAAGGATCCGGCCTTCACCGAGCGGCTCAACCATCTGCTCCGCACCTATGTGGGGCGCCCCAATCCGCTCTATGAGGCGGAGCGGCTCAGCGAGCACTACCGCCGGCTGGATGGGGGCCCCCGCATCTGGCTGAAGCGCGAAGACCTCAACCACACCGGCGCCCACAAGATCAACAACGCCCTCGGCCAGGCGCTGCTCGCCCTGCGCATGGGCAAGAAGCGGATCATTGCCGAAACCGGCGCTGGTCAGCACGGCGTAGCCACCGCCACCGTGTGCGCCCGCTTCGGTCTGGAGTGCGTGGTGTACATGGGCGCAGAAGACATGCGCCGCCAGGCGCTGAATGTGTTCCGCATGCGCCTGCTCGGGGCCACGGTTCAGCCCGTGACCGCCGGCACCGCCACCCTCAAAGACGCCACCAGCGAAGCGATCCGCGACTGGGTGACCAACGTGGAGAGCACCCACTACATCCTTGGTTCGGTGGCCGGCCCGCACCCATTCCCGATGCTCGTGCGCGACTTCCACGCTGTGATCGGTGAGGAAACCAAGCGCCAGTGCCATGAAGCCTTCGGCCGCAACCCCGATGTGCTGGTGGCCTGCGTGGGTGGTGGCTCCAATGCCATGGGCCTGTTCCATCCCTTCGTGCAGGACACCGATGTGCGCCTGATCGGTGTGGAGGCCGCCGGCGATGGTGTCGCCACCGGCCGCCACGCCGCCACGATCACCGAAGGTCGCGTGGGCGTGCTGCACGGCGCGATGAGCCTGCTGCTCCAGGACAGCGAAGGCCAGGTGCAGGAAGCCCACTCGATCAGCGCCGGCCTCGATTACCCCGGCGTTGGCCCCGAGCACAGCTACCTGAAAACCATCGGCCGCGCTGAATACGGCGCCGTCACCGATGCGGAAGCTCTCGATGCGCTGCAGCTGCTCTGCCGCCTCGAGGGAATCATCCCCGCCCTCGAAACGGCCCATGCCTTCGCCTGGCTCGACAAGCTCTGCCCAACCCTTGCCCCGGGCACCGAAGTGGTGCTCAACCTCTCCGGCCGCGGCGACAAGGATGTGAACACCGTGGCCGACAAGCTCGGCAGCGCGCTGGGCGGCTGAGGCTCAGCTCAGCAGCCGCTCCAGGCTGGAGGCCACCGCCTGAACGGCGGCGCGGGCGGTGGCGTAGGCCATGCGCATCGGCCCGATCAGGGCCACCTGGCCCTGGGCGCCGCTGCCGGTGCTGTAGGCCGCCTGCACCACGGCGCAGTGGTGCAGCGCCGGGTTGGGGTGTTCACTGCCGATCCACACACCCAGACGATCTGGCTGCTGCGCCTGTTCGCTCTCCAGCAGCGCCTGGGGCGCCTCTTCCACCAGCTGCAGCAGCGGCCGCAGGCTGTCGCTGCGTTCGAACTCCGGCTGGCGCAGCAGGCCGCCCAGCCCCATCGCTACGGCGCTGGCGCTGCCACCGCTGCGTGCCTGGGCATGGCTGCTGAGGCCCTGGCGCACCAAGGCACCGCTGCGTTGCAGCTGGGGCGGCAGCCCGTTCCAATCGAGTTGGCCGCGGCTGAGCTGCTCGCACAGCCAGCGCTCCAGTGGCGCCAGCTCGGCAGCGGCGGCGGCAGGGAGGCGCAGATTGAGGCTGGCGGCGGCAGCGGCGTCTTCCACCAGGAACACCAGCAGACGATCCCCGCTGGGTACCAGCCGCAGGGCCTGCAGGGTTGAGCTCTGCTGCTGTGGCCGGGTGATCAGGCTGAGCAATCCGGTGAGATCCGCCAGTCGCCGGGCGAGATGCAGCAACAGGTCGTCGAAGGCGGCCCATTGCAGGCTCAGTCCCATCAGCTCCCGTTGCAGCTGGCTCACGGCCGCTCCCGGCGCCGGCAGCAGGCAATTCACGTAGTGCCGGTAGCCCAGCGGGCTGGGGATGCGGCCGGCGGAGGGGTGGGGCTGGGTGAGCAGGCCACGCTGCTCGAGAGCCCCCATCGCCGAGCGAATCGTGGCGGGGCTGGCCTCCAGGCCGAAGCGCTGCACCAGGGTTTTGCTGCCCACCGGTTCGGTGGTGTCCACGTAGTGGCGCACGGTTGCCTGCAGCACTTGCTCTTGCCGGCGGGGCAATGGCTGCACGGGAACGGCGCCTGATTCAGAAGTGCCGGGATCGTAGGTGCGCTGCTACTTCAGTAGCGCGGCACGCTCGGATCGGCCTCCACGCTCCAGGCGTCGATGCCGCCGTGCAGGTTCCACACCCGGGGAAACCCCTGGGCTTCCATCAGCCAGCAGCCGAATTGCCAGCTGCGCACGCCGGCATGGCACAGCACCACCACGTCGCGATCAGGATCCAGCACCTCCCGCAGGGAGCCGATCCAACGCTCCGATTCGCTCAGAGGCAGGTGAATCACCGGCTGGCTCAGCCGTGCCAGTTCCAGTTCCATCGGCTCGCGCACATCCACCAGCTGCAGGGGCTCGCCGGCCTGGAGCCGTTGCTGCAGGTCGAGGGCTCGGATCGGTGTGGGGGTGCTCATCGCCAGAAGCTAGGCCTGTCGGGGTGCCAAACACTGCCGCCATGCATAAAGATGAGGCCAGTCCTGCAGGCAACCGATGAAGGCCCGCCCCTTCCTGGCGGCAGTGTTGGCGGCCGCCATCGCGTTGCTGAGTCTGGGAGCAGCGGGTTGGTGGGTGCTCTGGCAGCGCAGCCCGCTTGGTTTGCAGAACCAACGGCTGGAGTTGCCGCTGGCGGCGCGGTTTGTGCCCCGCACAGCCCCACTCAGCCTGCATTGGCTGCTCACACCTGAGCAGCCGGCGGCCTACGCCCGAGCCGTGGCGGCACCGCGGCAGCGGCGTCAGGCGGCAGCGGCGGCTGATCGCCTGCGCGATGGAGCGTTTGCCGCCGCTGGCCTGGATTACGCCAGTGAACTCGCCCCCTGGCTGGGGCGTGAGAGCAGCTTTGCCCTGCTCACCCCGCCTGGAGCGCCGGAGCAGCCGGGTTGGGTGCTCGCCCTGCGCAGCCGCGACAGCGAAGGCGCCCGCCGCTTCCTGCAGCGTTTCTGGCAGAGCCGCAGCCTGGCCGGCACCGATCTGCAGATCAGCAGCTACCGCGGCATGGGCTTGATCAGTGGCCGCGGGGCGTTGCTGGGGCAGGACCCGCAGCCTCTGGCCACCGCTCTGATCAACGACGAGTTGGTGCTGATCGCCTCGGGCCGCGGCGTGTTGGAGCAGGCCCTCGATGTGTCGCAGATCGATGAGCTGAATCAGGCCGCCAGCCCGCCGTTGCAGCAGGCCGTGGCGCGGCTGGGCCATGGCGTGGCGCTGCTCACGGCTCGTCCGCAGGCGATGGAGCAGTGGCTCGGCCTGCCGGCGCTGGCGGGTGCGGAGCCCGGGGCGGCGGTGGAGCTGGTGGCAGCGCTGAGCCCTTCGGGCCGCGGGCTGCAGCTCGATGCCCTCACCCAGCTGCGGGAGCCCTTGCCGCAGCTGCCCGCTCCACCCGCTGCCCTGGCCGAGCAGCTACAGGTGCCTGCCAGCAGCCTGGCTGTGGTGAGTGATCCGGCTCGCCTGCTCGACACCACCGATCCCGATCCCTGGGCGCAGCTGCTGGGGCCGGTGTTGCGCAGTGCCCTGGAGCATCTGCCCGCCGCGCTGCCAGCCCTCGTGGCTTCGGCCGATCAGGGGCCGTTGCTCTGGGCCCAGTCGGGCGAGGCCTGGCTGCTAGGAACCACAGCGCAGCAGCCGCCGCTCGAAGCGCTTGATGCGGCTCTGGCGGCCGAGGGTTACAGCAGCTCACCGCTGCAGAGCCGTGGATTAACCCTGCAGGCCTGGACGAAGCTCCAATCCAAGCCTGTGAAGGGCAATCCCGATCAGCTGCAGGCGCAGCTGGCCGGTGCCCGCTCCGTGCAGGCCAACTGGGCCTGGTGGGGGCAGGGCCTGAGCGTGCTCAATCAGCAGGATGATGGCCACCACGCACCGGCAGAGCGGCTGGAGCAGCTGGAGAGCCTGGGCACGCCGAAGGCCCCGGTGCAGTGGGCCATGGATGGCGCTACCGCCCAGCAGCTGCTCAGTGGCTGGCAGCCCTGGCGATTGGTGAGCGCCCTCTCGAGCAGCTCCCTCACCCCCTTGGTGGATGGAGCTGCGCTCAGCCTGGAAAGCGACGATCCACCAGCCCGCGCCCTGAGGCTGCGGGGCCTGCTGCAGTTCAAGGGTTGAGCGATGGCCCCGCGTAAACGCGAGCTGCTGCTGCTGCGCCACGGCATTGCCCAGGAGCGCGCCGAGGGCATCGACGACGCCCAGCGGGCCCTCACCCCGGAAGGCCGGGAGCGCACCATCGCCCAGTTGCGTGGGTTGGTGGAGCTGGATCTCGGCTGCGACCTGGTGTTGAGCAGCCCCTTGGTGCGGGCCCGTCAGACCGCTGAGCTGGCTGTGCAGGCGGGTCTGGGCGCGGAGTTGGAGCTGGCAGCGGCCCTGGCGCCTTTGGCAGATCCCCTGCCGCTGCTGGAGCGCTGGCTGGGACCCGTATCGCCAAGACCGGCCTGGCGCCGGTTGGCGTTGGTGGGCCATGAGCCCGACCTCAGCACCCTCGCGGCCCTGTTGATCGGGGTCCCGATGGCGCTGGCCCCCGAGGCGCTGCAGCTCAAGAAGGCCGGTGCCGCGCTGTTGCAGTGGCCCAAACCACCCCAGGCAGGCCTGCTGGGTAGCGCCCGATTGGAGCTGCTGCTGCCGCCGCGGGTCTTGCTGGGCCGGCGCCAGATCCCGCCATCCGGTGGCTGATGGCACCAAAGTGCGACGCCCAGCGGCCTTAGGTTGCCGAAACGGTTTGGGTGGATGCCGCCATGGTGAGTGCAGCACCGGCTGAGGCTGGTTTGAGGGCTGAGGCCCCGACCTATCGCCCTGGGCTGGAGGGTGTTCCCGCCACGCAGTCGTCGGTGTGCGACATCGATGGGCAAAGGGGGCGCCTCACCTACCGCGGCTACAGCGTGGAGGAGCTGGCCCAGCACAGCACCTTCCTGGAAACCACCTACCTGCTGATCTGGGGCGAGCTGCCCACGGCTGCGCAGCTGCGGGAGTTTGAGCACGAGGTGCAGATGCACCGGCGGGTGAGCTTCCGCATCCGCGACATGATGAAGTGCTTCCCATCCCAGGGGCACCCGATGGATGCGCTGCAGAGCAGTGCGGCGTCGTTGGGGCTCTTCTATTCGCGGCGAGCCCTCGATAACCCCGAGTACATCGTCTCGGCGGTGGTGCGCCTGATCGCCAAGATCCCCACGATGGTGGCGGCGTTCCAGCTGATCCGCAAAGGCCAGGATCCGATTCAGCCCCGCGACGATCTGCCCTACGCGGCCAACTTCCTCTACATGCTCACGGAGCGTGAGCCCGACCCCCTGGCGGCACGGATCTTCGATGCCTGCCTGATCCTGCATGCCGAGCACAGCCTCAACGCCAGCACCTTCAGTGCGCGCGTGACCGCCAGCACCCTCACCGATCCCTATGCGGTGGTGGCCTCAGCAGTGGGCACCCTGGCCGGTCCGCTCCATGGCGGTGCCAATGAAGACGTGCTCGAGATGCTCGACAGCATCGGCACGGCTGATCAGGTGGAGCCCTGGCTGGATCGGGCCATTGCCGAGAAGCGCAAGATCATGGGCTTTGGGCACCGCGAATACAAGGTGAAGGATCCGCGCGCCGTGATCCTGCAGAAGCTGGCCGAGCAGCTGTTCGATCAGTTCGGCCACGACCCCCTCTACGACCTGGCCCGCAAGCTTGAGGAGGCCGCCGCCGTGCGGCTCGGCCCGAAGGGGATCTACCCCAACGTGGATTTCTATTCCGGCCTGGTGTACCGCAAGCTCGGCATCCCGGTGGATCTGTTCACGCCGATCTTTGCCATTGCCCGCACCGCCGGCTGGCTGGCCCACTGGAAGGAGCAGCTCGGCGCCAATCGCATCTTCCGGCCCACGCAGATCTACACCGGTTCCACCGGTCGTGACTGGGCACCGCTGGAAGCCCGCTGACCCGACTGCGGCTGCGGCCGCTTAAGTTGCCCCCATCCACAGGCCACCCATGGTGTTCGCCAATCCCGCCGTCGTGAGCGCCGGTCTCGACCTGGAGGCCAGCTTCACCGACCTGTTGCAGGGTCTGGGCTTGTCTCCGGGAGCCGCTCACCTGCTCTGGCTGCCCCTGCCGATGCTGCTGGTGTTGGTGGCTGCCGTGGTGGGCGTGCTGGTGAATGTGTGGCTGGAGCGCAAGATCTCCGCTGCCGTGCAGCAGCGCATCGGCCCCGAATACGCCGGTGCTCTGGGCATCCTGCAGCCCCTGGCCGACGGCCTCAAGCTGCTGTTCAAGGAAGACATCATCCCGGCCCGGGCCGATGGCCTGCTGTTCACGCTTGGCCCCGTGCTGGTGCTGGTGCCGGTGATCCTCAGCTGGCTGGTGGTGCCCTTCGGCCAGAACCTGCTGATCAGCAATGTGGGCGTGGGGATCTTCCTTTGGATCTCCCTCAGCAGCATCCAGCCCATCGGACTGCTGATGGCGGGCTACGCCTCCAACAACAAGTATTCGCTGCTGGGTGGCCTGCGCGCGGCGGCTCAGTCGATCTCCTACGAGATTCCGTTGGCTCTGGCTGTGCTGGCGGTGGTGATGATGAGCAATTCGCTCAGCACGGTCGACATCGTTGACCAGCAGACCGGCGCCGGCATCCTCAGCTGGAACATCTGGCGCCAGCCGGTGGGCTTCGCCATCTTCTGGATCTGCGCCCTGGCCGAGTGCGAACGCCTCCCCTTCGACCTTCCTGAGGCGGAAGAGGAGCTGGTGGCCGGCTATCAGACCGAGTACTCCGGCATGAAGTTCGCCCTCTTCTATCTGGGCAGCTACATCAACCTGGTGCTCTCGGCGCTGCTGGTGTCGGTGCTTTACCTGGGTGGCTGGGGCTTCCCCCTGCCGGTGGAGTGGATCGTGAATCTCACCGGCCAGCCGATCGATGCCCCGCTGGTGCAGGTGATCACCGCCACCACCGGCATCGTGATGACCGTGCT
>Ga0194125_10009374_pt1 | contig 13606 bp, 11 predicted proteins | sample TA2KigC250mmetaG_FD_148626 | JGI IMG/M metagenome (GOLD analysis project Ga0194125, IMG submission 148626) | Freshwater microbial communities from Lake Tanganyika, Tanzania - TA2015034 Kigoma Deep Cast 250m | ecosystem: Environmental > Aquatic > Freshwater > Lake | place: Tanzania: Lake... | reverse complement strand
CGGTCCGTTGGTCCCCCAGCGATCCGACAATCGGCTGTCGTCAAGGACGCCGACAATAACGTCGCTGAGGTTCTCCTGTCAACATCGAGGAGGATGGAAGATAGCGGTCAGGCAATGCCCGAATCGCGCAGAAGCTGTTCTGTCACCGTGGCCTTGCCGGACGCCGCGCTGCCTTTGGCCACCCGGCGCGCGTGTTTTGCCAGGATATCCGTTTCGATGTTAACGAGCTCGCCGGGTTTCAGGGAATCGAGGGTGGTCGCCCCGCTGGTTACTGGAATCATATGGAACTCGAACCAGGAGTCCGAAAGAGCGACAACAGTCAAGCTTACACCGTTTACGGCGATGGACCCTTTGACGACGATGTCGGCCAGAATATCCTTCCTGCAACTGATTCTCACAGCCTTGTCGCGGCCCATGGCGCGCACTGATGCGACTCTCCCCGTGCCGTCGATGTGACCGGTCACGAAATGCCCCCCCATATGTCCGCCCGCCCGGATCGGGCGTTCAATATTCACTCGCGCTCCCGGCACGATCCGCGAGAACTTCGTCTTGAGAAAAGTCTCGGCCAGCAAGTCTGCGCGGAACCTGGTTTTAGAGACCGGTTTCACCGTCAGGCATACCCCTGCGACGGCAACGCTGTCGCCGCTGCGGAGGGGTGTGTCGAACATGCCATGATCGACATCGATCCGTCCGCCGTCCGCAACGCGACTCAATGCGGCTATGCGACCAACCTGCTCAACAAGTCCCGTGAACATGTCGCGTCCTGCCTGTGATGCGTGGCTTTGCCCGGATAAGAAGATCCTTACAAAACCTCACGTGTTCAATGATATCAAGGTCCAAGGCGGAGGACAACGGTCTCCCCTCCATATCGAATGCCGGCTTTGCCGTTCCTCCTCCGAGCAGAATGGGCGCGATGAAGGTCCACAGCTCATCGACGAGCCCTGACGAAACCAGCGATCCGGCAAGCGCGCCGCCGCCTTCACAGAGCACGTGGAGGTATCCTTCTTTCCCAAGCATCCTCATGAGCGCGTGCAGATCAATCCTCCCCGGAGCGGATGCAGGCATGACTGTGACGGCTGCGCCAGCGCCGCGGAGAGCCTTGACTCGGGCTGCCGGGGCATCCGGTCCGGCAGCGATGATCACCCGCCCGCCGCCGGATTCGCGGAGCATGCGAGCCCTGACGGGCGTTCTGCAGAGCGAATCAACCACAACCCTTGCCGGTCTGCGGGTCCTGCGGGACCTGCATATCAGGCTCGGGTTGTCGGCGAGAACTGTTCCCACGCCCACCATTATGGCGTCTGCCCTAGACCTGAGTTCCTGGACGGCAGCACGGGCCCGGCTGCCAGTGATCCACTTCGAACGGCCGTCCGCTCCGGCAATCCGTGCGTCAAGGCTCATTGCCATCTTCAGCGTAACAAAGGGCCTGTGATTCCGGATCCAGCACGCGAACGGTGCGATAGTCTCGTTTCCATGGTTTTCCAGGACGCCAATCGAGACTTCCATTCCGGCCCTGCGAAGCAATCTCACGCCGCGGCCGCGATGGATGGGGTTTGGGTCCAGGACTGACACAACAACCCGACCCACGCCGGCCTCAATCAGCGCGTCGGTGCAAGGCGGTGTGCGTCCGAAGGTGCTGCACGGCTCAAGAGAGATATAAACCGTCGCCCCTCTTGCCAGGCGATCCGCCATCCGAAGGGCGATGACCTCCGCGTGAGGTCCGCCGGCTTTGCGGTGATACCCCTCACCTACCGCCTTGCCGTTTCGGACAACGACCGCGCCGACCGGTGGATTAGGGCGCGTCAGCCCCTCTGCCCGCCTGGCGAGGGCTATTGCCCTGGCCATCCATTGATCGTCACTGTCCATCCTTACGGGCATGGTTCGCTCTTCACCGCGTGTGAGTCGTGTCAGCCGACCGCGCAGGCCGCTTGAGTGTCTTCCTGGCCCGGTCCAGTATTCCGTTTACGAACCGGCCCGACTCCGAATTGCTGAAGAACTTCGCGAGGTCAACCGCCTCGTTTATGGTCACTACAGGTGGGATATCCGGGCAGTACAGAAGCTCGTAAAGGGCCATGCGCAGCACATTCCGGTCGACCACGCCCATGCGTTCGATGCGCCAGTTGTGGGCGCTGGACGAGATGAACTTGTCCAGCTCTTCCCTCTTTTCCAGCACCCCCAGAAAAATGCGTTCCGCGAACGCCTTCGTTTGCTTTGGGCCTTCGCATGCCGTCCAGAACCCGTCAAGGACCTCTCGCGGAGGCGCCGGGTTGAGATCAACCTGGAACAGAAGCTGAACCACCCATTCTCTGCCCTGTCTTCTGGTGCTCATTCAAGAACCGTCCGGATGCTTCCAGTCACTCCATGCTTTCGAGCAGGTTTGCCATTTCGATAGCCGCCTGCGCTGCCGACCATCCCTTGTTTCCCGCCTTTGTTCCGCATCGCTCGATCGCCTGCTCCAGCGTGTCAGCGCAGACAACGCCGTTGACCACCGGAATGCCCGAGTCCAGCGATATTGAACTCAGCGATCTTGATACCTGAGTGTTGATCAGTCCCGCGTGCGGTGTCGAGCCCTGCACAACCGCGCCAAGGGCGACGATGGCCGAAACGCCGCCTTTGCGGGCCATGGCGTTCACGACGATCGGTATTTCGTTCGCCCCCGGCACCCATGCCACCGTGATGTCTTTCTCGGCGCAACCATGCCTCACCAGGCAGTCGACGGCGCCATCCACAAGCTGCCGGGTCAGAAAATCGTTGAACCTGCTGACCACGACCCCAAACTTCTGCCCCTTTACCGTGAGGTTCGCTGACACAGTCTTCACGTTCATCTTGTCTTCCTCCCTGCCTGTCTTCCTCTCTGTCCTCAATCGTTACGGAATACGGATAGCTTCCTCATAGAATATGGCCCATCTTGGCCTTCTTCGTGGAAAGGTAGCGTTTGTTGTGGACGCCTGCGCCGCACATGATCGGAACCCTTTCCACAATCTCGAGCCCGTGTCCCTCAAGTCCGACAATCTTGCGCGGGTTGTTCGTCATCAGCCTTATTCTTCTCAACCCGAGATCGCTCAGGATCTGGGCTCCCACTCCGTACTCCCGCAGGTCAACATCGAAGCCGAGGTGGACGTTGGCTTCCACCGTATCCATTCCTCCGTCCTGCAAGGCATACGCATGGATCTTGTTGACGAGGCCGATACCCCTTCCCTCCTGACGCATATAGAGGAGCACGCCGCGCCCTTCGCGGCCTATCATTTCCAGCGCTTTCCTGAGCTGGCATCCGCAGTCACAGCGAAGGGAGCCCAGAACGTCGCCGGTGAGGCACTCGCTGTGGACCCTGACAAGAGCCGGTTCCGGGTCTGTTGAATCGCCCAGCACGAGTGCAACGTGGTGTTCTCCGTCAAGAAGGCTCTCATAGAGGTGCAGGCGGAACAGTCCGAAATTCGTAGGCATGGCAACGTTGCGGACCTCCTTAACGAGCTTCTCGTTCCTCCTGCGGTGCGAAATGATGTCAGCGACGCTGGTTATCCTGAGGTTATGCTTCCTGGCGAACTCCTTGAGTTCCGGAAGCCTTGCCATCTGACCGTCCTCGCGCAGTATCTCGCAGATAAGTCCGGCGGGTTTTCTTCCTGCCAGCCTTGCCAGGTCAACTGCGGCCTCGGTATGCCCGGCCCTGCGCAACACGCCGCCTTTCATGGCCTGAAGAGGGAACGTATGCCCAGGACTTACGATGTCGTCCGCGCTGCTTGAATCGTCCAGGAGAACCGCGATGGTCCTGGCCCGGTCAGCCGCGCTTATGCCTGTTGATATGCCGCTGGCCGCGTCGACAGACTCCATGAACGCCGTTCTGAAGGCATCTCCCGAATTTCGCGTTGCCATGCGGCCTATGCCAAGGGTTTTCAGGCGGTCGCCGGTCATAGCCACGCAGATCAGGCCCCGGCCGTGCACTGCCATGAAGTTGACATCCCTGTCGGTGGCGAGCTCAGCGGCCATGATCAGGTCCCCCTCGTTCTCGCGTTTCTCGTCATCCGTCACGACAACGATTTCGCCGCGGCCGAAGGCTTCGATTACTTCATCTATCGGATCAAACATGGCTCCACTCCCGAAATACTGACAGCAACTTCAAGGGAAGAGGCGCGAATGGAAGACTCTCTGGTGCAGGCGCGCGGCAATGCAACGCAATGCAGCATCCTGCAACGTCTTCTTCCATCCAGACTCTACTGTCGGCCCCGGACTTTCACCGGATCAATCCCTGCCGGTAAGGCAGAGAGTCGCGGGCTTTAACCGCCGGTCAGGAATCACCCGTCCCCCATCTCGGTCCGGGATCACCTTGCCCCGAAGACAATCGACGTCAACGCAGTATGCGTGAACGACGAGGGACGAGCATAGTGTGCGCGGCGATTGCTAGTCAACAAGCAATCAATCAGTTGAGGTGATGGAGCGAATAAACACAACAGCCGCGGCGTCTGCAGCAACGTGTCCGGCGTTGCGATGGATGCAGTCCTCGTGGACAATGCGCGCGGTCGAACGCCGGTTTCTACGCGAAAGGAGATGCCGAGTGAACGGACGCACGCCGCGAAAGCTCCTTTTGACATCCGTCCGCCGGATCTCGCGGAAGTCCTTTCGCGTGCGGCGTGTGTTGCCAGGTTGCCGTCCGCCTGCGAACAGCTTGAGGTGCGGCTGAAGGACTCCGTGCGCGCCGGGCTGGACTCCGCATTCCTCCCCGACACCGGGAGCTCGTGTACAGCGCCCGGCAGCGCCGAACGAAAGTGCGCTGGCACGCAAGCAGTCCCCGCTGGTACACTCCCTTCGAGTCAGTGATTCAAGAAAGGAGCCTGAACCCATGGTGACGCAAGAACGAAACGGAGTGGTAACGCTGACGGGCAAGCCGGCGGTTCTGCTTGGGCCGGACATCGCGGAGGGTTCAGTTGCGCCGCCGTTCCGCGTTGTGGATGAAGGTTTCAACGTCGTCTCGCTGGACTCGTTTGCCGGCAGCCCGCTCCTGATCAGCTCCGTCCCGAGCCTCGACACGAGTGTGTGCGCGCTGCAGACAAAGCGGTTCAATGCCGAGATCGGGAAACTGAAAGGCCTTTCGGCGATTACCGTAAGCACGGATCTTCCGTTCGCGCAGAAGCGGTTCTGCGCCGCCGAGAAGATTTCCGGCATACGGGTTCTGTCGGACTGCGTGTGGCGCGAGTTCGGCATGAACTACGGCCTGCTCCTCAAGGGCATGGGCCTGCTTGCAAGGGCCGTAATCGTCATCGGCCGCGACGGTCGGGTATCCTATTGCGAGATCGTCGGGGAAATCAGCCAGCATCCCGACTATGACGCCGCCTTGCGCGCTGCCGGGGCTGCGCGGGCATGAGCCCGGTGCTTTGACGATGAAGCCTGCAGACCATCTCGCGGATTCTGATCCGAGCGTGCTGCCGTCTCTGCACGCGTTCGTTCATTCGCCTGAGCTGGATAAACCTGGCTATCCACAGGCATCGCCGTTCAAGACGGGACGCGCCGGGCGTGCGCGCGCAATAGCGGACTCGATGGACCTTCTTTCCGGGGATGACGTGGAAGAGGTCCATCCACGGGCGGCGACCTTTGACGAGCTTTCCGCATTCCATACGACGAGGTACCTGAAGGAACTGGAAAGCGCTGGACGGTCGGGCGCAGCGACGCCGGCTGGTTTGGATATGGGATTCGGAACGCCGGACTGCCCCATCTTCGGCGCCATGTACGACTACCCCGCGCTTGCCGCGGGGGCAACACTGACCGCCGCAAGGCTCGTTGCCTCCGGGCGATACAGGTCCGCGTTCAACCCGTCGGGCGGCTTTCACCACGCCGCTCCCGAACGAGCCGCCGGTTTCTGTTTCGTGAACGACATAGTTCTGGCCTGCATGGAACTGGCCTCGGCCGGGAAACGCGTTCTGTTCCTCGATCTGGACGTGCATCATTGCGACGGAGTTCAGGATGCCTTCTACAGGCGGTCGGATGTGATGACGGTATCGATTCACGAGTCAGGCCGTTCGCTCTTTCCCGGGACCGGCTTCGAGACAGAGATCGGAGAAGGCCCCGGCGAGGGATACAGCGTGAACGTTCCCCTGCCTGTCGGCACCTACGACGACGCCTACCTGCTGGCATTTCGCCGGGTGGCGGTTCCTCTCATCTCGGCCTACGATCCGGACGTGATTGTGGTTGAGCTTGGAATGGACGGGCTGGCCGGTGACCCTCTCGCCCATCTTCACCTCACGAACAACGCCTATGCCGACTGCATGGAGGCCCTGATGCGCATGGGGCGTCCGGTGGTTGCAACTGGCGGAGGCGGGTACAACCCGGAACACACCGCGCGCGGATGGGCGCTCATGTGGAGCATCCTTTGCGGTCGCGGTTCGGCAAGCGACCTGTCCTTCGGCCTGGGGGGCGTGATGCTTGGCACTTCCGAATGGCACGGAGGGCTGCGCGACAGAATGCTCATTTCCGACGGAGGCCGGCGAGAGACGGTCGATTCCGAAGTTGAAAGAGTAGTTTCCGCGGTGCGTCGCACGGTGTTTCCCCTGCACGGTCTTTCGCCGGACGAATGACGATGCCGGGCATTCGTTAATTACTTAACGCCTTTGTCTTGCGCTTCGGTCGGATGCCGCCTAGACTTGCAGCCGGCAAAGCGAACAGAAAAGAGATTCTGAGGAGAACGGATTCCGCAATGATAGAGCACCTACTCGAACCACGCTGCGTAGCCGTCGTCGGCGCATCCCGCACGCCCGGCAAGGTCGGGCACGAGATCGTGGCGAACCTTGTTTCCGGCGGCTTCGAAGGCACGATTGTCCCGGTGAACCCATCCGCAGAAGACGTGCTCGGCCTGAAATGCTACCCGGACCTGGCTTCCTTCGGCGGGAAGGTGGATCTGGGGGTCGTTGCTGTGCCCTCGCCTGCAGTGAAGGCGGCTGTTACCGACATTCTCAATGCCGGCGCCGGCGCGGTCTGTGTGATCACTGCCGGATTCCGTGAAGTCGGCCAGGAAGGCGCGCGCATGGAGCAGGAGATTGTGGAACTGTGCCGGCTGCGCAATGCCCGCCTCCTGGGGCCCAACTGCCTGGGGCTGATCAACTCACGAATACGCATGAACGCTTCGTTCGCAAAACGGATGCCTTCCTTCGGCGGAATATCGGTAATTTCCCAGTCCGGCGCGCTGTGCACGGCGATTCTCGACTGGGCAGCGGCCCGCCATCTCGGCCTGGCAAAGGTCATCAGCATGGGCAACAAGGCGGACCTCGCCGAGAACGACTTCCTGCAGGCGTTTGCCGAGGACGGAGACACGACTGTCATAGCGGCGTACCTTGAGAGCATCGGATCCGGGAAGGATTTCGTGAAGGCGGCCGAAGCCGCCGCGTCGAAGAAACCGGTTGTCATACTGAAAGCCGGAACCACCCTGGCCGGAGCAAAAGCGGCGTCTTCACACACGGGAAGCCTTGCCGGTGCCGACATCGCGTACGGCGCTGCGTTTCGACGTTCAGGCGTGATAAGGGCTGAGACCTTCGAGGCGCTCTTCGACTACGCCACCGCGCTTGCCATGCAGCCGCTGCCGAAGGGCAACAACGTGGCGATAATAACCAATGCCGGCGGACCGGGCATCATGGCGGCTGACGCTGTCGAGCAGGCCGGGATGCGGGTCACTCCGCTCGCCACGAATGTTGCCACGGCGCTCAGAGAAAAACTGCCCGCCGCGGCAAGCGTAGGAAACCCGATTGACGTTCTGGGCGACGCCGATCCGGTACGGTACGCGACCGCGCTCAACGCCGCGCAGGATGATGATTCGATTGACGCGATCATCGTGATCCTCACGCCTCAGGCCATGACAAGGCCGGCGGAGACCGCGCGCGCGATAGCCGGCTGTCTTAACGGCTCCAAACCGGTGCTCGTCTCGTTCATGGGCGGGGAAGACGTCATGCCCGGTCGCGAAGAGCTTGTGGCGTGCAACCTGCCTGACTACCCCGCCCCGGAACGCGCCGTCGCGGCTCTCAGGGCGATGTGTGACTACGCCGCGTGGCGCAGGCGCCCCGAACGGGTTGTCGCGCGCTTCCCGGTCAACAGGCGCAAGGCGGAACGCATCATCCTGCGACACATGCGCACGGGCCGGCTGCAGATGGGCGAAGCGCCGGCCAAGGACATAATGCGTTCGTACGGGTTCAACGTGCCCGACGGAGCCGTGGCCGCGACGTGCCAGGATGCGGTGGATGTCGCCATAAGGATCGGGTTTCCCGTGGCGATGAAGATCGTGTCTCCCGACGTGATACACAAGTCCGATGTCGGGGGCGTGAGATTGAACCTGGCCAACCCGGACGCCGTGCGCGACGCCTATGACCTCATGATGCTGCGCATCGGCCGCGCCGCACCTGAAGCCAACCTTGAAGGCGTCTACGTTGAGAAGATGGGTGAACGCGGCCGCGAGGTGATCCTCGGCATGACGCGCGACCCGCAGTTCGGCCCGATGCTGATGTTCGGCCTTGGCGGCATATTCGTTGAGGTGATGCGGGATGTCACATTCCACCTTGCCCCGATCACCCGCGACGAAGCGCTCCAGATGCTGCGCGGCACGCGGTCGTACAAACTGCTCGAGGGCGTCCGCGGCCAGAAGAGCGTGGATCTTGATTCCCTCGCGGCATCGATTCAAAAGCTGAGCCAGCTGGCAACTGATTTTCCTGAGGTTCAGGAGTTGGACATAAACCCGCTGATCGTCGGGACGGTCGGAACCGATCCCCTCGTCGCGGACGCGCGCATCACGCTTGCCGGGCGCAGGGACAACGCCTGGCATGGATCCCACTAGAAAGAGGCCTTGCGGACATGAAGGAAAAACAAACGGCATTGATTGATCCGGAATGGAAGAAAAAGTACTCCGGCATGGTCCTGACAGCCGCGGAGGCGGTGTCAAGGCTTCACGGGGGCCAGCGCATATTTGTCGGGACAGGTTGCGCACAGCCTACCGCGATCCTGCGCGCGCTTGTGGCTGCCGTTCGGTCTCTGCCCGATACGGAGATACTCAGCCTCTTGGCGCTCGGAGAGACGCCCTACGCGAAGTCGGAACTCGCGTCCTCCTTCAGGTTGAACAGCATGTTCATCTCGGAACCGGTGCGGCCGCTCGTCCAGGAGGGGCTGGGTGACTACACGCCGATATTCCTGTCTGAAATCCCGCGTCTTTTCGAGTCCGGCAAGATGCCGATCGACGTCGCGCTGGTTTCGGTGACCCCGCCGGACGAGCGCGGCATGTGCAGCCTCGGTGTCAGCGTGGATATCGTGCGCAGCGCTGTCGAGAATGCCGGACTGGTGATTGCACAGGTCAACGCGATGATGCCCAGGACGCTCGGGGACTCGATGATCCATGTGACAAACCTCGACTGTCTTGTTCCCGCCGACGAGCCGATTCCGGAGATTCCTCCGCCGGAACCCGGCGAGTGTACGCGCCGGATTGGCGAGTACATCGCGGCCCTCGTGGAAGACGGATCAACGATTGAATTCGGGATCGGTCAGATACCGCAGGCAGTCATGGAGTTCTTGAAGAACAAGAAGGACCTGGGCATCCATACGGAGATGTTCACCGACTCCCTGATTGACCTTATCGAATCGGGCACCGTGACCGGCAAGTACAAGACGCTTGATCCAGGCCGTGTTGTCGCGAGTTTCTGTCTCGGCACGAGAAAGCTCTACGACTACGTGAACAACAACCCCGTGTTCTCGTTCCATCCGTCCGAGTATGTGAACGACCCGTTCATTATCGCCCAGCAAAGGAAGATGGTGGCGATTAATATCGCCTTGGAAGTGGACCTGACCGGGCAGGTATGCGCTGATTCACTGGGCTCCAGGTTCTATTCCGGCATAGGCGGGCAGGTTGACTTTAACCGCGGCGCTTCGCGCGCTCCCTCCGGTCGCGCCATAATAGCGCTGGCTTCGACGGCTCAGGATGACTCGGTCTCGAGAATCGTGTGCAGGCTGAGTCCGGGCGCCGGCGTGGTGACGACACGCGGCGACGTGCACTATGTCGTTACCGAGTACGGAGCCGCGTACCTGCACGGAAAGACGGTTCAGGAGCGGGCAATCGCGCTCATTTCGATCGCACATCCCAAGTTCCGCCGCCAGCTTCTCGAGGAGGCCATCGAGGCGCGCTACGTAAGGTCGGAAATGGCCGGTGTTGAGGGCAAGATAGTTGTCTCGCCCCCTGCCCTGCATGCCCGGATGATCCTCGACGACGGAACGGAAGTGCACCTGCGCCCGATCCACCCGACCGACGTGCCCAGCATGAAGGACCTCTTCTACCAACTCAGCCAGGAGACGATCTACTACCGTTTCATGTCCCACGTGAAGCACATCACGCAGAAGGACATACAGGATTTCGTGTTCATAGACCACCGCACCGACATGGCAATAGTCGCGACGCTTCCGGAGGCGCACGGGGACGAGATGATCGCAGTAGGCCGGTACTACCTCGACGCACAGACCAACCGCGCGGAAGTGGCCTTCGTCGTGCACGACAAATGGCAGAACAGGGGCATCGGCACGTTCCTCCTCAAGTACCTCGTATCGCTGGCGAAGCGTAACGGCATAAGCGGTTTCACTGCGGAAGTGCTGCGAGAGAACCGGGCAATGCAGGCAGTTCTGAACAAGTGCGGCTGCAAGACATCCATGACAACCGAAGGTGGCGTCTGCAGCTATCGCCTCGACTTCGATTGAGGTTCTGAACCCGTGCTGGCAGTCAGCGGCAGGAATTGTTACCGCATGGTATTGGCTTCGGCTTCGCCGCGAAGGTTGAAGATCGCCAGGGCTTGCGGGCTTGACGTCGCGGTCGCAGCCCAGCATACCGACGAGGTTATGTACGAAGAAGATCCCAGGCGAACGGCCGTGGAGAATGCGCGCCGCAAGCATGATGCCTGCCGGTCCTCAATTCCGGACGCGTGCATCCTGGCCGCCGACACTGTCATTGAGCTCGACGGGCGTTGCGTGGCCAAACCCGTATCGATGGAGGATGCCATCCGTCAGCTTCTTGCCTTTTCCGGGCGCAGTCACACGGTCATAACGGGTGTGGCGTTCTCTGCTCCGGGCGGCGGACTGCACGAGAGAATCTGCGAATCAACCGTGGTCTTCAGGGCAGTTGACCGCGCCGCCGCCATGGAGTACTTCAACCGGGTGCATCCGCTCGACAAGTCGGGTTCCTACGACATCGACCAGCATCCGGAGATGATCATAGATTCATTCACGGGGTCGAGGACAAACGTGATGGGCCTTCCACGGTCCGTCGTCCGCGAGTGGGCTTCGCTGAAGTGAACATCGTCAGCCCAGATCCCGTGGCGATCGGCCATGCGACCATTGCCTTCCCGTTCGGGCTCTCCCCGATGGCCGGCTACACGGATTCAGCGATGAGGCGCCTGTGTTTCGAGCACGGATGCGGTTTTGCTCTCACCGAGGTTGCGAATGCCAGGGCACTTGCCCGCGGATGCCGGAGAACACGCCACCTGCTACATGCCGATGCGTCGGAACGGCCGCTGGGGGCGCACATATACGGCTCTGACCCCGACGCGCTTGCCGCAGCGGCCGAGTGGATAGAGGCGCAGAACAGGTTCGATTTCATCGACCTGAACGCGGGCTGCCCTGTGCGCAAGATAGTGGCGCGCGGCGCAGGGGCGGCGCTCACGCGCACGCCGGCGAAACTGGAGTCCCTCGTGCGCGCGATGACTTCGAGGGTGAAGATGCCCGTCACCGTGAAGACGCGCGTGGGTTGGACATCGGCACAGACGATGGCGATTGATCTCGCAAGGGCCGCCGAACAGGGCGGAGCGTCAATGGTTTCGATTCACGCGCGGTTCGCGGAAGACAAGCATTCCGGACCTGCTCACTGGGGACTGCTTTCAGCGGCCAGGCAGTCGGTATCAATTCCGGTCATGGGAAACGGCGGCGTTGAGTGTGCGGCCGATGCGTTGAACATGGTAAGGGACACCGGCGTCAGCGGCGTCCTGATCGGCAGGGCTGCCGTGGGTAATCCGTGGATATTCGACAGGATCCGGCGGCTTTGCGCCGGCGAACCGGACCAGGGCCCTTCGCTCGCGGAAATCAGGAAGACGGCCCTGAGGCAGCTGGAAAGCATAATCAGCCTGAAGAGAATTGAGTATGCACACAGACAGAAGGCGAAGATCTCCGCTGAGCACGCCGGCGTGCTTCAGTTCAGGGCACACCTTGCGCGGTACCTGACCGGGATGCGCGGGTGGTCCTCTCTGCGCCGCAGGCTTGAGGCGATAAGCAGCATTGCCGACATAGAGGCCGGGATTGACGAGGTGTTTGCCCTGCAGAGAGAAACTGCCGGGGGCTAGCGCACATTATTCATGTTCTTCGTCGCGAGAGGGCGCAGGGTGCGTCAGATCAGCGGCTTGCCGAAGAGGGCCGGATGGCGGCGTGTTGACACACGTCAAAGTCGGTCATCAAGGTAAGTCGCTTAGGTGGCGTATCATGTGCACTCGCAGCAGAAGGTTCATGAATAATGCGCGCTAGCGTTCGCTGGCGGTTCCCGGCCAGACACAATCCGACCCGCCGGCGCCGCCGTTGTCCTGGCCGTCAGGTCCAACGCTGTAAAGGACGAAGCCGTCGGCTGTCGGCCTGTAGCGAAACGCGTTGTCAAACGGGTCCTGCAGGGGCGGCTTTGGCGGCTGCAGTTCGGAGAGACTTCCAGGGTACCTCTTCGTCGCCAGGCGGAAACGCTCCAGCGCCACGGCAGCCCTTGACATCTCCACCTGCGCCTCAAAAACCGCCAGGCGCTCTGAAAGCGGAACGAACCGGGGAATAAGCGACGCGGACAGCGGCCTGCCTTCGATCGATCGCGCTATCGCCGCCAGACCTGCTTGCCGTTCGTGAAACGCCTTGGAGGCAAGAGAACGCGCGCGGCCCATGGCGTCCATGAACGCGGCCACGTCGCGCCTGAGCAACGGTTTCGCGGCATATGTCGCATAGAGCCTCATCCAGCGAGGCAATTCCCCTGTCCCTTCCAGCGTGGGAAGCCTGCCCTTGAGGAGCCCTTTGCCAATCCAGGACCCGAAGAAGACCCTTTCACCGTCAAGCCCCCTCGCGAATCCTACGCCCGAGGGATCCCGCAGCAGGATGAGCGCCCTGTCCACCCTGTCCAGGGCCGGGGCCGTGATAGTCCCCTTCCCCTTCGTCCGAAGCGCCTGCGAGAGGCGCGAGATGGCCGCGCTTCCGGCAACTGTCCGCCATTGCTGGGACGCTGTAACCGGCTCGGACTTCAGAAAAGCGCACAGCCTCATTGCCGTGGCTGAGTCGGCAAGCGCCTGGTCGGCGCGGCCGGCCTCCGAATGAAGCCATGACCGCAGGACCAGCAGCCGCACGGCCGCCACAAGCTGCATGACATGCATCGGAGCAGCTCCGGCACCGTTGGAGAAGTCCGGTTCGAACCTGCAAGCCGGTTTCAGGGCAGCCGTTTCAAGCAGGTCAAATATCGGTCTGATTGCGTCGCCGTCGACCGTCTGCCACAATGAGAGACGGGTCATCGCATTTATCGCGCCCGGGGAACCGCCTTCGGCGGCAATTCCTTCCTGGGCTGCAAGGAGCTGAGAAACTGCCACGTATCTGCCGCGCA
>Ga0194125_10009372_pt1 | contig 13607 bp, 11 predicted proteins | sample TA2KigC250mmetaG_FD_148626 | JGI IMG/M metagenome (GOLD analysis project Ga0194125, IMG submission 148626) | Freshwater microbial communities from Lake Tanganyika, Tanzania - TA2015034 Kigoma Deep Cast 250m | ecosystem: Environmental > Aquatic > Freshwater > Lake | place: Tanzania: Lake... | reverse complement strand
CGATGAACCGGCCCACGTTGGGGATGACCACTGCGGCCAGCACGCCCAGGATGGCGACCACGATGAGCAGCTCAATCAGGGTGAACCCCTTCTCGCCCCTTTTTGGTAACCTCATTTCTTCACCTCCTTATTCACCTTTATTACCTTCTGGTAAAAAGAGATTACCAGGCAACATTTGCATCATAGAGCATAGTGATTTCACTTACAATACTGCGAAGAGGTGATTTTCAGTGTGGAGGACTAATGCTTTCGGGTGAGTAGACATAAGACTTTTCGCCTAGTACCCGACTATTTCTGGCTGTCGGGCGCAAGACCCCGCTTTACGGCGTATGCCGCCGCCTGGCTGCGGTTGGCCAGGTGTAGTTTGTCCATTATATTGCGCAGGTGCGTCTTCACCGTATTCTCTGAGATAAACAGCGAATCAGCGATTTCTTTGTTGGTGGCTCCCTGCGCTATCAGCCGCAGCACCTCGTCTTCCCGGGGGCTCAGGGCAGCTTCTTCATCAACCGCCGCTTTGGCCTTGAAACCAGTGGCTGAACCTTTAAATTCGGTGAGCAGTTTTGCCGCCATAACCGGGGAAATAATGACGCCACCCTGGGCAATATGGGCGATTGCCTGAACGAGTTCCTCTGGCTCCGTATTCTTCAGGATATAGCCGGTAGCCCCGAACTTGATGGCACGGAAAAGGTCAGCTTCATTTTCGGAGACGGTTAAAACCAGGATATTTATCTGGGGCATTCTGGCCTGGAGCACCTGCGTGGCCTCCAGCCCGTTGCACTGCGGCATGTTCAGGTCCATCACGATAACATCAGGCGCCAGTTCCGCGGCTTTTTCTATTGCCTCCAGCCCGTTGTTCGCCTCCCCCACCACACTGATATTCTCCTGATTTGCCAGAACGGTGACTATGCCGCGGCGAAAAAGGGCGTGGTCATCTACCACCAGTACCTTTACCGGTTCCATCTCACATCCTCACTTTCTCCACCGGTAGATGGACCTTTACTTCAGTGCCCTTACCGGGAGCAGTTTCAATCCACACTTTACCCCCAAGCCCCTCGGCCCGCTCCTTGATGATGGTCAGGCCGTGATAGCCAGGCGGGTATTCCTCCAGTGCTTCAAGGTTAAAACCCTTGCCATTGTCTTTTATTATCATTTCCACCGAGTCTCCGGTATTTCTCAGCCTTACGTCAACGCTGCTGGCCATAGCGTGGCGCCGGACATTGGTCAATGCTTCCTGGCCGATGCGCAGCAGCTGCAGTTCTGCCACCGGGGAAAGCTGGGCAAAAGGCTTGGCGATTTCAAACTGCACCGGGATACCATTGTTGCTGCTGAACTCCCGGACATAGTTGCCCAGAGCGGCCAGAATGGAAACGTTTTTAATTTCGGTGCTTAACTGGTCGATTGACTCCCGGATATCCTCGTAAGTGTCCTGCACCACGTTGCGGATTTCAGTAAGCTCGGTGATGGCCTGTACGGTATTCTTTGAGGTGAGCAGGTCACTGACCGACTTTGTCTTCAGGTTGAGATAGCTTAAAGACTGGGCAACACCGTCATGAATCTCTCTGGCAATGCGGCGGCGCTCTTCAATTATGGCATCCCGTTCAATGCGACGCCGTATATTCAGGTTGATGCGGTAGGGCACGGTGGCGGCAACTAAGGAGAAAAGCGTATAGACGATGAGCAGGGTGAGATTGTACCCCTGCATTATCCAGGCAATTCGCGTGGTGAACTGGCTGAGGAATACGTGCGTGAGCGAAAGGACGATGGATGCGGTGGCAGCCAGGGCAAGGGCCACTCTTTCTTCAAAGAGCAGGGCAGCCGTCATGATTGGCGTGAGGGAATAAAGCAGGAAGATGCTGTTCAGGCCATGGGTGTAAACGATGAGCAGGATACAGAGGATGAAATCCCCGCTCAGTATCAGGTAGGTCATGGTGCCTCTGGCCTGCCAGCGCAGGGGTGAAAAAACTTTCAGGATGGAATAGACGCCGAGCGTGCTAAAAATGGTAATGAGCTGAACCTGGGGCAGGGCGCTAATTGCCGGCGCAACCTGTGAGAAGAGCACCGCCAGCGCATACGCCAGGAAACGATAGACGGCCAGAAACTGGTAGGCTTCTTTTTCGTAGCGGTACTGCATTGACTGCTTTTGCCCCACCCTTTTATGTTTAATGGTAATTCGCAACGTGCCTTATGTCAAGACTAGACATAAAAATTTATATTGCAAAGAGATAAAAGGTGTCACTGCTGGGAAGGTATAAGGTGAACATCAACCGAGGGAAATCAGTCCTTGCTTGATGGCAACAACGACCGCTTCTGTGCGGGCGTTGGCATTTAACTTGCGCAAAATAGAGGTAACATGGTTTTTAATCGTCTGTTCGCTGATGTCCAGCTCGGCGGCAATCTGCTTGTTCAGATAGCCCTGAGCAATGTATCTCAGGATTTCCATCTCTCTGGGAGTGAGCGGGGCAATGAACTGTTCCGCTTCGCTGCGCAGTGACAGTTCCTGGAACTGCTTCAGCACCTGTTCCGCCAGTTTGGGTCGGGTGGTCAGGCTTTCATTTATCGGGTGCTCACCCCGGGAAACGCGCCTTATGGTATCAACCAGCTCGCTGGCGGTGACCTCCTTGCTCAGGTAAGCCACTGCCTGAGCTTTAAGCGCTTGGAAGAGCTGGGCATCATCCGGGTTGGACGTAAGCACCACCACACCGATTGTGGGCAGGCGCTGTTTTATGCGGCGTGCCAGCTTCAGGCCGTTGTCTGCCGGAGAATCGATATCCAGCAGCGCCACATCGGGCGGCAGGTTATCAACTATAGACAGCACCTCATCTGAGACGTCGGCCGTGGCCGAAATCTGGACGTCCTTGGTTCGGGAAAGGGAGTGTTCTATCCCCTGACGGAAAAGCACCTGCTGGCTAACGATAATCACCTGTACTTTATTCATTGTCCGCAACCCCTTTTAAAAATTAATTGTCAGCCTTACCAGCCTCGGGTAAGGCCACCTCCTCACCTTCAGCTTCCATATCCTTCGGTGCTCGCTCAGTGCTCAGGAAGGCAGTATGGAAAATATCAACCAGATTCGGGTCAAATTGAGTACCGGCACCTCGTTGCAGTTCCGCCATTGCCTTCTCAACTGACAGGGCCTTGGAGTAGCTCCGCACCGAGGTCATGGCGGCAAAAGCATCAGCTATCGCCAGAATGCGAGCTTCCAGAGGTATCTCTTCGCCTTTCAGGCCAATTGGATATCCCGTCCCATCATATCTCTCATGGTGGTGCAGGATGCCGGGAAGGCAGTGGGACAGTTCCGGGGCGCGGCTGGCGATATTCACCCCAACCTGAGGGTGAGTTTTAATTACTGCCCATTCGTCAGGCTTCAGCTGGCCGCGCTTATTCAATATTTTCTCGCTGACGCTTATCTTGCCGATGTCATGCAGACAGGCGCTGGTCTCAAGATGGCGGACTTCCTCCTCATCCAGCTCTACGGCAGTGGCCAGAAGGGCAGCAAACTCCCGCACCTTTTTCCAGTGGCTGTTGGCGTAATGTTCCTTGGCATCAACCGTTTCCGCCAGGGCAAAGATAGCGCTCAGCGTATCGCCATCCCGGCTATCCATGGCTCTGCTTTGGGTATCGGCCAGTTCCAGTAAAGTTCCCGAGGCACAGTAGCAGCAATTACCACCTTCCCGCTTGGCGCGATAAAGGGCACCATCAGCTGCCGCCACTATTTCATCGGCGGCGAAGCCATCTGCGGGCCAGTTTGCCAGGCCGAGGCTAACGGTAATGGTGATACGTCCCGCCTTTACATTAGCGGCAACCTGGCGACGGACACGGTCCGCTACCTGAGTGGCCGCGTCAATGGGTGTATTAGGTAACAGAATGGCAAACTCATCACCGCCGTAGCGGAAAGCCTGGTCAGTGCTCCGTATGGTGCGCTTGAGAACTTTGCCGATTTCCTTGAGCAACCTGTCGCCGGCCACGTGCCCGTAGTTATCATTAAAGGCTTTGAAATTGTCAAGGTCCAGGATAATCAACGAGAAGACACCGCCGTAGCGTGAGTGCCGGTTAATCTCCGTGGTCATCAGTTCATTCAGGGAACGGCGATTCAGCAAATCAGTTAGCTCATCAATCCGTGCCTTTTCTTCGGCTTCAGCATAAAGGCGAGAGTTCTCTATGGACATGGCAATCTGGGCGGCAAGCTGCTCCAGGAGCGCCATATGTCTTTGCGAGTAAGCATTCGGGTGGCAGGTGGCGGCGACAAAACTGCCGATGACTAGCCCCTTGGCGATGAGCGGGAGGTAAGCGATAGTGCGCACCCCTTGCTTGTAGTGGTACCCCGCGGTGACAAACTGCCCGCCCTGTTCCAGGTCGGACTCCAGCAGAGCCTTTTTATTAAGGGCTACCCATTCTGTCCCCGTGCCCCGGAGGGGGATTTGCTCGCCGAGCTTCCAGGCCGAGCCTATCTCGGAATAAAGGGCCAGGAAGTTGAGGTGACTGTCCTGGATGAGGACAATAGAGGACCAGTCAATGTCCACCACTTTCTTCAGCTCGCCGATGAAACTATCATAGTTTTCCTGGATATTCATGCTTGAGGTGATGATGGCGCTGCAGCGGTTTATCACCGATAGCTCTTCTTCACGTTCTCTGAGCCGCTCGCGGAGGTATTCCTTTTCCATGCTCACCGCAACCTGGCCGGCAACCTCCTCAAGCAGGCTGAGGTCTTCCAGGGAATACCTGCCGGAAGCTTTCCTGTCCAGCACCAGAATGCCGATGAGCCGTTCCCGGCTTATCAGCGGCATGAAGAGCTCTATCTCCTGGGCATCGATTTCACTTTTTTCCTCCTCCCATAATCCCCGGAATTCGGGCAGAATGGCCAGTTGCTCCTTGGTCAGCAGTTTGCGTTCCTTTAGCAGATAGCTGGCTATCAGGCTTTTACCACTCAGGCTGAACTGATACGTAGATTCGTCTTTTGCTTTGGGCTCAACAAACTGGGTGGTATAATCCTGCCCACCCACTTCCAGAAAGAGGAGGCGGGCTCGCTGGCAGCGGACGGCCTTGGTAACCAGCGAGAGCAGCTCGCCGCCCTGTTCCTTCAGGCTGAAGACATTGTGTATCTTGCGGGCAAATTCCGATAGCTTCTGGCGGTAGTCATAGCTCTGTCCCTGCAGGGCTTTACCCAGAGTGACAAAGAGAAGGTTGCGCAGTCTGTAGATAAATATGGCGACGATAACGGCAATGGCGGTGGCTGAGGAGGCAGTGACCACGTCTAACTTAAGGCCGAGGATGGCATTGAGTATCACCAGTAAAAATCCGTAAAAGAGAACACCAAGAAACCCCAGGCTCATCCACCACAGCCCGCGTCTTAAAACTATCCTGATGTCAACCAGCTGATGTCTGATAACCGCATAGCTGAAGATAATGGCCATAATAGCACTGCCAAAGTGAGACACGGCATATTCTCTTCCCCACGGGAGGAAGGCGGCGAAAGTGAAGAAAACAAACAAAAAGAGGCCGATAAGCAGGGAGAGTATCTGGTTGTGGAGCATGGGGTTATCCAGAATCTTCATCCTTCTCCAGAAGAGGAATCCGGCTCTGACCGCCAGGATCATAAGCGGGGCTATCAGAAAGATAATGCCTTGTCCATAATCAAGGTAGAGTTTGTCGCCATCAGCGTAGACTCCCTCCGGGGCAACACCCAGCACAATTAATATGATGATTACAGCCACAGATGCGTAAGCGAGGGGGAGCCAGCGCCCTTCACCTGGAGCAAAGAAAGAAGAGAGAAAGACATAAAATTGTATCGCCGTAAGCGTATAGGTAAGCAGGATGAGCTTAAGGAGAAAGAAGTTATATTGCGGGAAATAATTGCTGCGCAGGAAAATAGAGGTCAGACTCCAGCAGATGGCCGCCACTAGGAATAAAATGAAAAGCTTGTGGCGCGTCTGCCAGGGACGGCTGCCCAAAGTGGTTATCAGCAGCGGTACATACGCAATTACCGCGATTAAAGGGAACAGGCTGTAAACATTCATTACGAGGTAATTATTACCTCATTCAGTAGGACTGTCAAGCAAAACTAAAGTCGTTTAACCAAAGTGCGGTGGACTAAAGTACTACCTGACCGCGGCCGTCTCACTCCCGGTCCCGGAACCGACCCTGACCACTTCGGCGGGTTTCTCCGTCAGGAGGGCGAGCACTCGCTGAGACGGGTTCATGTGTGGCGGCTTGAGGTGCGCCAGGTCAGCCCCCTCCGCCTGACGTTGCCGGGTGAAATGGGCAAAAGCCCCGGGAGAAAGCAGATTGACCTCAACCTTGAAGTCAATCATGTTGGCAAAGTCATCGCGGTACAGCGCCGCCGTGTCTTTGTTCTGGCTATCTGAGCTGAGAATCTGTTCCCGTATGGCGGCAGCGATTTCCGCCTCGCTGCCCTGATAGCCGTTTTGCAACTCGAGGTGCAGACTGAGCACTGGCTGTCCTTCCTTCTTGAAGGCGGTCCAGTCTTCATAAGCGACGCCGCTATTCTCAATTGCCTGCCAGATGGTCTTTTCGGTGAGCCGGACAAAGACGAAATCAAGCAGGTCATCGGCACGTCGCTCAAAGGCCATCTGGGGAAGGTCGATGCCCAGCCGCTCATTACGCAATGAGGTGATGCGAATCATGTCGCCGGGACGGTACCTGACCAGCGCTCCGCCGTGGAAGTTGGAGAGTACCATCTCATAATTATGACCGGCTTCCACTTCATCGAGCAGCACCGTCTCTGGCTGATATTCGGGGTCAAGACGGCACTTGAAGTGTTCCTGTTCCGGAATGAACTCAAGGAAGTTGAGGCTGGGAACGAAAGTCATACCCTCGTAGTCCCAGGTCTGCGTGGCGATGATGCCGCCCTCAGTACTGGAATAGACGTCAAGCGGGTATCTCCCCCAGAGCGCCTTTATCTTGTCGCGGTAGACAGCGCTGTCAAGGCCGCCGCTGATAATGCCCTTCACCGGCCAGATGTCCTTGGGCAGCATCTGACGTCGTGCCAGCTTGCTCTTGGCCATTCCCCTGGCCAGACGGAAGAGGGCTCTGGGTTGGGTGAGCAGGGGACGGAGGTCAATCTTATTGGACGAGTCGCTGAACTTGTTGCCCACCACTACCAGGACCATGGACAGTCCAAAAAAGTAATCAAGCCCCTGGGACAGGGCCTGCTTGAAGCCCAGCCTTATCCTGTCTTCAAAGGAAAGCTCCTCGGCTTCTTCCAGCGGAGGCAGGTAGTGGGTAGGGGTCTGCATACTGAGTATATCCGCCATGGTGCCGGAAATGTAAGGTCTGGGGGCTACCGTATAGACGAACTTGGGGTGGTCGTTAAGCTGGGAAGTGTCCCCCCACTCCCGACAGCTGGAAAACATGCCCACACCATACATAATGGTGCTCAGTTCCTCGGCAAACGCCCGCGTGATGGGCACCCACTTGCAGGGGTAATCGCCGGAGCGCCCGGAAGTATGCACCCAGAAGGCGGGGTCGGCAGGTAGCGGGGCCTCTCTTTTCTCGCTGAGCTCGGGGCAGTAGTCGGCGTAGGTCGTCAGCGGCACCTGTTCACGGAATTCCGCCACCGTTTCCGGCCTGGCGCCATGCATGAGCTTGCGGCCCAGCGTGCACCCGCTGAGCAGTCTTATCTGCTCCAGGAGCAGCCTCTGCTGTATGTCCATGAAGTGCTCCAGAGAAAGTTTCAGATAGCCACAGCACATCTGCCACAGTTCTTCTGACCTGCCCTGCTGTAAAAGCTCGACGGCTTTAAGCACAGTCACCTCTCGGGCCAACTTCGCTATGAGATGACTATGACACGTGCCGATAGAGCAGGGAAGTGATTGTGTTCTAGAACATAGTTCTATTTAGCTGTGGTGCAAATCTAGTCAGGGGGAGAATGATGGCGAATGGCGGGGAGGAAGGGTTAGTGGCTCTTGCTTTTCTTGCTGGAGCTGCTCAGTTCCTGCAGCTTCTGGGTGAGCTCCTGGAAGGTCTTGTCCTGCGGCTGTTTGCCCAGTTCCAGCCCATAGCTGAGAAAGAATTCAAGGAAATTGCGCAGCAGTTCCTTCATGCCTGCGGCAAAGTGATTGAATTCATCTTTATCTACATAGTTATTATTGCTACCGGCGGGCTCTTTCAACTGGCTGTCAATCAGGAAGTTCAGGAATTCCGAGTAGCTCATGTCACCGCGGTTCTCGTCAATTTTTCTAACGACGTCGGCGTCAACGATTAACATTCTCTTATCTACCACGCTCATCTCCTTGCTGCCTAAATTTAAAAAACGACCTGAAGACCCAGCCGTCCTCAGGTCACGGTCACTCATGCCATGCGGAGGCTAAAAACTGTAATCCTCATCCAGCCCGAGCATTTCTTTAATATTGTTTATCAGCTGAAGGAGTTTCAAGCCGCTGTCTGTTATCTGATAGGTCACCGAGGGATTACCCATCTTCATCTGGTCAATAAAGCCGTGACCTACCAGGAAGCCAAGATATTTCTGTATCTGGCGATAGCTCATATTGGCGCTGTACATGATTTCGGTCTTTCCTGCGCCATTTTCGCCTACTTCTAGCATATCGGCTATGATTTCAATATCAGAACGTCGCCGATTTACCCTCACCACAGTCCTCCGTTACTTTATTGGCAGGACTATTGTACTAGTCATTCGGCCATTTGTCAACATTATGGAAAGAAATTTAAGCGATGGAGACCGTTATGAGCTGTTGCCGCCGACTAAGAATGACGCAATTGGCCATGTATCTGACAGGCAAAAACGCGGCATTAGTGAGAATCTAAAAGTGCAGCAGCCCCAGGTACCAGTTGAGGATGTCAGTTCCCCAGATGAGGCTGAGCATGGTGGTTATGGCCAGGAAGGAGCCCAGGGGGAGGGGCTCTTTCCTCTTTTTTAATTTCAGTGATAGCAGGATTATGCCCACCACTCCGCCGAGAACCGCGCCCAGGGTCAGGGAAAGAAGCACCAGCCTCGGGCCGGCCACCAGCCCGATAAGCCCGGCCAGTTTGACATCGCCAAACCCGATGGCCTCAGTCCGGTAGATGGCGTAGGTGATGCCATAGGCGAATAAAAGAAATAGAAAGCCTATCGCCCCACCCATCAAAGCGCTGATAACGCCCGGCCAGGGCCAGGCCAAATTCAGCGCCAAAAGCTCCGGCGGTGGCTGAAAGACAGCTACAACCAGCGCCAGCGCCATGGCGGGATAGGAGACCTTGTTCAGTACCAGCTGGTGTTCCAGGTCAATGATGCCGATGACCAGAAACAGGCTGCCGTAGAAGACGATGACCGCAAATTGCACGCTCAGCCCAAAGAACCAGTAGCTCAGGGCGAAGAGCAGCGCCGTGCCCAGTTCTACCCAGAAGGGCCGCCAGGGAATGGTTGCCCCGCAGTAGCGGCAGCGCCGGCGCAGCCAGAGGTAGCTGAACAGTGGCACCAGGTCGGCGGGCGACAGGCGGTGCTGGCAGGAGTCGCAGTGCGAGGGCGGGTGGAGTATGGACTTGCCTGCGGGCAGGCGGTCGATGCACACGTTCAGGAAGCTGCCGAAGGCGGCACCGAACATGGCAGAGACAAGGGCAAAGATAACATCCATTTCGCCGTATTTTGAGCGTTTTTCCTCCGTTCGTCAAGATTTATAAAAAAGTTCATTGGCATGTGGTTGTTCTTTTACTCACCCCCCTTGCTCCCCCTCTCAAACAGGCTCGTCTTTTGCCTCCATCTTAATAATGTTTGAGGGGGGAGAGCTTATGAGAGGGGGCGGAGCCCCCTCTCCTCTATACTCCCCTCTCCAGCCATTAATGCCTGTGGTCTTTTACCGGTGATTCTGGCTGGAGAGGGGCAGGGGTGAGGTGTCAACTGCCAACCCAAGGCAAACAAAACCTGAAAAAAAGTCCCCTCCCGGGAGAGCGGGAGGGGAACCGCAGAAGAGAGAGCCGGGGAGGTGGGGTTTTCTGTTGGCTTCACTCCACCCCAACCCTGCCCATGAGTTTGGCCACCTCTTCGCGGTCGTTGCATACCGAAAACAGGCTGTCGCCGCTGATGGCGCCGCTGCGGTAAAGGTTTATCAGGGCGTGGTCAAGCAGCATCATCCCCGACTGGGCCTGGGTCACGATGGCGTTGGGCAGCTGGTGGATTCTGCCCTCGCGGATGATGTTTTTCACCGAGGGCAGGGCCAGCATAACCTCAACCGCGGCCACTCTGCCCGCCCCGTCCAGCCTGGGGACCAGTGTCTGGCACAGGATGCCGATGAGCAGGGAGGCCAGGCGGGTCTGGGCGAGGTGCCGTTCATGGGTGGGGAAAAGGTCGATGATTCGCTCCACTGCCTGGGGGGCGCTGGTGGCATGACCCGTGGTGAGGACCAGGTGGCCGGTCTCGGCCACGGTAAGCACGGTGGCGGCGGTTTCCAGGTCTCTCATCTCGCCCACCAGGATGACATCCGGGTCCTGGCGCAGGATATGCTTCAGGGCATCGGCGAAGGACAGGGTATCACCGCCCAGTTCACGCTGGGTGATGACGCATTTGTTGTTGGCATAGACGTACTCAATCGGGTCTTCCAGGGTAATCACGCGCCTGTTTTCCGCGGAGTTCAGATAATTAATCATGGCGGCCAGGGTGGTGGACTTGCCGCTGCCGCTGGGCCCGCTGACCACCACCAGTCCCCTGGGCTTAATGATAAGGTCGCGGCATATCGCCGGCAGCCCCAGCTCTTCAAGAGTGGGGATGACCAGGGGGATAAGCCTGATGGTAAGGATAATGTTGCCGCGCTGCCTGGCGGCGTTACAGCGCAGACGGCCGACATCAGGCAGCGTATAGCCGAAGTCAAGCTCCAGGCGCTGGTGGAAATCGGCCCTTTCTTTTTCCGAGGTAATCTGCTGGAAGGCCTGGGTGATATCGTCCGGCGTCAGGGCGGGGAGGCTGGCTTCAGGCTGAAGCAGGCCATTGATGCGGAAGATGGGCGCATTATCGGTTACCAGGTGCAGGTCTGAGGCGCCTTTCTCCGCGGCCAGGCGTACCAGTTCAAATATATCCACGTGCTTATCCCCCCACATTAAGGATGACGTTAAAATTGATGTTACCGTCGGATGTTATAGTAAGGCTGGTGATAGTGATGCTGGAAAACCGTTCACTGGTTTCAAGCTCTCTCAGGTAGGCCAGTATATCATCTTGGCTCTGGGCCTGCCCCCTGAGGGTCAGCGAATTCTGGGTTTGGCTGATACCGTTCAGCCTCACCGTCTCCGGCAGGCGGTTGACGGTTGTTTCCAGGTTGCCGTTCACGGCCTGGCTCTGTTTTTTCAGGTTAGATACGGCCAGGGCAAAATTACCACCGGAGGTCTCGGCACCCTTGATTTTCTGCTGGAGTCCAGCGATAGTATCAGTAGATTTTTGCTTCTGGACCATTTTTTGCTGCAGTAGCTGGGTGGTAGTATCCAGCTGGCCGTGCATTTCGGCGGTGTCAGCGGTGGTGTGTTGTATCATAAGTGCCAGGAACAGGAGCAGGCTGACGGCAACGACGGCGCAGGGCACCACTAGGATTCTGGTGAGAGAAATGGGCTCGGGCTGGTAGGCTGCAGGCAGTACATTGAGTTCATTTACCAGGAGTCCGGAACCGTTGTTGGGCGTGGTTTTCTTGAGGACCAGGCCCATATTGGCCGTATAACGACTTGGCTCAAGTCCATCAGGGCTCTCAAACGGTGGTACCAGAGGCAGGACCGGCCGCTTGAGTCCATCGGCAAGAACCTGGCACTGTTCGGTTTCTTTGGCCAGTTCCCCGGAAGCCCAGATGGGCACGGTGGCTGCCAGGGGTATTTCCGGATTGTTGGTGTTGTAGAACTCAATGGTCCGGCTGACATCTTCTTTAATCAGTATCATCTTTTCCGACCAGGATGATGCTTTGTCGGGGAAATGGACGGTGCGAATAGGCTGGGGGATACCGCCCGCCATGACAACAATATCAAATTCATTGGGCTGGACATCCACAATAATGGCCATGGTGTCCTTTACCATTCTGGTCAGGAGCATAGGCTTCAGGTCCATCAGGTCTGGTTTGAGGCCAGCCAGCCGCAACGTGCTGAACAGGGCATCGGCGGCGGTGCGGGGAATCGCCACCAGGAAGACCTGCAGTTTTCCTTCCGGTGCCGGGATAGACTGCCACTGGAGGTAAAGCTGCTCGGAAGAAACGGGCAGCACCCGGTTTGCCTCCCGCCTTACCGCTTCCTCCAGCATGTCTTTTGGCATACGCGGTAGGAGAAGCGGTCGGGTGAGAGAGTTCAGGCCGCTGATACCAAGAGTAACTTTCTTGGCATTTATCTTTCGCACTTTAAAAAGCTGCTTTATTTTGGTGGCAACCTCTTGCTGCTTCAGCACCACGGCATTTTTCACCAGGCCCGGTTCCAGAGCGACATCCGCCCATTTCTTAATCCGTTTGCCGCCGGCTACCAGAAGCCGGAGGCTGGTATCATCAATGTATAAAGTGACCACTTTATTCGCCATTAGCTAACTTCCTTCGTAGGTGTAGGCTTCTATCTGAATGCTGGCGGAGGGCTCTCCGCCGCCAGTTGGTATATTCAGGCTCACCGTCTTTAAATTAATAACCGCCAAGTCGCCATTGAGTTCGGTGATAAAACCGACCAGGTTGGCCACCTCTCCCTTGATATTGGCGCTGACAGGAAACGCCCAGCAGGGAACACCGTCCAGGGTCACCCGGTTCGCCACCGAGGCGCTTATTGAGGTGATATTTACGCTGTGGGCCTCGGCGGTGCGGAACAAGATATCGCTGATGATTATGCTGTTCATCGGCTGTGAGAGCGTTGCCCGGGCGGATTCAGACTGCTTCAGTGTTGCCTCAAGTTGCTGTTCCAGTTTACTCTGCTCATCTGGCAGCTGCTCGACTTGGATAGAGTTCAGCCTTGTCCTGGCCTGAGCAAGCTCTTCTTTCAACTGGTCATTCACATCGGCCTGCTGTGAATAGACCATCCACAGGCCGGCAAAGGCGATTAGGAAAAGGCCGATGCCGATGGTAAACCAGCTTCTTTTACTGATCTTCATAAGCTTACTTTCTCTGGTCACATTAATTAGCCAGGTGCCAGGAGGTGATATAGGTATCGCCGCCGCCAATTATGGCCCTGGTGGTGATTTCGGCTGAGGTGCGGTTGCTCTGCGGGTTGATGGCGGTGGCGGTGATTTCATAGAAGGTGGCGGTGATTTCGCCCACGGCGCCGATATCGGTGCGGTTGGCCACCACCCAGGCGTAATGTCCCTCCAGGCTGCCGGTGCCGTTTATGTAGAAGGTCTGGGTGCGCACGGATATGTTCTCGGACACGTAGGGGGCTGGTGAGCCCAGCACCCAGTTCAGCAGGTAGGCGCCCTGGGAGTCCAGGGTCTCATCCGGCTCATCAGTGGCGAGGTTTTCCGCGAAATCGGCTGCTGAGTCTGCCTCGTAGCTATAGCCAAAGGGTATCCTGGCGCCGACCTCCTTCAGGTGTATTTTGGGTGTCCCGGACTCCGGCTGCCAGACGACCGTAATCACATACTGGTAGGCACCGGCGCCGTCATCCCAGGTGATATTGCCGGTCACGTCAAGGTAATCGCTGTGCTCGCCCGGCTCAATGAATTC
>Ga0194125_10009369_pt1 | contig 13611 bp, 11 predicted proteins | sample TA2KigC250mmetaG_FD_148626 | JGI IMG/M metagenome (GOLD analysis project Ga0194125, IMG submission 148626) | Freshwater microbial communities from Lake Tanganyika, Tanzania - TA2015034 Kigoma Deep Cast 250m | ecosystem: Environmental > Aquatic > Freshwater > Lake | place: Tanzania: Lake... | reverse complement strand
GTGGACTTCCACGCTGCCCATCAGATAGCGCTTGCTAACCTTTTCGATATGCACAACTTCATCGCCGGTCATCTTTGTCCTCTAAGCGGCAATCCGACGGCTTGCTCCAGGTCGCTGAGGGCGATATGAAATTCAGCGGCAATAGAGATATTCTCGGTTTGAGACTGCAGGTAGCTGAGTTGCGCAGCGTTGACTTCGATTTGTGTGGCTGAACCAAGTCTATACCGCTCGCGTTCGAATTCGAGCGTCTGTTCGGCCAGCCGGGCGTTCTGTTCGCTGACGATGGACTGTTGATACAGCGCCTGCAAACGCTCCAAAGCAGCGTTGACATCGCGTTGCAGCGCTCGTTTCAGTTCGGAGCTCTCTATCGCGCTCTTATTAAGATTGACCCTGGCTTGCTCGACTTGCAGCGAGCGGGTGAAACGGTCGAACAACAGCCACGTTGCCGTTAAGCCGACCTCTGTATATCGATTGCGCGGGTCGAGCGTCCAGCCGACGCTGGCGCCGGATTGCTCGCTGCGGCTGTGCATCAACGTTGCTGTCAAAGTCGGCAAATAATCGCCGTGCACCGATTTTAAATCGTTGCGCTGAATTTGCTGTCGGAAGTCCAAAGTTTTAATATCTTGGCGATGGCTGAACGCCAATTCCTGCAGCGTCCGGACATCCCAAGGCGGGTCGAAAGCCGGCTCAAGGCCGGTTAAAGTATGAGTCGTATCGACCGTCAGACCGACAGCGAGGTTAAGGTCTTCGATGGCGCGTTTGGCAGCGAGGGTGTATTCGAGACTGTCGCTGCGCGCCCGCCCAAGTTCGACTTCGGCCTGCAGCACATCGCGACGGGTGACCGAGCCGGTCTCCAGCCGGACTTTAGCCAATACCAACAACAGCCGGCGTTGGTTCACGGCTTGCTGTGCCAATGCCAGCTGACGCTCAGCCGTGACCGCGTTGCAATAGGCGCGCGTTACAGCCGCGCGAACCTGCATCTCGCTGCGGCGATATTGCGCGTCGCGCATCTGATTAGCTAGGACGACGCTCTTGAGATTGTAATAATTTCGGCCGCCGTCGAAAAGCGTTTCATCCACCCGCAACGCCAAAGCCGAACTGCGTCGTTTGCCCTCCGGAACCTGCATCCAGCGAACCGTTGGAACCGGCGAGACCCGCACATAACCTAGACTGTCGATGTAAGTCGTAGTCAGCGTATCGAGCCGGGGGAAGGTCGCGACCGAGCCATCGGGATTTAAGTATGTCGGATTATAGAACTGCGATTGGTCGATGGAATAGCCCAGCGTGACCGACGGCAGAAACCGTCCCCAGGCGGCTCTCGCGCCGGGCGCATTCAAACGACGCTCCAAAGCCGACTTTTGTAATTCCGGGTTACGCGCCGCGCTCAATTCCAGACAGCGCTCAAGGCTCATTTTATCCATATCAGCCGCATAAAGGCCGATTGTAAAAATGGATAGAATGGACAATATGGACAATATTCTATATATCAAGTTTTTCAAGAGTTCATTCAGTCTTATTTATAATTACGGCATCGATATAGGAATAGACTGGTCGATAGAGGATATTGTTCAATCGATTTTGAGCGATATTCAATGCGGTGGAATTTTTATCGATGCCGACCCAGCGTCGGCGATTACATTCAGCCGCTACCAGCGTCGTGCCGCTGCCGCAGAATGGATCCAAGACAACGCCGCCTTCGGGCGAGGACGAGATTACGATACGCTCCAAGAGGGCGAGCGGCTTTTGCGTCGGGTAGCCGACGCGCTCGCGAGCCATATTATTGACCGTGGGGATGAGCCAGTAGTCTGGGGCTTTCTTGGTCTGCCCTTTCATCCGCTGCGATGTCGCCGGGATGCGCGCCGGCTCAAAATAATGCCGATTCGGCGTTCGTGAATACCACAGGATATCATCGTGCTTTTGAGGCCAGTAGCGCCGGCTCGAACCGCCCAAACCATAGCACCAGACGATAGTATTCAGGTAGTTCGCCGCGCCGAAGACGGCATCCATCAATATCCTGATGTGAGCTGAAGCCCGCTGGTCGCAATGCACATAAATCGACCCGGTTTCCTTTAGAACGCGCCACAGTTCGATAATCCGCGGCGCCAACATCGTGATATAAGCCAAAAAACCACATTCGCCCAGTAGTTCTTTGAAGGCGTTAAGCGCCCGGACGACACCCGGCGGGCTGGATTTCAACAATGACCGGATATTGTCCGCCGAATCTGCATCCCAGCGCCAGGTATCTTGAAAACTTCCGAATTCCTCTGTCCTTATAAAAGTATCATGTAACAATTCGACCGACGATTTAGAATCAAGGATGGTGTAATTTCGTCCGCTGTTGAATGGCGGATCCATATAGACTAAATCGACCGATGCATCGGGGATGTAGGCTCTTAGCGTCTGAAGGTTGTCGCCGAGGATGAGGAGCGATGCTTCTATATCAGTCACCGACTTGCTAAGGTTGGCAACACAGCCTTGTGTATTGGCAACTTCTTCTGCAGTTTGAGTGGTTCAGCAGGGATGTGGCGCTGCGGGCAGGGACGCCCGCGCATCCGGCGCGGGCTGTCAACTGCTGATTGTTGACAGCGGAATTATTGCTGCAGGCAGGGACGCCCGCGCTACCAGTGCGTTTCACTTTGCGAACAGCGCATTTAGCACAGCAAAGCAGACGAACAGCGTCCCGATGACTGAAACGCTGCGGTTGAGCGATACTTTATACAACCGGCTGATACCAATGCACAGCCAAGCCACCTGCCAAATTAAGAACAAGTCCAACGCGGTCAATACCCGCACAAAGTAATTGTTCTGTAAGTCTTTAGGGAAAAGATAAGCCGGACTGGTCGGCAGCGACCACTCAGGGTTGTAGAGTTGCAGCGGTATGTGCAGCAACAGCGGAATAGCTGCGACGACACCGGTCCAGGCGGTTAGGCTGAAGACGGTTATGTAAGGTATTGCCTGCTTGAAGATAATGCGGCCGATGAGATAGAGTAGCAACGCCATTCCTGCTGATCCGGCAACGATGATGACAGGCGATTCGATAACCGAAACGACCGGCGCCGCGCCGCGCATCCGTTCGATAAGTCGGCCGGCTTCCTCATCGGTGATTTTTCGTTGTTCGGCAATTTGCGTTTTAAATTTAGGGTCGTCGAACTTCTTTTCGACCTCCGGCATCTGCACCAGCCGCAAGCCGGCGAATGCCAGCGTTACAAACAGCAGCGGCGCCCAGAAATCGCTCGACCAGCCGGTCGAGGCGAAGAACTCGCGCGGATAAATTATCACCTGCATTATCCGCCGGAAAATCCCCGGTAGGCTGCCATTGGACAACCGGGCTGAATTTGACGAATCAATTTCCATTATCAGGGAATTTGAAATTATGCGTAACAGAACTACGCGCTTGAGCGCGGACCTTGCGCTCGGCGATTAGGCTCTCTTTATCGATTGTAAGCGCGTTATCCTTGATTTTCATAAGATAATCTTTAGCGGCGGCGTATTCATTGGGGATGACGCCGTCTAAGATGGCGTCTTCGATGCGGCCTTTGAGCGCGCCGACCAACGGTCCGGGTTCAATGCTGCAGAGAGCGATAATCTCATCGCCGCGCACCGGCGATTGGAAGGCGCGCATCTTGTCGCGGGCTTGAACATCTGCCATTCGCTCGACCATTAAGTCGAAATTCTGCAAATAGCGGTCAACTAATTTCGGATTGGCGGTGGTGATGTCGGCACGGCAGAGCGCCATTTGTTCGTCGAGATAATCGCCGGCTTCGACCATCAATCGCCGGATCGCGCTGTCGGTAACGCCTTCGTCGGTCAAGTTGACCGGGCGCATATGAAGGCGGATGAGATGCGTAAGTTTTTCCAAATCGTTATGCCCCAAGCGCAACCGCCGTCCGATGCGATAAGCCATATTAGCGCCGACGGCTTCGTGTCCGTGAAAAGTCCAGCCGCTTTCTTTGTCGAAGCGCTTGGTCAGCGGTTTGCCGATGTCGTGCAGTAATCCGGCCAGCCTAAGGATGGAGTCGTTGCTCTTAACGGCTAAATTCTGCATAACCCGCAGGCTATGAATGAGGACATCTTTATGCTGATGCCGGCCGACTTGCTCGACGCCGGACATCGCTGTAACTTCGGGGATTATACGCTGCATCAAGCCGGTTTCGATGAGCAGTATCATCGCATGTGTCGGGTCAGCGCCAGACAACATCTTTTGGAACTCATCGCCAATGCGTTCGGCGGCGACAATGTCCAGCCGGTCGATATTGCGCTTAATACCGGACAGGGTCGAATCGAAAATGGTAAAGTCGAGTTCGGCTGCGAAGCGCACGGCGCGCAGTATACGCAGCGGGTCATCGCTGAAGGTGGCATCCGGGTCAAGCGGGGTACGTAAGATTCTATTTTTCAAATCCTCCAAGCCATCGAAGAGGTCCAACAGCTGCCCTTGGCGTGGTCCGGTTATGCCCACGGCAAAGGCGTTCACCGTGAAATCGCGGCGCCGCAAGTCTTCTTCGATGGTCGCGAGGGTGACTTCGGCCGGTTTGCGCGAGTCAGACCGATAACTTTCCCGGCGGGTTGCAGCAAACTCGATATTGCCGCGGAAGGTTTTCACTAAAGCGGTTTGAAAGCGCACATATATCGACGGCGTTCCTACGCGCATCCGTTTAGCCACTAATTCAGCCAGTTGCGCCGCATCGCCGACAACAGCGATATCGAGGTCCACAACCGGACGGCCTAATAACGGATTGCGCACACAGCCACCGACGGCATATAGTTCCCAATTATGCTCATCGGCTACATCGATAATTACTTTGGGAACGCGTTGGACGATTTCTCTTATTATGAAGTTGATATTAAACATTAAGTAGAAGCGGCGCCAGGGTGAAAGAGGCGATAAAAAAAAGACAAACAGGTTTTAAGTTCAGGCTTCAGCGTGCAATAAATCGCTTTTAAAAATACGCTAAAGCGGTGAACTCTGAACAGTCGCGCTGTGGTAATTCGGGATTGAACAATTGCATTACATTCTATTCGTTTGGAGCGGGGAAGACCAACTTTTGCTTAATCCGCACTGAAACCGAACGCCCCATTTTACGGCCGGGGTTGAATTGCAAAACATTCACGACATCGACAGCGGCACGTTCAAAGCCGAGGTCTTCCGGAAGCGCATAAAGCACCTTGATATCCTGAATTTTACCTTGATTAGTTACTACGAATTCAATCTCGGCTTCGCCGCGGGCATTCTCGCTGAAGGCTTCAAAAGGGTAAAAATTACGCAGGTGGTTTTTCAGCAGTTCCGGTGAAGTAATCAATATGGGCGTCTCATCGACGGAATCAGGGGCGAATATTTCCGCGCCGGCCGCTGGAAAATCTTCCGACGGGTAATCCTGGGCTAAGAGGTCGAGCCGGTCTTCAAGCATCTCTTCCGGTTCGATTTTTTTCTCCGGCGGTTTGACGCGATCGCCTTTATCGGCGCCGCGCGGTCCGGCGCGTTTGGCTGCCAACTTGGCATAGGGCGAATTAGGGAAGCGAGTAACAACATCGCTATAGAGTTTTTTCGCCAACGTATCCTGCCCGAATTCCTTACGGCTAATGTAAGCGGCGGCAAGTAAGGCTTGCGCGCCTTGAGGCTGGGTGGAGTCGGCGGTGGCGGCAATCAGAAGATAAATCTGGCGCGCCATTTCAGCATTGCCGGTGGTCCAGGTCGATTCGGCTTCCGCAAACAAACGCTCGCTATCCGAAACGGTGACTCCCATCGGAAGGCATAATTTGGCTCTGGCATAATCCCGCCACTGAGATTGTTGTGATTTTGCGAGCATCAATTGAAGTATCGAATCGGCTTGCGCGCTGTCTTTTTGGGATTGGGCGATATAGGCTAAAGTCGCCAGACTCCGCGCCCAGACCTCGCCGCTGTCGAGGGAAGGCAGAATTTGATTGATATAGGCTTTAGCGCTGTCCAAATCGCGGCGGACAAAGAGATGGTATTCAGCCAGACTGAAGCGAGCGCCGATTTGCTGAAGGCGGCGCAGCGAATCCAGCGCAGTTATGGCGGCAGAATCGAGCCGCGCGGCTTCGACGACTTTGACTTTAGCTGAGTCTTTGGAAGAGTCAGCAAATTGGGCTTCATCGACCATCCGCTGAATTGGGTCGCGGGCGCGGGCGCGGACTTCGGGCTTTTTGCGGTCGGTAGGTTTGTCCTTTTTCAGCGCAAGTGAATCGATGAAGACCGTGTCGCTTTTAGTTATCGAACATAAGCCTGCGCGGACGCTGTCCAGCAGGCTCAACTGCCGGTCGAGAAAAGCGAGCCGTTGGTAGAAGCGGGTCAGGGTTTCGACTTCGGACAGGAGCGAGTCAGCAACGGATGCGACTGTTGCCGAACGTTCAGCGTTCTTGACTTCTCGCAAAGCAATGCTGGCGGCGTTGTAATCACGCCAGCCGAGCCAGAGCAGACGGCCTAACTCGAACTGTGCCTGCGCGGCTAATTCGCCGCGCTTTTCGGTTTCGACCAGTCGTTCGAGCCGGCGCCGGGCTTCTTCATTTAAGCCTATCACTATCAGGCAACGGCCAATTTCCAATTCGACGCGCGGGAAGTCATCGACGAAGGCTTTATCTTTGAGCAATTTTTCCAGTGTTTCGAAGGCTTCGCTTGGCCGGCCGGCTTCTTTGATTACAACCGCGCGCTTGAGTGAGGCTTCGAAGCGCAGCCGGCGGGGAATCTTCCGCAATAAAATTTCATCGTATAATTCGACGGCCGCTTCGAATTGGCGCAGCGCCATATAGCATTCGGCTGATTTTATCCAGGCTTCGCCGCGCAGCCAATCGTTACCGACGACTTGCGCAGCCAGACGGAACTGCTCCAATGCCGGCGCCCACCTTTTTTCGCCAAAGTGATAATCGCCTACCGCGTAATGGGCTTGCGCACGAATGTTATCGGCGGATTCAGCGGCGAACAACAGAGTGAGGATTTGCCGCGCCGAGTCCGGCTGCGCTAATTTAAATAACGACGCGCCCTTCCAGAGTAGGGCTTCCGGCAGAAAGACCGACTCGGGATATTTGGCTTCCAACTCATCGACCTTGCCGACCGCGCTGCGATATTTGCCGGTTTGGTAGTAGGCTTTGGCGATGAGAAGCAGGGCGTCATCTTCCCAGCGGCTGCCGGGATAGTAGAGCAGCATTTTGCCGGCCGATTCGATGCATTTATCGAACGGCGTGCTGCTGACGCTGCGCCTGGATTGAGCCGCGGCAGCGCGCTCCCGCTGCTGGCGCTCGCCCTGGTCGTAATACTTCTTGGCGTTATAGAAGTAATTGTAATAAGCGCAGCCAGGGACTAAGGCGAATATTAATAAACCGGACAGAACAAGCCGGGCTGGAGATTGACGAGGCAAAATATGTCGGAATTTACCGAACAAACGATTTGAACTATTGATTTATGGAAAAATTGATTGTATAATTAAAGTTTAAATTGATTACTAGTTTTAATAAAGGTCTGCAATCACAATGGCACACCATAAATCTGCAATCAAGCGCATTCGCACGAATCTAAAATCCAATCAACGGAATCGTCAATATCGTTCCACTTTGAGGACCGCCTCGAGGCGCATCAAAGAGATCGGTATTTCAACCGCCGCATCCGCCGATTTAAATAAGGCTTACAGCCTTATCGACAAATTAGTAGGGAAGGGCATTTTGCACCGCAACGCGGCTGCGCGGCGCAAATCTCAACTGGCGCGGATAACTACGACGAAAACAAAGACCGTGATAGCTTGAAAGCGGTCGCCCCTAAAACAATCAAACCGTCTTTTCGCCACCTGCTCTGCGGGGGTGAATTTAAGGGGGGGGGCAATTTTACTATAAAAAGGAAACGTCTGAAATCTTTTTAGTGGCTGATAGAAATCCATTCACGCCGAAGGTCAATCTGTAACGCTGACAACAGCCATATCATTCCGCTATAGTGTTTATATTGTCCCACCTGTCCAAAAGTTTCCCTCTCAACAGCCTATTTCCTCGCTTGGTAATTTGGCGCTTCGCGGGTGATGATGACATCGTGTGGATGGCTTTCGCTGGCGCCGGCGGGCGTGATGCGCGCAAAGCGGGTTTCGCGTTGAAAAGTCGGTATATCCGTGCAGCCGCAATAACCCATCGCCGCGCGCAACCCGCCGATGAGTTGAAAAACCGAGTCCGCCAATTTGCCCTTAAACGGAACACGTCCTTCAATCCCTTCCGGAACTAATTTATCTGCTTCGACGCCTTCCTGAAAATAGCGGTCGGCTGAACCTGAAGCCGAGCCGCCTTTCATCGCCGCGAGCGAGCCCATTCCGTAATAGACTTTGTAAGTCCTTCCTTCCCACAGCGCGACTTCGCCGGGGCTCTCTTCGACGCCGGCGAACAGCGAGCCTATCATCACTGAACCGGCGCCGGCGGCGATGGCTTTGGCGATATCGCCAGAGTAGCGGATACCGCCGTCGGCAATGAAAGGCACATCAGATTCAGCCAAGGCTTCAGCGCAGTCGATAACAGCCGATATTTGCGGCACACCGATGCCGGCGATGACGCGGGTGGTGCAGATAGCCCCAGCGCCGATCCCGACCTTGACGCCATCAGCCCCGGCTTTGACTAAGTCCAGCGCCGCTTCGCCAGTCGCCACATTGCCGGCGATGACTTCCAAATCCGGATACTCTGATTTAATATTAGCCACCATATTCAGCACGCCGGACGAATGCCCGTGGGCAGTGTCAACGCAGACGACATCCACGGCTGCTGCACGTAAGGCTGCGACGCGCTCCATCGAACTGGCTGCTACGCCAACCGCTGCCCCGACGCGCAGACGGCCGTATTGGTCCATACAAGCGTCCGGGAAGGCTTGCTTCTTTTGAATATCCTTGGCTGTAATTAAGCCTACCAGCCGGCCTTTTTCATCAACGACCGGCAGTTTTTCGATGCGCTTTACGTGTAGAATCTGCTGGGCGGCTTCCATCGTCGTCCCGACCGGCACCGTTATCAACGGATGCTTAGTCATATAGTCGCGAATCGGACGGTTGAAATCCTCAGCGAATCGGATGTCGCGGTGCGTCAAAATACCGACCAGAATTTCACCTTCGACGATAGGGATGCCGGAGATGTTATAGCGTCCCATCACATCCAAAGCCCGTCCGAGCGGCATATCCGGCGGAAGTTTGACCGGGTCGTTGATTGTGAAACTCTCCGAACGTTTGACCTGTCCGACCTGAGCGGCTTGCTCCTCAATGGATAAGTTCTTATGGATGATGCCAAGTCCGCCCTGGCGCGCTAAGGCGATCGCCAGCCGGGCTTCGGTAACTGTATCCATTGCCGCCGAGATGAGCGGGATGTTTAGTTTGATATTTCTGGTTAGACGGGTTTCGGTTTTGACCTGGCGGGGTAGAATGCTCGAGCGGCGTGGGATTATTAGGACATCGTCGAAGGTCAGCGCCAAATCGCCGACTTTGCTTTGGCGGGCTGGAGAGGGATTTTCATTGATGATTTTATTCATAAAAACTCGCAGGATGAGTGAGTTGAATATTTTTATATATCGAAGTAATTGCAAAAGTGTTGGATTTATTAACTGATGGCAAGGCGGACGCCCTCGTCCGCCGCATTCTATGCTTGGCTTGGTCTTCGGCGGACGAGGGCGTCCGCCTTGCTATGTCTGAATTTTCTGGATTAATCATCACTTTTTCAATTAGATCTATCTATTCAAAATAATAAATCATTCTTATCGAATCAATCTGATTTTTTCTTTTAAGGTTTTAACCGCCATTTCGATGTTATCCTTGCCAAATATCGCACTGCCGGCTATTAACAAATCGGCGCCGGCTTTGACCGCTTGGGGAGCCGTATCGGCGTCGATGCCGCCATCGACGCCGACCAGGACGCCGGGACGGGCTAAGCGGCGCGCTGCAGCAATCTTGGGCAGCATTTCCGATATAAAAGACTGCCCGCCGAAGCCGGGTTCGACTGTCATAATCAATATTTGTTCCAAAATGTCTAAGTATGGTTCGATAAATGAAAAAGGTGTGCCGGGCTTCACCGACAGCCCGGCGCCGACTTCGGCGCTGCGAATTCGGGCGATAGCCGCGCGCGGATCCGCCTCGGCTTCGATGTGAAAGGTCAGAAAATCGCCTTTTATCAAACCGGCCGCCAGGAACTTATCAACCCATAATCCCGGTTTCTCTATCATCAGATGCACATCCAGCGGCTTTTTGCTGATGGCTTTCAGACATTTAACGACCGGCGGCCCGAAGGTTAAATTTGGCACAAAATGTCCGTCCATAATATCGCAATGAATGTAGTCCACGAACGGTTCGACTTGAGCAATGGCATCAGCGAAATGCGCCATATCGGCAGCCAGCAGACTGGCGGCAATTTTTATTTGGTTAGGTTGATACAAATCGATTAGCATCCTATCATAGCAATATGGATGTTATTCATTGTGATACAGGCAATCGCCGCCTGCGTAATGGCAGGTCGGAATGTCCTGCCCTACTATTCTTTGTCATTCTTGTCGTATTCTGCGTTCTACTCATACAATCAGTAAAAAGTTACTGCGTTAAAGAATCCGTTTCGCTCCTTACGGGTCGAATAGAGACGCGTATATTCACACAGCCTGACTCAGGCGGTTCGGCGCCGGCTAAAGGTTCCTGTTCGATTATCGTGCCTTCCGGCTGCGAGCGGTCGGGGAAGCGGACAACCTCGCCGATATTTAAATTATACTTTCGCAAAAGAAAAGGAATTTCATCGATATTATGTCCGATGAGATTGGGAACGAGGATTTGCGCCGGCAGCGAGCCTAAACTAACAGTTAAGATAATTTCGCTGTTCAACGCAATGCCGGCCGCCGGACTCGGATCCTGCCCGATGATGACGCCTTCCGGCGCGGTATCAGAATGTTGATAGCGGATGCGCTCGGGACGGATTTTTAAATCGGCGGCTTCGGCGCTAAGTTTTGCTTCACGCGGCGATTTCCCGATTAAATCCGGACAGATGACCAGTCCGCTACGCTGCGAAACGACCAATTCCAGATGGCGTCCGGGCTTGACGACGGCGCCGGCGACTGGATACTGGTCAAGCACAACGCCCGGCGGCAGGCGGTCGTCCCGACGCGTCTTAATATTGATAATTTTCAATTTATACTTCCGGCAGAGGCTGTCGGCTTGCACGACTGTCCTATAGCGCAAATCCGGCACAGCGACTTCCATTCCGGCGCGCACGATAATCGGCATCACAATCTTGTCGATTGTCCCTAAAAACCATATATACGCAACTAATACAACTAAAACGCCGGCGATGAGGTTTAATCTATTCGTCCGGCGGTTCCTATACGGCAACCATCCCGTCATTACGCAGTGTCTCCTTTAACCAGGCTCACCGCAAACACGCCGTCACATTCGCATTCAGGTCCGAGGATATTCAGGCAGCGATTAGCGTCGAACAATTCAACGGGGATTGAATTAAGTTTAGAAGAAATGCAGAAAGCACGACGTTCACTCAAGAAACGTTCGACCACCCGCCAATTCTCTTCGGGTTCAACTGAGCAAGTGCTATAAATGATGCGTCCGGCAGGCTTGAGTCGGTCGGTGGCATAATGCAGCAAGTTGAGTTGCGTTCCCGCCATACGCGGAATATCATCGGGCTGGCGGCGCCAGCGCAAATCCGCACGTCGGGCTAACACACCTGTGCCGGTGCAGGGAGCATCGACCAGCACCGCGTCGAATTGCCATTTTGAATTTATAACTTCATCGTAAGCCAGGATTTCGACATTTGGACAGCCGCAGCGACGAACAGCCTGACTGACTAAAGCCAACCGCTCTTCCGAGCGGTCGGTGGCGACGATGCGGCACTCTGAACAGAGTTGGGCTAAATGGGTCGTCTTCCCGCCGGGTGCAGCGCACAAGTCGAGTATCTCCTCGCCCGGCTGCGGACCAAGCAGAATCGAGACGAAGCCCTGCCCAACATCCTGCGCAATTGCCCGCCCTTCATTCAGCAGGTTTAATTTATGCACATCGCTTTTATGCTCTAAAACGACAAAGTCGGGATTAAACAGATGCTGCGCCGCGGCGAAGCCTTGGTTCTTTAGTTCGTCGAGCAGGTCTTGAGCCGTTGTTTTCAAGCGATTTACACGCAGTGACACTTTTGGCCGGCGGTTGTTCCATTCGAGGAATGCGGTCAGTTTATCCGCCGGCAGGTTCTTCCGCCAGCGGGCGACCAGCCAGAGCGGATGCGAATGATGGACCGATAAAATATAATCTTCTAATTGCGGCGGCGCAGGCTGGGCCTGCTTCCAGTAGTCGCGCTCGCGCGTAACTCGTCTGAGGATGGCGTTTGTCCAGCCGGCTGAACTCGGTCCGCCGAGACGCCGGGCGGTTTCGACGACGCCGTCAACCGCCGCCCAGTCCGGTATGCGGTCTAAAAACAACAGTTGATAAAGCCCGACTTCTGCCGCCGCACGGGCTTCGAGACGAATGCTTTGCCGGCCGACATTCAGTTGTTCGAGCAGCCAGTCGAGCCGTCCCTTCCAGCGGATTACGCCATAGAGAAGTTCAAGATAAAGCCGTCGGTCGCGCTCGTCCCAAGACGAGTTCGACAATTCTCTTTCGGCAAGGGTGTCGATGCGGAGGGGATTTCGCAGCCAGCGGATATAGGCACGGACGACAGCCTCGCGCGGCAGCATCGGCTTTTTAAGGTATTGAGCGTCCGCCGGCGGCGTAATAAGTCGCAGCGGACGCTCAGATGGAATTTTCACCGGCTGCCGTTTGGAAAATTGGTCAGATGCGGTGGTATGTCGCCCGGATTTAGTCGCGGGATTCCCTCAAGATGAGCAGCCGGACTAATTGCAGCAGCGCCATCGCGGCAGCGGCGACATAAGTCAAAGCCGCGGCGTTAAGGACTTTGCGCGACTTAGCGACCTCGAAATCGGCCAGCAAGCCGGTGGCGGTGAGTTGCGCCAGCGCCCGTTTTGAGGCGTTGAACTCAACAGGCAGGGTAATCAATTGAAATGCTAAAGCGCCTAAAAACAGGAATATACCGATGTCCATCAGGATTTTTAAACTAGTGAAAAAAAATCCCGCCAAAAAGAGCGGCATCGCCAGCGTCGAGCCGAGATTAGCCGGCATCAAGAAGGCGTGGCGCAAACGCAGCGCGATATAGCCTTTATGATGCTGGATGGCATGTCCGACTTCGTGGGCGGCTATGCCCAGCGCCGCCACCGACGGGCTGTTATAAATGCCTTCCGACAGCCGCACTGTGCGGGAACGCGGGTCATAATGGTCGGATAGTTCCCCGGGAACCGATTCGACTTTGACATCCTGAAGTCCGTTTGTATTAAGTATCCTGCGAGCGACCTGCGCGCCGGTTAGATTGGAAGCCGAGCGCACTTCGCTGAACTTCCGGTAGGCGTTGTGCACCCGAGCCTGCGCCCAAAATGCCAGTATCAACGCTGGAATCAGCAAAACCATTGTGGGGTCGAACATCGGGAAAAACATTTTTACCTCAAGTTAATTTATGTTAAATTTAAATTTATACCAAGTCGCAATCAATCGGATGATAAATGTCAAAACAAATTCACAACAGATTAAACGGATGAAACGGATAATCCTGTAAAGCCGCTATGTT
>Ga0194125_10009367_pt1 | contig 13612 bp, 6 predicted proteins | sample TA2KigC250mmetaG_FD_148626 | JGI IMG/M metagenome (GOLD analysis project Ga0194125, IMG submission 148626) | Freshwater microbial communities from Lake Tanganyika, Tanzania - TA2015034 Kigoma Deep Cast 250m | ecosystem: Environmental > Aquatic > Freshwater > Lake | place: Tanzania: Lake... | reverse complement strand
CTGGTGCAGGCCGGTTCGGGCATAGCCACCCTCGGATTGCCCGATTCGCCCGGTGTCCCTTCTGCCACGGCGGCGGATACACTGGTTGCCATCTACAACGACCTCGATTCTGTGGAAGCCCTGTTTGGGCAGTACCCCGGCCGGATCGCGGCGGTCATCGTCGAGCCGGTGGCTGGCAACATGGGCGTTGTACCGCCTCTGGATGGTTTCCTGCCTGGATTGCGCCAGTTGACAACCGAACAGGGCGCGTTGCTCATCTTTGACGAGGTGATGACCGGCTTCCGTGTCCATCCTGGCGGTGCCCAAGCGCTTTACGCTGTCCAGCCCGACCTTACGACCCTCGGCAAGGTCATTGGCGGAGGACTTCCGGTTGGCGCGTACGGTGGCAGGCGCGAGATCATGCAGCTGGTCGCGCCGGCCGGGCCGATGTACCAGGCAGGGACGCTGGCAGGCAATCCGCTTGCCATGAGCGCGGGCATCGCCACGTTGAATCTGATCAGGGAGGAAAAATGCTGGGAGAAACTGGAACAGGCTGCGACCCGGCTGGAGGCGGGAATTTCCGCGGCGGCAAAACAGGCGGGGATTCCCATCCAGCAAACGCGGGTTGGGACGATGTTCACCACGTTCTTCAGCGAGGTCCCGCCCAAAGACTGGAATTCGGTCAAGGCGGCAGATACGGCTCGGTACGGCAGGTTCTTCCATACAATGCTCGAAAACGGCGTCTACCTTGCGCCTTCGGCTTTCGAGGCGGGATTCATGTCCACTGCTCATTCGGATGCGGATATTGACGCCTCGATTGCGGCAGCGGCGAAGGCATTCAAATCATGCTAATCGAAAAAGGAACAGCGCATCCCGCTCTGGCGCGCTACCGTCTGGGGGTCGCCCTGCTCTGGCTCGGCGTGCTGACCTGGCTGCCGTTCATCGTCTTGCGTGCCGCCGGTTCGAAGCCATCCATCCTATGGTTCCTGCCATTTCACCTGATCGGCGTCATCGGCGGCTCGCAGATGCGGGCCAGGGCACGCCGGGAGATGGGCGGCGCGGCACCGGCGAAAAATGTGTTCCGCACGGTTGGCCACAGCCTGATCTTCCTGGGCATCCTGGTCTGGGGCGTCTACTTCTACCTGAAACTGGTAACCGGCTTGCCGGTGGATGTGGGCGATTTCCTGCCCTACCACCTGACCGGCATCTTCGGCGGCATCGCCGCGCTGGGGACAGGTTATATTATCAATACCGGGAAACAAAACCGGGATTGATGTGGTTTCCGGAGCCAACGCATCGCCCTGTTCAATTTGGGATATGATTATTCGGAAAGACAACAAAATGATCCGAAAACGCATCCAACTCGGCCTGATCCACGTGGCGGTCGCCATGACCCTGGTCCCGATCAACAGCACCCTCAACCGGGTGATGATCCACGAATTGGCCCTTTCGGCGACCCTGGTGGCGGTCCTGGCCTCCCTGCCTTATTTCTTCTCCCCGCTCCAGGTGGCGATCGGCGCCTTCTCGGACCGGCATCCCTGGCTCGGCCGGCGGCGGACGCCGTACATCGCCCTCGGCCTGTTGCTGTGCGTCCTTGGCGTGATCATCTCCCCCTGGGCCGCCTTCCGCTTGGCGGAGGGCGGCGCGGCCGGCATCCTGACCGGGCTGCTGCCCTTCCTGGCCTGGGGCATGGGCTACAACTTCTCGGCCGTCTGCTACCTGGCGCTGGCCTCCGAGATCTCCGGCGAGGAGGGGCGCGGCAAGACCATCGCGGTGATGTGGTTCATGATGATCGTCGGCATCATCCTGACCGCCATCAGCCTGAGCCGGATGGTTGACCCCTATACCCCCGCCGCGCTGACCTCCGCCTTCCGGACCATCGGCTTGGCAGCCTTCGTCCTGGGCGGGCTGGCCCTGATCGGGCTCGAACCGCGTGCCGTCATCGCCCCGGCCGTGGAGAACCCGACACTGCGCCAGATGTCAGCCGCCATCCTGGGTAACCCGCAGGCGCGCCGCTTTTTCGTCTACCTGCTGCTGCTCCTGGCAGCCATCCTCGGCCAGGACGTGCTGCTCGAACCCTTCGCTGCCGAAGCCTTCGGCTGGGCCGTGACACAGACCACCCGCCTGACCTCGCTGTGGGGCGGCTTCGTGTTGATCGCCATCCTGCTGGCCGGTTTCCTGGAACGGCGCCTGCCCCGCCGGGTCGTGGCCCAAGCTGGCAACCTGGGTGCGCTGGCCGGCTTCCTGCTGATCCTGGCCGGCGGCGGATCACGGTCTGAGGGACTGTTCTACATCGGGGTGATTCTGCTCGGGGCCGGAACCGGCCTTTCGACTGTCGCCAACCTGGCACTCATGTTCGACCTGACCCTGCCCGGGCAGGCCGGGCTGTTCATTGGAGCCTGGGGCTTCTCAAATGCCCTCTCGCGCCTGACCGGCACTGTGCTGGGCGGCGCGGTGCGCGATCTGGTCACTGCGATGAGTTCGAACCCCCTGACCGGTTACCTGGTCGTGTTTGCCATCGAGGCCGCCATGCTCCTGGCGGCTGCCTTCCTGCTGATGCGCATTGACGTGAAGGCCTTCCGCGCTGCGGCAACGCCTCCGCCCATCGAACGGGTCGCCCTGGGAGATTGAGCATCGTCCGGATATCCCGTTTTGCCTGTTCTCGATAGAGTCCCTCTCGACTTTCTATTATCCGTATATAAAGCACCCCCTTGGGGGCACCAGTTCGAACGGCTAATACTTTGTGAGAGGTATCTCCGGATTTAGTCTGGGGATACTTGTTTCCATAAAGATGTAGTTCCAGAATCCCACTGGCAACAAGGCAAGGCGGCTGGAATTTCTGGTTGCATACCGCCGCATGGGTTTTTTTCTGTGGCGGTCGTTTGTTTATCCCCTTTGTAATATTTCCATGAGACGATGATTGGCAAAAAGGTGATATTTGCCTACCATGGCTTCGGTGAGAATGCCTGACCCAGCCAGTTGGGTGAGATAGCGGCTCGTCGTGGTATAGTGCATATCCAATGCCGCGGCAAGCCGAGTGGGAGAAAGGACCGGGTAAGTGAAAAGGGAATCTACGAGTTCAGCGCTATAGATTTTTCCATTTTCCTTCCGAATTTTTTCTTTATATTCATGATACAGCTTCAAGATTTCAGTCAGGGTTTCATAGGTTGCTTGTGCCTGACTATAAACCCCTTGAAGCATATATTTGATGAAATCATGCCATTTTCCATCGGCGGTTATGGACAAAAGATATTTGTAATATTCGCCGCGATGCAGGCCATCGTCCGACGCGCGGCGGGAATGTTGAAAGCGCCCGTCGAGGAAAGTGGCATCGAGGAGATCGCCCGCCGCGCCCGCGGGAAGCCGCGCGTCGCGCTTCGTCTGCTGAGACGCGTCCGCGATTTCGCCCAGGTCCGCGCGGATGGGAATATCACCAAAAAGATCGCACGCGAGGCGCTGGATCTGTTGGCCGTTGATCCGCTCGGTCTCGATGACGTTGACCGCCGCGTGCTCAAGACCATCATCGAAAAATACAACGGCGGACCAGTCGGCCTGAACACCATCGCCGCCTCCATCAGCGAAGAGCAGGACACGATCATGGACGTGGTGGAGCCGTATCTTTTACAGTTGGGCTTCCTCGACCGCACTCCGCAGGGACGCGTTGCCACCAAGTCCGCGTATGAGCATCTGGGCTTCGAGTGGCGGGAAGAGGGACAGCCGAGGTTGTTGTGACCAGTCTGGATACTGTCGCGATTGGCGACAAGTTCCTTGATGGAGAGGAGAGGGAGGCAAAAGTATTGTATTCAAGTAAATACTCTTTATAATATAACTGTAAACCGTTACCTGCCGGCTTGCCAGGAAACGGTCAAAGCCTGGCGTATTTTGTTCCTCGCGAATTCCAGGGTAAGCCTGGTTGGAATAGTACGCAACGGCTTTTGCCGGCTGTTCCTTGACAATTGAGCGTTTTTCTACAAATTTGGAGGCCATATGATCAGTCACATCCTTGTCCCTTTGGATGGATCTGTGCTGGCAGAGTGCGTCCTGCCGCACGTGATGGCAATTGCTTCATCGGCTGATACGCGCGTCACCTTGCTGCATGTTTTGGAGACTCCCCGCGCGAAAGGCGACGAACAGACCATTGATCCGCTCGAATGGCATCTAAAAAAAAGGGAAGCGGGGATATATCTTGAGGAGATAGAGCATAAACTGCGACAGGCGAGCCTCAACGTGAGCAGCGTAATCCTTGAGGGATTACCAGCCGATTGCGTCATTGATTATGCAAACAACCATGATGTCGCGTTGATCGTCCTGAGTTCGCATGGACGAAGCGGGTTGAGCGGCTGGAATGTCAGTAGTGTGGTGCAAAAGATCATCCTGCGCTCCTTCAAATCCACCCTACTCGTAAGGGCATACATATCCACCGCGACGGAACTTATCGCCGCCCGTTATAACCGTCTGTTTGTCGGCTTGGACTGCTCCGCCCGGGCAGAATACATCCTGCCGATCGCGATCAACTTGGCGCAATTTCACAAAGCGAAACTCATTTTAGGAATGGTCATCCGCAAGCCAGAGATGTTTGACCGTTTTCCGATCTCGGATGAAGATACGCAACTCATCGCGCAGATTGTTGAGCATAACCACCGCACGGCCTCGCGCTATCTCGAATCGCTTCAAAAACAACTATCCGTACAGGGGGTGGATGCCCAACTGCTTCTGACCACAAGCGCCAGCGTCAGCGCTGCGCTTCATGACATGGTCGAACAGCAGGAGGCCGATCTTGTCATGTTGGTGGCGCATGGTCATTCTGGAGAAGGACGCTGGCCCTATGGAAGCATCGCCGCAAGCTTCATCGCCTATGGCGCGACCTCCTTGATGATCCTGCAAGACCTGCCTACGGGGGAAATTGGGAAAACGATGGCTGAAACCACCGTCTTCAAAGAATCCAAGGGACATTGAACCATGTCTGACGTTGTTCGGCTTCTCGATGCGGAGCCTGATGTCGCGTTGAGGCGCATCGCGTCTCGTAATTGGCTGGAAGAACTCGCCGCCAGTCCAGCATTGCATTCCGAGCCGATTAAATACCCTGATAATCACAATCCTCTTCCTGCGCGTGTTAAAACGCTTGGGGTATATCTTGCGTCCGTTCATAATTACTTTGAGGAAACCAGCCGCGCGGAAACAACCGTTTCAAACGCCGCGGAATGGATGCTGGATAATTTTTACATCGTTGAACAAACCCTGCGGCAAGTGGGCGAAGATGTTCCGCCCAATTTCCATCGGCGATTGCCAAAATTGAAAATAAACGGCCAGGAGACGACGCGTATTTATGCGCTTGCCTTCCTGTTCGCCATAATGCACGATGGCCGTTTGGAAATGGAACGCATAAAAAATTATATCGAGGCCATTCAAAATGTCACCCTGCTTCAAATCGGGGAAAATTGGGCGCTCGCCCCCATGTTGAGATTAAGCGTGCTTGAGATTCTTGCGGACGCGCTCTCACGCATCACCCAACTGGACTTTCACTCCGCCTCTTCTCTGGACGGGTGGGTGGTCGCGCACGACAGGCGGAGCCATCCCCGCTCCGACGATGAAACTCTGGTGGTCAACAGCATTGTCAGCCTGCGAATGCTCGCCACGCAAAACTGGAACGATTTCTTCGAATCCGCAAGCGCCGTGGAACATATCTTGCGCGCCGATCCAGCAGGCATTTACCCCCAAATGGATTTTGAGACGCGCAACCGTTATCGCAACGCCATAGAAGAATTCTCACTCAATTCCCCGCTCGATCAAGCCTCCATCGCGCGCGAAGCGCTGACACTTGCCAAAAATAGCCAGACGCTGCGCGCGCGTCACATTGGTTACTACCTGATCGGTCATGGCCGCCCGGACGTTGAAGCGCGTATCGGTTATCGTTTACCGGTCCACAGTCGCTTGCGCCGCCAGTTGGCCCGCACTCCCATTCGTGTCTATCTTGGCAGCATCTTCGTTTTAATGACGATGTTATGTCTTGTTTCGCTGTTATATGCTGTCCGTGCTGGCGAAAGCGCATTGCAAATCTGCCTCGCTCTTTGCCTGTCCATTTTGCCTGCCTCCGCCGTGGCAGTGGATGTAGTCAATTGGCTGGTTGTTCAATTCGTGCCGCCTCGTGTATTGCCGCGCCTTGATTTTCAAAATGGCATACCGATAACATCCAGTGTAATGGTTGTAATTCCCTCCCTGCTGAAAAATGAAACTGAGTTGGATTCGCTTTTGCATCAAATTGAAAACCATTATCTTGGCAATGCCGATCCCAATGTCCGTTTCGCCCTCTTGACTGATTTCGTGGATGCTCCGCAGAAGGAATTGCCCGGCGAAGAGGATTTAATCAAAAAAGCGGTCAACGAAATAGAACGTTTGAATCAACGATATGGCAGTAAAGGATATCGTCCCTTTTATATTTTCCATCGCGAGCGTATTTGGAATCCCGGCGAAAATTGCTGGATGGGTTGGGAACGCAAACGCGGCAAACTCGTTGAATTCAACAGCCTGCTCAGCGGCAAGGAAAGGGGCGCCTTCACCATCAGATACGGGGATTTAGGCTTTCTTCCCGCGATCCGCTACGTGGTCACGTTGGATGCGGATACCTCCATGCCGCGCGATTGCGTCCGCCAGTTGGCGGGCATCCTGGCCCATCCGCTGAATCAAGCCAAGTTCGATCTCGAAACAGGCGCGTTGACCGATGGATATACCGTCATCCAGCCGCGGGTGCAGGTGAGTCCCAGCGTGGCAAATCGTTCCGTCTTCACGCGCGTGTATTCCGGGGATGTGGCGCTTGACCTCTACACTCGCGCTGTTTCGGATGTCTATCAGGATCTATTCGGCGAAGGGAGTTACATCGGCAAGGGTATTTACGATGTGGCCGCGTTCGAGCGCTGTCTGGCAGATCGCGTCCCCGATAACGCGTTGTTGAGCCATGATTTGTTCGAGGGAATTCATGGACGCTGTGGCTTGGCGACCAACATCGTCCTCTATGAAGATTACCCAGCACATTATTTGACATACGCACATCGTCGGCATCGCTGGATTCGAGGCGACTGGCAATTATTACCCTGGCTCCTGCCTCACGTGCCCCATAAGACCGCCGGGAAGATTCGCAACAATCTTTCATCCCTTGACCGTTGGAAAATCATTGACAACTTACGCCGAAGCCTTCTTGGCCCCGCAACCCTGCTCCTGATGCTGGGGGGATGGTTTGCCCTGCCGGGTTTCAGCCTGGTCTGGATCGCTCTGGCGCTTTCCCCCTTTGTCTTTGCCATTGCAACAGGTGTTGTTACCGCATTGCGCGCGCGGCGCACAGGTCAATACTCTGAAACAACAGCTCGCCCTGTCCAGCAGGCGGCGTTGCGCGCTTTATTCGAAGTTATTTTTCTGCCGCACGAGTCGTTGATCGTCATGGACGCCATCGCGACCACCCTTGTTCGCCTGATGATCACGCGTAGGCGGCTGCTTCAGTGGGTGACGGTCGCGCATACGGTTCATATCTTCGGCATGGGATTAAAGATCAAAGTGGCGCGTCATGAAATGCGCTTTGTTTTCATTTTTTCATTGCTGATAACGATCCTGGTCGCCATTCTTCATTTGCATGTTTTATGGCTGGCAATGCCTTTCCTGGCGTTGTGGATTTTTTCTCCGTATATTGCTGTGTTGGTCAGCCAATCCACCTTACGCAAGGAAAATAAGATCACGCCCAAACAGGAGCATTCCCTGCGGCAGTTGGCGCGTTCCACGTGGCTGTATTTTGAGAAATTTGTCGGGCCAGATGATCATTGGCTGCCGCCCGATCATTTTCAGGAAGACCCGCGCGGGATTGTGGCTCATCGCACGTCGCCGACGAATATTGGCTTGCTTCTGCTCTCCACGCTTTCGGCCTGGGATTTGGGGTATATCGGCCCGCAGGAACTGGCATTACGTGTTCGGAACACATTGGATGGCATGGATAAACTCGAAAAACCACGCGGGCATTTACTCAACTGGTATGACACGCGCACGCTTGCGCCTCTCCCGCCGCGTTACATTTCCACGGTGGATAATGGAAACCTTTCGGCCTGCCTTGTTGCTCTGCGTCAGGGATGCCGCGATATTGTTCGCCAACGCGTCCTGCGTTGGGAAGGTTTGATTGATACGTTGGATGTTATGGATGCGACCCTGCGCGAGGCGCATCTCGGCAGAGATGGCGACGAGTTGCAAGATTTCATCATCTATTTACGAAAGCAGGCGCAGGGACTGCACGATGCCACGCAATGCGATCCGAAACTTTTATCCAGATTCTTCCATGAGAATCGCGAGGAACTGGAGAGTTTGCTGGCGAAGGCGATTGAAACCTCCGCCGAGCAACTGGATGCGGAGGCCATCCGCCGCCTCTCGGTCTGGATCGAACGGGCGCGCCACCACCTGATGCAGATTCAACGCGATATCGAGACTCTCTGTCCGTGGCCGTTGATGATGGCCGATATTCCCCCATTATTTGCGCGGGAAGATTTGGGAACGGGACTTGCGTCCGCATGGGAGGAATTCAAGGCTTGCTTTTCCTTCGCGCCCCCGCTTGCCGAAATCCCCGCAATATGTTCGCGGGCGTTGAAAGCAATGGGCGGCATCATCGCCTCGTTGTCGGGCGAGGATCAGGATGCGATTGCCTGGTGCCGTGCGTTTGAAAAGAAACTCGGAGAGGCGCAATCTTCATCCAATATGTTGTTATATAACCTGGATGCCATCTGTGCCCGCGCCGAATCCTATATTCAATCCATGGATTTTAATATCCTTTACGACCCGCAAAGGAAGGTGTTTCATATTGGTTACAACGTGGATGCAGGGCGGCTCGACACGAGTTACTACGATCTGCTCGCCTCCGAAGCGCGGCTCACGAGCCTGTTGGCGATTGCCAAAGGTGACATTCCCCAAAATCACTGGCTTCACCTCGCCCGCTCGATCACGCAGGTGAACGGGACGCGCGTCCTGCTTTCCTGGAGCGGGACCATGTTCGAATACCTCATGCCAACCCTGCTCAGCCGCCATTATCCCAATACCTTGCTCGAGCAAAGTTGCCGCGCCGCCGTGCAGCGCCAAATTTCTTATGCCCAAGGCAGGCAGGCGCCGTGGGGAATTTCCGAGTCGAGCTTTTATTTCTTCGACGCGCATCAGGCCTATCAATATCGCGCGTTCGGCGTTCCAGGCCTGGGTTATAAGCGCGGCCTGGGCGAAGACCTTGTCATCGCGCCATATGCATCCATGATCGCTTTATCGTTCGCGCCGCAGGCAGTTTTGCAAAACCTGGAACGCTTCAAAAAATTGAGGATGGTTGGCATGTATGGCTTGTACGAGGCGGTTGATTTTACTGCTGACCGCCTCGGCGCCGGGCAGGACTGCGCTGTGATTCGCACCTACATGGCGCATCATCAGGGCATGATCCTGCTCTCGCTGTGCAATTATTTACGCGATGATTGCATGATCCGTCGCTTCCATGCCGACCTGCGCATTGAAACGGTAAGACTCCTGCTTCAGGAACGGAACCTTGCTCGCGCGCCCATCGAATATCCGCGCCCAAAGGAGATTGGCGCCATTCACCCAATACATGCGGCTGTGTCTCTTGGCGCGTGGGAGGTCAACCCCAGCGCGCCGCATCCGCAAGTTTGTTTTCTATCCAATGGAGATTACGGAACCCTCATCACCGCCACTGGAAGCGGCTACAGCCGTTGGCGCGATATTGATCTCACACGTTGGCGCGCCGATGCCACCCTTGATGAATATGGCTCATGGGTTTACGTTAAAGACCGCCAGGCCAATCAGTTATGGTCCGCTGGACTTCAACCCACGCTTGCCCCGCCGCATAACCAGAAAGTCAGTTTCCATCCTCATGCCGCGGAATTTTTGCGAAGCGACGGCGATCTCTCCACACATACCGAGATCGTGATCGCCCCCGAAGCAGACGCGGAGATTCGCCGCCTCACCCTGACCAACCGCGGCGACTCCACGCGTGACCTGGAACTGGTCAGCTACTCCGAGGCGATTCTCTCCCCTCAATCTGCCGACCAGCATCACCCCGCCTACAACAAGCTCTTCATCGAAGCCGAATTTATCGCAGGCGAAAATATCCTCTTATTCCGCCGCAGGCCCCGCTCCGCGCAGGAGAAGCCCGTTTATCTCGCGCATCTTGTCGTTGGAAACCAAAACAACATTGAGATCATCGGTTATGAAACGGATCGCGGCCGCTTCATCGGGCGCGGGAATACGCAGCGTGCGCCTGCCGCGCTGGAAGCAGGCTCCAGTTTTTCGAACGCCATTGCCACGCTCGACCCCATCATCGCGTTGAAAGCGCGCGTGGTTGTTCCTCCCTACGAATCGCGCCAGATCGCTTTTGTGACTCTGGCTGCGTCCTCCCGCAAGGAAGCGCTCGAACTTGCCGGTCGCTACAGTCAATGGCATAGGATTAGAAAGAGTTTCGATGACGCGCGCCTGAAAACGGAACGGGAATTGAGTCAGAATAATCTTTCATTGGCACAGTTGGAGCAATTTCAAAAACTTCTGTCCGCACTTTTGTATCCCACCGCCGCTATGCGCGCCGATCCCAATACGATCGCATCCAACACGCTGGGCCAACCCGGGCTGTGGCCCTTTGCCATTTCGGGCGATTATCCAATCCTGTTGGCGCGTCTCAAATCTGACGAGGGACTCGAACTGGTGAGCGAATTGCTTCGCGCTCATGCCTATTGGCGCAGGCGCGGCCTGATGGTTGACCTCGTGATCCTGAATCGCCAGGAAAACAGTTACGACCAGAGTTTTCAGGGGAAAATTTTCCGTCTCCTGATGCACGCCAATAGTGACGAATGGCTTGGAAAACGCGGCGGCATCTTTATCTTGAACCAGGACCAGATATCAAGGGCTGAGAAAACGCTCATCGAGACAACAGCCCGCGTCATCCTGGATGGCGAAGCGGGCGCGTTGGAGAGTCAATTGCGGCGGCTGGATCAAATCCCAATCTGCCTGCCGCGCGTGGTTCCCATCCTTCCCCCGTTTGAAGAAAACACCTCAGGCCCAATGCTTGAAAAACCGCGCGGCCTGCTCTTCGATAACGGGTTGGGCGGCTTTACGCCCGATGGGCGGGAATACATCATTTACCTTGATCGTCGCCAATGGACCCCCGCGCCGTGGATCAATGTGATTGCCAATCCTGATTTCGGTTTTTTGGTTTCAGAGGCGGGGCTGGGGTGTACGTGGTCGGTCAACAGCGGCGAGAATCGACTCACTCCCTGGCACAATGACCCTGTCCGCGACCCGCCAGGCGAAGCCGTTTACTTGCGCGATGAAGAAACGGGACAGGTCTGGTCGCCCACGCCGTTACCAGCGCGCGCCAACGCGCCCTACCTCATTCGTCATGGCATGGGATATACGATCTTTGAGCATCACAGCCATCAGTTGGAACAGGAATTGAAAGTGTTTGCCGCGGTGGATGCGCCGATAAAAATCGCACAATTGAAATTGAAAAATACCACATCCCGACTGCGACGGATCAATGCCACTTATTATGCCGAATGGGTCTTGGGAACAATGCGCGAGACCATGGCGCAATACATTGTGCCTGAGTTCGCATCCAATTGCTTCGCGTTGCTGGCGCATAATCCGTACAATTTTGATTTTGGGAAACGCGTGGCATTTGTGGCGGCAACTCGTGAGTTGCAGGGACTGACGACCGACCGCGCGGAATTTCTTGGGGCGTTGGGGAATTACGCGCGCCCCGATGCGCTGACACGCGTCGGTCTGACCGCCAGCGCGCAGGCGGGAAATGATCCGTGCGCGGCGATACAACTACTGCTCTGGCTCGCGCCGGGGGAAGAGAAGGAGGTCACCTTCCTGCTCGGTCAGGGCGCAGACCGCGACGACGCGCTGAGGCTGATCGCTCATTATCAGAAACTGGAAAATGTCCAGGTGACGTGGGAGGCGCTTCCGCGATTTTGGGATGAACAGGTCGGCGCTGTTCAAATCCAGACGCCAGACCCCTCGATGGACTTGCTCATCAATCGCTGGCTTCCCTATCAGGCATTGTCCTGCCGAATTTGGGGGCGCACCGCTTTTTATCAGTCGGGCGGCGCGTTTGGATATCGCGACCAACTTCAGGATGTGCTTGCCTTTGTGTATGCCCGCCCCGAGATCGCGCGCGATCACATCATGGACGCGGCGCGCCATCAGTTCGAGGAGGGGGATGTCCTACACTGGTGGCACCCGCCCGCGGGCCGCGGCATTCGTACGCGCATTACGGACAATATGCTTTGGCTTCCGTATGCCGCCGCGTCTTATGTTCAGATCACCGGAGACCGCTCCATCCTGGACGAGAAGATTCCGTTCCTTGCGGCAGAGTTGCTAAAGCCTGGAGAACATGAACATTACGGAGAATTTCCCACTGGGAAGACTGCCACGCTCTACGAACATTGTCGCCGCGCGCTCGCAAAAGGGACAACTGCCGGGGAACACAACCTGCCTTTGATCGGTGACGGTGATTGGAATGACGGCATGAACAAGGTGGGAGCAGGCGGCGCGGGCGAAAGTGTCTGGTTGGGTTGGTTCCTTTATGCCACGCTCCGAAGTTTCGCGGAAGTCTGTGAAGAGGGACATGCCATTGAATATCGCCAGCAAGCGGAGAAACTACGCGCCGCGCTCGAAGCCTCTGCCTGGGATGGTCACTGGTATCGCCGCGCCTATTATGACGCTGGTAAACCGCTCGGCTCGCTCGAAAACCACGAATGTCAGATCGATTCGATCAGCCAGTCGTGGTCGGTGATCTCGGGCGCGGCGGACCCTGAACGGGCGCGTGCGGCCATGGAAGCGCTTTACCAGCGCCTCGTCCGCGCGGACGAGGGCCTGATCCTGTTACTGACGCCTCCCTTCGACCGAACCCTGTCTGACCCTGGTTACATCAAGGGTTATCAGCCAGGCATCCGCGAAAATGGCGGACAGTACACGCACGCTGCCATTTGGGCGATCTGGGCTTTTGCCGAACTTGGACAGGCAGACCGCGTCGCCGAACTTTTCAACTTGATCAACCCCATTCATCATGGCGACACCCCAGAGAAAGCTGCTCGTTATCGCGTGGAGCCATACGTCGTCGCCGCGGACGTTTACAGCGCGCCTCATCAAATTGGCCGCGGCGGCTGGACGTGGTACACAGGCTCCGCCAGTTGGATGTACCGCCTGGTCGTGGAAAAGATTCTCGGCTTGCAGCGCAGGGGAGATCAATTGACAATCAAGCCGTGCATCCCCAAAGAGTGGCGCGAGTATGAAGTCCACTATCGTTTTGGAAGCACCGTCTATCACATTCGTGTGGAGAATTTGCCAGAGACGAGCGGGACTGGGGTGAAATTAACATTGGATGGCAACCCGATGGACGGCGAAGCGCTGAGCCTGTCCGATGACGGCAGGGAGCATCATGTTCAGGTAAATTTGCCCTGAGCGATGTCGATAGGTCGAACGCCGCTCGAAAAATCGGGCTTGCAAAATGAGATCGAAAATCTCATTTTGCATTGTAATTTGCTGGTGATTGCCCACAAGTGGATGAGAAGAGGAAAAGCTCTGCCAACTGTGGTAAGGTTTGTTAGCCCACAAACCA